>WNGK01000749.1_pt1 | contig 37694 bp, 37 predicted proteins | sample 5400601 | NCBI WGS metagenome assembly WNGK01 (sample SAMN13153376, study PRJNA577476) | soil metagenome | isolation source: 60 cm soil or saprolite under Garry oak tree replicate 1 | place: USA:California | collected 2016-06-15 | reverse complement strand
TTTCGCGGATTGGACGTGCTGAACCTTGCGGTCGCGACCAACGCGCGCGCTGGCCCAGGAATCGTTTTGGCCAGCGTAGCTTATGACGCTGGAATCATAAATGCGCAGGCCTTTACCACCGTAGTGCTGTTAGCGATTTTGACCTCGCAAGCCGCGGGTGCATGGCTGGAATTTGTGTTGCGTAAGGGATGGCCGCTGCTCACACCGGTAGCGGTACCTTCGACTGTGGCCACTGAACCCGACACGGATCTCCAGGCTGCATAACCGCCGGCGCTCATTTTTGCGTATCTTTCTTACCTAGCACCTGTAGGCACTTCCCATACAGTTCCAGCAGGTGTCCTGCGTACTCTTCGGGCTTGGAGGCGGCGCCACTGCCCTGGAAACCCACGCCGGTCGAACTGGTCCGGCCATAGCCGGTGGTCATAGCAATAAACTTCATCAGATCGAGCGCGATGTCTTCGTTGCGCCGCGATCCCACGGTAATGCCAGGCACTTCGTCCATGAAACTCTCTCCGTGACAGGAACTCTCGATTGATGATAACAAAGGCGCGCTTTCCGGATGTGAATGCTAAGAATTGGCCAATAATTTCACAATCTCGTCATGCCCATTCGTCTGTGCCATCTCCGCGGGGCTCTTGCCATCGTTACTTCTAAGCTGAGGATCAGCTCCATTTTGCAGCAGTACCTTCACCATTTCCGCGTCGCCAATCCGCGCCGCCTGGTGAAGGGGGACCCATCCGCCTTCCTGCGCAACATTCGGTGGAGCTCCGTTCTCCAGCAGCAGGCAAACGATTTCGCCGCAGTGGGATGCAGCCGCGCTGTGCAGAGGCATGACTTTCATTGGGTTTCTCGCCACCGCCGCCACGTCGGCTCCGTGCCGAATCAGATCTCGGGCGATCTCCCCCCGATTGAAGAATGCTGCGAAATGCAAAGCGGTGAATCCGTCCGCCGACCAGCTCTTCGCGGCCTCAGAATCAGTTTCCAAAATCGCAGAGACTTTGTCGGCCTTGCCCGCTGCCGTGGCTTCGAAAATATCGAGACTCGTACTTGCGCTCAGGAGTAGTTCCGCCGCGCCTTGCTGGCGGCGATAGCAGGCGTGCATCAACGCGGACACGCCGCTCGCATCTCTAGCTGACGCCAGAGAAGGATTGTCTTGCAACAATCCCCGCAGCTTCTCGATATCTCCTGATTGCGCCGCAGAAACAACGTCTGACTGGGTGGCCATAAAGGTTTTCGGAAATGCTCCAAATTTATAGCACGGGCGTCCCTCTCCGTGCTGCCGATCGCTTCTTTGTGCTATGTACGCGGGGTTGTGGCGCTCATCGCATATAATGCCTGTGTAGGCAGCTGGACCGGACGGCCGCTCGCAGCATTCATGATGCGGCGAGAGGAAAGTCCGAACTCCACAGAGCGGTGTGCCGGATAACGTCCGGGAGGCCGGTTTCAAAACCGGTCGACGGCAAGTGCCACAGAAAACATACCGCCTTGGCGGCAACGTCAGGGTAAGGGTGAAAAGGTGCGGTAAGAGCGCACCGCCGTCCCAGTAATGGGACGGGCAGGGCAAACCCCACACGGAGCAAGACCAAATAGGGAGGGAGTCCGGTCTCGGAGCGCAAGCTTTCGGCCGGGCGCGTGCCGGCTCGGCGCGCCAAACCTCCGGGTAGGTCGCTTGAGCCGCGCAGTAATGCGCGGCCCAGAGGAATGGCCGTCCTGCCGGAGCAATCCGGCAGACAGAATTCGGCTTACAGGTCCGGCTGCCAACAAATTATCCTCGTTCCCACCTTGACATTCTCACAGGAGAGTCCATAATGGCTCTCGCATCGCCTCTTCTCCGGCCCCGGTTCGATTGCTCAGGCGATGAAATTCTTCCCGAGGAGAAGGTCATGAGTCTGCGCAAACTAGCTTCCAACATGGCAGATGGCACGGTATTTCCAGGTCATCGCCATTTCGCAAAACGACTGCTGAGCCGTAGAGGCTTCCTTGAAAAGACTGGCCTCACAATGGGAGTTCTTGCCGCGTCCGGTTTGCTGCCGGAACTGGCGCGCTCCGCCGCGCTCAACCTTCACGGACACAACAGCACAACCGCAGCCACACCGCTTCCGATTCCTGGCGGCCTACAACTGCTCGGTCCCGGTGGGCCGCTCTTCCATGTGTTTCTACCGGCCCCGGGTGTTGAGCCCTGCACAATTACCAATTTCAACGGTTTCGTCGGATGGGCAGCAGTCGGAGGCATGGGCACTCACACCGTCAACGGCCAAGCTCCCGAACACCTTCCCTTCGAATCTGATGTGCGCTTCATGAGCGGCGAATTCGTCGGTGCTGATGGGCGCAATCACCATGGCGCCTTCGCCTTCATATGACTTGACGTATTCACAAGTCCCGTGGCGGGCTTGCAAATTCACGATTTCAATCCTGGGACCACCGCAAGTGGCTTGTTTTGGACGATCCCCATTTCCGAAAACACAATCTCTGTAAATTTCGCTGCTGGAAAGGCCGCTTTCCAAGCCAGCAACGTTGCCGTAGAGGATTACCACGACGTGGTCAACGCACTACTGGACGGCCCGGAGGTGGACGCTGAGGTGTCCTGGGACGTCCGTTGGAATCATCCCATGGGCCGCACAAAGATCCGCGATGTGCAAAACGGATTTGAGGGGGACTTTGTGCAGAACATGGCGCAGATCGCCTGGGCAGGAATGACGGATACGGCAACATTTGTCTCCGACCCGGCCGCAACGTCGGTGAATGAATTCTCCTTGCTGGCGCACGAGCGCAATGGAGTGTTCTTCTCTTAGCAGTTGCTGATTGTATTATTGCTGTTGGTCGTCCGTCGTTGGCTCAAAATCTCGAAATAGATTTAGCTGACGACTGCCGACCAACAGCTCTTCAGGTACAAGCCCCTCCGCCGCTCTGGGACAGTCCGATGTCTGCCTCCAGCTGTCGTTCTGAAATTCGCCGCCCCGTACTCGCGAAGAAAATCCGCTTGTTCACATCCTTCACGCTTAGGACAGCGGTGCTGAATATCTGCGCACCAGAAGTGAGATGGTCAAGCCGATGCAGAGCACAACCGCCAGCACGCCGCTGATCCTCGACGCCAGCGTCATTGCGCTCGCCGCATGGGGAACTCTGGAAAGCGGAAGCACGATCAGATTCATGAACAGGTAAACTGCCCCGCCGTAAAGCAGCCCACAAATCACCGGGCGACGGCGCAGAATCGCGAGCTTGCGGCTGGCCACATAGAAGATCGCGGTCCACGTAATCGCGATGATGTAGTGCAGGACTATCCCGAGGCTGACCGACGCCGTGCCGGCATTGAACGACTTCATGCCAATCAATCCGCTGGCGATGTACTGAAACACCATCTTCGGAGTGATACCGCGGAACTGGTTAAAGATGAGGTTTTCGGTGATGTCCAATGTTCCGGCGATTAAACCAACGCGCAGAACCATCCAAAGAGCACTGGCTTGGGGCAAACTGGCCTTAGGGACCGTGTTAGCTGCGGTCTTCATCTTCTCCTCCATACTGTCCCCCGTCAAAGCAGCCCCGGTTTTGCACTCACCTCAACATGCCTGTAGAATTCATATTCGGCCTGACGCGGGCGCTGCCTGGTGCCATGCCAACCTCAATCTTGACTTGGAGTTTGAATGTCCGCACCCAGCCGTCGCCCTGAGATTCGCCGCCGCCGCACTCGCAAAGAAAAAATCGTGAAGCTACTCAAGCGCCACGCGGCCGCGGGATCGGAAGCGGATCGTTCGCGGTTCGCCGCGAAGCTCTCGCGGCTGGCGCGGACCTCTCCGGGACAACCGTTACTGAAGGGTTAGGCCGCTGTCGGCTTCGCTCTGGTGGAATACCTCATGGGGAGTTGACAACCTTCTCTAGCGGCGCTTCCGCGCCATGCTTGCCAACCGCCTCTTCGTAGCCGGCCAGGACTTTCGCGGCCGAGTCATCCCAGGAGAATTTTGTCACCTGCTCGTATCCACGCTGGCGAAGTTTCTCTCTGAGCGACTGGTCGAGCAGAACCCGCTGCAGTGCACGCATCATCTCAAAAACATTTTCCGGGTTGACCATCACCGCTGCGTTCCCCACAACTTCAGGAATAGAAGACGTGTTCGAGGTGAGCACCGGAGTGCCGTGGGCCATGGCTTCAAGCGGCGGCAGGCCGAAGCCCTCGTACAACGAGGGGAAGACAAACACCTTGGCGGCATCGTAAAAAATCCGCAACACTTCGATGGGGACAAACCCTAGAAAGCGGACATCGTTCTGCACTCCGCCGCGGACCACAGTGCGGCGCAGGTCGGGATGCTTCGATAGCTCGTCGCCAATGATGATGAGCTTCAGATCGGGATAGAGATCATGTTTCGTCAGCTCGGCCTTCAAGGCCGAGAAAGCCTCGATGATCCGCACCAGGTTCTTGTGCGGACTGATCCGGCCTGCGTAAAGCAGAAATGGGTATGTGACCTGATAGCGTTCCGCAAGAAATTGCCGGTCGGCATCGGACGCGTGCCCGCTCAGGAAACGATGGTCAATCGCGTTGTAGATGACTTCAATGCGACGGGGCTCGATGGCGAACAGTTTTTCCACCTCACTCTTGGTGAATCGTGACACGGCAAAAATTCGCGCGGCATGCTGCACTACTCTTCGGGTGAGGTGAAAATGCAAAGAGCGCTTTAAGCCCGACCTACTCCGTGCCCGGTACATGTGCTCCAGCATGTCGTGCACGGTCAGGACATAAGGGCACGGCAGGTGTCGCGGAAGCCAAAACAGGTGTGGCACGTGTACCAAGTCACAGCCGAGGCGGCTGACAACCTCTTGGCACTGCACATATCCGCGCAGCGTATCTGGTCCCAGCACCGCAATGGATTTGAAGTTCTCAGGTAGCTTGCCGATTTCGCTGACTTTCTCCGGGGGGCCGAGCAGGAAATACTTGTTCTCGCGATCCAGCCGGGCCAGCGCGCGGATGATGTTACGGGTATAAGTGCCGACGCCGAACTCATTCATGCGGCGGATGTCGATGGCAATCTTCACAGGGAGATTCTACTCACAAGCGGGCGCACAGGAGCTTACAGATTTTAATAGGAATGATGTTTTCTGCTCAGATTGTGTTTCTCAGCAGTCGGTTGGTATGGTGCGAGACTGAAGAAGGCATTGCTCCAGCCAACCGTCCCATCTTGTAGCCGCAATTTAAACCACCACGTCTTCCACCCATGTCGGGTCTCGCACCCATGTCGGGTCTCGCGCGCGTCGTACTCTGAAAAACCGGAGCCGTCGGTGTTCCTCACGGCCACCACCGAGTCCTTGTACCAACAGCCATCTATCCAGAGGTCTGCTTCCCCTTCTCCATATTCAAAATATCGAAGGATCGTGGTTCCGGTCTTTATGTTCATCTCTGGATTCGGTTTGGTAGCAATGATGACGTCCGGGCGATGAACGACGTTCAAACCTTCTAGCGCGGTAGCTGTACTCCCAGCTGGCAATTTCGCGATCGCGTGTAGACCAGGTCGCCACGAGTTGTAGAGTGGGATCGTGTGTCCTGTTTTCCAGACGCCCAGAACCCAGCCCTCACCGGGCAAAGTGTTTTGGGTAATAAGCGGCAACGCGGGCAGGCTTGACATCTGAATTCCGCCCCCGGGACATACATCGCTTGCTACTAAATCGTGACTGCTGACGAGCAGGATGACCAGCGTCATTCCCCATTTTATCGCGATTGAAAAGCCTTCTTCAATTTGTCGGTTCTAAGCCCTGACTTCTGCCTGCAGTCTAGCCCGGCGCTCGGCATACAACGGAAACGCTTCCGCCATCTCCAGAACCTTCCGCCGGATTCTGTCCAGCAACGAGGCGTCGGCCCGCCCGTTCAGCGCCTCTGCGATCCAGTGCCCGATCTGTCGCATTTCACCTTCCTTCATCCCGCGCGTAGTTAGCGCCGGCGTTCCAATTCGAATCCCACTCGGTTTCATCGGCGGGTTGACGTCGAATGGGATGGCGTTCTTGTTCACCGTGATTCCCGCTTGGCCCAAAGCCTTTTCCGCTTCGCTGCCAAACATGCCTTTGGAGAACACATCGACGAGCATCAGATGCGTGTCGGTGCCTCCGGAAATAATACGAAAACCTTCCGCCGCCAGGGTCTCTGCAAGCACTTTTGCGTTGCCAACGACCTGCTTCGCGTAGTCGCGGAATTCCGGCTGCAAGGCTTCAAGGAAGCAGACCGCTTTCGCGGCGAGGATGTGGACCAGCGGGCCGCCCTGCATGCCGGGGAAGACAACTTTGTCGATGGCGGCGGCGAATTCCTGCTTGGAAAGAATCATTCCTGCACGTGGCCCGCGCAGGGTTTTATGGGACGTCGAAGTAACGATATGCGCGTGCGGCACCGGAGAGGGATGCACGCCTCCGGCAACCAGTCCGGCAAAGTGCGCCATGTCCACCAGGTAGAGAGCGCCAACTTTGTCCGCAATCTGCCGCATGCGGGCGAAGTCAATAATTCTGGGATACGCGCTGCCGCCGCCAATAATCAGCTTGGGGCGTTCTTTCTCCGCCAGCTTCTCCAGATCGTCATAATCGATGGTTTCCGTTTCTTTGGTTACGCCGTAGGGAACGATGCGGTACGTCTTGCCGGAAAAATTCAGGTGATGGCCATGGGTGAGATGTCCGCCGTGAGCTAGATTCAGCCCGAGAATCGTGTCTCCCGGCTGCAACACAGCTGCGTACGCCGCCATATTGGCCTGCGATCCGGCGTGAGACTGCACGTTGGCATGTTCCGCGCCGAAAAGTTGTTTAGCGCGATCGCGCGCCAGGTTTTCGACGATGTCCGCAAACTCGCAGCCGCCGTAGTAGCGTTTGCCGGGATAGCCCTCGGCATATTTATTGGTGAACACCGAGCCCATGGCCTCAAGTACAGCTTCGCTGACGAAATTTTCCGAGGCGATCAGCTCCAGGCCGTCGTGCTGGCGGCGGGTTTCGTCATCAATCGCCGCAGCGATTTGCGGATCCACTTCATACAACGGACGCGACATGGGAACTGGTTTCATAGTCTGCTCTCTGATTCTCTCACTTTAAGTTTATAGACTTTCGGGTTGTGAATCTCCATCCATCGCTCGGCTGCAGCAAGGGGCCTAAAGCCGAATTGCGAGTATAAGCCGTGGGCGTCGCGTGTAACCAAACTCCAGCGGCGCAGGCCTTGCAAACGCGGATCGCGCAGGATGCACTCCATCAGCCATTTACCGAGGCCCTGGCCGCGAAACGAGTCGAGCACGAATACGTCGCCGAGGTAGGCGAAGGTCGCAAAGTCGCTGATGACGCGAGCGAATCCGATTTGCATGCCCCGCGTATGGAGTCCGAAACACAACGAATTCTTGATCGACCGGACCAGAACATCGCGCGGGATGCCTCGCGCCCAGTAACAGTCTTTCAAATAACCGTGGATGACGTCCAAGTCAAGGCGGCCACGGTCCGTGCTGACAGTGAACTTCCCTCTGCGATATTCAACCTTGGCACTGACTCGCATTTATGTTCCTGGGATTGGCTGCTGGGTGCTGCACGCTAACTCTTCAATGCCTTACCTAAAAACGACGCGAGATACCAGCCGTCAAGATATTTGTATGGCGTTTCGCCCATGGAATAGTGGCCGCAGGGGAGCACTACAACTTTGTGGTCGAGATTGTGACGTTCGAATTCGGCGACCACTTGGCGCGAAAATTCCGGCAGAAAGGTCAGGTCATACTTCGCATACACGATCAGCGACTTCCGTTTCCAGCGGGCGAATTGCTTAAAGTAGGACATGGGGCTGACCGCGGTCCATAGAGAGCGCAGCCGGTCAATATCTAATTGCGGCTCCAGTCCGTGCCGTATGTGGCGCGTGGATTGCCCGTGCCAGACTACGTCGGCAACGTAGGTGGAAGCATGATTGAATGCGGCGACCTGGATTCGCGAATCGTGCGCGGCCGCGAGGAATGCATAACACGAGCCGAGGCTAGTGCCGGTAATGCCGAGACGCTCGTAACCCTGCTGTTGCAGCCAGTCGAAGCAGCAGCGGATGTCCAGGACTGCCTGGCGGCAGGCGTCCATAGTGCGGCCAACGTTGGCGGAGACGGCATAGTCGGCGCGCCGAATCTCCGCCGGCCGGCGAATGTCGTGATACGGCATGCTCAACCGCAGCACGGAAATTCCCAGCCGGTTCAGAATGCGGCAGAGGGAGTTGTAGTTGAGAGCGTCCGAGTTCCAGTGCGGCAGCAGCACAACCGCGCTCTTGCCCTTGACCGGAAACCAGCGGGCGTTAGCCAAATTGTTTTCCGAGTAAGGCGTATGCACCGGCGAAGTGAAGCGAAGAAACTGCGCGTAAGTCCCGCTAACCTTTTTCTCCAGCGCGGGATCGGGAATCTCGCGCGTGCTGAACACCTGCACTTCGCGCTTTTCCAGCCGGAAATCAGGCGGAGTTTTGTGGGCGAAGAACTCATCGCTCGAAGCAACCGCGCGCGCGTTGTACTCGAGAAGGTAGCGTTCGCATTCCGCCTGGGTCTGATGAGGCAGAAACCCATTGCGGCACGGCCAGTCGCGCGTCCACTCGATTCCCCACTCCAGAGGACGCACCACTCGATTGTTATCCACCGATGTGAGCCGCGTCTCCCAGTCGTACATCCAGCGGGCGTAGAGAGAAGGCATGTGTTCTTAGGATAGCAAGAGAAGCATTCAGCGCTCAGCAGTCAGCATTCAGCGGCGGCATTTGGCAGTCGGCAACTGGCATTTGGCCAGCGAAAGGCAGACATTCGGAGAACAATCGCTGAATTACTACTCTTCCTCAGCGGGAGCGTCCTGTCAGCGCCACTAGCTCTTTGGCCGCGTCTGGAGCGGCATCAATGACCGGACCCTCGATAAAAGCGGGTGGGGAAGCCCAGTTAGCACTTTTCGGATAGACCGCCACGACATCCCACAATATCCCGCTGCGGGAGCAAGGTGTCAGGCCGCCCGTCAGGAAGGTGCGCCCGCAGTTCCTTTGCGACGGGATGGTCCTTGTCCCAGAACTGTATCGCCCTCGGGTCTGAGATTCGCCGCTGCACGAGACGACTTGGGCGAGACCAGTCGGTGGGAAGCATCCGCTCCCACACGACGAAAACCCTCAGATGATCGGAGTGATTCTGCTTCAGTATCTGCTCGATTGCGGAGGCCCCCCGCAAGCATGTCGGTCAAGTCGGCGAAAGGAGCAGCAGCACGCGCTCGTCATTTGCTGCACCATCGAACTGCCTTGCAAACTGGACGAAATTGCCTTCGTTGAGGGCTGTCAACGCGCCTCCTGCCGGGCCCCAGAAATACCAGCCGATCAGCAGAACGGAGACACATGCAACTAGCGGCAGTGCGTGCTTAACCTTGAGAGTTTCCATTGATTCACCCGGCAAGAAGGCTTGCAATTATCTGCGGGAAAAGGATGACCAGAAGAACGATGCCAGCAGCTATCCACAGAATGGCGATGCTCAACGGGCTGCGTTTCTTGCACTGGCTCCGCCCCCGATACAATTGAACGAATCCTACGGCCAGCAGGGCTATCGCTAGACCGAGAAACCAGCCACGAAGGCTCTGCGCCCACACGCTCAACCCGGCCAATCCGACTGCGCCGAGGAAACCGAGCGGCAGGCAGCACGCAAGAGTCGAAAGTGCGGCTATAACGGCTGCGACTGGTGTTGCGAGTTCTGCGACCCGCATGTGAATCTCAGTCCTTCTGCTTCGCTCGTGAAAATGCCAGCCGAAGCATCTCCTCCGAGGGAACGCCGCTCAGGTTGGCATACAGGCGGCACTTCAGGCCTGGGGAGATACTCTGGTCAGGTTCAACGTCCTCGCCGTCCACGCGAATGGTGGGAGAACCCGAAAACATTAGCTCGATTACCTCCGCATCACTGCTTACAGCTCCCACCGGACTTCTGCCTGCAGCGCTTCTAACGCCAGGACTTTCTCGATTCGCTCAACCACGGGCAAGTGGTTCGGGCATCCGGGAGAGTAAAGGGTTTCTATTTTCATTTTTCCGTTCCATCTGTCGCTTTCAGCACCGGGCATGCGCCGGGCGAATGCCGCCTACGATGGCTCAGTTCGCGATTGCACTTGCGCAAATCGCTTCCAGCTCCGTCTCCAGTTGCCGTAGTTCGTGGAGCTTTGCTCGCACATCAGCGAGTTTTCCCTCTAGCAACTCTTTCACTGCTTCGCAGGCCTCCACTCTATGTGCACGAAGCCCGATCAATTCTCCGACTTCGCGCAGGGAGAAACCCAGCCCTTGCATTTGCCGGATGAAGCAAATTCGTTCGATGGCATCTTCCGTGTACAGCCGGAACCGGCCCTCGCTGCAAACCGCCTTGGGCAGCAGATTGCGTCGCTCATAGAAGCGGATCGCATCGGCGGTGAAGGCGGTGCGCTCTGCGACTTCTCCAATTTGCATGGTGGCGATCTCGGCGTGGTTCATCCGCATGAAAGCATCATACAAATCATACAATCTGGAGTGCAGTTCAGAGTCAAGCGGAAAAGGGTGATAGCTTACAACCAATGACAGCGCGAACAAGGGATGCAAAGACGAGACTAAACCGTCGCACCCAAGTGCTCAGTGCGAAATGACGTCAGCAGTACCTTCTCGGCACTCGCTTCGAAATCGCGCACAGAATCTCGTATGGAATGGTATGCGCAAGTTCGGCGTGTTCGCGGGCGTCCACGCTAAGGCCGTCATGTGAGCCCAAAAGCACAACCTCATCGGCGACGGCGACTCCGGGAATTCCGGTTACATCCGCGAGGGTGAGGTCCATCGAGATTCGTCCCACGATGGGTGCATAGTGCTCGCGCACGATGACTCGCCCGCCCTCTGAGAGTCCGCGATTGAGTCCATCTGCGTACCCGACCGGCAGAACCGCGATCCGCGCCGGAGCCTTGGTCACGTAAGTTCCGCCGTATCCGAGCGCCTGGCCTGCTCGCATCTCGCGCAGAGTAAGTATGCGTGTTTTCCAGGTGAGCACCGGCTTCAACGCGAGCTTCAATCCCGCCCCGCTGACCTCGCGGCCGGCGCGCTCGAAAGGCAGGTGATAGCCATAGAGCGCCAGTCCCGGACGCACCATGGTGTTCCAGCTTTCATGGTGTGAGATGACGGCGGAAGTGTTTGCCGCGTGCACCAGCGGCGGATTGAAACCAGCTTCCCGCAGCACGCGCCGTCCTTCTTCAAAGACTCTAAGTTGTTCGCTGACCGATGGCGCGTCCAGCACCTCTGAGGATGCCAGGTGGGTCGCGAAACCTTCCACCTTCAAGTGCGGCGAGGATTTCAGCGCCGCGCAGATTCGGGGAAGGTCCTCCGGCGCTGCGCCCAGACGCCCCATGCCAGTGTCCAGCTTCAGATGGATGGCATGTTGCGCCACGCCTACACGGGCCGCAGCGCGCTCGAGCAGTTCAATGTGCCCAATCTCCCAAACCGTCGGCGTCAGGCCGAGGCGGACAATCTCCTCTTCTTCTCCGCGCCAGAAACCGGTCATCAGCAGAATCCGGGCTGCAATGCCTTCTTCGCGAAGAGGGATGGCTTCGTCCAAAGATGTCACGCCCAGCCAGGTGGCGTCTTCCGCCTCCAGTGCCTTGGCACACTCGACCGCGCCGTGGCCATAGGCATAGGCCTTCACTACCGCGCAGACAGTGACTCCATTGCCCACATAGTCCCGAATTACACGGTAGTTCTCAAGGAGATTTTCCAGGCACACATCCGCCCAGGTGGGCCGGGTTGCCGCGCGCTTCGCGATTTCGATGGTGGCCACTACTGGCGATTATAATTCGGCTCCGCGCTGCACCCAGGTTACCGCCGTGCTACGCTCGCGCATCAGTGTGCCAGAACGAAATTGACTGTGATTTGAGTTTCGACCTCGACCGCCTCGCCGTTAAGCAGATAAGGCCGGTACTTCCATCGGCCGACCGCCTCTTTGGCCGCAGCGGCAAGCAAAGGCGGCCCGCTAGCCACCTCCATACGTTCGATGTTGCCCTCGCGGCTGATCATCGCGTTCAGCACCACCGCTCCTTCCAGACGAATTTGCTTTGCAATGGCCGGATATTGCCGATCTACGCGGTGTATGAGGTTGCCCTCCATCACCACAGAGGTCCGCAGCCGCTTTGAAGGTTGGAGGGTCGGAAGCACAGGAAGCGAAGGCCCACTGATCAGCGTGGCGATCGTTGACCTTGGATCGCCTACTTCAATGGCCGGCTCGGGTCCAGGCGGCTGATTGTCCACAGGCAGCGCCGAATCGAACCGAGGAACGCGCAAATCTCTGCTGACCAGAATCGGGTGCGACAGCGAAGGCCCGCCTGAATGGCGCGCGACCGTTGTAGTCGCGGCCCGCACTTCTCCGTTCGACATGGGCACAAAGATCTGCCTCGCCAAGTACGCCTGCGGAAGGCTCTGCGGGTAAAACATGGGAAGGACCAACGCGGCCGCGATGACAGCCGCCTGCAGGGTAAATGAAGCTAGCGCCGTCCAGCGCCGGGCGGAGGGCTGCGCAGCCGATAGTCCGGAAAACATGGGTCATCTCCTCAACAGTGATCCTGTTGCGAGATACAGACACCACTGCCGAGCTCTCTGGACGGTTGGAGGAAAAAATAAAAAGGCCGCGATCTCTCGCGGCCATGGGAACTAAATCCTGCGTATGGTGTCGGCTACTGTTTGGTTGGCGGCGTCGTGCTGGGCTTGGTTGCTGCGGGAGCAGCGGGCTTCGAAGTCGCCCCGCCCATCGGCTTCGCCCCGGTCGCACCCGCGGGCCTTGCCGGGGGCGCTACGCCCGATTTAGCGTTGTAAGCATCCACGACGGGCTTGGTAATATCCAGTGTGCCGCTATTCCACAGTACCGGCCCATTCGGCCACTGATTGCTGGTGGAAGCGTCGATAATCAGGCCAAACCCGTTGTTCTTGGCGTAGTCCACGATCATGGGCGCCATCTTCTGTAAAATGCGCTGCGCAATCTCGTTTTCCTGTGCGCGCGCGTCTTCCTGGGCGTCCTGAGCGGCGCGCTCCAGAGCTTTCTGCTTGGTTTCGATCTGTTTCATCAGGGTGCTCTTGGCGTCTTCGTTCAGCTTGTCTCCCTGAGTATTGAGCTGCTTCTTCAGGCCATCGATCTCCTCGTTCTTTGCCTTCAGCTCATTTTGTTTGGGCTCGAGCTTCTTGCTCAAAATGTCAAAGTCGCGCTGGCCTTCATTGCTGGCAAAAATCGCGCCTTCCACATTGATGGTTCCAATCTTCGAACCCGTGCCGCCGATAATAGCGGGCGGGTCGCCAGCCGAACCGGGTGCTGCAGGAAGCGGAGCGGAGGAGCCGCCACTGGTTTGGGCCATTGCCGCGGCCGAGAATAACACTGCCGCAGCCGTGAGAGAACGCATAAGCGTAAGTTTCATGTGATTAACTGGACTCCTTGGAGTACTGCTCCTGAATTTGTAAGATGCGATTCCTTCAGATATCGGAATACCCGGCCACACAAACGCCTTTTCTGCGAGTAAGGCGAGCCGATTCGGACTCTCGCATGCAATCTGGGAGCGCCGAGAAAACCGTCGGCGACTCAGGCGTGTGGATATACCCATTATAGAAACAGGCGCTCTTCACCGTCAATGCTCCTAGAAGGTCGTCCCCACCGTAAAGCGGAAGGTCTTGCGCGGCTCGCGCAGCTGGTAGGGCGGCGAAAATGTGTTTCGGGCCAACTGGAAAGTATATTCGCCCGCGTCGTTAGCGGGAAACATGCTGCGCGTGAGCGGGACCGGCGACTGCGCCACTTCATTCAATCGCAATGGGTTGTACGCCCAGTAGATACGGAACGGAGCGTTAACCACCGGCAGGAAAACCTGCAGTTCAAGTCCGGTGGAAGCTCGCGGTTGCCAGTTGGTACCGCTCAAAATCGAGAGATTTTGGCTGAACTTAAAGTTCTGCGTGCCCAGGCAGGTGTTGAAGAAAGGATCCAGCGCCGGGCAACCATAGGGAGTGCTGTTGATGGCGGTAAACTGGCCGTTATTGATGCGCAACTGCGACCGTCGCAGGATGGGGTCGAATCCAAAATCAAAAAAAGGCGCAACTGCCACCGGCCCGGCGATCGTAATTCGGTACTCCACGTTTGATGTGAGACTGAGATCTCCGCCGGGGAATGTGATCTGATCCACTGGGATGGGAATCTTGTAACAGTTCGGTTCTGTACCCAAATTGCAGGAGCCCAGGCTTGGGTTCTTGACTACAAATGAATTATCCCGATTCCTCAGCGTGACGGAGGAAGCAGTCGGCAAGAACGCGATCGGCGATATAGAACGGACATCGAAGCCGCGAAGGTCATTTTCCCCACCCATGTAGGACCGCTGAAATGGAGGAGCGACCAGACCTCCAAATCCCGACAGAAAAGAGCCCTGGAAATGAATGCCCACTGTATTGCGCCGGTTCTGCAGGGGGAAGTGGTGTTTGTATTCAACGATGGGGCGCACCGTCCTCACTGTTCCGCCTAAGCCCGAGATTTCTCCGCCCACGAAATATTCCGTGCCTGAGTGCGGATACAGCGCGGCATCCAACTTGTTTTCCGAGTAGCTCAGCAGAATCTTACTGGTCACAATTCCATTCAATGCGTTGGGTCCGCTCACCCCGCTGAACGCCAGAAAGTTAAACAGATTCCGGGAGGCCGTCGTCAGCGCCACCAGCGACGAGACATCGTACGAGTACGTGGCTCCCACCCGCTTAAAAGAGCGGTGCAGGGGATAAGAAGCGTTGATCGAAAACCCCTTACTTGCCTGGGTGTAGTTCTGCAAGCTCTGCAACTGCGCCGCCGAAATGTTTAGTACCTGTCCGGTAATCAGAGCGCTCTGTCTGGCCTGGTCATAACTCAGCTTTCGCCCATACATCGTAAAGCCAGCGCTAAGCGGACGGTCGAACAAGTAGGGTTCGGTGAATCCCAGGGTGACGTCACGTTGCAAACTGCCGATGTTCGCCTGCACGGTCAGAGTGTCGCCCAGTCCCAGAAAGTTGTTCGTGGTGTAACTTAGGCCGATGAATGACCCAGCCAAGCCGCTGACTCCACCAGAAAGGCCGATCTGGTTCTTGCCTTTCTCCCTGAGTTTGAGGATCAAGTCCACCGTGCCTGCTTTCTCGTCGAGATGGCGTTCGGTGACGGTAGGATCGTCCGGCTTGATCTGCTCAAAGTATCCCAACTGATTCAGCCGCTGGATGCTGAGCTTCCAGTACTGCTCGTTGTAGAGCTGTCCTTCTTCAATTACCAGCTCGCGGCGAATCACTTTGTCACGGGTAGTCGTGTTTCCAGAGAACTCTATGCGGCGCACGGAAAACTGCTTGCCCTCGTCAATTTCAATATTCCACGAGACCAGCTTCTTCTGTTCATCGAAGGTGGGCGTCGGGAGGGGCGTATAGTTGATGAATCCCTGGGTCCCGTAGGCGTTCTTGAGGTTTTCCAGTCCCTTCGCGAACAGTTTGCGGCTGAAAATGTCACCGTCTTTGATGGGAAAAACACTGCGCAATGCTTTGGTGTTGCTGATGCTCTTGTTACCGGTAAAGGTGATACTTCCCAGGTAGTACCGCTCCCCTTCGTCGATAGGAACCGTGATGTCCATTGCCTTGCCGAGCCCGTGCTGCAGCAAAGGAACGTGAAATCCCGAATGCCCGGTGTCGCGAATCTTCGTTTTCGGCTCGCCCACGAGTCCCTTAAAGTAGCCGCGGTTCTGCAATTCCTCGCGCACCAGTTCCATATCTTCATCAAGCTTGGTGGCATCATAGGTCCTCGCAAAAACATTTTCCAAAAAGATGGAGTGCGGAACGCCAATGGGGCGCATGAAGTGCATGGCGTGCCGCAGTTCGCGGCTCTTTACCTTCTTGTTGCCTTCAAACTTGATTCGTCCCACTTTGACCTTGGGTCCTTCGCGGACGACGAACGTGACCCCCACCGACGCTGGCGGGATGGGTCGAACCTCAGTCCGGATGGTGGCGAACTGGTGCCCGTGCTCGGCCAGTAACTGCCTGATTGTTACTTCGGCCTTCTTCACTTTGGTGGGATCATACTGCGACTCGACCGAGAGCCCGACTTTGGCTTCTTTGAATCGGTCCAGAATGTCGCTCTTCGAAATCGCATTGATGCCCAGATAGTTGATCTCTTTGATTCGCGGCTTTTCTTTGACATAGATATGCAGGATCCAGCCCTTGGGGGTAGCCTCGCGCTCGAAGCGGATGTCCTCGAAATAGCCAGTGTTCCACAGCGAGTTGAAGTCGCGCTCAATAGCGGCCTGATCGTAGATGTCACCAGGATGGGTGAAGATATGGGCGCGAACCGCCTCCGCAGGAATACTGCGGTTGCCGTGGACTTCGATGGCACTGACCAGATCCTGTTGAGCGAGGGCCGGTACTGCGCTCGCTAGGAAAATGAGCAGCCCCGCTAATCCGCTGAACAGACGAAAACAAGTCTTTCTAAGTGAAAGAGATGCACGTCTGGCCGTGAACTCTGCCCGGCACTCGGAGGCGTCTTTTCCCCAAATCGCAGGACTATCCTGATGAACGCGAGAAATCGCCGCTTACCTCAGAAAGGTGGAGTATGGAAAAACCGCAATTATACGGTAGAGCTGTGGAGAGCGTCCAAGACCGGCGCCCCTTCAACTTGCGTTCACGGGGTCCCGCCGGAAAAGCTCCACCTCAACCAAGACGGAATAAAACGTGGCGGAGTTGCCCATGTCGGTGAGTTTTTCCGACGTAAGCACGTTAATGTTTCGACTGCCGGGTGTAAGTTTTGCCCAGTGGAGTTTCGCAGCCACTACGCCGGCTGAGACCTTGCCGTCCACTCTTGCTTTGAGTTGCATTGCACCGCGGCGGTTGAATGCCCGCACTGTGTCTCCGTTCCGAATGCCGCGCGGTTGCGCATCTGCGGGATTCATCTCAAGCAGCCCAACTTCCTCGAGCGACTGCAAGCCCGGCAAATTGGAGAAGGTCGAGTTCAGAAAGTTGTCGGCTTTGCGCGCCAGCAATTCCAAAGGAAAGGCCTTCGCGTTCTCAGTGTGACGAGACTCTTCTGGCGGAACAAAAGCCGCGACCGGGTCAAGGCCGAGAGCTTTGAGGCTCTCGTTGTAAAGGAGGGCCTTGCCGCTTGGGGTGCGGAAATTGCCGTTGGCAAAGGGCAGGAACGGTTCAGCCGACGCGTCGCCATTACCTTCGAAATTCAGCCTGATGTGTCCTTCCTTCTCCAACCTCTCCCGGGTAATTCCGTGCAGCCAGGGATTGGGCGATTCCAGCGCCTCGTCCATCATGTCTTCGACCGAATCCCGGAAGCATTCTTCCTCGAAGCCCATTCTCTCCGCCAGCGCCCGGAATAAACCCACGTTCGACCGACATTCCCCTAAAGGCGCAATGGCTTGGTTCGAAGCCTGGAGATAGTAGTGGCCATACGCGGATTGCAGTTCTTTGTGCTCGAAGAAAGTCGTTGCCGGCAGAACGATGTCGGCATAATCGGTGGTGTCGGTGAAAAACTGCTCATGCACAACGGTAAACAAGTCGGGCCGGAGCAGGCCGCGAACTACGTCGTTGTGATTGGGGCAAACCGCCGCCGGGTTCGAGTTGTACACGAACAGCGCTTTCACCGGGGGATCGTTCACCTCATTCAGCGCCTGACCCAGTCCGACCATGTTGATGGTCCGCGCCACCCTGCCTAAGGACGCCTGCATCAGATCGGCGCGTTCCAGCGCCGCGTTGTTCAGTCCGTACGCGGCGCTGGTGGAGAGTTGGAAGCCACCGCCCACCTCTTTCCAGGAACCAGTGATGCACGGCAGCATGGCGATCGTCCGCGAGGCCATGCCGCCATTCTGCGAGCGCTGCACGCCGTAGTTCATGCGGATCGCAGCCGGACGGCAGGTCGCGTACTCTCCGGCGAGCTTCTGTATGTCGGCGGCGGACATTCCCGTCCACTGCGCAACCTTTTCCGGCGGATACTCCTGCACTTTGGCGCGAAGCTCGTCGAATCCCACTGTGTGCTGGGAAACGTAATCGGCGTCGTGCAGGTTCTGATTAATGATGACGTGCATCATGCCCAGCGCAAGCGCGACGTCAGTACCGGGATTGATCGGGATATGCCAGTCGGCGCAAGCTGCGGTCCGTGTCCGATAAGGATCAATCACCACAAGTTTTGCGCCATTGCGCCGGGCCTCTTCGATGAACGGCCACAAATGCACATTGTTGCCGTGAATATTCGCTGCCCACGCGATGATGTACTTGGAATGCCGGAACTGCTCTGGCTCTGTCCCCATGTTGACGCCATAAATCGACCTGACGCCGGCGCCGCCTGCCTCTGAACAAATGTTGCGGGCGAGCTGCGAAGCTCCCAGCCGATGGAAAAAGCGGCGGTCCATGGATCCGTAGTTGAGCTTGCCCAGTGTTCCACCATAGGAGTAGGGCAGGATAGCCTCGCTGCCAAACTCTGTCGCGATGCGGCGCAGGCGTGAGGTGATTTCGTCGAGCGCCTCGTCCCAGGTAATGCGCTGGAAAGCCTGCTCAGGCACAGTGGGGACAGCCGCCTCCGGCTGTCCCGTCGGAGCGAAGCTTCGCGACGGCCCCTTGGGCACAACCCGCTTCATCGGGTACAGCACGCGGTCCGGCGAGTAAACCCGATCCAGATATTTGGCGACCTTCGCGCAAAGAAACCCGCGAGTAACGGGGTGCGCAGGATCACCCTGTATCTTGACTGCACGCCCGTTGTCAACCGTGATCAGGACTCCGCAGGCATCAGGGCAATCATGCGGACATGCGGCGTGGACGATGTTTTTCACGATCTTTTGATTATACGGTGGGAGTCGGCTTATTTAATGCCTACGTAAAGATCCACCTGTGCGTTTTGCGGATCCTGGCTACGCTGATCGTAGATTTCGAAATCGATGTTGTAGGTCCGCCGCAGTTCCTTCTCGTCCTCGAGCTTCCAGATTTCTCGCCAGACTCCGGGGACGATTTTCGGGAGCAGTCCTTGATCACTATTAAGTACGGCAAAGCGCCCGCCAGCTATGGTTTTCAGCACCATGCCATCCGGCGCAATTGTCCCTTTCTTAACCATGGCACCGATCACGAAGCTGTATTCGCCATTCCGATCACTGGCGTAATCGGTGTACAGAGCGTAGATGTTTGAGCCGATCTTATTCGGAATTCTGTGCAGAATGCCTTCCTCAAAAAACTTCTGCCACTGGCGGAGAATCACTCCGTCCCCGATCGCCTCTTTCGCGTTTGTCGTACGCGCTTCAATTCCAATAACCAGAAATCCTGGTAAGTCTGCTCGATTAATGGGGTTCTCCTTGATGGTCGAGATTCGGCGTACTCGGTGTGAAACGGCCTCGACGAACGACCAACGACCAACGCGTTTTTACTTAATTTCCATCACTTCTTTTTCTTTCGCCTTGCACATCTCTTCCATTTTCTTGATTTCGTCGTCGGTGAGTTTTTGGATTTCGTCCATGGAGCGCTTCTCTTCGTCCTCAGAGATCTTTTTGTCCTTCAGAGCCTTCTTGATGGCATCGTTGCCATCGCGCCGGATGTTACGGACCGCGGTGCGATGGTCCTCGAGAACCTTGTGCAGATGCTTCACCATCTCCTTGCGGCGCTCTTCGGTCAGAGGCGGAACTGGCACGCGAATGATTTTGCCGTCATTCATCGGATTGAGCCCAAGCTCGCCGGAACGAATGGCCTTTTCAATGCCCGACAAAGAACTTGGGTCGAACGGCTGCACCGTGATCAACTGCGGCTCGGGCGCATGGACGGTGGCAATCTGATTCAGCGGCATCTGCGAGCCGTAGTAGTCCACCGTCACCGAATCCAGCATATGAACCGAAGCTCGCCCGGTACGCGTGCCCACCAGCGCCTTGCGGAAGTCGTCGACTGCCTTGTCCATGCGGGTTTTCAGTTGGACGTAAGTCTCTTTGAGTCCAGGGACCGCCGCCATCGTAGGTTGCGCCATGTCTGTGCTCCCTCAGAAGTGAGCTGTGGAACCGTGCATTATAAACCGAGAGCGCTGTGGCGTAGAGAATCATACGCCCGAGTGCCGCGTCTCGGCCCCCGTCACAGCCAGCGTCGCACCCGTCGTTTGTAGGTGACGTACTCCTCGCCGAATTTTGATTCCAGGTATTTTTCCTCCGGCAAAACGATGCCGAAGTGCAGTGCCAGGAAAAGAGGGACAAGCAAAACCAGAGCCCACGGCAAACGGAACAAAAGCATGCCACCCAAATAGACGACAGTCAGTGTCAAGTACATCGGGTTTCGCGTATATTTGAATGGGCCGGAGGTGACCACCTGGGTCGTGTCACCTGTGGGTTCGACAACCGTGCCCTGACGGCGGAATGTTCTGACTCCCCAGATTGCCAAGCTGAAAGGCAGGGTGAAGAGCGCCAGGCCCAACCAGCGGCTCCACGCAGGCCAGGAAATCGCAATCGGCCAAATCCTCCCGAGCCCCCAGCTGAGGAGAAGACCAATAATGGGTAGGGCTGGCGGAAACGGGAATTTTCGCGGATCTTTCTGCGTAGCGGGTGATTCAGACGTAATGAACATGGCCCAGGCAGTCTAACTGAAAAACTTCCGGAAGGTTTCCAGTACGGCGGCCGGCAAATCCTCCCGCTTCTTTTTCCCCTTGAATCCCAAGTCATGACCCGCGCCTTCAACCGGCAACAGCACGGTCTTTGCGGAAATCAACTTCCGGGCACTTTCGATCTCATCAATGGACCCGAAGGGATCGCGGGTGCCATGCACGAACATCACCGGCACCTCGATCCTGGGCAGGTGCTGCGTCCGCGGCTGCTCGGGGCGGCTGGGAGCGTGCAGAGGATAAGACAGCAGAAGCAAGCCGTCTGCCAGTTTCTTGTTCCCGGCGAGCGTCTCCTCTACGACCGGCTCCTCTGCGAGCAACATGCTTGCCTGGCGGCCGCCGTAGCTTTGTCCGCCAAGGAAGAGAAGGCCGGGGAAAAGCTTTCTCATCGCGGCCACCGCGTGCTTCAGTCCCTCGCGATCACGAATCGCATCGCCGGGCCTGGGAGGGCCGTAGGGACGCTGCTGGCGAAATGGCAGATCGCAGCGCAGCACCGCGAAACCAGCCACAGCAAAGGCTTCCGCCAGCGTTACGAGCACGCCAGATTGCGCGTTGCCGCCGGCTCCGTGGGTGAGGATTAGGCTGTCGCCTGACGCGGATTTGGGGCGATGCAGAAATCCGCGAACCGGAGGATCGGATGAGGCTTCAGAAAAAGGCTCCACGGGACTCATAGGACTAGAAGTTGTCACGAAAGCAGGAGCATTCCTATCTCACAGCAACTGCATCAATCACCTTGGAGGCATCATCGAACTTTATCTCCAGTTTACATAGGCAGAAATACTTTTGATCCGATGGGCGCGGCCAAACGGTAACAACCGTGTACGCGTACCAATTTTCTTTCGCGTCACCACATTGCAACGGTGAGAATGCCTTACCTTCATAAATGCTCACACCGCAGAAGTCAGGTCGTCCCAACAAATCTTGAACTCCTGACTGCGACTTTCCGATAATGACAGAAGGTTACGCCTAATGAGGTCTTGCAGCATGTCGCCACGCGTCGATGAATCCCCTGACTTCCATTTCTCAGAGTCAAACGGTTTTGAGCGGGTGCACGAAGTAAGAACGGCGAGTGCTAGGAGGATTGCCAGCAGTGATGCTCCCTTCATAATCACGACGCGTTCTGGACGCCGGGCTGCCTTCGGGTGGAATCGAGAATTCATCATACTAGCGAGAGATCGCCATTTCACTAGTAACGGTCGTTGCAGTGTGCGTCTAGGGGGCCACTCTAAGCGCGCCCATTCACCACATGCAGCCGCATAAAATTCGTCGAGCCCGTGGACATCTGCGTTCCCGCAACCACACCCACAATATCTCCCGGCTTGAGTTTGCCGGAGCGCACCAGGTCCTGCTCCGCCGTCTCGACCATGCCTTCGACGCTGAGGTTCTGTTCCCAGCACACCGGATGCACTCCCCATAGCAGGTTCATGCGATTGCAAATTCTGGCGCGGCTGAACGCGTAGATGGTGGTCCGGGGACGGTACTTGGAAATCATGCGCGCGGTATTGCCGGTATCGGTGAACACCGCGATGGCGGCCATGTCCACGTCTTCGGCGGCATGGGCGATGGACTCGCAAATGGTTTCTGAAATAGAGAGCCCGGTGTGCTCGCGGCGGCGGCGCATTTGCATAAAGTCTGCCATATTGCTTTCCGCTTCGACGACAATTTTCGCCATCATGCAAACCGCTTCCCGGGGATACTTCCCGCTGGCCGTTTCGGCCGAGAGCATAACCGCATCCGTCCCGTCAAAGATCGCGTTGGCCACGTCACTGGCTTCGGCACGAGTCGGACGCGGATTTTCGATCATGGATTCGAGCATTTGCGTCGCGATGATTACCGGCTTGCGCCACTCTGCGGCCCGGCGAATCACATGCTTCTGGATCACCGGAACTTTCTCCGGAGGCATTTCCACTCCCAGATCGCCGCGCGCCACCATTACTCCGTTCGCGACTTCCAAAATCTCTTCCAGGTGCTTCAGCGCCTGTGGCTTTTCCAGCTTTGCGATCACAGGAACGTCCTGCTTGCGGGCGGCGATGATTTCCTTTACCGAGCGGACGTCCGAGGCCGAGCGCACAAAGGAGATTGCGACCATGTCCACACCGTGCTCCAGGCCGAATTCAAGGTCTTTGCGGTCTTTGTCAGTCAGCGCGGGAATGGAAAGCGCGGCGCCTGGAAGGTTGATGCCCTGATGTTCGCCCAGAGTGCCGCCGTTGATCACCTGGCATTCCACGTCCTGGCCGCGCACTTCGCGTACCCGCAACTCGATCAGACCGTCAGAGAGCAAGATGCGCGAGTCGGCGCTGACTTCCTGCGGCAGTCCCTGGAACGTGGTGCTGATCAGTTCCGTTGTGCCTTCAACTTCACGCGCGGTGATGGTCACAACCGCGCCCGCCTGCAGAACTACCGCTTTGTGGTCCTTTAACGCGCCGGTGCGGATCTTGGGGCCTTGCAGGTCCTGGAGAATACAGATGGTGCGACCTTCTTCCGCGGCAGCGTGGCGCAGACTCTCGATGGAGCTCGCGTGATCGGCGTGCGATCCATGGGAGAAGTTCAGGCGGGCGACGTCCATACCCAGTTGCATCAGTTCGCGCAACGCGGGTTCGGTGCGGCAAGACGGGCCGATGGTGCAGATGATTTTTGCCCGCCGGTTGGAAAGGACGGCTACAGCAGGCGGCGGCTGGGGGAGATTCTCGGGCATAGGTTTTCCGTGGTGCGGATATTGTAACGGGAAAAGCATAGTCGGCTATTACTTAGAATTCTTCGCTGCATTCAGTTCGTAGCCCAGACGGGCACGCGGGAAAAGAATGGCATTGAACTCGGATCCAATCAGGATCACCAGCGAGACCAGATACATCCAAACCAGCAGCGCAATCGCAACTCCAAGCGAACCATAGATCACGCTGTAGTCCGCGTAATGCTGCAAATACCATCCAAAAATTATTGTGACGATGAACCACATCATGGTCGCGAGGGTCGCCCCGGGCAGAACGCTGTGCCAGGGCTGGGTGCGCGGAACGGCATTGTGGTAAATGAGAGCAATCACCGCGACGCTGGTAGAGATCGCAATCAGCCAGCGAACAAACATCCACATCAGATAAACATAGGGGCTGAATTCGTGTCCAATGGAAGAAAGGACGCGAATCTCGATCCGGTTTCCGAAGGCCACCAGGATGGTGGCAAGGCTCAGAGGAACGCCGGCGAGGATGACCAGGTACAGCGCGACCAGCCTCTCCTTGACCAGGCCCCATATCTTCGGCAGTTCGTAGGCGCGCCGGAAGCCTTCCATCCAGGAGATCATCACGCCTGAGGCAAGCCAGAGGGCCAGCAACGACGTAGTCACGATCACCCCCACGGAGTGTCCAGGCCCCTTCTGCAGGTAAGCCTGTGCCGTGGCTGTTCCGGTGGGAAGAATCTGCCTTAGAGCTTCCGAGACTTCGCCCAGCAGGGCTTGCGTGTTCCGGCGTGAGGCCAAGGCCGCGCCCACCGCCAGCAGCGAGGGGAAGAAGGTCAGGATGGACGAGTAGGCAGACGCTTTGGCGATGGCGAAGGCATCATGCTGAAATGCCCGCCAGAAGGCTTTCCGCAGCAGATCGAGGAAACGGAATACCAAGGGTGCCAGAGTAGTGGTGCCGGGCTGCTCAAGCAAGCGAAGAGTGGGCACCGAATCTGGGTCAGGCGCTTGTGGGTCAGCGTGCATTTGTGAGGGGTCAGCTTTTCTTTGCGCTTTTTGCGGCCTTTCTTAGCGTACTCTGCGGTTAAGAGCTTTTGACCGCAAAGATCGCAAAGAACAGCCGCCAAGGACGCTAAGAAAAGCAAAAAAACAAAGGGCGGCCGAGACCGCCCTCCTGCTGCTCCGAATTACTCCGCCGTAAGTTCCTCGGTCTCGCCTTCGGTACGCATGAGCTCGAGCGCGCGCTCGGCTTCTTCGTAGGCTTGCGAGACTTCCTCCTGCACCTTGGCCGCGGCCTCTTCCATTTCCGGAGAGAGGCGCACGTTGCGGTAGTACTCCATGCCGGTGCCGGCAGGGATGAGTCGTCCCACGATGACGTTTTCCTTCAGGCCGCGCAGGTGGTCCACCGCACCTTGGATTGAGGCTTCGGTGAGCACGCGCGTGGTCTCCTGGAACGACGCCGCCGAGATGAACGAATCGGTCGAGAGCGACGCTTTGGTGATGCCGAGCAACAGCGGCCTGCCGGTCGCCGGCTTGCCGCCTTCGCGGATCACACGTTCGTTCTCCTCGCGGAAGCGGAACTTATCGATCTGCTGCTCGAGCAGGAACTGGGTGTCGCCCACGTCCTCGACTTTCACCCAGCGCATCATCTGGCGAACGATGACTTCGATGTGCTTGTCCGAGATATTGACGCCCTGCAGGCGATAGACTTCCTGGATTTCGTTCACCAGGTACGCCTGCAGCTCTTTTTCGCCCAGCACAGCCAGAATGTCGTGCGGGTTGAGTGGGCCGTCCATGAGCGGTTCGCCCGCCTTCACCCGCTCGCCTTCCTGCACGTTGATGTGCACGCCGCGCGGGACTGAGTACTCCTTCTCGGTCCCGTTGTCGGCCTGAACATAGAGTTTGCGCTGACCCTTGGCGACTTCACCGAACTTGACCGTGCCATCGATTTCGCTGATGACCGCAGTCTCATGCGGCTTACGGGCTTCGAACAACTCGACCACGCGCGGCAGACCGCCGGTAATGTCTTTGGTCTTGGTCGTCTCGCGCGGGATCTTGGCCAGCACGTCGCCCGGATGCGCGGTATCGCCTTCCTGCACCATGAGGTGGGAACGTGAAGGCATCAGGTAGCGCTTGCTGGTCTTGCCTTTGATGACAATCGCCGGCTGGCGCTTCTCATCGGGGGCATCTGCAACCACGTGACGCGACAGGCCGGTGACCTCGTCGACTTCTTCGTGCAGCGTGACCCCTTCCTGCAGGTCCTTGAACTGCACCGTGCCGCCAATTTCGGTCAGGATGGCGAAGGTGTACGGGTCCCACTCGACCATGACCTGGCCCTGGGTGACCGCATCGCCTTCGTTGACCTTGAGGCGCGCCCCGTAAACCACGGAGTAACGCTCACGCTCGCGGCCCTTTTCATCCAGCACAGCGATCGATCCCTGCCGGTTCATGACCACCAGATCTCCGGCCTTGGACTTCACTGTCTGCAGGGCGACAAAGCGCACAATACCGTTGGTCTTAGCGTCAAGACGCGATTGTTCGGAAACTCGCGATGCCGTACCACCGATGTGGAAGGTACGCATGGTGAGCTGGGTGCCGGGTTCGCCGATGGACTGCGCTGCAATGACTCCAGTAGCCTCGCCCAATTCGACGAGACGCCCGGATGCCAGATTGCGGCCGTAGCACATTACGCAAACTCCGCGCTTCGATTCGCAAGTGAGCACGGAACGGATTTTCACCCGCTCGATGCCCGCCGCCTGAATCCCGCTGGCCAGGTCCTCGGTGATCTCGTGGTTAATATCCACGATCACGTTGCCGTCGTAGTCTTTGATTTTTTCCAGTGACACGCGGCCGACAATACGGTCGCGCAGCGGCTCGATGATTTCGCCGGCTTCTACGATGCCAGCCACGTAGATGCCGTCCACGGTGCCGCAATCGTATTCGCTGATGATTACGTCCTGGGCCACGTCCACCAGGCGGCGAGTGAGGTAGCCGGAATCGGCGGTCTTGAGCGCCGTATCCGCCAGTCCCTTACGGGCGCCGTGGGTGGAGATGAAGTACTGCAACACGGTCAGCCCTTCACGGAAGTTCGCCGTGATTGGGGTTTCGATGATTTCGCCTGACGGCTTGGCCATCAGCCCGCGCATGCCGGAGAGCTGGCGAATCTGCTGTTTCGATCCGCGAGCGCCGGAGTCGGCCATGATGTAAATCGGGTTGATGTCGCCTTCCTTGTCGCGCTGCTGCATCTGGCCGAACATTTCGTCGGCAACTTTCTCGGTGATGGCCGACCAGATTTCGATGACCTTGTTGTAGCGCTCGCCGTTGGTGATGGCGCCATCCAGGTATTGCTGCTGGACAGCGACTACCTGCTTCTCGGCGTCTTTCACCAGCGTCTTCTTGTTGTCGGGAATGACCATGTCGTCAATTCCGATGGACAAGCCAGCGCGGGTGGCAAAGCGGAACCCGAGTTCCTTCACTTCATCGAGCATCTTGACGGTAACTTCGAGTCCATACTTCAGGTAGCAGAAGTTAACTAACTGCCCGATTCCCTTCTTCTTCAGCAAGCCGTTGATATAGGGCATGCCTTCGGGAAGATGGTCGTTCAGAATTGCGCGCCCGACGGTGGTATTCAGGAATGCGCGTTCGTAAGCGACTGGCTCAGTGTGCACAATGTCCTGATCGTCATAGGCGGTGGTTAGGTCAATCACTTCGCCGCTATGGCGCAACCGGATCGGAGTCAGCGTTTCAATCTCGCCGGCCTCGACTGCCATCAGCACTTCGTCAATGTTGGCAAAGGCGCGGCCTTCACCCTTGGCGCCGGGCTTGCCCTTGGTCAAATAGTAGAGGCCGAGCACCATGTCCTGAGTAGGCACTGTGATTGGCTGTCCCGAAGCCGGCGACAGAATGTTGTGCGACGACAGCATGAGCACGCTGGCTTCAACCTGCGCTTCCGGAGACAGCGGAATATGTACCGCCATCTGGTCGCCGTCAAAGTCGGCATTGAACGCGGTACAAACCAGCGGATGGATTTTGATTGCCTTGCCTTCCACCAGCACCGGTTCGAACGCCTGAATGCCCAGACGGTGCAGAGTGGGAGCGCGGTTCAAGAGCACCGGATGGTCTTTGATGACCTCTTCCAAAATGTCCCAAACGATCGCATCCTGCTGCTCCACCATTTCTTTCGCCTGCTTGATGGTGGTGCAGTGCCCGGTCTGCTCGAGGCGGTGATAAATGAATGGCTTGAACAGCTCCAGTGCCATCTTCTTGGGCAGGCCGCATTGATGCAGCTTCAGTTCAGGACCGACCACGATGACGGAACGGCCTGAGTAATCCACGCGCTTGCCCAGCAGGTTCTGGCGGAAGCGTCCTTGCTTGCCTTTGAGCGTGTCAGAAAGCGACTTCAGCGGACGGTTGTTGGCGCCGCGCAGTACACGGCCACGGCGGCCGTTATCGAACAGGGCGTCAACAGCTTCCTGCAACATACGCTTTTCGTTGCGCACGATCACTTCCGGCGCGTGCAGGTCCATCAGCTTTTTCAAGCGATTGTTGCGGTTGATAACGCGGCGATACAGGTCGTTCAGATCGGAGGTGGCAAAGCGTCCGCCATCGAGTGGAACCAGAGGACGCAGCTCAGGCGGAATCACCGGAATCACATCCAGAATCATCCAGTTCGGCTTGTTGCCGCTCTTGCGGAAAGCTTCGACCACTTTCAGCCGCTTGGCGTACTTCAGGCGCTTCTGCAGCGAGTTCTCGTGGCGCATCTTCTCGCGCAGTTCGGCGGACAGCGAATCCACTTCCACGCGCTTGAGCAGTTCCTTGATTGCCTCGGCGCCCATCATCGCTTTAAAGCCCGCGGGCCGGTATTGCTGATCCAGTTCGCGGTACTTGGTTTCGTCCTTGATGACCTCGCGCTCTTTCACCGGCGCGTCGCCCGGCTCGACCGTAACGTAGGCCTCGAAATAGAGAATGGCTTCGAGATCGCGCAAGGAAATGTCGAGCAGGTGCCCAATGCGGCTGGGGAGGCCTTTGAAAAACCAAACGTGCGAGCATGGCGACGCCAGCTCAATGTGACCCAGGCGCTCGCGGCGGACCTTGGACAGCGTGACTTCCACCCCGCATTTGTCGCAGATCACTCCGCGGTGCTTCATGCGCTTGTACTTGCCGCAGAGACACTCCCAGTCGGTAACCGGGCCAAAAATGCGGGCGCAAAACAGGCCATCGCGTTCTGGTTTAAAAGTACGGTAATTAATGGTTTCGGGCTTCGTCACCTCGCCATGCGACCAGCTCCGGATTTTCTCCGGAGAGGCCAGGCTGATACGAATAGCGTCGAAATCTGCAATCGGGTTTGCCAGGTCAAAAGGACTTGAACGGAACAAGGGCTTCCTCCACTTCCTGCTCTCAAGGGCAATGGCCAGTTATCGTGGCCAGTTGCCAGTTTTTTTGTGTTCCGCTGCGGCCGAGAGCGCAAGCCCACGAAACTTTTTTTAAAAATCCTTGCTTCTGAAATCGTATGTGCGCTTAATCTGCTGCCGCGCTCAGCACTGGCTTCTTCTCGCCCGCCTTGATCAACTCCACATCTAGACAGAGCGATTGCAGCTCGCGGATGAGCACGTTAAACGATTCGGGCACGCCCGGCTCCATGGCAGCTTCGCCCTTGACAATGGCCTCGTAAATCTTGGTGCGGCCATAAACATCGTCGGACTTCGCCGTCAGCAGCTCCTGCAAGATGAACGCTGCACCGTAGGCTTCGAGCGCCCAAACTTCCATTTCTCCGAAGCGCTGTCCGCCGAATTGCGCCTTGCCGCCCAAAGGTTGCTGGGTTATCAGAGAATAGGGTCCGATGGAACGCGCGTGGATCTTGTCATCCACCAGATGCGACAGCTTCAGCATGTAGATGTAGCCAACCGTGACCGGCTGTTCGAACTTGTCGCCGGTCATGCCGTCGTGCAAGGTCGTTTTTCCGGATTCCGGCAGACCTGCACTCTTCAGCAGCGCCTTGATCTCGTACTCGCGCGAGCCGTCGAACACCGGTGACCCAGTGAACACGCCATGCCCGAGGCCTTCGGCGACCGCCATGAGTTCATCGTCGGGAACGTCGGAAATTTCCTGTTCCAGAGTCGTGCCCTTGAACAGAGATTTCAGTTCGCGGCGGACGGTCTCTTCGCGCGAATTTTCCTTGAGGAACTCAGTGATCTTTTTCCCCAGCTCGTGTCCAGCCCATCCCAGGTGTGTCTCGAGAATCTGACCCACGTTCATACGGGAAGGAACGCCCAGAGGATTGAGTACGATCTCCACCGGCGTACCGTCTTCGAGATAGGGCATATCCTCGTCGGGAAGGATGCGGGCAATCACGCCTTTGTTTCCGTGCCGGCCAGCCATCTTGTCCCCCACACTCAACTTGCGCTTCATGGCGACATAGACTTTGACCAGCTTGATGACGCCCGGCGGCAACTCGTCGCCTTTGGTGAGCTTGTCTTTCTTTTCGCCCACGATCTTCTTTAGAACGTCAATCTGGCGCGACGTCATTTCTTCGATCTCGTCAATCTGCTCATTCACCCGCGGGTCTTTGTCGTTGTACTTAATGCGCTTCAAATTGCGAGTGGAGATGCGCTCGATGGCGTCGCGATCGAGAACCGCTCCCTTGGTCAGCAGGCGCTTGTTGGTACGCTCATCGTGCAGGTCAGCCTGCACTTCCTTTCCGCCCAGAATGTTGTCCAGACGCTTCAACCGCTCGTCGGTAAGGATTCGGATCTCGTCGGAAAGGTTTTTCTCTAGTTTCGCGATCTGCGTCTCTTCAATCGCCTTCGCCCGCTGGTCTTTTTCCTGGCCTTTGCGGGAGAAGATCTTCACATCCACGATTACGCCTTCAATACCCGGCGGACAGTAGAGCGAAGCGTCGCGAACGTCTCCGGCCTTTTCGCCGAAGATGGCCCGCAGCAGCTTTTCTTCCGGCGTGAGCTGGGTCTCGCCTTTAGGAGTGACTTTGCCTACCAGAATGTCGCCCTGCTTTATGCCCGCTCCGATGCGGATTACGCCGGCTTCATCCAAATTGCGCAGCATGGATTCGCTGACGTTGGGGATGTCGCGCGTAACTTCTTCCGGTCCCAGCTTGGTGTCGCGGGATTCGATTTCGAACTCTTCTATATGTACCGAGGTGTAGTAGTCCTCTTTCACCAGCTTTTCAGAGACCAGAATCGCGTCTTCGAAGTTGTAGCCGCGCCACGGCATGAAGGCCACCAGCACGTTGCGTCCGAGCGCCAGTTCGCCGCGGTCAGTGCAAGGGCCGTCGGCAATGACCTGGCCTTTCACTACTCGTTGCCCGCGCACAACCAAAGGCTTCTGGTTGATGCAGGTGTTCTGGTTCGAGCGCTTGAACTTGGTGAGCTGATAAATGTCGCTGCCCACCTCGCGTGAAAGCTGCCCGGGATGGTGCTCGCCTTCGACGCGAACGATGATTCGTTCGGAATCAACCGAATCAATAACTCCATTGCGCCGCGCCAAAACCACTGCGCCGGAATCGCGGGCGGTAACGCCTTCCATTCCAGTTCCAACAATGGGAGCTTCCGCACGCAGCAGCGGTACTGACTGCCGCTGCATGTTCGCGCCCATCAGCGCGCGGTTGGCGTCGTCATGTTCGAGAAACGGCACCAGCGACGCAGCCACGGAAACCAACTGCTTGGGGCTGACGTCGACGTAATCCACGTCGCCCTGACTCACCAGCACGAAGTTACCGGCTTTGCGAGCGTTGACCAGGTCGCCGACGATGCGGCCTTTATCGTCGAGTTCGACGTTGGCCTGGGCGATGACGTGCTTGTCCTCTTCCCACGCCGAGAGATAGAAGGAGAACGGCTCCAGTTCGGCCGGACGCTTTTTGCGATCTTGCAACTCAGCGTTCAGTTTTTCGGCTTCGTGCTTTTCGAGGTGGTCTCCGGCCTTCTGATCGCTATCGCCGGCGTTGACTATGGTCACGTAGTCGAGCACGCGGCCGTTTTTCACGCGCCGGTAAGGTGACTCGATGAAGCCGTAGTCATTGATCCGCGCATAGCAGCTCAGCGACGAAATCAGTCCGATGTTCGGACCTTCCGGGGTTTCAATCGGGCAGATGCGGCCGTAGTGCGTAGGGTGTACGTCGCGGACTTCGAATCCAGCGCGCTCACGCGACAAACCGCCCGGCCCCAGCGCCGAAAGACGACGCTTGTGGGTAATTTCCGAAAGCGGGTTGGTCTGGTCCATGAACTGGGAAAGCTGCGATGATCCAAAGAATTCGCGGATCGCGGCCATCACCGGCTTGGCATTCACCAGGTCGTGCGGCATGGCCGTGGACATCTCCTGGTACACGCTCATCTTTTCCTTGATGGCGCGTTCCATACGGACCAGGCCGATGCGGAACTGGTTTTCCAGCAGTTCGCCAACGGCGCGCACCCGGCGGTTGCCCAGGTGATCAATGTCATCCACCGCGCCAATGTTCTTGCGCAGCTTGAGCAGGTAGTTGATGGTCGCGTAAAAGTCGTCGGGATCGAGAGTGCGCTTATCGAGACTAGTAGCATCACTGTTTTCGAACAGCTTGATGTTGAACTTCAACCGGCCTACGCGCGAGAAATCATACTTCCGCGGATCGAAAAACATTCCGTGGAATAGCGCGGTCGCGGTGTCGAGCGTCGGCGGATCGCCGGGACGCAGCTTGCGGTAGATTTCAATCAGCGCCTCTTGCGGCGTTTTCACCGAATCGCGCTTCAGAGTCTGGCTGATCACCGTACCCACGTCGTCGCGCTCGGGGAAGAACAGGTTCATCTCAATCACGCCCGAGTCGAGGATCTTCGCAAGCTTGTCGGGGGTCAGTTCGGTGTTGGCTTCAAGAAATACTTCACCGGTAGTGGTGTCCACGATGTCGCCGGCAGCCCACGCGCCTTCGAGATCGCTCACATCCACTTCGATCTCGCCGACCTTCGCCTTCTGAATTTCCTTGAGGATCGCGGCATTGATCTTGCGTCCGGAATGCGCAATTTCTTCACCCGATTTCGACTTGATGCTGTGCGCCAGCTTCATGCCAATCAGGTTGGTGGCCTTCTCGCTCGCCGGCTCAATGGTCCAGTACAGCTTCTTGTCGCGGACCAGCAGCCGGTCCACGGTGTAGAAGGTCCGCAAAATGTCTTCGCCAGTACGCAGGCCCAGCGCGCGCAGGAAGATCGTGCCCAGGAATTTCCGCTTGCGGTCAATGCGCACGTAAAGGACGTTCTTCTGGTCGTATTCAAACTCAACCCAAGAACCGCGGTAGGGAATGATCTTGCCCAGGAAGTAGGTGCGGTTGTTGGCGGTCTCGAAGAAAACGCCCGGCGAGCGGTGCAACTGGCTGACGATTACGCGCTCAGTTCCGTTCACAATAAAGGTGCCGTTTTGCGTCATCAGCGGAACGTCGCCGAAGAAAACCTCCTGTTCCTTGATGTCACGGATGGAGCGGTTCCCGGTCTCCGCGTCTTTGTCGAAAATAGTAAGGCGCATGGTGACTTTAAGCGGCGCGGAGTATGTCATACCGCGTTCTTCGCACTCGGCCACGTCATATTTCAACTGTAGGCCCACGGGATCGCCGCACTTGTTGCAAAAATCCGGCGTATTCGCGTTGTAGGTACCGCACTTGTGGCATAGCACATCGCCAGGATGAAACGGATCCGTGATGACGGTCGAGCCGCAATTTTTACAAGTAGTGCGCAGGTGATGCAGGCCTTTGAGGTGGCCACACTTGCATTCCCAGTTGCCGATCGCGAAGTCCACGAACTCCAGTTGCGAGATGTTGCGGAAGTCGGTGATCGGAAACACCGACTGAAACACTGCCTGCAACCCGGCGTCATCGCGCTCACTGGGCAGGCGGTCCATCTGCAGGAAACGCTCGTAAGAGCGCTTCTGGACTTCAATCAAGTTGGGAATCTGGATGGTGGCTGGAATCTTGGAAAAATCAAAACGTTTACGCAATCCGTTATTCTTCGACATTCGGAATACTCCCAAACTTTTTTGCGCGCAGCCTGGGGGCTGCACTCACCGCGAAACAGCGGGCACTCTGGCGATGCCCTGGTTCAGGACCCGGAACAGAAGGAACAGTTGAAACACACAAATGCGCCCGCAGGGACAGCCTGTCCCTCAGGCGCCGTTGGCAGCGCATGGCCGTTTTGATTTTGTCTTTTCCGCGCCAGTTTCTAGGGCCTGTTCCCGGTGCTGTTATTAACAATAATAGCACTACTTCCTGGACTCCGCCAGTCATGGTCCCTCGGAATGCCGGAGTGCGCCGGGCGTGTCCGCCCGGCTTGGACGCGCGAGACGCCCGTCCCTCCATAATCCCAAGAAAACGCGCTACTTTACTTCGACTACCGCCCCGGCGTCTGTGAACTTCTTCTTAATGGTCTCCGCCTCGTCTTTGGAGACTCCCTCTTTCACTGCCTTGGGCGCCCCGTCAACCAGGTCCTTGGCTTCCTTCAGGCCCAGACTAGTGACCTCACGGACCGCCTTGATGACGTTAATCTTGTTGGCCCCAACTTCTTTGAGGACAACCGTAAACTCGGTCTGTGCCTCTGCCGCGGGCGCCGCTGCCGCCCCGGCTCCGCCGCCGGCAACCATCACCGGGGCTGCGGCCGCAGCCGAAACTCCAAGCCGGGATTCAAGTTTCTTTACCAGTTCTGCCGCATCCAGCAACGACAGTCCCACGATCTGTTCTTCCAACTGCTGCAAGTCCGCCATTTCAGTTCTCCAGTATTTTTGATTCTTTCTCGTAGAGACGCAGCTTGCTACGTCTCCCTCTTTCGTTATCCGTAAGCCAGGTTTCCAGTGCGCCCTCGTCTTTCTGCCACGCCAGACAACGCGGCGAATTCAGACTGCGCAACCCCTTGGCTGTGACAACTGAAACTTGATTTGGTAATTGTGTAATCGGGTATTGGGAAAACTGAAAGCCACACCCGACACTGCGTCTTCAATTACCAAATCCTTACGTATCTGCCAGTGCGTTAGTGCCAAACTTTTCCTTCTCTACGCCCTGGCTGATCACGACTGCCAAATCCCGGCCGACAGCGTTCATCGCCGTCACCAGCCGCTGCGCCGGCGCATTCAGCAGAAACAGCAGCTTGGAGTAGATCTCTTCTTTCGAAGGCATGGTCGCCAGCGACTGGATCTCCTTGATCGAGACCACGCGGCCTTCAACCACTCCCGCCTTGAAAGTGAACTCGGGGTTGTCCTTGGCGTATTTCGCCAGCGCCTTCGCCAACGCCACCGGATCGCCCTGGGTGTAGGCAATCGAGGTCACTCCAGCAAGGCCCTTCAGCGCTTCTTCCACCTTCGTTCCCTTGGCCGCGAGCTCTGCCAGTGTGTTCTTCACCACGGTGTACTTCGCGCCGGAACTGCGGAGCAGTTTGCGCAGTTCGTAATCCTGTGGCACCGTCAGCTTGCTGTAGGTGGTCACAATTACGGTTGAGACGGCCTGCAGGTCTTTCCCCAGCTTTTCGACTTGCTCAATCTTCTTGGCTCTGGTAACTGCCATATTCAATCCCTCTCAGATTTCTTGTGGCGCGGGTGCCCTCGCCCGCGAACGCTCGGACAAGAGTGTCCGAGCCACACGGCCTATGCTTTCGACGCAGTCTCAATCGGCGTCGTGTCCAGCGAAATGCCCGGGCCCATGGTCGAACTGAGATAGCAGCCCTTGATGTACTTCCCTTTCGCCACCGACGGTTTCGCCTTGATGACGCTGGTGATCACCACGGTCGCATTTTCCACCAACTTCTCGACCGGGAACGAAATCTTGCCCACCGGAACGTGGACCAGCGCCGTCTTGTCGGTACGGAACTCGACCTTGCCGGCCTTTACCTCCTGCACCGCGCGGGCAACGTCAAAGGTTACGGTCCCGGTTTTTGGATTCGGCATTAACCCCTTGGGACCAAGAACTTTTCCCAGGCGTCCCACAGACTTCATCATGTCCGGCGTGGCCACCAGCGCGTCGAAGTCAGTCCAGTTTTCCTTGGTGATTTTTTCCACCATGTCTTCGCCGCCGACAAAATCCGCGCCCGCCTGCTCGGCCTCGCGAAGCTTTTCTCCGCTGGCGATCACCAGGACTTTCTTCGATTTACCCAGTCCGTGAGGAAGCACCACAGTGCCGCGCACCATCTGGTCTGCATGCTTGGGATCAACTCCCAGCCGCATGGTGACTTCGACGGTCTCGTCAAACTTGGCAAACTTCACTTTTTGCAAAAGAGGCACGGCCTCCTGCAGCGTATAAGGACGCGCTTCGACTGCCTTCCTCGCCTTGACCACGTTTTTTCCCAGTTTTCTCATCTGCTTTTCCTCGTCTCCCACCGCTGGCCTTTGCTCTGGCCAGCCGTAGTCTTCGACATTTTGTAATCGGGAAATTGAGTAATTGGGAAATTTGAAACCCGTGCGACCGGCAGTAGAGGTTTTCAATTACCCAATTACAAAATTACCCAATCACATCAATTCCCATCGAGCGCGCTGTTCCCCGCACGCTCCTGATTGCCGCGTCCACCGACGCTGCATTCAGATCCGGCATTTTCTGTTTGGCGATGTCTTCAACCTGCTTCAACGTCACCTTGCCGACTTTATCTTTGTTCGGCGCGCCGGAGCCCTTGGCAATCCCCGCAGCGCGCTTCAACAGGATCGCAGCCGGAGGCGTTTTGGTGATGAAGGTAAATGAGCGGTCGCTGTAAACCGTAATCACCACCGGAATGATCAGCCCTTCCAGTTCCTTCTGGCTGGTGCGCGCGTTGAACTGCTTGCAGAATTCCATGATGTTGATCTGCGCCTGCCCGAGCGCTGGACCAACCGGCGGTGCGGGCGTCGCTTTGCCCGCCGCGATTTGTAGCTTTACTGAACCTGTAACTTTTTTCGCCATCGCTTATCCTTGACAAATTTTCCGCGCCGCAAGACGTCGGACAAGAGTGTCCGACCCACACGGACTACCCCTGCTTTTCCACCTGCTTGAATTCCAACTCCACCGGCGTTGAGCGGCCGAAAATTGTGACCATCACCTTCAGCGTTTCGCGGTCGTCGTTGACTTCGTCCACGATGCCGGTAAAAGTCGCAAACGGCCCCTCGGTAATGCGCACCGTCTCGTTCTTCTCGAATTTGACCTTGAGCTTGGGCTTATCTTTCGACTCGCCAGCCCGGTAAACAATGTGCTGCACTTCTTCTTCCGAAAGCGGAGTCGGCTGTTGCCCGGTGCCAACAAATCCTGTCACCCGCGGTGTCGCCTTCACCACGTGCCAAACGTGGTCGTCCATGTCCATTTCAACGAGCACATAGCCGGGATAGAACATGCGCTCGACGGTGTACTTCTTCCCGCCGCGGACTTCGGTGACCGATTCGGTCGGGATCAGCACCCGACCGATCTTGTCTTCCAGAGCAAACGCCCGCACTCGCGATTCCAGCGACTCTTTCACTTTGCGCTCGAACCCCGAATAGGAGTGGATGATGTACCACTTCATGTTCGGATTGCGGGGCGGTTCGGCAACGGCAGCGGCGGCGCTGTCCGGGGCCGCGGCCGCATCCGTACGACTCGTTTCGTTATTAGCTTCGTCCGGCATAAACTCAGAAATCCTTTATCTACTATCTACTTTTATCCACTTTCTACTTTGCGAACAGGTGGAACAGGCGATCCACGCCCGCGTTAATCACATAGTCGATAACGAAGAAATATAGGCCAAATAAGAAGATGGCGACCAGCACTACGCTCGTAGTAGCCTGCACTTCCTTCCGCGAGGGCGTTGTGACCTTGCGCATCTCAGTGCGCACGTCGTTGTAAAACGACTTGACCCGTTGCGGCCAGGACTTGATCTGGCCACCAAAGCTGCCCGCGGCTGCGCTCGAACTTGCCATTTTCTTCGTCTCAACTCCCATACTCAGGTCCTGACCGTCACGCCCAAATTCTGGCAGGGGCGGAGGGATTCGAACCCCCAAGTCCGGTTTTGGAGACCGGCAGTTTAACCGTTGAGCTTACGCCCCTGTGTTCAATTGAGTAATTTTGTAATCGGGTAATTTTGTAATTTGAAATCTTCCGGCGCGAGCGGTTTTTCAAATTACAAAATTACCCAATTACTCAATTACCAAATCTACTTAACTTCTTTATGCGGCGTATGCTTGCGGCACCGGTTGCAGAACTTTTTCAGTTCCAGCCGGTCCGGCGTCGTCTTGCGGTTCTTCGTCGTCGAATAATTCCGCTCTTTGCAATCACCGCAGTGCATCGTAATGATTTCTCGGGGCATACAAACAGCTCCTAGCTATTAGCTTCTGGCACAAACCTGCAAATGAAGAAGGAGGATTTCAGATGCAGAAAATCCGGTTCCCACTTCTGCATTCTTACTTCTCACTTCTGACTTCTTACTGTACAATCTCCGAGATCGTACCCGCACCTACCGTATGTCCGCCTTCGCGGATGGCGAAGCGCAAGCCCTTCTCCATCGCCACCGGCGTGATCAGCTCAATCA
>WNGK01000556.1_pt1 | contig 37757 bp, 41 predicted proteins | sample 5400601 | NCBI WGS metagenome assembly WNGK01 (sample SAMN13153376, study PRJNA577476) | soil metagenome | isolation source: 60 cm soil or saprolite under Garry oak tree replicate 1 | place: USA:California | collected 2016-06-15 | reverse complement strand
CGCCGGAGTCTTTATCGAGGGTATTGCCGTATTGGATTCTCGCCTCCGCGCCATCGTAATTGTGACGCATCTTGAGGTTCACGACACCCGCTACCGCGTCCGCGCCATACGTGGTGGAAGCGCCGTCTTTCAGAATTTCAATGCTCTCAATGGCGGCTTGGGGAATCGAATTCAAATCGACAAACATCACATTCACCAAGCCCGGGTTGTTGCCCGTGGGATAGACAGCGACCCGTCGCCCATCCAGCAGGATGAGAGTCGCTCTCGCATCGAAACCGCGGAGAGCAATCGTCGCAGCACCTACAGCGGTGTTGGAGCCGTTTTCATTATTCGAAACCGGAATTATGTTCGCGTTGGCGATCGGGAGGCTCTGGAGAAATTGCTCCGTGGTAAACTCACCTGATTTGTTGATGTTCGCGCGGTTGTAGGTATCGACAGGGTTAGGTCCCACTTCTTCTGCCGTCGGAATGTTCGAACCCGTTACGATGATGCGCTCGACTTCCGCCCCGGGCGGCGTCGGGGCAGCACCAATGTCCGTCGACAGCGGCGCGAGGTTTTGAGCAAATGTGTTCGACGCGATAGTGAGAGGGATTCCAACGCAGGCTACGAGAGTCATGCGCAGTAATCCGAACTTGCAAAGTCCGATTCTGATCATGGGTTTCTCCTTTGGTTAGGTTGGATCTTACGTAGGGTACAGGCTGCGCCCGACGTAAAATCGGGGTTTTTTTCTAGGAAGCCAGAAAGCAATTCCAGATGTCAAGCACAAAAACTTGTGCTTTGATGTTCGATCCTGCCGCCGGCTGAATCGGAGGTCTCTCGTTATTTCTTTGCGATCACACAGAGCAATGCTTACCCGGGATTGGGCCGTCGGAACTGCAGTGTAACTGCTTAGTCTTGCGCCACGCGGTTCACAATGCTCAAGGAGAAATGCGGCCCGTTAGCAGTGGGTTCCGCTCTTTCGACGAAGTCAATCCTGCTCGAACTCATCTTATTTGGTCGCCGGGTTCCTGTAGATGGTCATGGGGCTGGCAGTGGTCACAATTGTGCTGACCCTGTCACAAGGCACAGGAATACCGGACGTTGTAGTGAACGTGTAGCATATTTTCTTGGCGGTCATCACAACCCGCTGTGGCTGTGCCGGGCGCACTACGTTTTTGCTCGGATCAGCAGCAAATGCCGATGCGCAAAATGCGAACGTGAGCACGACACTCGCGCATCGAACCGACGAACCCCGCAGGCGACTAAACCTGTTTTGTATTCGCATGTCGTGATCGTGATTCCGCTTTGGATTTTGCGCAAGCTTATTTAGAGGCTCGCATCTTTATGAAGATTGCCACATTACGCGCGATGGCGAGCGATCGCGGAGTTGAAAACATTCGATTGGTTCCGCGGAACGCTGGGAGTTAATGTCGTGAACCAATGGAGCGCAAGCCTGCGGTCGCGGTTGTTTTTCATCACATCGGTCCTTATCACCACACGCGCCTCAATGCGGCGGCTGATAGGTTAACAGTGACCGGTATCGAGTGGTCGGCAAAGGCGTATGATGCGTGGGGCGCAGCGGATTCGCGTGCGCGCTACCACAAGGTTTCGCTCTTTCGGGAAGCGACGGAGAAGCACCCTGGGAAGGCTGAGCTTCAGCGAGCGTTCCGGTCGGCGCTGGAGCAGACGAATCCAGATGTGGTGGCTGTCAACGGGTGGAACAATTTCGGATCGCTGATTGCCGCGAATTGTTGTCTGCGTCGCGGCATACCAATGGTCGTCATGTCCGAGAGCGCTCGCGGCGATGAACCTCGCATGCGGTGGAAGGAAATGATCAAGCGGCGGATCATCGGTTTGTACTCTGCTGCACTGGTCGGCGGCCAGCGTCACGTTGACTATCTCGTTCAACTTGGAATGCGGCGGGAACGGATCTTTACGGGTTACGATGTAGTCGATAACGAATATTTCCGCGCCAAGACGGAGGAGATCCGAAGTCAGACGTCAGAGGTCAGAGAGAAATACTTGCTTCCGGAGAATTACTTTCTTGCCTCGGCGCGGTTCATTGAGAAGAAAAATATTCCAAAGCTCATCCAAGCTTACGCGGAATATCGATCCAGGTTGCAAGGGACCGGGGTCACCGACCCCGGCTACAACGGGCGCGCGCCATGGCATCTGGTACTCCTGGGAGACGGACCGTTGCGGGAATCTCTCAACTCTCAACTCTCAACTCTCAACTTGCACCAACATGTGCATCTTCCCGGGTTCAAGCCATACGATGAGTTACCAATCTACTATGCTTTGGCGAATGCATTCGTGCATGCCAGCACGACTGAGCAATGGGGGCTGGTAGTTAACGAAGCGATCGCGTCAGGGTTACCAGTGATTGTGTCGGAGCGGTGCGGATGTGTCCCCGAGTTGGTGCAGGACAATGGCTCTACTTTTGATCCAACGAACGAGCACGAGCTGGCGGCGCGGCTGTTAGAAGTGGCAGTGTTATCGCGGGAGGAGCGAGAGCAGCTTGCGCAGGCCAGCTACGAAATCGCTGCGAATTTCGCCCCGGAACGTTTTGGCGAGGGTTTAGAACGTGCGGTGACCGCGGCAATGGGACTCCCGCAAAGGAGATTTGCAATAATCAATCGCGCGCTGTTGCTCGCCGCGAAAACGTATGAGCGATGAGCTAACGATAGTTCGGTTTCGAAGATGAACGATGCGGTCGCTGCCGTGGGCGAATTTTCAGCTGGAAAAGCGCCTGCAAATGGGCGAGCGGCCACGGAGCCGATGCGATTTATCTCCTGGCCGTAAACGGCGGGAAGTGAAGTGGCGAATGTCCGTATGCGCTATGCCCTGAACTGGAAGAGACGAGGACGGAGCGCGGGCATTCTGCCGCGAACCTCGCAGCGTATTTACATGAATAGGCTAGCGACTATATGCTTCGTGCTGCCGAAGAGCCGTCCGGCAATATGCCGGACGGTGCGAGCAGAATGCTCGCGCTCCCGAAATCCAATATGTGAGTGGGTACGGCTTGCACCACTTCCAACCACATGAAAGTCGGTTTTTTGGTCAGCAGCATTTCCCGCGATGCAGGCGGACTGTTTCAAAGCGTGCGCGGACTTGCCAAAGCGGTGGCGTCAACAAATGCAACTGTGCATGTGTTTGGGATCAGCGACGAACAGAGCGCGCTCGATTCGGAGGAGTGGCGGCCGCTTTCGGTTCAGACATTTCGGCCGCAACTGCGCGCGTGGGGCTACGCAAACCAGCTTGTGCCTGCCATGCTTGGCGCCGATCTCGATGTTCTGTCAGTTCACGGTTTATGGAAATACTGTTCTGTCGCTTCGCGACGCTGGCATCAAAGGACGGATCGGCCATATGTCATTCATCCGGAAGGCATGCTGGAACCATGGGCGCTGCGAAATGCGCGATGGAAAAAAAGAATCGCCGCGCTGCTTTATGAAAATCAACATTTACGCGAGGCCGCTTGCCTGCGGGCGTTGTCCGAAGCGGAAGCGTTGTCGTTCCGAGCTCAGGGACTGTCGAACCCGATTTGTGTGATTCCCAATGGCGTTGATTTGCCCGACCTGAGCGAGAGCAACGCGGGAAGTGGGTCACACAATCGGAAAACTCTTCTTTACCTGGGGCGACTTCATCGGAAAAAAAATGTGGCGAACCTCATCCACGCGTGGAACCACACCTTCAACTCTCAGGCATGCAAAAGCGACAATTGGATCCTTGCAATCGCTGGGTGGAATCAGAGTGGATACGAAAGCGAACTCAAGCGTATCGCAGCTGTCCCTTCGATTGTTTTCCTTGGCCCGCAGTTCGGCTCGGATAAAAGCAAATGCTATCGCACCTGCGACGCGTTCATCCTGCCGTCGTTGAGTGAAGGTCTGCCCATGACAGTGCTCGAAGCGTGGGCATACGCGAAACCCGTGCTGATGACACCCGAGTGCAACTTGCCTGAAGGTTTCACTGCCGGCGCGGCATTGCGGGTCGGGCCGGATCCGGAGGAAATTGCGGACGGCTTGAAAAGCATCATCGAAATGAGCGACAATGATCGAAGAGCAATGGGTGCTCGTGGACGCGATCTCGTCGCGACAAAATTTTCATGGCCACGCGTCGGTGAACAAATGCGCGCGGTTTATGACTGGGTGCTTGGCGGCGGAGCGCCACCAGCAACGATGAGACTTGACTGAACCTCGCATCGGAGGTCAGAAGTCCGAAGTCGGATGTCAGAAATCGAAGACGATCAAACGATGAGTAGCAAACCTAACAACAAGCGTGTTAATTCTGCCAAGGATTTGGATGTTTATAGATTCGCGTATGATCTCGCGATGGCTATTTTCGAATTGAGCAAGCGCTTTCCACCTGAGGAAAAATTTGCGTTAACCACGCAGATCAGGCGTTCGTCGCGATCGGTCTGCCTAAATTTGCGCGAAGCGTGGGCGAAGCGGCGGTATCAGGCGCACTTCGTTAGCAAGTTGACAGATTCTGACGGAGAAAATAGCGAGACGGACTCCTCGCTCGATTTTGCTAAAGACTGTGGATATACCTCCGCCGGCGAGCATCAGCGTTGGCAGCCAAATGCGCAGACATCGGGCGCATGCTTGGACAAATGCTGAAGACGTCGCAGTCGTTCTTAATTACAGAACGCTAAAATGTCTGACATCTGACTTCCGATCTCTGATCTCTGCTCTCATGCTGGACGTTAAGCAAAATCGCCGGGCTAGAAAGTACTCATCGGGCGAGATGACGCGCCGTGTGCTATGGACGCTCGTGCAGCCGCTTTTCCGGTTTAGTCCCAGGCCATGCTTTGGCTGGAGACGATTTTTGCTTCGTTGTTTCGGAGCAAAAATTGGTCGAAGCGTGCACCTCTATCCATCGGCGACGATCTATTTTCCATGGAATCTCGAGGCCGGAGATGAGAGCGCGATAGGCGAGCAGGCGTTTATTTATAATCTCGGTCGAGTCACGGTAGGGCCGCGTGTCACGATCTCGCATCGCGCGCATCTTTGTGCAGGAACGCACGATCATACCAAGCACGATTTTCCACTGATGCGTCCGCCGATCGTCATCGGTTCCGATGCCTGGATTTGCGCGGATGCATTCGTCGGGCCGGGGGTCACAATCGGCGACGGAGCGATCGTAGGTGCACGAGCCGTAGCAATGAAGGACGTAAAACCTCGAAGCATCGTTATCGGGAATCCTGCGCGTGAGAGCAAGAAGCGCGAGATCACTCAATGAACGGGTGGTCCGGCGCGCGGGTGCCTTTGTCAGTGCTTGTCCCGGTTAAGAACGAAGCGGCGAATCTGCATGACTGTCTTGTGAGCGTCTCGTTCGCCAAGGAAATCGTCGTGGTTGATTCAGAGAGCACAGATGGCACTGCAGCGATCGCCGAGGCAGCCGGTGCCAAGGTAGTGCAGTTCGTTTGGAACGGAAAATTCCCGCGGAAAAAGAACTGGGCCTTGGAAAATGTCCCCTGGCAACATGAATGGGTGCTAATCGTCGATGCGGACGAGCGCATCACGCCGGAACTGCAAGGCGAAATCAGAAAGGCGATTTGCCGCCGGGGCGTCGACGGATTTTATCTCAATCGCCGCTTCTGGTTTTTAGACGGTTGGATAAATCATTGCGGTTATTTTCCGAGCTGGAACATGCGCCTGTTTCGGCATTGGCTTGGACAATATGAACACGTCGAAACAGGCGATAACTTTCTCTCAGGAGATAACGAAGTACACGAGCACGTATTGCTTCATGGCCAGGCCGAATACTTATCGACGCCGATGGAGCATTACGCTTATCCGGACGTTGCCACTTTTTTTGAGAAGCATAGGCGTTACGCTGCTTGGGAAGCGGCAGCCTCGAAAAAACTTCATGAGCGCACACGTGAAAGGATTTTGCGAGCGACTCCCTTTGGAACAGCAATAGAACGCAAACGCTGGTTAAAGAAAATCGTGATGAAGGCTCCGTTTCGACCCAGCTTACGATTTCTTTATCATTATGTCTGGAGGCAGGGTTTCCGTGACGGCTACCGCGGTTGGATGCTCTGTCGCCTGCTGGCTGCGTATGAGCGAATGATTGTGTCGAAGGAGCGCGAATTCAAAGATTGCTCCGAATAACTTCAACACGACTTCGTAATTGTTATAGCCGCCGGCCTGTGGCCGGTCATCTCGAGCCGCTTTCGGATTCTGATATGGCCCACAGGGCCGTGGCTACAGCCTGTGCAAATTACATGCCCTCCACCAGGATCATGTTCGTCCTGGCCGTGCGGTGGCGCATCTTGCGCGGCTCGCGGTAGTCCTCGCAGTTCAACCACTCTTTCGCGCGCTGTGTTGATTCAAATTCCAGCACAACGATGCGCTTCGGTTGCCAATCGCCTTCGAGCACTTCGGTTTTACCGCCGCGCACGATGTATTTGCCGCCGTACTTTTCCACAGTTGCGCCCGCGAGCTTCTTGTATTCTTCGTAGCCGGCCGGATCGAGGATCTCGATTTCAACAATGATATAAGCGGGCATGGCCTATCGGATCGTTAAACCGTTGAATCGTTAAACCGGTGATATTGCCCGCAGTCTGTGATTACTTGTCACAATCTAGTGGCCGTTATGGCTCCGATCTTTTGCGGCGAGCTCGGGAATTTTCCGTCGGCGGCGCAGTCGTAACCAGTTGTTCCACGTTTTGCGCAAGCTGTCGCGCGGAGTTTGGTATTGCTGATTCAATTCGTTGCTTTTGACGATCTGGGCGAGAATTCCTCTCACCGAAACATCGTCCGTGTTGATGATCGTGTAGGCCGTCCCAACAGCAGCGGCGTGATGCGCATCGCTGGCGGCAGTCATGGGCAGACCGCGGATCTGTGCGTATTTGAAAGCGTAGCGGTTGTAACGCCGCAGCGTGGTTGCGGCGTTAAAAACCTCGATCGCATCCACTGGCAGCGTCTCCAGCGTGGCGAACCGGATTCCGGCGCGGAATAAATCGTACGGATGCGGAGGAATAGCGAGACCGCCACGCTCGTGGATGATATCGCAGACTTCGCGCGCCGGCTTTCCTTTCAGGTAAGGCAATTCAGCGCCAATACACAGAAGATGTCCGTCGGCGGTGGTGACTTCGACTCCGGGCAGAACGAGAAAATCGTTGACTGGCAAACCATCGAGCCGCATCAGGCCTTTCTCGAGGAGGTAATTGACCGCATCGCAAGTATTGTGATCCGTGATAGCGATGCCACTCAAACCTTTGGCGCGCGCGGCTGCGATCAAATCTTCCGGGCTGGAAACGCCGTCACCGGAAAAGAACGAATGCGTGTGCAGATCGACATTAAGAGACATGGCTGCGCCGATGTTAAATCGTTACGAGAGTTACAACGTTACAACGTTCGAAAAGAATCGTCCAAGTCGCACCATGTAACTTTGTAACTGTTTTAACTCCGGTTCAAACCAGCTCTTCCACAAGAATACCTGCTTCGGCGTCGCTTTCCTTGTGAACACGATTGAACTGGTGGTCGTACAGGCGGCGATAGTATCCGGATTTGTCCAGCAATTCCGCGTGTGTCCCGATCTCCTTAATCCGGCCGGAATCCATCACGATAATTTGATCGGCGGACAGAACAGTGGAGAGCCGATGTGCGATGGCGATTACCGTCCGGCCAGTCGCCAGTTCTGCGAGGGCCCTTTGAATTTGTTGTTCCGATTCGGAATCGAGCGATGAAGTGGCTTCATCCAGCAAAAGAATCGGCGCGTTCTTCAGAACAGCGCGCGCGATGGCAAGACGCTGCTGCTGGCCGCCGGAAAGAAGGCATCCTTTGTCGCCAATGACAGTTTGGTAGCCCTTTGGCTGGGCCATAATAAAGTCGTGCGCATAGGCCGCTCGCGCTGCTTCGCGAACTTCTTCCGGCGTCGCATCGAGCCGGCCGAATTGGATATTGCTGAAGATCGTATCGTGAAACAGGAAGGTCTCCTGAGTGACGAGCCCAATCTGTTCGCGCAACGATTTCTGCGTCACCGAGCGCAGATTTCGACCATCGATCTTTATACCTCCGGAAGTCGGATCATATAAGCGTAGGATCAGCGAGAGAATAGTGCTCTTTCCTGCGCCGCTGGCGCCGACAAGCGCGTAGCTCTTTCCTGGTTCGATTTGCAGGTTTAGACTACCGACTGCGTCGGCGACAGTATTGGCGTAACGGAACGTCACATTTTGAAAGTCGATGCGCCCGGTTGCGGAGGTCAGCTTCGTGGCATCCGGTGAATCTTGTACAGTTGGCTCGGTGTCGAGGAGAGCGAAAATCGCCGTTGTCGCGGTGATTGACTGCTGCATCACAATTTGAAGCTTACTGAGCGTCTTGATCGGATCGTAGAGAATGAAAATTCCTGAGATCAGTCCGAAAAATCGTCCCGCGCTCAGGTTTGCAGCGTAAACATAGAGCAACGCCAAGCCTATCCCGAGGGCAGCGATGGTTTCGACCAGTGGGCCAGTAGCCTCCATCGACCGGATAATGCGCATCATCTGCGAGAATTGCATTTGATTGCTGCGCTTGAATTCCTTTTCCTGGTGGGCTTCGCGCGCGAACGACTTGATCACCCGAATGCCAGCGAACGTCTCCTGCATCGTCACTACCATTTCGCCCATGCCTTCAAACTGACCTCGGAGCGCTTTTCGCGCGCGACGCCCATAGATGCGAAGCGGCAGCAAACAGGTTGGAAAAAGAATCAATGTAATCAGCGTGAATTTCCAATCCATCAAAAATAGAACGCTGATTGCGCCCACGATCAGTACCGGTTGCTTAAAAATATCGCTGCTGACGGCGGTCAAAGCCATTTGCACGACGCGGGTCTCGTTGGTAATGCGCGAGATTAAGAGGCCCGAACGCATCTTGTTAAAGAAGTCCATCGAAAGGCGTACCATCTTGTTGAAGAGCTGACCCCGAATATCGGTGACCACCTTGTTGCTCACCCATTGCATGCAGTAGGTATTTCCGTACGAGCAAAGGCTGCGCACGGTCATGATCGCTGGAATGGCGAGGCAGATCAGAACGATCGAATTGATCTTTGGCCCTGTATCCAAGGCTCCTAAATTGGAGCGCAGAGCCGTTGGATTGGGAGCAGCCCCATGGAAAATCGTGCCTGTTACCCGGGAAATGGCGAGCGGCAAAAGCGCACTGACTCCGCCGTACGCAAAGCCCAAAAGCAAACCCACGATAAAACGGACCTTGTACGGTTTAACGTAGCCGAGGAGCCGCCGGTAGGGACCGGAGGCTGCGCGTAACGTTTGCCAAAGGGACTGCTTTTTCTTAGCCGATTTAGCGCCGCTCATGAAATGTGCGCCGCCGCGCGACGCGACAGCAGGGAATCCATAGCACTGATCACCGATCCCGTCGAGATTTCGCTCATCGCAAAGCGTGGCCGAAGCGGCACGAAATCGGTCATCGGTACGCCTGATTTGCCTTGCAAAATTAGGGCGGGACTTTCCCTGGGCCGCCAATGAAACGGGTTTGTTGGCCCGAACAGGATCACCTGCGGCGTATGCGTAGCGGCCGCGAGATGCATTGGAGCCGAATCGACTGTCACCAGGAGTTCCGCCCGCGCAATCAACGCTGCCAAGGTCAGCAAATCCGTTTTTGCGGAGAGGTCGATTGTCTGTTTCCGCGTAAGCTTTGTAATCGCTGCGACGTGCGCTTGCTCGTCGGCGGATGGGCCGCTGGTCAAGACAAGATCGAAGTCCTTGTTTTTGAAGCCGTCAACGACTTCGGCCCAGCGCTCGGGTTCCCAGAGCTTTTCGCGGCGAGCCGAGCCGGGATGCAAAATCAGGTAGGGTCGCGTGATTTTCGAATCGCGACGAAGCGCATCGGCATTTTCGTGTGCGGCTTGTGGCAGGTTTAGTTCCGGACTGGTTGGAGCAGCGTGGACGCCGAGCGGCTCCAACAATGCCAGATCATAATCAATGGTGTGCCTGTCTCGCACGCGAACGCCGACAAGCTCGGTGTAAAGACGAGCGCATGTCTTCGATTGGTCACGGACGCGATAGGAAGCGATGCGTCTCCGCGCACCGGATAGAAGCGTCAGAAAAGCCGAGCGATCATTTCGGGTGAAATCAACGCAGTAATCGAATTTCTTGCAGGCGATAGAAGAAAACACACCCAGATCGCGCAAATTGCGTCGTGCGATCAAAATTCGATCGACATTCGAGATCGCCGGCAGCAGCTGAGCGCATTCGTTTGACACTACAAGCGTGAGGTGAGCATCTGGAAAACTCTGGCTCAAAGCAGCAATCGCAGGCGTCGTCAAAATCAGATCGCCGATTCGCTTGAGTTGCAGAAGAAGAATTTTCACTGAGCCTACTGTAGCGGCGCTCTGTGAGCGCCGAAACAAGGGAATCGGCGGTCACAGACCACCGGTACAGTAAACTATCGCGCCATGCGCATTGCAGTTTCATAGGCTTCGAGCAATCGCGTTCGAAAATGGTCCCAGGTGAAGTTCTCGACTACGCGACGTCGCGCTGCGCTGCTCATTCGCTCCACAATTTCCGGATGCCGATACAAATGCTCCAGCGCAGTCGCAACTGCGTCCACATCTCCCGGTTTCACGATGATTCCCTCAATTCCGTTACGAACCACATCACCCGCTTCACGCGTGGTGATCTGCGGCAATCCGCACGCCGCCGCTTCATACGTGACTTTCGCGCTGCCTTCCCATTGCGAGGGGAAAATGTGGAGCGTTCCCTGGTTGAGATAATTCTCCGGGTCACGCACAAAGCCGACGACGCGAATGTTATCACGCCAGAACTGGTTTAGAAATGGTTTCGCTTCGTCATGCACAAACCCAATTAACCACAATTCGGCATCGGGCAGATTGAGGCGGTGCCATGCTTCGAGAACATGTTGAATTCCTTTTCGTTTGATCAATGCACCGGCGAACACGGCACGAAATTTTGCCGGACGCGCGACCGGCTTGAAGCGGTCCACGTCCACTCCGCGCGGCAGATAGAACAGCTTTTCCTCTGGAAATCCGCGGACACGAAACGTCTTCGCCGCCTTTTCGGATAACACCAGTAAAAGATCAGCAAGTTCATATTCTCGAATGAAACGCTTCCGCTGGAGCAATAGTCGGTTCTTCCACTTTTCAAAGGTCGACGCATGCTCTGGTGGCGCAGGCATTTTCGGCCGGATCACCTTCTCTTTGCCACCGTCGCGGTGCCAGGTCGGGATCTCAACGATTGACGGAATGCGATGTTGTTTTGCAACTTTCAATGACCGCAAGCAATCGCCTGACCAGCTATGAAACAGATCGTAACGTCCAGTCGCCAGATGCCGGGAAACGATCCAATCGAGATATTTCTTCTTGGCACCGTAATAGTAAGGGCGATCAAGAAATGAGATCAGGCGAACTGGATGCCAGCGCAGAGAATGGATGAATGAACCGGGAATCTCCTGCTGCCGGTTATCGTATGCGATTGCTTTGCCGAGGAATCCTCCGCGATAGGATGCGCGCAACGTTTCAAATGCATCTGTATCAAGCCCGGAACCGCCGATTCGGGCGAAGATCGAGTACAACAAACGCCGCGGTAAGGTACGTGCCACAGGCGGGGGGCGAACTACTGGAGCGGGAGCATTTAGGGTTTCACCCAGCATTGGCTTACAAGTATTCTGGCGAACATTAACCAAGTAAAGTTGTCATTCCGAGCGAGGCCAAGGCTTCAATGCAGTCCCGAAAGCTTTCGGGGCGATGCCAAGCTTTCAATCCTCTGACATGACCTGAAAAGTGAGTGCGAGAGCATTCCTCAGACGTCGCTCGGGATGACGAACAAACTGAGCATTGTTTTGGTTCGCCGCGGGTATTCCCCGACCGGCGGAGCAGAAGCCTACTTAAGACGACTTGCGGATGGGATCATAAAAGCGGGCCACGACCTTCAACTTATTGGTACCGAGGACTGGCCTCAGGACCAATGGTCATTTGGATCAAAAAAACGCCTGAGCGCGAAATCCGCAATTGGGTTTGCCGATGAATTGGAACAAATTCAGCCACAGCTTCGCTGCGATGTTTTGTTCAGTTTCGAGCGTGTGTGGCGCTGCGACGTTTACCGGGCTGGCGATGGAGTACATCAAGCCTGGCTGGCGCGCAGGAGAAAATTTGAAATCCCGTTAAAACAATTTGTCCGCGCGGTCAGCCGAAAGCACCGCGATTTGTTGCGCTTGGAGGAATCACTTCTTGCTGCGCGCAAGGCCGGGCGCGTGATTGTGGCCTCACAAATGGTCAGAAATGAAATCACCGAAGTTTACGGCTACCCCACGGACAAGATTGACCTCGTGCGTAATGGCGTTCCACTTGATCGATTTCGATTCGATCCCGAGCTTCGCGAGAAATCGCGCGCGCAGTTAAACCTTAAGCAGGATCAAATTGCGCTGTTGTTTGCAGGGTCAGGGTGGGAGCGCAAAGGCCTGCTGTTCGCAATCGAAGCCATGGCGCTCTGCCAGGACCGCAAGTTGCGGCTGCTCGTTGCAGGTCGAGGAAATGCGAGGCCGTACAAAACAACGCCCCTTTGTTTTTGGCGCGAGAAACCAGTGCAATTTCTTGGCGAAGTTGCAGACCTTGTGCCGATTTACGCGGCTGCGGACATCTTCATTTTACCCACGATTTATGATCCATTCTCGAATGCCTGCCTGGAAGCACTGGCCTGCGGGTTACCGGTGATCACAACTCGTTCCAACGGATTTAGCGAAATCATCGAGGGCGGGGTTCACGGCTCAATTGTGGCGGATGCCGGAAGTCTTATTGATTTGCGTGACGCCATTCGCTTCTGGTCCGATCCCTCGCGGCGCCGGGTGGCGCGCACGACGAATATCGACCGTGCATCGCAGTTCGATATTTCAAAAAACGTGGCGCAAACGCTGGACATTTTGATGCGCGCATCTGGGTAGCGCACGCGTCTCGCGTGTTGGTTTTGGCGTCGCGCCGAAACAGACTTTCCTTTGACGATTTCGCGCTGGATGCTGGCGAATTACAATGAAAGTACGCGATCGCGAGGACGCGCTCGCCAGGCACGCGTGACGCGTGCGCTACCCAGCTAGGGCGGCATCCGCATCGGGGAAGATCTGAAAAACTTGATCGAGCCGAGAGATTTCGAAGATGGACCGCACGGTTTCCTGTAAACCCGCCAGCATGAATTTGCCTCCGTAGCCTTCCACCTTTTGCATCGCTTCGATCAATGCAGCCAGCCCAGCGCTGTCGATGTAACTTACGTCCGAAAGATCGACGACCATACGCTCCGGCTTTTTATTAATCATCTCGTTGAGCGACGCGGTGACTGAAGGGGAGACGTGCAGGTCGATTTCGCCCTTCAGCGGCAGAACATTAGAGCGGCTTTGGCGCGGGCTCGTACTTGATGAAGCGGGGTCTTTCGTCATTTCATCGTGGATTCGTTAATGGATCACCATCCGAGCGTGTCCACAATACTTTCCACGTCCGAGAGATCATCAATTAGAAAATCGGGTTGATGCTTTGCAAGCTCGTCGCGGCTCGATCTGCCGGTGGCGACCGCGATCGTTCGCGCGCCAAGCGCTTTTCCACAGGCGATGTCGCGCGGCGTGTCGCCGATAATGTCGATCTCATACGAGGCGAACTCGCGGCCGTGTTTTTCTTTTGCCCGGGCGCGAGCGAATCGGCCAAGCTCGTTGCGGTCGCGGTGATCGTCAGCAAACGCGCCAAATTCAAAAAAATGCCAGACCCCATAATGCTCCAGTTTCAAGCGCGCGCCGCGCGAGACATTTCCCGTGAGCAGGGCGAGCACTACATGCGGCCGTGACTTGAGCCGTTCAAGCAACTCGAGCACGCCGGGAAGTAGTTTGCCCTTCCGGCGCGGCAGTTCCAGCGACAGGAAATGCACGTAGCTGTCCAGGAACGCGCTGACGTTTTCGTGAGTCACGGGAATTTTGTGCTTTTTCAAAATGCTCAGAACGATTCCCGAATCGGTCATGCCCGCGATTTCAATGTCGTGCAGATCATCATCGATCCCGAAGCGCTCTTTGAAAGCCAACTTGAGCGCCTGCACACCCGCTCCGCCCGAATGAATCAACGTGCCGTCAATGTCGAAAAGGAGAAGCCGTTTTTGCGTCTTTGTCATACGAAAAATGACGAAATCCGAATGACGAATGACGAAGGAATGACGAAGGTCAAATGACGAAATTTTTCGCTGGCAGATGCGCAGCATTTCAGGTTTGTCATTCTGTTTGCTTCGGCATTCGTCATTAGTGCTTCGTCTTTAGCCTTTGAGAGGTCTCACTTCACCGTGTTCCGGTAGGTGCAACAGCTCAAAGGCTTGGTGCGTGCATCATCAGCACCGCAATCATGCTCCCAAAAAAGACAAGCAGTGCAATCCCAACTCCGATCATGATTCCGGTGCGCACCATGTCGTTCTGCTCTTCCTGTCGTCGAAACAAAGATGCGCTGGTGAAATGAGACTGTGCTGCGCTGTCCGCTGTGAATTGAGTGCTAATTTCCTCAGGGATGGGCAGCGGCTTTAATCTGGTAGCTTCCGAGGATTCGTACAGCGCTTCTGCTTCCCCAAACCGAATCCGATCATCAAACCGCAACACAGCTTCCGTAACAAGCTTGCTGTTGACCCGTGTGCCATTAGTGGAATTGAGGTCTTTCAACCGATACGTATCGCCTTCCAGCAGCAACTGCGCGTGATGTGTGGAGATGGACTGATCGTTTACGACTATCGTGTTATCCGGTCCCCGCCCGATTGTGATCGCCAGGTCCACCAGTTCATGCGTAACATCTGAAATGGTGAGCTTTGGCATGCTGCTGATCTTAACCGAATGAGTCAAATCGGACAAACCGGGTGGCATACCGATTGACCGGCTGCAGCCACACCCGGATAGTGCCGCTTTCATGGCCATTGAGTTGACGCGCAATTTTTGCATCATCGCGCACATCGATCACGGCAAGACGACATTGTCCGATCGGTTGTTGGAGCGCACTGGCACGATCCAGGAGCGCGAGAGGCAGGACCAGCTTCTTGATTCGATGGACTTGGAGCGGGAGCGGGGGATAACGATCAAGGCGCATCCAGTGGCGATGCGTTACACCAGTAAAGACGGCGAAACATATCGGCTGAATCTGCTCGACACGCCCGGACACGTCGATTTCGCCTATGAAGTTTCCCGTAGTCTCGCGGCTTGCGAGGGCGCGCTACTGGTAATTGATGCGGCACAGGGCGTAGAAGCGCAAACCGTGGCAAACGTCCATCTCGCGCACAAACAAGGACTCACCATTATTCCGGTTATCAACAAGATCGACTTGCCGAACGCCGACGTGGCTTCGGTTCAACGGCAGTTGGAAGAAATCCTCGCCATTCCCGCGGAGGAAGCGATCCAGGCGAGCGCGAAAATGGGGATCGGCATTGATGAAATTCTCGAAGCGATTGTGAAGCGGATCCCGCCGCCGCAATCATCGCCTGACAACACGTTGCGCGCGCTCGTGTTTGATTCGGTGTTTGATGTTTATCGCGGCGTGATCGGATATGTGCGCGTTGTTTCCGGAACAATGGAAGCGAATCACGCGATTATGTTGATGAGCAACAACTCGCGATATGAGATCAAGGAAGTAGGCGTCTTTACCCCGAAAATGCGCGTCCAGGAGCAGCTGAATCCCGGTGATGTCGGGTATTTCATCGCGAACATCAAATCAACTGCCGACATAAAGATCGGCGACACGATCACCGACCAGAGGCATCCCGCACGCGAACCGCTGCTCGGTTTCCAGGAAATTCATCCAATGGTCTTCAGCGGGATTTACCCGATTAACACGGGTGACTTCGAACATTTGAAGACTGCGATCGGCAAGCTGCGTCTGAATGATTCCGCCTTTGTTTACCAGCCGGAAAGCTCGGTTGCGCTGGGTTTCGGATTTCGTTGCGGATTCCTTGGTTTGCTTCACATGGAAATCATCCAGGAACGGCTCCGGCGCGAGTACAACATGGACATCATCGCGACGAGTCCAAGTGTGGTTTATGAAGTGGTGACCACGGGCGATGAAAAATCATTGATCGATAACCCCGCGCATCTTCCAAACCCGAGCATAATTCGGGAAATCCGTGAGCCGATCGTAAGTGCATATGTGCTTTGTCCGAATGAAAATATCGGCGACATCCTGCAATTGATTTTGGAGAAACGCGGACAGATGGAGCGCACTGAGTCGCTTGATACGCGTAGAGTGATGTTGCATTGCGAATTGCCGCTCAACGAAATTCTGGTCGATTTCAATGATAAGATTAAGAGCATCACCCGCGGTTATGGATCCATGGATTACGAGCACGCCGGTTACCGAGCGGCGAAACTGGTGAAACTGGATGTGCTCGTGAACGGCGAGCCAGTGGATGCGTTTTCGACCATCGTGCACCAGGACCGCGCAGAGGCGCGCGGGCGGCAGTTGGCGGCCAAACTGAAGGAAGTAATCCCGCGGCAGCTTTATGCGGTGGCCATTCAAGCGGCGATCGGCGGGAAAATTATTGCGCGCGAGACTGTTTCCGCTTTACGAAAAAATGTGACCGCGAAATGCTACGGCGGCGACATCACCCGCAAACGCAAATTGCTGGAGAAACAAAAGGAAGGAAAAAAACGGATGAAAAGCATCGGGAAAATCAATATTCCTCAGGAGGCGTTTATCGAGGTACTGAAAGCACAATGACGAATGTCGAATCTCGGATGACGAAGGAATGTCGAATGACGACGCCCGAATTCGTGGCGCAGCGTGACCGAACTCTGTTTTCGTCATTCAGACTTCGTCATTATTTCGTCATTCGTCCTTCGGATTTCGTCATTTTCTAGCCATGTTTACATCGCGCCAGATTAAGCACAGCCGGTTGCTCCTGCGGCACGCTCGGAAATACCTGCGTTACAAGCACGATTTGCTTAGTGATGCCGACCGGCAACAAATCGTCGCGGAAATGCAGGCGCTCCGCACTGCGTTACGCGGAAGAGACCGCCAGAGAATTCACAGCGCAGCCGAGACACTTGATAAGACGCTGCACAGGCTCACCCCTGTAACGTGGGAATCGCATTGGCGGGAGAACTGCGAAGTAATCCTGGTGGCGATCGTCATTGCGGTGGGAATTCGCTCGTATTTTCTCCAGCCGTTCAAAATTCCCACCGGGTCGATGCAACCAACGTTAAACGGGATCATCGGTCACCCGAGCGCCGAGCCGCCGCCGAATTTGCTGCGACAAATTGCGGAGTTTGTTATTCAGGGCCGCAACTACATCAACGTGGTATCCAACGAGGACGACCAGCTTTTGGAAATAGTGCCGAGAAAAGTCGGCTTCTTTTTTGCTTTTTCGCGATTGGTCTTTGAGCGGCAAAGCTTTCTGGTATACGCGGCGCCGGACACCCTGCGCCAGGACTTCAACATCTTCCCTGGTCGACTTTTTCATCGCGGCGAAATCATTGCCAGAGGTGCAATCGACACGGGCGACCAGGTGTTTGTGGATAAGTTCAGCTACAACTTTGTTAAGCCACATAATGGTGATGTTTTCGTGTTCAGGACAAACAATATTCCGGCGATTCGGCCAGACCCAGTGGGGGGGTCTCCGTTTTACATCAAACGTTTGGCCGGTTTACCCGGCGACGTGTTGCGTATCGATCCACCGTTTCTTTATATCAACGGCCAAAAAGCGAAAGGGTATGGGTTTGAGCGGGTGATGTCGGCGAGGCCGCCCTATCGCGGATATGCGTTCGGCCATGAATATCTGTCGAAACCTGATCAGAAGTATACCGTGCCGCGCAAGGGATATTTTGCCTTGGGTGATAACAGTTATAACAGCTTCGACAGCCGTTACTGGGGACCGGTTCCGTTGGAAAACCTGGTCGGCCGAGGGTTGTTTGTTTACTGGCCGTTTTACCCGCACTGGGGAGTTATTCGTTAGGCCCATGACGGGGTGATGGGGCAATGGATTATTGGAGTGATGTTTTAAGTCGCATTACTCCGGTACTCCACTGCTCCATTCCTCCCGTTTCGGTGCTTGCTGCGGCATGGCAAACTGTGCCAAGCGCGTACGGTTGGCTGGGGCTTTGCGGTGGTTACGCGCTGGTGATGCTTTTCACACCAGTGCGCCAGGCGCTGGGTGATGGTCTTCACTGTCTCCGGCGTTACCAACGCATCTGGATCGCGTTCGCCATCCTCGGGTTTGGCTATTTCCTCTTTCAGTTCGTTACTTTTACGCCAATCCGGAACTTGGCGGACTTGGAGCCAAGCCAGATCACTTCCTTGCCGCAATGGGCTTGGCCGCGCTTGAGCGAGGTTTGGAGGGAGACGCCGTTACCTGCGCTCGAAGGCGTGGCCGGAATTTTCGACAACGCCACTACCACCTATCCGCTCTCGGCCATTGCTGCAGTCCTCATGATTGTGAACTGGCGCGGATTACACAGTGCGTTGGTGCGCGCCCTGCGGAAACGGTACGGCTTCTGGGGTTGTCTGGTTTATTTGATTCTGTTGCTGAGTGCGCTGGCGTCACTCCTGAAGCCGATCGTGTTCTGGAGGTTGCCTGAATGGAGTGGGCTTGTTCCCGCAGCCGGTCTGATGCGGATCTCGGCCGCGGTAGATGGCACGGCTTTTATCTTCGAATATCTACTGGGGGTCTACATCCAAGTCTATCTCATTATAGTCTGCCTGGCATGGACCAAAGGCGTTAGCTTTGAACAGGGCGAACTGTTCCGGTTCGCGATGCGGCGCTTCAGCTACGTGTTGGAATGGGCTGGCATTGTGGTTGCAGTCAGCACGTTAATCCTCCGGCTGCCGCTGGTTCTTTCCTACTTCGTAAATATTCCCGGCGTGCTCGATTACCTGCCGATTGCGCGGCTGCTCATCAGCGGGTTGATTATAGCGTTTTGCTCGGTCCAAATCTCCCTGGCACTGCACAACGAGACGTTATTCGAAGCTATGAGCGCTCACGTTTATTTTGTCCAAAAAAATGCCGGCCGGCTCGCGTGGTTTCTATTGATTTGCGGGATTCATTTTTATGGCATCACGCTTTGCGACGCCATTCTGCGCGGCGCAATCGGCGATAGACTGGGTGCGCTTTTCCTGTGGAAATTCAGTTTTGCTTCTGTTCGAGGAATAGTCACGGGCTGGTTGTTGGCGTCGTGGGTGTGCCTGTTTCGCCAATGCGAGACGGGCCGTATTCATCAGGAGAAATGGATTCAGTATTGATTCGGCAGCCTTCAGGAAGGCGAATGTGAATGCGGCGACAATCACGCGTCAGAGCCAATCGAATTTAGCCCTGGCTTTCATTTCCTTAGGCGCCGAGCGCAAACGAGACATCACGGTTTTCTATGCCTTCTGCCGTGTGGTCGATGACATTGCAGACTCTAGGGAACTGAGCGTGGGAGACAAACGAGTGCGTTTGGCGAAATGGCGCCACATGCTGCGGACCGCTGCTTCAGACGAGCCGTCGCTTGCTCGTGACGTCAGACAGCTGATGCAGAAATATTCATTGTCCCCGGAGATGCTGGAGGAAATTATTGCGGGAGTGGAAATGGATTTGAGCATCCTGAGATATTCCACCTTCAAAGAGCTTCGCATCTATTGTTATCGCGTCGCCAGCGCAGTTGGCCTGGTGAGCATCGAGATTTTCGGGTATGAAAATCCGCGCTGCCGAGAGTACGCGATCGACCTTGGGCTCGCCTTGCAGATGACAAATATTATTCGTGATGTTTGGAAGGATTTTCAGGCTGGCCGCGTTTATCTACCGCAGGAAGATCTGGCGAGGTTCGGGTATAGTGAGGGCGAACTAGCGCAACGCCAATACAACCAACAGTTCCTCCAGTTGATGCAGTTCGAAGCAGCGCGCGCGAGAGAATTCTTCACCCGCGCGGCAGCCGCGCTTCCGGCTGAAGATCGCCGCGCGATGGCGCCTGCAGAGATAATGGGCTCCATTTACCGCGGCCTGCTTGGGAGGATTGAACTGGACAAGTTTCGAGTTTTCGAAAAAGAATATGCCCTGAGCAAGCTGGAGAAAGCAGGCAGGATTACGGCGCAATTATTCAAATCTTTTTTGAATTTGCCGCACCGAGCATCCGTCTGAGTTCCTGGCTTCGAAATCTTTACCGAGGATAAAATATGAAAATGAAATCTGTGAAAATTGTGTTGGCAATCGCGGTTACATTCTTTGTGTTCGGCACACCGCTTTACGCGCAAGGCACTGACTCCCGTATAGGGAGTATTGCGCGCGAACGGAACGAACACGCCGCCGCTCCAGCTACGGCGATCTCGAAAGAAGAGGCTCAAAAAAAATATCCGGCGCGGGGTGGCGCTTATCCCACCGCTCAGCGCGATGCTCATGATCCAGCCGGTGTCGTCGTCAGTCCATATCCGCCGCATGAAAGGTATGATTGCTCGAAAGTTGCACACGGCGGATTGGTTGTGGACACAAAGGTCAACAAAGTCTTTGTAAGGCCGTAAGTCGCCACACATCTAGACTACGCAGCGCTCGGCCGGAGTGGCAGATTGATGCGCAACAATTGTGCCTGCGCGCGGTTGATCGTTGATGACGGTCCATTCGATGAATACAAATGTTCTTCTGATAGCTTCAGGAATTTCGCTGAGTGCTCTTTTTCTGAGCTCGTGTGATACGCCTGTTGGCCAGGGTGCCGCGTGGGGCGCTGCGACCGGCGCAATTATTGGTGGCGCGGCGACTGGCCATGTTCGCGGCGCATCCCTCGGCGCAGCCGCAGGGGCCGCAGCCGGAGCGTTGACGGGCGCGGCCATCCAGCAGAACCAGGTCGCGCTGTATGGTCCGCCGCCGCCGGGCGGTTATCCTTATGCCCATTGGGCGGGGCGGCCGGGATTTTACTATAGCCCTTATACCGGGCGCGTTTACGATCTTCGTGGCGTTCCACCCGGTGGACTTACTCGCGATATCGATACAGGTCGCTTGTTCCGGAGGCCATAGCCGTTTAAGGAGCGATGGCTCTCCGAGCCGTAATGTTTATTCGACGGCTGCCGAAGCAGTCCTTCCTTGCGGGTGCATCGATTTAGCTTTTCGCGGCTTCGGTTTTTCGCTGCAGTGCGTTTACGATCGCGCGCGCTTCGTCTGTCATCTTGATCAACTCCGGCCAGGGACGGTGATAATTTTCGCCCGGCAATTTGCGCGTGGCGTCGAATCCCATGTGTGAGCCGATATTTTGTTGGCTCGGCGCGTGATCGAGCGAGTCGCTTGGATTTTTAATTATCGTCGTATCCCGAGCAGGATCGGTGTTTGCGCACAATCGAAACAGCACATCGCTCGTGTTGTGTACATCGCAATCTTCGTCCACAGCGACGATGTACTTGCTGAACATCATCTGGCCCATGCCCCAGAGGCCATGCATCACTTTGAAAGCTTGATAGGGGTATTGCTTTCGGATGCTGACGAAAACCAGATTGTGAAAAACGCCTTCGGCCGGCAAGGTCATGTCGACGATTTCCGGAAAATTCATCTTGAAGACCGGCAAAAGAATTCGGACACAGGCGTCGCCGATGTAGAAATCTTCCATCGGGGGTTTGCCGACGATGGTTGTAGGGTAAATCGCGTCGTGTCGGTGTGTGATCGCGGTCAAATGGAAAACGGGATAATCTTCGACCGCAGTGTAAAAACCCGTGTGATCACCAAACGGTCCTTCCGGTTGCATCTCGCCCGGTTGAACATAGCCTTCCAGAACGAAATCAACGTCTGCCGGCACATCCAGGTCGACCGTTTTGCACCGAATCAGCTCGATTGATTTCCGTCGCAGGAATCCGGCAAACAACAGTTCGTCCAAGCCGTCGGGCAAGGGCGCGGTCGCCGCGAACGTATAAACCGGATCGCCACCCAGAGTAACAGCGACCGGCATGCGCTCACCGCGTTCGTAGTAGCGCTTGCCGTGGCGCGCTCCGACTTTATGAACTTGCCAGTGCATTCCGGTGGTGCGCTCGTCATAGATTTGCATCCTGTAAATGCCCACATTGCGCGCGCCTGTTTCCGGATCGTCCGTGTGCACATTCGGTAGGGTAATGAAACGCCCGCCGTCTTTTGGCCAGCATTTAAGGATCGGAAGATCGCCGAGCGAAAAACCTTCACCACCCTCGATCGTATGCACTACTTCCTGACATGGCGCATCACGCACTGATTTCGGGCGGGCATGGAGCAAATGAATTCCCTGTTTCAATAGGTTCCAGCCTTCTCGCAGATCGTTCGGCGGTTTTGCCTTCAGGATGAGCTGAATTTCGCGCGCGACGTCCTGGATATCCGGAACTTGTAACGCCATGGCCATGCGCCGTCGCGATCCCATGGTGTTAATAGCAACCGGGAATTCGGATGGCTTTCCATCTACGATCGGATGCTCGAACAACAGTGCTTTGCCGCCACCGGGCGATTTCATCTCGCGATCGGCCCATTCGGCGATGAGCAATTCGGTATCGACCGGGACGGCGATGCGTTTCAGTTCGCCAGCTTGTTCCAGAGCATCGAGGAAATGTGTAAATGAGCGATAAGCCATTGATTAGACCCGCCTAAATATTCATGTGTCACGTGCAATAGTGCGACAGAATTTTTGATCGGCTCTAGCTCGAAGCGATGTATTGGAAGGACACAACTCTGCGGTTGGCGAAAGTAACTACTTTGCCAGGATAAGGGACGCTTGGCGGGAAACAGGAATCACAAAACGGTTGATACAAAGGCGCTCCGAAATATGGGTCCCACGGGCCGCAATATGGATACGGGTAAGTAGCGTAGTAAGTATAAAGCCAGGTTTCTATCGGATTGCCGCCCACGTTCCCCATAATTTTTCGATCAGGCGAACCCCAGGCCAGCCACGCAGCGGTTCGCGACATCCCGGCGCGAATTTTTCCCTGACTCACTAGCGCCTGGTCTCGGTGCGAAAGACTCTGGTAAAGGTCTGGATGCTCAGAAATTCGCGTTTCGGGCGTTGAGCAATTCGTGAGAATGAGCGCGCCCGCCAAGAGGCCGAGGATCGAGATACGAAGGAAAAACCGACGCTTCATGTTCCGAGCAAATCACACCTCGCACCAGCTTGGCAAGCCAAACGCGGCGTTAAAGCGGCGGTGGCGATGGCAGGTAGCGGTAGAATACAACTCTGCCGTTTGAGAAAGTGACTCCTCTGGATGGATACACGAACTTTGGCGGGATATAGGACCAGTCGAATGGCCCATAGTAGTACGGTCCGCCGTAGCTGGGCGGTGTTTCGTAACGCAGATAGACCCACGTCTCGTCATGACTATCGCCCACGTTGGCAGGAATCTTTTGATCTGGCGTACCCCAGGCCAGCCACACGGCGTCCGTGATCATACCCAGACGAATCTGGCCTTGACTGACCAGGGACTGGTCTCTCGACGAGAGACGATGATATATTTCAGGATGTTGCGAAATCCGCGCTTCCGTGGTTGCGCAACCGGTGAAAATCAACGTCCCGGCAGCTATCCCGAATGTCAGCGCGAGGAGGAGAATTCGACGCTGCATACGGTGACGATCATATGTTCGCCACACTGAGTCAATGAATGCCGGTGGTTGATTCAGCATTCCGTTCCCGGTAACGTGTCGCTGGATGCAGGACCATTACGGCCATCGGATTTCGTATCTCCGCGTGTCGATCACCGATCGTTGCAATGAGCGCTGCACTTATTGCATGCCACAGGAATTGCAGGAGTGGTTGCCACGTCACGAAATTTTAAGCTACGAAGAAATGCTGCGGCTCATTCGCGTCGCCGCACAGTTGGGCGTCTCGAAACTGCGAATTACCGGTGGCGAACCGCTGACGCGCCGCAACGTGATCGATTTCGTTAGGCGTCTTCCTGATATCGATGGAATCAGGAGTATCGGTCTGTCGACCAACGGGACATTGCTTGCACGCGAAATCACGCCAGGGCAGACTATGGCGCAAGCGCTGAACGAGGCCGGCGTTCAATCGATTAATGTCTCGCTGGATACGCTTGATCCAACCGTTTATTCGCAGATCACCGGGCGGGATTTCCATGGCCAGGTGCTTGGTGGAATCGACGCGGCCATCGACGCGGGCTTCGATCAGATTAAATTGAATACAGTCCTCATGCGGGGCTGTAACGAGGATCAACTGTTGCCGTTGATCGAATTTGCCGCGGCGCGAAACCTGGTTCTTCGATTCATAGAAATGATGCCGGTGAGCACCAGAGAAGTTCTGAACGAGAGCAATTTCATGTCGGTACTGGAAGCAAAAAGGTTCATCGAATCAGCCTACGGAAGTCTGATTCCGGAGAGGGAATTTCGCACAAATGGTCCCGCCACTTACTATCAAGTTCCAGGACGCGCGCAGCGCATTGGTTTCATCGGCGCAATGACGAACCTGCATTTCTGCGAGAGCTGCAACAAGCTGCGGCTTACGTGCGATGGAAAGCTACGCCCGTGTCTTGGCAGCCATCTGGAGTTCGATATCATGCGACCGCTGCGTGCAGGTGCGAGTGATCAACAGTTGAAGCAGTTCTTTCTCGATGTGGTCGAACGAAAGCCGCGGGAACATGAGTTCCGAAATAACTACCAGCCGAATCGCAAAATGATTGCCATTGGCGGGTGAACTATCCGCGTCATGTCGAGCGAAGTCGAGACATCCCGTTGCGTTAAGGTCCGTGCCGCCGCGGGGTTCCTCGACTTCGCTTCACTCCGCTCGGAATGACGAAAATGAAACGACTCAGTCACATCAGTTCGGATGGTCGCGTCCAAATGGTTGATGTTTCGGCGAAGCCGCTGAGCAAGCGAATAGCTGTTGCCTGTGGCAAGATCCGGCTCCAGCGCGAGACGCTCGACTTGATCGCGAAAGAAGAGATCGCGAAAGGCAACGTGTTCGCCACCGCCCGCATTGCCGGGATTCAGGCTGCCAAGCAAACTGCGCAACTGATTCCGCTTTGCCACACTCTGCCGCTGGGTGAGGTGAAGATCGAGATTGTTACATCAAGCAGAGGTGCGGAGGTGAAATGCACCGCGCGCACAATTGCGCAGACGGGAGTGGAAATGGAGGCTCTTGTCGGCGTCACCGCTGCGCTGCTCACGATTTACGACATGTGTAAAGCGATGGACAGACAGATGAGCATTTCCGATGTCCGTTTGTTGCAAAAAACGAAAAAACCCGCGCGATCGAACACGAGTGAAGTTTTGGAGTAACGGAGGAATGAGCAGTAAGCACGACTCCAGCACTCCGATAAGCGAAGGCTCCAATCATATAACCGTTGGCATCATCACCATCTCCGATCGCGCCAGTGCGGGAGATTATGATGATCTGGGCGGACCAGCGGTGAAAAAAGCCGCGCAGAAGGCGGGCTGGCAAGTGTTGGCGGAAGCGATTGTGCCGGATGACGCGGCCCGAATCCAAGAGACCATTCGATCATTTGGCAAACAAGGCTGCGGGTTAATCCTGACGACGGGCGGAACCGGTATCGGCCCACGGGATGTTACGCCGGAAGCAATTCGCGCCATGATGCGTGTGGAATTACCGGGATTTGGAGAAGTGATGCGCGCGGAGTCGATGAAAATTACGCCCAACGCCATTCTCTCACGCAACTTGGCCGCGGTTGTCGATCACGCTCTGGTGATCGCACTTCCGGGTAAACCCAGCGGAGCTGTGGAGTGCCTCAGTTTTGTACAAAGCGCAATCCCACATGGCGTCGCGGTAGCGCAAGGCACGCCGACATCGTGCTGAAATTTTCAGCGAAACTCAATCGGGCCAAATCAGCAATCGCATGAGCTGCGCGCCATAGTTTGTGAGGTGCGCGTTGCCTTGATGGCCGGCAACGATGTCGCGAGTCAAATAGGAATATTCGGTGGGAGTCTTCCTGACAAAGCTTAGCTCGGGCTGTGCCACGCGTTTGTCGGTGGCTTCAATTCTCAAGGGAACACCGGAGGCCGCGAACGAGACTTCCCACGATCCACCGTTTCGTTTTGCTGCTGGAAGCATCCACGGATAAAGCTGTGATAAATCGAAGTGCCGCGCCTTTGGCAAGGCGACTTTGTAGAACGTCTCTTCGTGGTTGAGAAATTCGGGGATGGTGAGCGCCGGATTGCTTCTGAGCGTCAAATAAAGCCGTGCGACATCGAGGCCTGCGAGGTTCATGCCGTTATAGATGCCGTGGCGATTGGGATCATTTCGAAAAAATGTGTCGTACCAGGCTTCGAATTGACGGCTGAACATCAGGCACAATTCCAGATGGAGGTGCGCGCGCTCGCGGTTTATGCCTGTTCCGGTGTAACCCATCACGCCGATGCGCTGTGCGCGCCTCACCGGTTCGCCAGGTTTCACCGCGATCGAACTGAGATGTCCGTACAGACTGTAATAATTCGAGCCGTCCCAAGGATGCTCAATCACGACGTATTTCCCGTAGTTTGAGTAGCCCGGCACGACATTGACGTGCGCGACTTTGCCATCGGCGACGGCGCGCACTTCGTCGAGCGGTTCGCCGTTTGCATCGCGATGCAGGCAGCGAATGTCGATTCCTTCGTGAAAGCGAGTGTAAACGACGCCGGCCGCAGTGTCTTTGGGATCACGTACAAACCCGTATTGGCCACCCTCCCACGGCGTCGATTTCACGCCCTGGTAATCGCGCTCGATGTATTGGTAAAAGGCCGGGCCGTCTCCCGAAAACAGGGCGTCGTTGTCCGTTGGCAGAACAAGATCGAGACCGTGGTTTTGGGCAGTCTGAACGCTCATCGAAGCTGACAAATAATAAGCGAACACAATCGCTGCGAATAACAGTCGCATGGAGGATCAACCGGTTAGCGTTTTCGTCGACCGATGAAGCGCCAATCTTTTTTCATTACTTCAATGTCCGCGGCAGCCAGCCCGGAAGGGATGTAAATCTTGCCGTCCGATACGCGCTTGTCGATTTGCAGTTCGGTAATTAGTCGGCCGTTGATCAAAACGAAAAGAAAACCGCCGCGGCGCTCAAGGCTTAAGGTATCGAGCACGACGCGCCCGTGCTCGTCGAGCTGAAACAGTGCGCCGAATGTTCCATCCGGCGCCGGGTACGGTGCAAACGCGACGACGTCGTGCTCGGTTATCCATGGTAACTTTTGGATGGCGACATCCTTACCGGAAGATCGCGCGCGCGTGGACATTGAGAACACATCCGTATCGTGAGGGTTTGCCTGTGCGTGTACGCGAAATGTGCAATGTCGTTGTTTCGCGATGGCCAAAGTCAGCGCAACCGTCAGGCAAAGCGCCAGCACGCCGAGAGTTCTCATAGAGGTTGACGGCCAAACCATTCGCGAGTTCATAAAGGGTTTGACAGGAATTTTGCAACCCAGAAAAGTTTCGGCGCTGTTTAGGCCTTCATGAAGCGCCGCATTGTTTTCCTCGCAGTGGTAGTCTTTGTGGCTGCCGGCATGTTCGGTCAGGACGTCGCGCCGACGCCCACGCCGGCGCGAAAACGAGGTTGGTTAAGCCGCATTCTGCATCCGTTTTCTCCAAACGTCGTCCCGCAATACAAAGATCCGCGGCTGCGTGGACTCGCTCTCGATTTACAAATCACGCCGCAAACCGTGAAGCTATCCGAAGTCCGCCAACTCAGCGTGAAACTGACGCTCGCAAATCTCTCCAAGCGCCCCGTGGGGCTCGATTTTCCGACCAGCCAGCGGATCGAAATCTATCTGATGAATTCCGCGGGCGAGGTTTTGACAAAGTGGTCTGAGAATCATGCGATCGTGGAGAAGCCTGCGACAATATTAATCAATCCGTCCGAGCGGATCGAGTACAATGAAACAATCTCAACTCGCGAGCTTACGCCCAACAAGGTGTTTATCGCCGAGGTTTTCTTCCCTCAATATCTGGAGCTGCGAATTCGGCAAAAGTTCCTGGCGGTGCCGTGATGGAGTAATGGAGTACCTGAGTCGTGGCTTCTGAACTTCAACGCCCCAAGACTCCATTACCGCTGTTTTCCGACTACCACACCCACCCACAGGGCCATCGGGTACAGCGGTACACACAGGCGCTGCTTCAGCCCTGGGCGGATTCGGCGCGCAGAGTAGGGCTCAAGGATATCGCGTTTACCGATCACGACCGTTACCACGCAGGAATTGAGTTCGATGAAATCGATCAGTTGCGGGAACGAAATCAGGACTTACGAATCCGCGCCGGGATCGAGCTGGATAACGATCCGATCCATTCAGCGGCGGGCCGTAAATGGATCGAACAGCATTGGGACAAGCTCGACTTTGTTTTGGGCTCCGTGCATTTTCTGGATCGTGCCGATCAGATGTTCGACAGCGTGCCGGAGGGTGCCGCGCAATTCGACGGCCGGGATATTGACGCGATGTATGCCGATTACTTCCGACGTATTCGCGAACTAGTAGAGACAGGGCTGGTCGATTGCCTTGCCCATTTGGATTTAATCAAGATCCACGGTCATCGCCCGAACGCGGACATAGCCAGTTTGATCGGCGAGACACTTGAAATTGTTCGTCGGCGCAACATCGCGATTGAGCTTTCCACCGCCGGCTGGCGCAAGCCAATAAACGAACTCTATCCCAGCGATCCAATTATCGAGCTGGCAATAGGCAAGCGAATTCCGCTCACGACCGCCTCCGACGCACACTCGCATGTTCAGTTGGGTGAAAACTTTGCGAGGCTCGCGCGCAAGATCAGTGCTTTCGGCGTCCGCCACGTCTGCATTTTCCAAAAGCACAAGCGCGCCGAGCTACCGCTACAGGTCTAGATCAAGCTGCGACCGTGTGTCTGCCGAAAATGCCTGCTGGCATTGGGAAGGTAGCGCAAGATCAAAGCCAAGGCGCTGGGCAAGACGTTGGCAGGTCTCGGGCGCGAATCCTTCGAAGTGATTGCCGGCAAATGCCCACACGCTGCGCACGTCTGGAAAATGCCGCTGAATTTTCAGAGACCAGCTTTCCAATGCTGCCTCGCGTTTCCAAAGTAATTTTCCGTAACGATGGACGTGGCCACCATCGACGTCGTACTTGGTTGCGTAGTCACCAAGCAGTCGCAAGTAAACAAAATCGGCGGTGCAAGGCAAAAACTCGAAGGGAGCAAGATTTCGCTCGTTGAGCGGGGTCGTGTCGGTCCAAACCCAACAGATGCGATACTTTTCCAGCAAACGGATAAACTGCGGCCGATGCCACCCGGCATGTCGAAATTCGATTGCAAATCGGAGATCCCGCGGCAATTGCACAAGAAATTTGCGCAATGCCTGTTTGCCATCATCCGGAGTCAGAGAAGGCGGGAGCTGAATGAGGATCACCTGGAGCTTTTGTCCAAGTGGTTCGATGGCGCGGAAAAAGGAATTCAACTCCGTTGCGCAATCGCGCAGACGGCAGATGTGGGTGATCTGCCGGGGAAGCTTGCAGGTAAACCGAAAACTAGCGGGAGTCGCTTCGGCCCAACGACGAACGCTGTTTTCCGCAGGAGCAGCGTGAAACGTCGAGTCCACTTCAATGGTGGGGAAATACTGGGCATAAAATTGCAGCCAATGTGACTCCGGCAAATCGTGTGGATAAAAGACACCGCGCCAGTCGTCGAAGCTCCAGGCGCACGAGCCGATGCGGATTTTTTGCTGGTCGATGAGATTCAAACGGATCGAGAAATTATTCGGTTTTGTCCGGCGGAAAAGATCTCACATCAGGAGGCGAAGACAGTGCTGAAAACTTGACGGGCTGGATAACTTAACTACCCTGCCACACCTGGATGCAACCGCTGATTCGCGCCATTTTGGTTATCGCTGTCACACTGCTGGTTTTACCCGAACTGGGCATCGCTTCCATCATCTTTGAACCGGGCAAAAAAGCGAAGTACGTGGCTCCGGGCGAAGAAGAGATGAGCGGCGATGCAGCGGAGCTGTATCAAGTCGGACAGAACGCGGAAAAAGGCGGCGATCTTAAACGGGCGATCCGGGCTTACAAGAGCCTGGTCAAACGTCATCCCAAAGACGCGCTGGCTCCGACGGCTCTTTATCGCGCCGCTCAATTGCAGGAACAGACCCGCCAGTACACTCCGGCCGCTAATTCATATCTTCAGTTGGTGGAAAGATATCCGAGCAGCGCGCATTTTGATGAAGCTATCGAGGGGCAATTCCGCGCAGGTGAAATTTATCTGAATGGAAAAAAATTGAAGGTCTTGGGGATCCCAGTCGCGTCTGCGCTGGATCGTGCGGTGACTATTTTCGCGGATGTTGTCCGCACAGCCCCGTATGGAAAGTACACGGCGCGAGCGCAATTTGATATTGGCCTTGCGCGTGAGAAGCAGGGAGCTAACGATGCAGCTATCCAAGCCTACCAGGCGGTGGTAGACAAGTTTCCGAACGAGCCGATAGCCGTCGATGCCCAATATCAAATCGGCTACATCTGGTTTGCGGCCGCGCAACTAGGCACAAACGACGCTGCTGCCGCAGGCAATGCGAAAACAGCTTTCCAAGATTTCCTTTTCCACTATCCCAAAAGCGAGAAAGCGCCGCAGGCGCGCAAGGATCTCGATATCCTTGAGCACAAACAGACAAGCAATTCCTACAAGGTCGCAAAATTTTACGACAAGCAAAAATACTATCGCGCTGCCGTCATTTACTACAACGAAGTGATCCGTCAGCAGCCGGGCTCAAAGGAAAGCAGCGAGGCGAAGAAACGGATCGATCAGCTTCGCGCAAAATTCGGCGATGCTAGACTTCAGCCGGCGATTCCCGTGTCACAAAACGTTAAGAAGAAAACCGATGCGCAGGAAGCGCGTAGCGCAGGAACCGGGAACGCCAGGCCCAGCGCACCGAATAATGAGGCGCCTTTGCCTTCGTCAGAATCGGACAGCTCACTTCCCCCGCCGGCTTCGCTCGCGCCCGATACCACTACTGCCCCTGAACCTCTTTTGCCTTTGCCCGGGACGAGCACAAGCTCTGATCCTTCCAACGCGTCCGGAGCATCGGCTTCCCCCGAATCGTCCGCCTCACCGGCGCCTTGAAAGCCTCACTTGCGACAATCTGCTGCCTCGCGGTTTCTGGTTGCCTTGGCTACCACGTAGGGCCGGTAAAGCCATACTATCTGCGCGACGTCCACACGATTGCGGTGCCCACGTTTAAGAATCGCACGCTTGTGCCACGCATTGAGGTTTTGGTCACTGATACAGTGATCAAGCAACTCCAACAGGATGGCACTTTTCAGATTACAAGTGACGACAAGGCAGACGCTACCTTGACCGGTGAAATAGCTCGTATCACGCGACTGCCCGCGCGCTCGGTGCGCGGTAATGTGCTCGCCACAACTGAGTTTAATTTGGCGCTTACCGTAAAGTATTCGTTGACTACGCGAGACGGCAAACAGCTGGCTGGCCCTGTTGAAACAGTCGGTACCACCAGCTTTTTCGTCAGCAGCGATGTAACGACTGACGAACGACAAGCCCTGCCGCTCGCCACTGAGGATCTCGCCACCCGATTAGTTTCTCAACTAAGCGAGGGGTGGTGATGAGATGAAGGGTGAAGAGAAGCTTTGGGCCATCCTCAACGATAAGCTTGATAACCTCCGCGCGACAAACCGTCTCCCGCAGGCAATTCGCGTCGCCGAGACCGCCCTTGAAGTCGCCAGACGCGCGTTTAAAGACAACCAGGCTGCACTAGCCACCAGTTTTGAGAAATTAGGCCAGCTCCTCGAACAAAAAGGAGATCACGCGGGAGCCGAAGCGTATTTACTCAAGGCGCACGTGATCTTGGAGAAGGCAAACCCACCAGATCAGCGCGCAGTCTACCGCTCGGCGCGACGACTTGCCTTGTTGTTCGACAGTCTTGGTCAATCTGAAGAAGCGATTGATTTCTACCAGAAAGCAATCGCCGCCGGAACCGAAGTCGAAGACGTTCCGTATTCAGACATCGGGACCATGCTAAACAATGTTGCTCTTATTCTGCGCAAGTCCGGCCGGCAAAAGGCGGCAGAGCCATGTTACCTCCGCGCTTTGGAGATTTATGAGAAGCAACTCGGAACCGACCACGCCGATGTAGCATCGGTGCTTAACAACCTCGCGGTGTTTTATACGAACGAACGGCGATACACCGAAGCGGAGAAATTACATCTGCGCGCATTGGCGATCCGAGAGAAACTGCATCCGGCGCCGATCGCCGACATCGCGCAATCGAAATGCAACCTGGCAGTAGTCTATCATTCACGCGGCGATTACGCCAAGGCGGCGGAGCTGTATCAATCCTCGCTCAAGGGCTGGGAACAGGTGGAAGATAAGCCGTCCAAAGATTATGACATTGTCGTGTCTAATTATGCTGATCTCTTGCGTTCCCTAGGTCAGGTGCGCAAAGCGCATCAATTGGAAGTGCGCGCTCGCAAAAAGCGATCAAGTTGACTGAAACCGGCAATCTCTCTGGTTTTGACCTTGCAGGCACACTGCCACGCGCGCATTGTAAGACCCCGCTGCTTTTGCTCGCGTGGCGGAACCGGCAGACGCGTACGGCTCAGGACCGTATGGGGAAACCCGTGGAGGTTCGACTCCTCTCGCGAGCAGTTCGGGCCGCCAAAAGGGCTACCAGCAACTACTGGGCTCGATCGCAGTCGCTATTTCGCGCTGGATTTTCTTCTCGCTGCCCAGCGTGCCTTCATCAGGTCTGAGAGCCTCTTACGGCCGGCGGCTGTAAGTGCGCCTCTTTTCTTCGCTGGGGCCTTTTTCGTTCCTCCTGCCTTCCTTCTTGCCGCCCAGCGAGCTTTCATCAGCTGGGAAAGCTTCCTCCGCCCGGCGGGCGTCAGTTGACCCTTTCTTCCGGCAGGCGTTGCTGCTCCCACGCTTCGCGTCCTTGCCCAACGAGCTTTAGCAGCCGCCGCAAGCTTTGCTCGTGTGGCAGGCGAGAAGTAGCGTCCGCGGGCTGTGGGAGTGGCTGGCCTTTGAGGAGGGGCGCCTCGCAAAAGAGAGGAAAGGCGTCGTTGCAGGTTATCGATTTGCTGGCGAATTGAGATCGCTTCCTGTAGATCTTTAACAGATATGTCCATCCCCGTAGATAGCTGTTGTTGGCGAATATGGCAATCAGTAATTTTGCGGCTAGTTGTGGACTTTGTTCCTCACTGTTAGCTCGTTAGGTATCCCATGAGTCATAAGTTGAATTTTGGCGGAATCCTTCGAATTGCTGTTTTGCCGAAACGCTGAGATGAATAGCAAACCCGCTTATGTCCGTGAAATGTTCGGGTCGATTGCGAGACGCTATGATCTCGCCAACCACGTGCTTAGCTGTGGCATCGACTTCTACTGGCGCGCGCGTGCGGCTGACATCGTTGCCAGTTGGCAGCCGGATAGGATTGCTGATCTTGCCACCGGCACGGGAGATTTGGCGCTGGCTCTGCAAAAAAAATTGCCCGACGCCGAAATCACGGGTGTTGATTTCCTGCCGGAGATGCTAGAGCTTGCGCGCCACAAAGGGGTGCAACACGTCGTATTAGCCGATGCGATGAGGCTCCCGTTTGCCGACGGCTCGTTCGACTGCGTCACTATTGCATTTGGCTTGCGCAACTTGGAAAACTACTCAGCCGGGCTTACTGAAATCTGCCGCGTACTTAATACCAACGGTCACCTGCTCGTGCTCGAATTCTCATTGCCACGCATGCCGATATTGCGCGCGGCGTATCGTTTCTATTTGCATCGCTGCCTGCCTATGATCGGCTCGTGTTTAACACAAAGGAGGAGCGCGTACGATTACCTTGGCAAGTCAATCGAACAATTTCCAAGTGGCAACGCGATGTGCGAGTTAATGCGAGAAAAGGGGTACGATTCACCGAGCTTCAAACGTTTAACTGGAGGCATCGTAACGATTTATACTGCTGCAAGGCGTTAGGCGCGCCGCGAGAAGCCTCAAAGAGGGGAAAGTCCCTTGCCACAGCCGGGAAAGAGAGCTACAAAAAAGTTCGTGTGATTGATTACATCCAAAAAGGCGGATTATTGATGTGGCCCATTCTGGCCTGCAGTATCATCTCCATTGCTGTATTCGCGGAGCGCCTTTTTTATTTTCATCGCGCGACGATTCATGTGGGCGAATTCCTGAAAGGCCTCTGGAATTTGATTCGACGGCGGAATTTCGCTGAAGCGCTGCACGAATCGGCTGGTACGCCCGGGCCAGTAGCGCGAGTCATTCATGCCGCGATTATTCGGCACGATGCGCCTCGAGCGGAATTGCGCAACATTGTGAAGGAGGCCGCGCAGCTCGAAGTGCCAAAACTGGAGCGATTTCTTCCCGTCCTTGCTACTATTGCCTTCCTCACTCCGTTATTGGGACTGCTCGGAACGGTTGCAGGAATGATCGATGCCTTTGGCACAATCGCCTCCAGCGGTGGTTATGCCACGGTCACCGAGCTTTCCGGTGGCGTTTACAAGAGTTTGCTGACGACTGCGGCCGGGCTCGTAGTAGCAACACCGACGTTTGTCGCCTACAGCTATCTGTCTTCTCGCGTCAACACGATGATGCATGACATGGAGCGGGCAGGGATCGAGATTGTCCACATGTTGACTGAAAGCCGCCCGGTCAGCGGCATCATCAGTTTCCAACAACCTGACGACGCGGCGCGCGAAATTGAAGCACGCCAGGACCTTTGACCGCGAACAGTTCCGTGGGTTGCCGCTGGACGGAGTTGAAGCGCTAAATATTAATGATGAAGCTCGATCGAACGATAAACTATAACTTCGGATGGGTTTTGTTTATCGGGCTAGTTGACCTTGTTTTCCTGTTCTTGTTTTTCCTGTTGCTGAGCTCGAATTTAATCCTGCAACATGGAATCTCGATTTCGATTCCAGTCTCGCGCTTTACGCTCGGACCGCAGAGCAACCAGCAAATTATCAGTATCACCGGCGGCGCAGTTCCGGCGATTTATTTTCAGGACCAGCGAGTTAGCTTGGAGCAGCTCGGACAATTACTCGATGCAGCTAAGAGGAAGGACCAATCTATTATTATTAAGGCTGATCGTTCCGCTTCTTACGAAACAGTTGCCAGAGTGACAAATGCTGTGCTGGAACATGGCATCACTTCGGTGGCGCTCGCTGCGACTCCGCCACAATGAGCAGTGGTGCCTCCTCCGAGACTGTCATGGAGCCACTCCTCTTTAGTTGGGATTCACCCCGGCAGCACAAGGCGGTGTTTGCGATTTTCGTGGTGATGTCGCTGGTCGGGCACGCGTTCTGTTTTTATGTTTTTCAAATTGTTTATCCGACGCCGGTGGCGCTGCTGCCGCCGCCGGCCGGCGTTACATTTATTGCGCCCGATTCTGAACAGGGCAGAACCCTGCTTCGTTGGATCGATGCAGAGGATCCTGCGCTTGCTTTCACCACCCATGCGCCGCCACAGACAAAGCTTGACGCGATCTCAAAAGCAGAGCATGTGCCATCCTATTTCGCGTTAGATCCTCCTCTAAAGAAAATTCCGGCGTTCAAGCCCGATCTGCGGATTCCAAGTTCTCGGCCACCCGGCGCGGTACCCATTCTCTCGCGGAAAACCGTTTCTGCCGGAGCCACGGGCAGAACGTATATTTCGTTTTCCAAGGAACTGAAGCAGTTTGGCGTTGCGAGCATCCCTCAATCGCGCTTCGCCGCGTCTCACGAGGAAACACCTGAAACGCTCCGGTTTCGCATCGCCGTAAGCGATTTAGGGGAAATCCGGTATTGTTTTCCCGTCAACTCGTCAGGTGACCCGGCGCTGGATGAACAAGGTCGGTTGCAGCTCGTCCGCAGCCGTTTTTCACCTTCCAGAATCACCTCCGACAGGCCCGGTTTATCTCTCGTTTGGGGCACAGCCACAATCCAATGGGGTAGCGACGTGGCGCGCCAGCTGCAAGCACCTGCCGCCACTGTCACGCCGTGATTCGCGTCAGCCTTGCTACTCTCGTTACGATTTATCTGCTGCTTTTTCTTGCGGCGGTGTTTCTATTCTGGATAATTGGAGAATGGAATCGCCGGCGGCGAGAGCGACGGGCTCTTCAGCACCGGCTGCGTTGCGTGATTTGCGCGTTCGAATTTGAAGATCGGACCGATGCGCTGCTTCCCCGGTGCCCGCACTGCGGAAGTTTAAACGAACGATTCAGGATGGAAAATATTTAACATGGGAATGTGGATAGGCCGAAATCGCAAAGCGCGCGTGACGTATGGCTTCGACGAGATCGCGCTCGTGCCCGGGCGCGTAACGATCAATCCGAACGAAGTGGACATCACGTTTCGTTTGCCCCGCAAAGAAGCGCAACCGCTCGAATTTAAGATTCCGATCCTCGCCAGCGCCATGGATGGCGTTGTCGATGTGGGCTTCGCGGTCGCAATGAATAAACTCGGCGGGCTCGCCGTTTTGAACCTGGAAGGAGTGCAAACACGCTACAAGAACCCACAGGAAGTTTTGCAAAAAGTCGTCGACGCGACCAAGTCCGAGATTACGGCGCTGCTCCAGCGTATCTATCAGGAACCGATCCAACAGGACCTCATTGCCGCGCGTGTTCGTCAGATTAAAGATGCCGGTGTTATAGCCGCGGTCAGCTCAATTCCTCAACGCGCCGCGGAATTTGGCAGGATTGCACAAGAAGCTGGCGCAGATGTTTTCGTGGTGCAGAGCACGGTTTCTACCGTACGGCATATTTCATCGGAATATAAGTCGCTTGATCTTGAAAAATTTTGCCGTGAAATGCGCATTCCTGTTATCGTCGGAAACACAGTCGGCTACGATGTGACTCTCGAAATCATGGAATGCGGGCCGGCTGCGGTTTTGGTCGGCGTGGGGCCGGGCGCTGCCTGCACCTCCCGCGGTGTTCTCGGACTCGGTGTGCCGCAGGTAACTGCGACCGTGGATTGCGCGGCCGCGCGCGATGCTTACTTCAAGAAAACATCGCGTTATGTGCCGATTGTCACTGACGGCGGGATGAGCAGAGGAGGCGACGTGTGCAAAGCGCTGGCTTGCGGCGCCGATGCGGTCATGGTGGGCAGCGCGTTTGCCAAGGCTCACGAAGCACCCGGACGCGGATACCATTGGGGCATGGCCACTCCGCATGCAAACCTTCCCCGTGGCACGCGCATCAAGGTGGGCAGCACCGGTTCACTTAAACAAATCCTCTTCGGCCCCGCCGAAGTGGACGACGGCAGCCAAAATCTCGTTGGTGCAATCACGACTTGCATGGGCAACGTAGGAGCACACAATATTCCTGAGTTCCAGCAGACCGAAATCATCATTGCGCCTTCCATTCGGACCGAAGGAAAACTCTTCCAGACGGTACAAAACGTCGGCATGGGAACCAGTTGACCGTCGCACGCTTCCACGCTTTAAGGCTATAACATGGCTGAGCGCAGAGTAGTTATCACTGGTATGGGTGTTGTCACGCCGGTTGGCAACGATCTCGAAACCTTTTGGTCGAATCTGAGAAACGGCGTAAGCGGCATTCGTACGATCGATGCATTTGATACCAGCGGGTACGATTGCAAAATCGGTGGACAAGTCCGCGATTTCGATCCCAAGCCGTTCTTCAACAATCCAAAGGACGTGCGGCGTACCGACCGGTTTACGCATCTTGCAATGGCCGCAGCAAAAAAGGCGATGGCGGATAGCGGAATCGATATAAGCAACCTAAAACAACCCGACCGCTTCGGCGTAATCGTTAGCACCGGAATAGGCGGCCTGAAAACGTTGCAGGATCAGTTGAAGATCCTGCTGACCAAGGGACCGGGGCGAAACTCGCCGTTCACAATCCCCATGCTGATCAGCAACATGGCCGGCGGCGTCATCTCGATGGAGTTTGGCTTGCGCGGCCCGAATCTTTGTATCGTTACTGCTTGTGCCACGTCGAATAATGCCATCGGTGAGTCGTGGCGAATCAT
>WNGK01000848.1_pt1 | contig 37860 bp, 34 predicted proteins | sample 5400601 | NCBI WGS metagenome assembly WNGK01 (sample SAMN13153376, study PRJNA577476) | soil metagenome | isolation source: 60 cm soil or saprolite under Garry oak tree replicate 1 | place: USA:California | collected 2016-06-15 | reverse complement strand
AGAGAGAGTCCATCATCCAGCAACGCCAAAGCGCGTCGGCGCCGATCCTCAAGAAGATCGGCGCTCCCCTTCAGTCTGGGCATAAGGATTAAAATCCTCAGCCTCTATTATTGCATTATTTATGCAGGACGCAATAAGGTGGCACTCCGGAAGGTGACCTTAGTATCGCCGGGCGAGTTACTGTAGTCCGTAATCACTGATTTCTCGACAACTTAGCGCCGATAGAAACAGAGAGACGAGGGAAATCCCACCTTGCCCCTGCGAAGTGGAAAGGAAGAACGTGTCCGCGATAAATTGTTGCAAAAAGGTATGTCCTCTTCAGAAGCCTTGTTCGTTCAAACTCCTCAAAGTACCCTGGCTGGTTGCCATCTTGGCAGCCGTTCTATGTCTCCCGACCATTGTTAAGGCTGGCCCGCCGCCGAGTTTCAGCCTTTCGTCTTCAGCCAGCATTTTCACATTAATGCCTGGCGAGAACGCCTGGAACCGTCCAACCGCCATTACAGTCGTCAATCCGATTGGCCTTGTCAAAAACGTTAGCATGGCTGCATCTGGCGTGCCATCGGGGGTGACGGCGGCGTTTGCTACCGTCAACAGCATTACCACAAATCTGACTTTCAAAGCGAGCAACACGGCCGTTCCAGGAACATATCCTGTGACCGTCACAGGGACCTCGGGAACCACCAAAGGCGCCACAACCGTCATGCTTAAAATCACGACGCCGGGCTTCAGTCTTTCGTCCTCAGTGGGAAATCTCACGCTTGTCGCCGGTGGCGCCAGCGCGAGCAGCACGGTGGGCATCATCGGTGTGAATGGCTTCAACAGTAGTGTGAACCTGGCTGTTTCAAGCATCCCGACCGGTGTGACAGCGAAGTTCAGTTCCACAAGCGCGAGCCCTGTGGCCGCCAGTCAGTTGACATTGACAGCGACCAGTGCGGCAGTCTCAGGAACGTATAGCGTGACAGTGACGGGAGTCTATGGGGGCGTCACCAGCGCCGCGTCCGTTGTGCTCACCGTTCAGGCAGCTGCGAAGTCAACTCCGACAGCCATCGCCATCACTCAGCCTGCCTTTGGCTTCAACGTATTGCCCGGTAGCGTCCGGCGCATCTTCGCCACAGTCACAGGTGGCACGACAAATGCGGTGAACTGGTCCGTAACTGGCGGTGCCAAACTCTCCTCCACGTCCGGCAACTGGGTTGACGTCACCGCTCCAGCCGCAGGTGGTACCTGTGCGATCAACGGCACCAACACTTACACGATCAGTTCGGCCACTCAGTTTACGGTTACGGCGCAGTCACAGGAGAGTCCCACCAAGGCAGCCTCTATCATCGTGAACGTCTGCAATCCTGTAGTGCAGGTCCATGTTGTGCCCTTCTACACTACGTTGTATTCTGGGCAGAAAGCCGACGTCCAAGCATTCATCTGGGGCGCGGTCAACCGTGATGTGACCTGGGCGATCACCTCACAGCCCAACGGCGGGGATGGCGTTCTGGCCGATGCCGCAAACCAGGATACGGTCTTCTCAGCTACAACGGCGGGGCGTTATACATTAACTGCCACGAGTGTGGCCGACCGTTCCAAGACGAATACAGCCACTGTGTACGTGACGGGACATTTCATGCCCTATGAAGTGACGCCTTCACAGACCATGCCGGTGGACTGCACAGTTGATCCGGGTCTCACCGGAACGACGTACGACGTAGGACCGTCGCAGACGTACAAGACAATCCAATCAATTCCGTGGCCTTCTCTCAAGGCGGGGTCGACCGTGCGCATCCATAACGAGGATACGACCGGAGGCAGCCCCACCACCTATCACGAATACTTCCAGCTCACCACGCATGCCACGCGCGCGCAGCCGGTTCGCGTGTGCGGCGTACCCGATTCCAGAGGCAATCTTCCGGTGATTGATGCCAGCAATTCCACGGGACGTTCAGACGTGAGCACGTCTTCGGTGGTATACAGCGCAATCGGAATTGGTTCTACCGCCTGGGCCGGTTTATACGCCGGAACCTGGAGCGGACCACAAGATCTGATTGTCGAGGGTCTCAAGGTGCAAAATGCCAAATCGGTGTTCACTTACACCACCCCGGCAGGCGCGACAGCAACGGGATGGATCAAAGGAGCGGCATGCGTTCGTCTGTGGCGTAGTCTCGACACGGTGGTCAGAGGTATCGACTCCTATAACTGCAGCAATGGTTTCTTTTCTGATTTCAACGCCAACAATGGTTACTTTATGGTGGCCAACACCTTGTATGAAGGCAATCACCTGCACGGCAACGGCGAATCCGGATCCTATTCGTACCATCAGCTTTACATTCAAGGATGGAACGAAGTGGCGCAATTCAATGTCATCGACCAATATCAAAGCGGAGCGCAGGGCTCGAACTTTAAGGGACGCGGGTTTCCGGAGATTGTGCGCTATAACCACTTCGGCGATGGCGCCGCGCGGCAATTGGACTTCGTCGATAACCAAGACGCAGGACCGTACACCACATTCGAGGGATATCTGGGAGGAACGAATCCATATCGTTCGATATATCCTGCCGATGCGTACACCGCCGATCTCTTGGCCGCGGCTGTCGAGGCGCACCACGCGGACTACGTGTACGGAAACACATTTGTAAATACCACGGCTGCCGTCCCGATTCATTACGCCACTGATCATGGCGTCCTTGAGGACGACCGCATCGGAACCCTGTGGTTCTATAACAACAGCTTCTACGAACCGACGTGCAGTCCATGCGCAAACTATAGCTGGGCTATGTTCGACACTTCGGGCGGCGGTGGCAACTTTTTCCCCGAAATTGAATGGCCGCAGATCCAGGCTCATAACAATGCCATCTGGATGGACTCGCCAACGCAGCCATACTTCTTTTGGAACAAGACTATACCGCAGTTCACGACCTTCGGAGTTAATGTCATTAACTCGAACTGGGGCACCCGAGACATGTCTGGAGGAAACGGTACGGGTTGGGTGTCCACAGTCTCACCTTATGCAATCTCGCCCTACGGATTCCAGGGAGGAGCGACTAACAGCGCAGATACCATTGGCATATCGAACTTGATAGGGGTTTCAACAGACGCTTTTGATGTAACCACGTTCGCGCCAAATCCGGCGCTGGTCAATGCAGGCGCGAACTTTCCGGCATCCGGGCCGAAGCTGCCTGTGCGTTTCCAGTATGGACCATCAGCGGTTCAGACAGTCCGCAACCAGCCGCTCACCGTGGGAGCTATGGAATAGCGCGGGGATTAGGCAAGGGGCTTTTAGTCTGAAGTCTTTTGCGAATCACCTTGAACTAAACAGCAAAAAGGGCGACGAAAACGTGCCCTTTTTGCTGTTCGGAATACATTGACTACATGCTGAGGGTCATGCTGTGGGATGGCTTGGCCTTCCGAAAGACAACCAATGCTAGTCCGAGAAGGCCGGTGCCGAGTAACAGAAGAGACGACGGCTCGGGAACCGGGTTGACGTCAAAGATGTTGAGCTCACCATTGTTATTGAAGTTGTAAGAGCTTCCGTTGTACTCATAGGCCAGGTATTCGAATTGGCCAGCGCCGGGAAAAGGGGACTTGGAGAAGATATTGATCTCGACTCCGTCGACTGAAAATAGCAGACCAGCGTTGTCGACATACGGGATTGAACTAGGTACCGGCAGGAATACCTCATTGTCGTAATAAAACGCGCCGAGGGGAGAGGTAAGTGTGGTTCCCGTCCCTCCGATGAGAGCCCCGTGTCCGCTAACCAAGCCCGACCCAAGACCCTCAATGGTGATGTTTCCACCGATGATGTCGAAGACCCCTCCACCCACATTTGTACCTGTCAGGGAACCGAACGCAAGTACGGAGGTGTTGTTGGGGCTGCTGAAGACAAAATCGAACGTGTCAGCCAAGGCGGCTGGGGTGATCGCAAGGGCCATTGCCAGAGCGATTAAGGCTAACGAAAATTTCTTCATGTTTCCTCCTGGAGTTGCCCTCGCGAGCATCGGTCTTGTTTTAGATCCTTTGCCAACGCAGGGGCCAAAGGCGTGAACCGCGGTTTGAATCGTTGCGCAATGAAGTTCGAAATAACGCGATGCCGTGAACTGGCATTCGCACCCGCTCCCTGCAAGGCCCGACGCGTATCGGCTAAACATTCCGAGCCACCGAGATTGGAAGGCCTACAGAGTCCCCAATCCGCACGCCCCGATCACGCTCCCTTGTTTCTGTGCACATGGAGAGCCAAAGAAAACGCCCGTGGATTCAATACTTTACGTGGCGATAAGCTGGTGGATGCGCAAACCCTTGCGCATCCACTTCCAAAGAAGTTCCCTTTTGGTCGCGATCGCTCCATATGGGGAATGAGATCCTGGCGGGTTCGTTGACCGCTGCTCTGAAGTGGACTTTATCTGTCGCCTAATTGAAAGGTGCGCCACACACATCCGTTCATCTCAAGGAGTGGCGGAAATTGCAGGCGTTGCCGATGGGAATCGACCTTGCGGAGGCTTGAGTTCCGCCGGCGAGTTCTTTCCGGTCACCCGCCTTATGCGTTCTGCCTGTCCGGACCGGTCACAATTCTGCGGTGACCTAAGATTCATACGTCAAAGCCGTTAAATACGTCGTGCTATTGCCTGGGTTATACTATTTGAAATATCTGCTCTATGTTCAGGCCATTCACACTGACGCCGGAGAGCGGGTCTGCCGGCTGAGGGGACTTATGCCGGTAAGCAGCGACTCGCAGCAAGTGTCCAACAAAACCAGGGCGCTGCACGTTGAACGTCAATGTGCGAATTTCAGTAAAAACAACCTGGATTGCCTTCGCTTGATCCTGGCATCTATCGTGGTGCTGTTTCATGTCAGCGCGTTGACAAATCTTCCGGCATTTTCTCTTTTGGGGAAGTACTGTTCCGCGCATTTTGCCGTGAGATCATTTTTCGTAATCAGCGGCCTGCTGATTTATCGCAGCTATACGCGATCGTCTTCAATCGCCTCCTACCTCGAAAAACGCGCCAGGCGAATTTATCCAGCCTACTTCACCATCATTGTGCTTGCGGCCATCGCATTGTGTCCTTTGAGCTTGTGTACTCCCGCCCAATACTTTGGGATTGGATTCTGGAAGTATCTTGGCGCGAATCTCGTGTTTCTTAATTTTCTTGTGCCGTCGCTGCCAGGGGTATTCACTTCAAATAGCCTGTCAGCGATAAACGGCGCGCTCTGGACACTCAAGATTGAAGTCGTTTTCTACCTCTGTGTTCCAATTCTTCACTACCTGAGCGGACGGTTCGGAACCAAGAGGATCATGGGCACGGTCTTCTTAATCTCATGCATCTGGAAGTACGGTTTCGCCTGGCTGGACTACATTCACAGTTCACAGAGCAATTACTCCGTGGATAACTCGCGAAGTATTTATGCGCAACTTTCGGTACAGCTTCCAGCACAATTCATGTATTTCGGTGCGGGCATATTGCTCTTACTCTACTTCGACACGCTAAGGGCACATTTCTTGCCCATCTCACTCATCACGGCAGTTCTATTTTTCGTCGATCACTTTTTCACGGGAGGGGTCCTCGATGTCCTCTGGGTATCCGGGCTGGTTTTTGTCTTCGGGTTCTGGCGCTATTTCGGGAGCTTCTCAAAGTATGGGGACTTTTCGTACGGCGCATATATCGTGCATTGGCCCATATTGCAGACCATGATTGCCCTCGGGCTAGTTGCTCTGAACCCGGCCATTTTCATTCTGATTGCCCTCTCCCTGATTGGCCTCGCATCGGTACTTATGTGGCATCTGGTTGAGAACAAGTTTTTGGCGAGCAGTTCCCATTACCGCCAAGCCCTTTCAAAGAAATCTGCGCATGCATGATCGCAATGCTCCACTCGCCGTCATCTGCCATGGCAAAGCGCCTGAGCCGCCGGATCACTGGCGGAATTCCACGCCCCTGCTGTGGACCTCGAAGTGGATGGATTTAGCTACGCCACCTCGGTTACCCTGACAATAACAGCCACATCTCATCAGACCGTCACCATGGGCTTTGTTCTCAGTATCCTTTATTTCGTAACGTACTATCTCACGCCGGTCAAAGTATTTGGGCCGCTTGCGGCTGCTCATATTGAGCTGATTCTTGCGGTGCTGGTCTTCTTCGTTTCGCTACCTGCTCTGGCGAAATCCTTCATCCTGAGGACACCGCAGTCAATTGCATTGATCGGGTTAGCACTTGCCGTCTTTCTATCAGTGCTCATCGAATTGGCCTGGCGCAGCCACAAATGCGCTTCAAGTATTTATTCCAAATGCTTTTGGATACCTCCTGGTGTGCCTGCACTGCAATTCGAAGAGGAAGCTGCAGGTTATGGTCCTGATGCTGATCTTTGTCTGCGTGTTTGTGACTGCGCACGGGTCCCTCGATCTACTTCATGGAGTTCCCCAGGACGCCGCTCCCCAACCAGGAGCGACGGAGAGCGTCGGCCTCAACCTGTGGAACGTGCAGCACCCCTATCTTCTTGCAATGAACAGCGATTCCGGCGAGAGGTTTTACCGGCTGAGAGGACCAGGAGAGATCAACGATCCGAATGACTTTGGCCAGTTGATCGTCTGCACGATTCCGCTGGTGTTCATCTTCTGGCGCCGAAAAAATACGCTTTTGAACATCGCCTGCGTGATCCTGCCGGGAAGTGTGTTGCTTTTCGGCGTATTTCTCACCCACTCCCGCGGTGCCCTCCTGGCTTTGATGGCGGTCGCGGTTGTTGCAGCGCGGCGACGCATCGGGACATTGCCCGCACTGCTTCTGGCAGGTGGACTATTCGTTGCAGCCTCGGCTTTGCACTTCACTGGAGGTCGGGAAATTTCCGCCAATGCGGGTGCAGACCGCACGGGTCTTTGGGGCACCGGGCTTCAAATGCTGAAATCGCATCCACTGTTTGGAGTCGGCTTCGGAAATTTTGCCGACAACGCCGGTCTCACTGCTCACAACTCGATCGTAGTCTGCGCCGGTGAGCTTGGCTTGTTCGGATTGTACTTCTGGTCCCTCTTCCTGTTTCCGACGGTTAGAGACGCTCTGGCGATCGCTTCGCCGACGAAGTTGACTGAAGGTGACCCCGTCACCGCGGAGAAAGGACCCTCTCAGGATTTCATCAGGAGGACTGAGCCGATTGACCAAGTGGAACTCAATCACCTGGGACAATTGGCGCTTTTGTCGCTCACAGGTTTTCTGGTTGCAGGGTTGTTTCTGTCGCGCGCCTATGTATTGACGTTGTTCCTTTTGGGCGGCATCGCAGAGGTAGTGTTCGAGATGGGTCTACGGCGAAGGATGATTGCTCCTCGCTTGCGGTTGGCGCGGGTGGCGCTAGTTGCCGGTGGATTGACGATCTCCCTCGTAGTCCTGATGTACATCATGATCAGAGTTTTGAACGTGATGCGCTGACTCATGACAGCCAAACAACCAGTCGCTCTGGACGGGCGAGACAGCCGCCTGCGAAATGACGCACTCGTGAAGGTTAGGCAGGTTTGCATGAAGATTGCTCACGTTGTCGATAGCATGGAGGTGGGCGGCGCTGAAACCCTCGTGTCGCAGATGTGCCGTCTGCAGCGAGAGCAGGGGCATGACCCGCGCGTTTATGCCATCGCGACACTTGGCCCGCTGGGCGAGAAGTTGCGGATCGAAGGTTTCGCAGTGCAGCCGCACATGGGCCGGCACTTGTCTGATGCCACGCGGAACTTTTTCCGAACCTTCAAAGAGTCAAGGCCGGACGTTGTCCATCTTCATAACCCCACGCCGACAGTCTACGCGGCTGCGGCCGCCAGAATGGCCGGCGTGCCCAGCATCGTGTCGACACGCCATAGCCTGGTGGCCCCGCCGCGCAGGCTGGCCATGGAGTTGAAATACGCCGTTGCGGCAACCTGTTGCGACTGGGTTGTGGGGATCTGCAATGCAACGGTGAACAATCTGAAGAGCATTCACACCGTTCCGGCACGCAAGATTGTGCGCGTCTACAATGGCGCGGTGCCGCTCCAGCGTGCAACGAAAAGCCAGTGGCCACCAAAGAGTGGATTCACGCTTGTGTACGTCGGCCGGCTTGCGTCCGTGAAGAACCACACGCTGCTTCTCAATGCATTCCGTGCGGCGCATTTGTCCATGCCCGATCTACGGCTTTGGATGGTGGGCGATGGCAGCGAACGCAAAATGCTGGAGGGCCTGGCCGCTCAATTAGGCATCGCCGAACAGGTGACCTTCTGGGGGCAGCAACTTGACGTCGCGCCATTCTTCTCCGCAGCCGATACGTTCATCATGTCGTCTAAGTCAGAGGGGTTGCCGATGTCCCTGTTGCAGGGCTTCTCTCTGGGGCTGCCGGCAATCGTAACCGACGTGGGCGGAATGGCGGAGGTGGTCCGGCTGGCGGAAGCGGGATTGACGGTGTCTGCGACAGACCCAGTGGAGATGGCTGCGGCCATTCTACGGATGGCAGGCAGCGAAACCGAACGAGAGCAATTCTCGATGAACTCAGAGGCGGCGTTTCAGTCGCGATTTACTTTGCACAGAATGGTCGATGCTTACCAGGAGCTTTATCAACAGGCCCAGCGGGTTCGGCGCGCTTCAAGGGCCTGAACCTTGCTAAGCACCGTCCCTCCGCTGAGAGGCGGATACCCGATTCCGGTGCTAACGGCGGAAGGCCTCCGGCTGTGCGCCGCCGTCCACGAATTGATCAAACCAAATCTTGAGCCTGATCGATGCGCTGCCGGGAGATACCGCCAAATCCGAAGCCACTTTTGAGGCGGTCAGAGAGATTGCCATCATGGTAGGAGACGCATTTCCCTTGGGGGGAACGCATCGGGCAGGGAGAACATGTGACCCATCTGAAGGAGGAAGGGGCTGGAGACGGATACGAAACCCTGATACCTTCGCCACGATCAAGGATACCGGCACCGCGCATGGCATTGAGGAGGAATGGACCAAGGCCAGACCAAGTCGCAGTTGAATGCGAGTCGGAGCCAACAGAGCCCCCGAAAAAGACGGCGAAATTAGACATCCTTTTGTTCTCACATTTGCATGCGCGATTCGACCCTTTGCAGTTTGGGCAAGCTCTCCATATCAAGGATTCCGCACGCATCCATCAGTCATTCGGATTAGTGTTCCTAAATCGATAACCTCAAAGTCAGTTACCTTGAGAGCCTGCAAGTCATGGGAGCCGAAATCGAGGCCGGCATATTTTGCTGTAGTATCCATGTCGTTCTGTGCGGTGAGAGCGATATTGCCGCCATCGGACAGGAACATGCCATATTTCTGCATGGCGCGCGCGACGATCTGTGCCGCGGGTGTGAGTTGCGAAAGATCGTACGAAGCCTTCAGACGGAAGTGAGCGCCCATCGGCGGAGCGGTAACAGGCCCGCGCGGAGCACCGGCGTGAGTGGCCGGATGCACATAGACCTTGGCACGAATTCGCGGATTGGGCAGAATGAAGCGAATGGCGTGGTTGATGCTCCCTGAAGCAAGCTCGTCGGCATTGAAGAGCAAGGGGGCAATTGGAAAGCCGGCGGCGTCGGCGCTGGTGCAGCCGTCTCCGCGCCCGGACGGCGGATAAATACGATTGAGGTCCCACACCGCCAGGAATGTTGCATCAAGAGCGTCATTCGTATAGTTGGCCTGCCAAGCTTCGTAAAGCTTGCCATGGCCGCGGTCCGCTACGATCAGGTGGCAGTCGTTCTGCTCAACATCGCATTGATACCCTGATTGCCCTTCCATGCCGCCTCCCGCCGGAAGCGGAACGGTGGGGACGATGTCGGAATTCCAGGTGTAGAGCCCAGGGCCTTTGTGAATGGGGACGAACGGAGTGTTAGCGGCAACCTGCAGCACTCGGATGCTGAAGTCGACTTGCATCCTTCCATGTCCCCATCCGCCCGCATCGGCGAGCCAGTTGATCATGGCGGAGGACTGAGTGTCGAGAGGTGCGTGACTTATATCCTGTGTCCAGACGGCGCCGGGGGGAAAGTATGAAGAATGCGGAACGACATGGGGCAACTTCGCCGCGCTAGACTTGTTGATTGGATTTTGACATGCGAAGCCGGTGATTATGGTTCCAACTCCCAGGATGGAAATGAATAGAGCCCTGATGTACTTCATGACAGCCGCAACCCCCTGTTGCCGGTTTGAATTCTTTTGAAGGGTCGTGCCGATGTTCACTAATGCAGCGCCGGCGACAGGTCCCGGAACCGCCGAGTCATCAGGCTCTTGGATCGCAATCTTTGTCGCCGGCTCACTCGCCTTCCATATCTTCCAGAGAGGACCGCGCGTGAAAAGAAATTTGTAGAGTCCGACGACGGCGGCGACATTGAGCAATAGCAGTGCGCTAGCCGGAGCGGCGATGCGATGCACTATGGGGATTTTGTAGTGCAGGCCGAAAATAGCGAGAGTCAGGCTCACTATTTGTAGAGCAGCGAGGATCGCATAAATTTGCGAAGTGCCGGAAAGTGCCAATACGGAGATCAGCATGAGAACAAATAGGTAAGGCGCGACCAGACGCATGACTTTGTGCGAGACAAGTTCGATGAGAACTCGATTCTGGGGAGTCAAAACCCACGGAGCGCGCTGGAAAAGCTGGAAGTTGCCTGCCAGCGTACGGACTTTGCGATGAAACTCATGCTCAACGCTTTCTGGCCACGTATCGTAAACGTAAGCACTTGAATCCAGGACAGACCGGTAGCCTTGGCGGATAATCGAGAGAGGTTGAAAGATGTCATCGAGAATCATTCCATCTGGCTGGACCGAGGCGAGTTCACGACGTATAGCGTAGAAGCCGCCGTAGACGCCGACAGTGGAGTCGCTCATTGCCTCACACGTTCTGATCCACTGCTCGTAACGCCAGTAGAGTCCGCTGACTGCTGCGGTGGCGCCGTCGTGGCCCCGCTGTCGCAAGATCAATTCGCCTGCCACGCACCCGACCTCGCGATCGGCGAAGTTGCTAACAAGCTGCTGAATCGCGCCTAGAGCAATTTCAGGCCGGATGTCCACGAAGAGAATCACATCGGCGGTTGCTTGCGTCACACCTGCGTTGAGGGCGACGGCCTTGCCTACGTGTTCTTTGAGAACGATGGGATGAAGACGGGGATGGTGAAACTCGACGAGCAACTCTTCGGTGCCGTCCGTTGAGCCATCCGAAACGATGATGATTTCTTGAATATTGGGATAATCGAGGGCCAGGAGATGGCTAATTTTACGCGACAGAAGCGCCGCGCCATTGTGCACGGCGAGCACAACGCTGACGCTTGGAGCAGTTGGCGCGACCTTCCACCGGTGTGGCCGCAATCGTGCGAGCATCCACATGATCACCGGATAACCCGCGTAGGTGTAGAGGATGCAACACAGCGAAAACCAGAAAGCAATCTTCACTGGGCGCCTCTTCTCAGCACAACGGTCTTGATCGTCTCAAACATGATGAGCAGGTCGAGACCAAGGGACAGGTGCTTGACGTAGTAGAGATCGTATTCAAGTTTCTGCTTGGTCTCTTCGAGGCTAGCGCCATACTGATAACGGACCTGTGCCCAACCGGTAATCCCCGGACGGATAATGTGGCGCAGCTCGTAATAGGGAATCTCGTTGGTGAGCCACTGCACGAATTCCGGGCGTTCGGGTCGGGGACCAACAAAGGCCATGTCTCCGTGAAGGACGTTCCACAGTTGTGGAATCTCGTCAAGCCGGGTCTTACGCATGAATCTGCCAAGAGATGTGACCCGCGGGTCATTCTTGGCTGCCCACACCGCTCCCTTGGCTTCAGCATTCTGTGCCATGGTCCGGAATTTGAATATTGTGAAGGGACGCCCCCGGCGTCCGACCCGTGTCTGACGAAAGAGGATGGGCCCCGGCGACGAAAGGCGCACGGCAAGAGCTATGAACGGGATGACGGGCAGGCAAATCATCAGCCCGATGAGGGATACTGCAATTGAAACTAATCGGCGAACGAATTGCAATGGGGCCTTGACATTGAAGCCTTCAGTGAAGATGAGAGTGCTCGGAGTGAGCCCTTCCAGGGGAACTTTGCCAGTGAGCCTTTCGATGAGCGAACTGGCATCTTCAATCACAACGCCGCTAAGTCGAAGAGCGAGGAGTTCACGGACCGGCATCGATCCGCGACGGTCTTCCATGGCGACAACAACGCGGTCAATCGCGGCCTCCCCCTTCCGAAATGCACGAAGGTCCGCAATATACCCAACGAGTTGTCCGTTAAGTATTCCACCGCTCTCTGCGGTGATTACTTCCATGCCGACGTCGCGTCGAGATCGCAGAATCTGAACGATGGAGCGAGCCCGTTCGCCCGAACCCAATACGTATACCCGCTCGCGGAAAATTGAGAGCCCGATGATCCACTCATAAAGCCTTCGCCAGATAATGAGGGCAATAACAAGGATCGACACGCCTGCGACAAGCACATCGCGCCCGATACCTATCGCGGGAAAGAAATAGACGACCACAGCCAAAACAAAAGACAGAACACTAAGAACCAGTAGCAGTCGGAAGTAGATCTCCCACCGTCCTGAGATGCGCTGCGGCTCATACAAATCAAAATAGTATGAGAGCAGTAATGTAAGAGCGGTGATGCTTACGATCTTCAGCATCCCATTTTCGTAAACCAAGGAAATGTAGGTATCCGGGCCAACCAGGTACGCCGTGGCCATGAGAAACGACCCACTGATCAGCAGCACCTCAAACAAGAGCAGCACGATCGCTCGGGTTGGATAGTAAACATTAAAGAGCCTGATCATCCCAGCCTCCACAATTCCCTGCACCATGAATCACGGCCGCTGTCCTTGTTCTCCGCCGTAGTAGTAGGAGTAAGGTTGGTTGCGCGGAGGCTTCTTGACCGAGTTCAGGACAAAGCCAAGGATGCGCGAGTTGCTGAAAGCGGCCTGGGTGCGCTGCGCTACGTCGAGCGGAGTGTTTGCTTCACGTGCAACCAGCAAAACTGCGTCGGCGGCGCGAGCAAGCTCAATCGCATCCGTAACGGCTAATACGGGCGGCGAGTCGATTACAATCCAGTCGAAATGCGGAGATAGAATTGCGATCAAATCCCGCATTAGATGAGAGGCGACCACTTCAGAAGAGCTATCACTGCTCAAACCAGAGGGGATAAATGTGATGTTCGAATCGGTGCGCATGACGTCGCTAATGGCGTTCTCGGGTGCGAGGCTACGTTGCATGATGCTCGTCAACTCTGCTGTCCCTGCGAGATATTCTGATAGTCCAGGCGCATTCGGGGCACCGAGCAAACTGTGGAGGGTTCCGCGACGCAGATCGCCGTCAATCAGCAGAATGTTATGGACAGTGTTTCGCGCCATACTCAGGGCCAGATTCGCCGCGACGAATGTTTTGCCTTCTCCAGGCATCCCGCTGCTGACAAGAATCGTCTTGAGGGGCGTCTGAAAGCGAAGCTGATCAATGCGCGAGCGCAGGCCACGGAACTGCTCGACGCCGGCTCCACGCTTTGCCAGCGTTGGAAGTGAAGCATCAAATGGTTTCCAGGGATGGCGAGCAATTTTTGAGAGATCGAAATCTGTCTTCATTTCCGGCAGTTCAACGACACAAGGAGCAATCACCGGCTCGCTAGCATGCTTCGCTTCCGATCCCTTCGCGGCGTCGCGCTCGCGATCTGCTCGTTGAACTGCTTCATATATGCGGCTCATGACTCACGTCCTTCAGGGGGTTTGGTAGAATCCGCGATCGACCCGACCGAGTTGCACATGGTTGCAGCTAGGTGATTCTCCTGCAGCCCCGGAGGATTGACCGCAGAGACCAAGAAGGGCTGCATATCCAAATCGAGTTCTTTGCCGACCGACTCTACGATGCGCGCTGGGATCGGTTGGGCCTGCTCCACGTACGCTTCGATCATGGAGTGCTCGCAGATCAGATTGATGACGCGTGGAATTCCTTTCGAATAGTGATAGACAAGCTTCACCGACTCCGTTGACAAAACAGGCTTTCTGGCGCCGGCAATGCGCAGTCGCTCGCTGATGTACGCCTCTGTTTCCTCACCGGTGAGCGGATGCGTTTTGCACCAAAGAGAAATACGCTGGCGCAGTTGACGAACGCTGGGCTGGCACAGTTTTTTCTGGAGTTCCGGTTGTCCGGAAAGCACAATTTGCACCAGCTTCTCCGACGAGGTTTCGAGGTTGGTAAGCAAACGAATCTCTTCCAAAAGCTCCCAGGAGAGATTCTGCGCTTCGTCCACAACGATCACGCAGATTCCCTGATCGTTGAAACGATCAATGAGCCAGCGATTGAGTTGCAGCAACATGCCTGACTTCGTCCGCGCGGTGGGCGGAATGCCAAAGTCAGTCAGCACGAATTCAAAAAAGTCGAGCACATCGAGACGCGGGTTGAAGACGAACGCTGAAGAGACGCGTCCCTTTGCAAACGACCCGAGAACTGTCTTGAGCAGAGTTGTCTTTCCCGTGCCCACTTCTCCGGTCAGGACAACAAAGCCCCTGCGCGCCGCAACGCCGTATTGCAAACAGGCGAGTGCTTCCCGAACCTGCGGCATCAGGTAGAGAAACCGCGGATCCGGGCTAGCTTCGAAAGGCAGGGCACGAAGGCCGAAGAAAGATCTGTACATGGCTATACGTGCGCACTTTCAGTGGATTTGCTTATTTGCAAAAGGAGCTTTCCATGTTTCTTCGCTTTTGCTGGCTTGGGAAGGCCTTCTACTTCAGAAATGATTGCCAAAGTCGGCAGTTTCGTGAAGGCCCAAATGTCCCTCTCGTTGCGTAACGTCGTGTCTCGGTACTCGATCAAGGCCGTCAGGAGCAGACCCAGGAACAGGCCGGCTGCAAGACCGCCACCAGCGAAGACGAAGCGGTTTGGGAAGGTCGGCTCTTCCGGTAGATTTGGCGCGTCCATCACGCGGAACTGTTCACCCTGCTGGCGGTGCTCGAGAGCAGTAGCCATTGACGATTCATTCATCTTGGTCAGCAGGGTGTTATAAAACTGCAGAGCCGTTTCATGGTCGCGAGTGATCTGCTTGTACTCTTGCTCGACCATTGGGCTCGACTCAATTCTCGATTCGTAGGCACGAACTTGTAGTCCGATCCGGCTCTGTTCCTGTTTTGCAGCGGCCATCGACTGTTGTGCCGCGCGAAGTTGAGCCTTGAGCTGTTGAAGCTGCGGTGTATCTGGACCCTTTTCGGCGGCCACACTCGGCACCGGCTCCGTTGGGACCCGCGCAATCTCGGCCTGGAGGTCGGCAATCTTACGAGAGATCGCAGTCACGTCAGGGTGGTCAGGTGTATAGAGGGCCTTCAACTCCTGTTCCTGCGCGATGAGACTCTTGAGTTCTTTTCGGCGTTCGTCCACAGTAATGCCGGTGGCCGCCTCTGCTCCTCGCGCTTCCTGGGCCTGCTGCGAAATCATGGCCTCGAGGAATGTCACACTCTGCTGAATCCTGTTGAGGGACTGCGTGGCCGCATCGAGCTGTGTTGTGAGCGCCTGGAGCGTGTTCGCATTCGATGACGCCTGTTCGGGAAGTTTGCCAATGTACTTGCGCTGGAAGGCCGCGAGCTTGGCATCCTGCTCGTCAAGGTTTCTCTTCGAGTCGGCGAGTTGCTGCTTGAGAAAGTCGGTCGTGCCTTCCGCAGACTGCTCGCGAGCGCTTAGATTCTCGCTTACGAATAGCGAGGTAATCTCACCGCACACCTGCTGGGCAGTGCGAGCATCCTGCGCCTTGAATGAGATAAAGAAGCCAGGCATCCCGCCACGTGATTGTTCAGAGCGGATCGGGGCAACAGAGATGGCCTTCCGCGTCAGGTCCACCCGATCGTCCATCGTTTTATTGGTGCTGGCAAACAGGTTGAAGCGCTCGATAATCGGTTCGACGCGCGAGCGACTCAGGATCTGCTCCTTCATCGACGCCAGCCGTTGGCCCAGATCTTCACTAACGACAGGCTTCACGTAGTCTTCTGGGACTTTTTGTTGCTCGATGAGCACTAACGTCTGCGACACGTACTGCGGAGGCACCACGTAAGTGGCACCGATGGCAGCACCCAAGAAAAGGACTCCCAACGTCAAGATCAACCATAATCGCCGTTTGAAGATGCCGGCATAGTCTTCCATTGTGAGTTCGCGATGTCCGAGCATACGGCTCCTTGCACGCTATGGCTTAAGGTGTGTTTCTCGAGACGAATACTCGATGCCGAAACCCGCCACGTGCATCAAGCGATTGAGGACATTGGCGGGGAGATCGGAACTCGACGATTGGTCCATCGCTGTGTAATTTGCAAATACGCTGAGATATCGTCCGATTCGCCGGTTAAACTGCGCTCCGCCATACCTGCCGCTGGTCACTCCGTTGTTTTGCAGCCCGGCCGTGCGCCGGTACGATCCTTCGATCCCAACGTTCAGGTCCCTTCCAAATTGGCGCGTGAAGTTGGCGCTGACACTGTCCGACTCAGAACCAAACAGATAGCCTGAACCCCCATTCGTTCCACGGGTGTACTTCAGGCCGGCTGAAACAAACCTAAACTTGTAATTCACTGCTGCATTGACGCCAGCCCCTATTGAAGAGGGCATGGCTTTGCCGTCCGAGCTGCCGGTCCACTGTGGTCCTGCCGACACGTCCGAAGTGACCTTCCTATTCCATATACGCTTGAACCCCAGAAAGCCGGAGTGGGTCTTGAAGCTGAAACCGTGGCCAGGGTAGCTGAACTGAGAAAACCGGTAATCGGACGAAACCGAATTGCGCGCATTCAGGCGCCAGGTAAGTCCTGCGTTCGCCATCTGAGTGTCCGTATCGAGCCCGATACCGTCGGGGTAGCGCAGCAACTCTGAACCGCCGCCAGCGCTGAGGTATGACCCATACTTGAGACCATGTTCAATTTCACCGCTCACAATGTTCTCGACGACGTGACTTTTCAGCGTCAGGATCAACTGGCCGGAAGGTGGGTTTGATCCAGACCCGCCGATTGGTTCCCCAATGCCGGCAATTCCCGAGAAGCCAGTGGTTGGGGCTTGCGGACGATAGCCTACGTCGTCGCTGACCCTTACGTTCCAATTGCTCCAAAGAACTTCCTGAGATAACAACAGATGCTGAAAGAGCCCTGTAGAGTACGCAGGACCCGCCAGCGTCCAGGTATAACCGCCGCTGTAGTTCAGGCTAAACGGTTTGCGTTGGTTGTCATTCGCGTAATCCAAAGATACTGAAGGCGAACTTGTCTGCCAATCGCCCGTGCTGGAGCCGAACTCAGCGGTCTGCGAATAGCGAAACGCATAGTGGAGGTTGCCGGTAACTGGAAGACCGCCAGGAACAGTTGCTGCCGGTACGGCTTGGGCGTGTGCCGCAGCACAGCCGACGAAAAGGATTCCGAAAAGTTTGCAGACAGTTTTCACTTCAGCGCACCCCCACCAGCGAAAGCGTGATGATGACAGAACCAACCAACAACGCCGCAATCGTTGCTCCAATGAACAACCAATGCGAATGATCGTCAAGCCAGAGCCGAAAGCTTGTCATGGAGCCCTTTCAAAGATGTTGCGGCCTTAGCGAAGGGCCTCAGGGAACAACAATCGTGTCGCCGGGTTTAAGAAGGACGTTGAGCGCGATATCGCCCTTAAGGGCGTCCTTGTAGCGCAGGGGAATTTTCTGGTGTGTGCCGGAGTCGTTACGCAAAATGTAGATCTTCTTTGAATTGGCAAAATCAGTGAGCCCACCGGCGCTTGAAATAGCCTCCAGCAACGTCATACCAGGGGTCATTTCGACGGGCCCCTTCTTTCCCACTTCGCCGAGAAGATAGATAACCTTGCTGCGGATCTGGGTGAGCACGACCGAGACATTCGGATCCTGGACGAATTTCTTGAGTTTCTCCTGGATCAGACCTGAGAGTTGCAGAGGAGTTAAGCCGGATGCCTGAACGTCGCCGAGAAGAGGCATCGATATCATGCCGTCAGGACGAACAAGAAGGCTGCCTGTTAACGTAGGCTCCTTCCACACCGAGACGGTAATTGTGTCCGATGCGCCGATGACGTAAGTGTCAGTCGCAGTTCCCGCTGCCATGACTGGCGCGGCCACCTGTGCAGGCATGGCGGCGGTATCCTTGTCCTGGGCAATGCAGAACAGGCATGGTACAAAGAGGGCCAAAATAAGGCGTCTTCCCGGCTTCATGGCGTGACTCCATTCCTGATGGGCAATGGCTCATATTCCGCAGCGACTTGCTTGAGCTTGTAGAGCAGAGCCTTATAGCTGATTCCCAGTTCGTCGGCCGCCCGCTTGCGATTACCGCCGGTAGTAATCAAAACCTCGGAGATCAACCGACGCTCGATCTGGATCGAAGCGGCCCTGGTTGCTTCCTTCAGCGATAGAGGCTTGTGATGCCCATCCATATTGACCGTTGGGGCCGCTGCCTTGAGAGCGGCTAGGGATATTGATTGGTCTCCGATGGCAACAAAGGTCTTGATCGCCGTCTGAAGCTCGGTCAGATTTCCAGGCCATGGGTGTTCCATCAGGAACTCAATGATTTCCTTCCCGAGAACCGGCTTGGGATGGTCAAACTGCTTGGAGTATTGCGTCAGAAGATCATCGACGATGGAGAGAATCTCGGATCTCCGGCAGCGCAGCGGTGAGATTCTAAGTGTCACAGCCGAGACAAGGTGGAAGAAATCCTCTCGCATGCGCCAGGACTTGACTTCCCCGAGTAGTTCGCGGCTCGTACTACATAAGAGACGGCTGCCTTGCGCTTGCTCGGAGCGAAAATATGTTTCGACGATCAGTTCCTGCAAGGAAACGCTTAAGTCCCCGATCTCCGCCAGATAGATACTTCCATTTGCCGACAAAGCGGACAAAACGCTCTCGGCAGTGCCGTCCGCGCTATGAATCTCGGTAAACGTGCTTCGAGCACGCCGCGATTGAGCGTGGATCTGCCAGGCGATGGATCGCTTTCCAACGCCATGCTCGCCAGTAATCAGAACAGGACAGTCGCTCTCGGCAATGCGCGCGATCGCGCGTTGAGTTTGTGCCTCAATTGGCGCAAACGGTTTCGTCGGTCGCTTTGGGCTTTGGATGATGCCACTCTCTGCCATGGAAGTCCTGAGTTCCGCCCTGCTCTTTAGCAATGCTGATTCCAAACTTGAGAACATTGCCCGGATGGGGGTTTTCCGCCAGGTAACTCCGCTCTTGGGGATGCTTCAGGGAGGGGGCCCGCCGAACAGGTGGCAAAGTTTTTCCATTCGAGTGGCAAAGAATGTGACATCGATTTCCCTTGAGAGTGGAACTGGTTTTCCACTTTGCGGGCGAAAAGGGCTTGCGATACCGGGAAATTCATGCGGAATCACCGGGAACGCGCCGTTCCACTTTCGGCAATCCAATTGCTACTGACGGGTCGGCGGATTGTAATGCCGCCACTTCGGGTGGATATGCTCCAAGACACACAGGTTCCAGCGATTCCAAAGAGCGCATCGTTCTTGCAATATTCAGGTCTTGTATGGCGTTCAGTGCTTATTGGTGCGCTCTTGATCGCGGTTTACTGGCGCGTGGTGGCCAAGTTGGTAACCGACTGGTGGCAGATACCCGATTTTTCTCACGGCTTTTTGGTGCCGATCTTTGCGGCCTACCTGGTGTGGGCGAAAAGAAAGGACCTGCGCGCTACAAGAACCGCTCCCAGCTGGAGTGGATTTGCGTTCATAGCCCTGGCGCTGCTGGTTCTGCTCCTTGGGGTTTATGGAGCTGAGCTATTCCTCTCACGCTTTTCACTGGTGATTCTGCTCACAGGCTTAGTGCTCTGTTTTGGTGGGTGGCAGTTCCTTAAGGAGCTACGTTTCGTCTTGCTGGTCCTGCTCCTAGCGATCCCGATTCCCTCGATCATCTTTAATGAAATAACTCTTCCCTTGCAGATTCTGGCCTCGAAGCTTGCCAGCGCTTTGCTTCAACTTTTCGGCGTTCCGGTTCTTCGCGAGGGAAATGTCATCGAGCTTTCTTCAATGAAGCTGGAAGTTGCAGAAGCATGTAGCGGCATCCGCTCCCTGATCAGCCTATTTACGCTTTCGGTCTTCTATGGGTACTTCCTTGAAGCATCGTTCGCTCGCCGAGCCGTACTCGCAGTGGCCAGCATCCCGATTGCGATTGCGGCCAACGCTGTGCGTATTCTCGGCACGGGGTTGTGCGTTCAGTACTGGGATCCAGACAAAGCGCTGGGATTCTTTCACGAGTTCTCCGGCTGGGTGATGTTCGTCGTGTCTTTGGGGTGCCTTTTCATCGTTCATCGCTCAATGCGCTTGATACATGGCAAGAGGAGGCAAGCATGAAGATCCCTCGTTTCTGGACGGTGGTGGTGCTGCTGGCAGGAACGGCGTTGATTCTGCAAGCCCGTGGTATCACCGATCGAATTCCCGTGAGCGAGCCTCTATCACAAGTTCCGCAGACAATTTCTGGATGGGTGGGAAGCGATGTCCAGATTGACCAAGAGACGCTCGACGTTCTTGGCGCGGGAGACTTTCTATCGCGCGTCTACACCCTCGACCGGCAGTCTCCGCCCATCGGCGTGTTTATTGGCTACTTCCCGTCACAGAGAACAGGCGCGACGATTCATTCACCCAAAAACTGCCTGCCGGGCGCCGGATGGGCATTTCAGTCGTCCCAGTACATCGATCTGAAAGATGCGAAGGGCAAGGCACACCGAGTAGGCGAATACGTCATTGCCAACGGCGAGAATCGCCAGTTCGTTATTTATTGGTACGAAGCCCACGGGCGAAGTGTGGCCAATGAATACATGGCAAAGATCTACATGGTGACCGATGCAATGAGGCTTGATCGGACTGATGGCGCGTTGGTTCGCGTAATTACATCGATCGATTCGAGGCAAAACGCAGCCGCTGCACGGGGTCGGGCCGAAGCATTTGTTGCGCAGTTCGTGCCCATGCTCCCTCGCTTCATCCCGAACTAGCAGGATCCGAAGAAGCCCCGATATGACACGGCCGTACAGAAATGGACTTCAGGCGGTCCAGATACAAGAAGCACTCAACAAGGATGGAAGACAATGAAAGTCTCGCTCAAGGCAACGCAATCCAGTTTAAAAGGCGCGTGGAACCGATTGAGCTGTCGGAGTTCCGTACTTATGGTGACGCTCATCGTAGTGACCGCCCTGTTGGCCGGATGTCACGGCGACCCAAACGTGCGGAAGCAGAAATATTTGGAGAGCGGAAAGCGGTATAACGCGCAGGGTAAGTACCGGGAAGCAGCCATCCAGTTTGCAAACGCTTTGAAGGTCGACAAGAGCTATCCAAATGCTCATTATGAGCTGGCGCAGAGTTATTTGCATTTGGGTCAATTCGGCGCAGCCTATGGTGAGCTCTCGCGCACGGTAGACTTGCAGCCCACAAACAATAAGGCGCGGATCGGCCTTGGAAATCTGCTCCTCGCCGGCGGTAAGACCGACGAGGCGCAAAAACAGGCGAATGCCGTGATGGCAGCTCAGCCAAACAATCCCGACGTGCACGCGATGCTCTCAGCCATCGCCCTGAAGCGCGGGCAGAGGGATCAGGCTCTGATCGAAATTCACCGCGCGCTGGAACTTGAACCGAGCCGGGCCGCATTCCACGAGGATCTGGCGCTTCTTCAAGCGGGTGACCCAACCAAAACTTCTTCTGTGGAAGACGAACTTAAGAGGTCTATTGCGTTGGATCCGAAATCAGTGAACGCGAAGCTGTTGCTGGCTGCTCTATATCTCAAGAACAGCCGCTGGCAAGAGGCGGAGCAGCTAAGCCGGGATGCCGTCGCGACAGATCCCAAGAGCCTCTCTGCCCGCGGAGCTCTTGCCCAGGTCTTTCTGAAACAGGGTAATCAGGCAAAAGCCGAGGAAGCGATGCGCCAGGCGTCGAAGGATCTTGCCGACAATCCGCAGGGAGTGCGCATGTTGGCCGACTACTTCGCAGGTTCCGGACAGATGGACAAGGCCAAGGGGGAGTTCTCAAGCCTGGCTGTAAAGTATCCCAAGAACGATCCGGTGCAGAAAGGATACGTTCGCGTTCTTCTTCAGGTGAAGGACTACGCAACCGCGCGAACTGTAGTTGCCGGATTAATGAAGAACAGTTCCAAGGACCCGGAAGTTACGGCATTGAATGGAATCCTGCTGCTCCGTGGTGACAAAGCGAGTGAAGCCGTAAACGCACTGATGGGCGGCGCCAGGAATTTTCCGAAGGACGCCTTCATCCAATACTGGCTAGGCAAAGCCGCGCTGGCGAAGGGTGATACTGCTCTGGCTGAAAAGAGCTTTCGACACGCAGTAGATCTGAATCCGTCCGCGCTAAATGCACTGGAGGAACTGGCCCGAATCGCCGCTCAGCGCGGCGACATGGATCTGCTGGCCAATTTAGCTGACAAGGCGATCGCCGCGGCGCCGCGCTTTCCCGGTGGATATGTGTGGCGCGCCATGGCGGATGTGAGCCATAACTCGGCTGACAAGGCCGAAGCCGACCTGAAGACCGCTATGAGCGTCGCTCCGCAAAGTCCGCAGGCGTATCTCCAGCTCGGCAAACTCCGCTTTGTACAAAAACGATTTCCCGAAGGCGTTAGGCTATTGGAGCAAGTATTGCAATACGATCCCAACTCCATCGAAGCTCTACGCTCGTTGATCAGTTACGACCTTTACCAGAAGCATCCAGACAAAGCTCTGGGGCGCTTGAACGCGCAAATTGCTAAGAGTCCGGCGAATAGCAGTTATTACGATCTTCTGGCACAGTTGCAGATTCAAAACAAGAACCTGGACCAGGCAGCCGCGACAGTCCAAAAGGCTATTCAGCTGAATTCCAGTGATGGTGAAGCGGTCATCCTCTTCACGCAAATCGAGGCCCAGCGCGGACAGGTGGCGAATGCGATTGGCGCCTGGGAACAGTGGCTGAGGGCGCATCCTAACGACGCCTCCGTCATGGCAATTCTCGGAACCCTCGAGGAATCGCGAGGAGATTTAGCGAAGGCTGAGGCCTATTACAAGAAGTCTCTGCAAATACGGCCGCAACAGCCAATTGCCGCGAACAATCTTGCCTATCGGATGCTCCAGAATGGCGAAAACGTGGATGTGGCCTTGACGCTCGCACAAACCGCCCGGCAGGGCATGCCGAATTCGCCCAATGCCGCGGACACACTCGCGTGGGCCTACTACAACAAAGGAACCTACGCATTTGCTCGCGATCTGCTGGAAGACGCCGTCAAGGCTGAACCGGACAACGCCACGATGCAATACCACTTGGGAATGGTGTACAGCAAGTTACTGGACAAGAACACTGCAGCAATGCACTTGAGAAAGGCGGCATCCCTGGCGCCCGACTCGCCGGCCGCAAAGGATGCCAGAGCAGCTTTGCAAGGACCAGGTTAGAAAGTAATTAGACTCGATGGAATCGGCTGGCACATCGAGTGCTGGCAGCTTCCCGGGTACATCGCTCGAGAACCGAATAAATGAACGCGCAACACAAGGATCCGAGTTAGAGCCGATATGTCAAATACTACGACAATAGCCAAGAATACCGGCTGGTACGGACTTGAAAGCGCAATTAGTTTCATCGTCACGCTCTTTACTTCTATTGCGATAGCTCGGATCCTGGGCCCGTCCAAGATGGGCTACATCATCTACGTCTCGTGGATCGCGTCGGTCGTCAGCAGTCTAGGCGGAGTCGGCATTCCAGCGACTACCCGGAAATACATGGCTGAGTTTCTCGGCATGGGAGATCGAGGAACTGCGCGGTATATCTATCTCCGCACCCTGCTGCTACAAACCATCATGGCGACGCTCGCCACCGGCGGCATAGTTTTCTGGGTGATGAGGGACGCCAGCCCGGAGTACACCGTGGCTTCCGTTCTTGTGGCACTGAGCATCTGGCCCGCAATGGTCAACTTCATCTCTGCGCAAGCCAATGTTGCCACTGAGGAACTCTCGAAGAACTTGCCTGCCTCCGTCATCTCCATTCTTGTGTTCTTCGTGGTAATTGCCGCAACCGTTGTCTTGAAATGGGGCGTGGTCGGGGTCGGAGCAGCGATGTTCCTCATGAGGGCAGTTGATTTTCTGGTCCGTCTCTTCCCTACCATAAAGCGCATTCTCGCTTGGGAGTCCGCGCACGTTCGTCCAGTGGGCTTGAGTAAGCGGATGATCACCTTTGCGTGGCAGAGTGTAGCCAGCATGATTGTGGCGTTGATCCTGTGGGAGCGGTCGGAGTTCTTTCTGCTGAAGAACCTTTGCTCGGATATCCGCCAGGTTGCATACTACTCGGTTGCGTTCAGCATGGCCGAACGGCTGCTGATCAGCGCATCGATTTTCGGCTCGGCAGCCGGCGCGACCATCTTTGCTCAGTACGGGCGCGACAAGTCTCGGCTTCCCATCATTGTGGCCTCCTCGTTTCGGTATCTCGTGCTGACCTCGATCCCCCTGCACGTCATTTCCGCTGCACTGGCGGTACCGGCGCTGCTTCTGCTTTACGGCAACCAATACAAGGGCGCTGCGACAGTCGTGACGCTTGCGCCGTTATTGTGCATGCCCAAAGCCTTCATCAGCCCCGTGCAAAGCCTTCTGCAGAGCATGGAGCGCCAGAGTTATGTCATCGCAGCAACAGTTCTCGCGGGAATCGTCGACATCGGAGTAGCCTGGTACCTCATTACGGGGAACGGCGCGGTGGGTGCCTGCATTGGCAGCGGAGTGGCGCAGGTGTTGGCCGTCGGGACCATGTGGGCTATCGGCATATATCTCTACAAAGTTCGGCTTCCCTGGCTGCAGACGGCAAAGATTGCCTTCATTAGCGTATTGGCAGCGCTTGCGGCGCACTGCATAGCGGTGCGGCTGGCTCCGCTTTGGGGCATTCTGTGGGGCGGAAGTGCAGGACTCATCGTTCTCTTCGGTCTCTCCTACCTGATGCGCGTGTTAGAGCCCGAGGATCGAGATCGGTTCACCACCTTGACGAAGATGATGCCGAAGTGGATGGCCCCGTCAGTGAACGCTGTCCTCTTGACTCTCGTCCGCGCTGAGTATCGCGATGATGTGCACATCCATTCCCTGCCCCGGGTTCAGGCCGAAAGCGAGTAGCACATGGCTGTTCTTTGTTTTCAGAGCTCTCTATTTTTCACATGTGGAAAAGGTAGCTAACTTGAGGATAGCAATCGTTGGAAGCGGCAAGATAGCAGATGCGCATGTCGAGGAGATCAGAAAGATCCCCTCCGTTCAGTTAGCTGCAGTCTGCGACCTTGAACCGATCATGGCTGAGCAATTGGCTACGCGCTACGCCGTCCCTCACTGGTATTGCGACGTCGCGCGTATGCTCGAGACGGAAAAGCCGGATGTCTTGCACATCACAACGCCGCCGCAATCGCACCTTTCCCTCGCGAAACAGGCTGTCGCCGCTGGATGCCACGTGTTCATCGAGAAGCCTGTCGCGCCGCGTCATTGCGACGTAGAAGCCATCGTCGCCGCGACAGTTGCGGCGGGTCGGAAGCTCGCTGTAAATTACTGGCCAAATTTCGAGACGCCAGCCATTAGCTTGCGCGCATTATTTGAGACCGGTGTGCTCGGGAATCCAGTTCATGTGGAGAGTCACTATGGTTATGACCTTGCAGGCGAATATGGGGCAGCGTTAAAGCGTGACCCCGATCACTGGGTACATCGCTTGCCCGGCAAGCTATTTCAGAACGTGCTTGATCATGTTTTGAATAAGATCACTCCATTTGTAGAGGATCAGCAACCATTCATCCAAGCGATCGCATATCGCGGGGATGCGGGAAGAGTCGATACCGAACCTGGTGACCTTCTCGATGAGCTACGCGTGATCATACGCGGGGCGCGTACCAGCGCGTATGCAACGTTCAGCGCACATGCCCGTCCGGTCGGGCACACATTGCGCGTTTATGGAACCAAAAACACGGCGTATGTCGACTTCATGGCGCGAACGGTCGTTCTTGAGCGCAAGCAGACATTTCCCTCCGCTCTGGGCCGCTTAGTCCCTCCATTCGCGGTCGCGAAGGACTACCTCCAGCAAGGCTTCAAGAATCTGAACAGCTTTTCCCATTCACGCTTCCATTACTTCGATGGCATGCGACGCCTGCTCAGTGAGTTTTATCTCAGCATCGAGAGGGATTCCGCGCCACCGATCGCCTACAGTGAAATACTGCGCGTCTCGTCGATGATGGAAAGAGTTTTCGAACAGGTTTATCCGGAGGTGTTCGTTTGAAAGTCCTCGTTACCGGTGCGGGAGGTTTCCTCGGAGTTCATGTTGTCGAACGCTTGCTGGCCCATGGTCATCCAGATGTGAGATGCCTTCTTCGAGACCGCGGTAAGACGGAACGCCTCCTGAGACTGGTGGAGTCGCATCCCGGCGCGCAAATGGAGTTGCGCTACGGAAATCTGAGATCGCATCCCGACTGCGCCCGAGCCATCGCCGATGTCTCCCTGATCTTCCACCTCGCCGCCGGTTTGAAAGGCTCGCCGGCAGAGCTATTTGTCGATTCCGTTGTCGCCTCTCGCAATTTGCTCGAGGCCCTCCAAGCGCGCGACGGTTTATCTGTACAGAAGACCCGCGTTGTCCTTGTAAGTTCGTTCGGTGTCTACGGTGTGGTGCCACTGGGCCGGGGCGCATGCATCGACGAACAAACACCGCTCGAAAACCACCCTGAACTGCGTGACACCTACTCCCACTCCAAGTTGAAGCAAGAGCAGCTGTTCTGGGATTATCAGCGAAAAGCTGGGTTCGAACTTGTTGTCCTGCGGCCAGGCGTAATCTACGGGCCAGAAGGGGGAGCCTTCTCAAGCCGCGTCGGCCTGCAGATTGGACCGCTGTTCTTCCATCTGGGAGGAAGCAATCTCCTTCCTCTCACGTATGTCGTCAATTGTGCTGAGGCAATCGTGTTGGCGGGACTCCATCCGGATTCCGCAGGGCAGATTTACAACGTGCACGATGATGAGCTTCCAACCGCATCCCGGTATCTCCGCGAATACAAGAGGCATGTCAAGACGATAAAGTCGATTACTTTGCCATACTTCATAACCAGAATCATGGCTAGATGTTTGGCAACATATCACCGTCGCTCCCAAGGCCAGTTACCGGCGATTATCACTCCCTACAAGGCTGCTGCAGCCTGGGGCGGGAACAAGTTTGGCAACTCAAAGCTAAATTCGTTGGGATGGCGTCAGTTGGTGCCAACTTCGGATGGTATGTTGCAGACCTTCGAATGTCTTCGAAAGACAGAGCTTGACTCCGGGGGAACAGGAGAGGCATTTCAGGAAAGTAACACAGTCATTCACGTAGGCCCGGCCGCAAATGAACGCGTTTAGACGATAGGCAGTAGGCAAAGGAAATAGGCTCCCATGAAGTTACCTCGACATGCGGAAATCTGGCTCGCACCTTATCTAAAGGGCCGCGTCCGAAGGCGCATGCGTTCCCCGAAACCTAAGCGAGTCTGGGTTGCAATCACTGACCATTACGAACCGCTGGGCATGGGCGCTTCGGTAGAAATTGCGCTCGCCCGTGTCGCGCGGTGGCGTGACAAGTGGCCGCAGATTGCCGACGACGCTCCGAGAGATAGCGCCGGCCAGCGCCCACAATACACCTTCTTTTACCCGCAGGAAGAGTACCGGCGCGATCTCCTCGACGGCATCGCCAAAATAGTGCGCCTCGGCATTGCCGATGTGGAAGTGCATCTCCATCACGACAACGAACAGCGCGACGCATTCATCCGGAAAGTCTCTGAGTACTGTCGCCGACTTGTGAATGACCACGGCCTGCTCCGCCAGCAGAACGGCCGCACGATCTTTGGCTTTATTCATGGCAACTGGGCGCTCGACAATTCTCTGCCGGACGGCAAGTGGTGTGGCCTTAATGGTGAAATCGCCCTGCTGCGCGATCTCGGCTGCTACGCCGACTTCACCATGCCGTCTCTTCCCTCCCCTACCCAAGGGCGCATAGTGAATCAGATCTATTGGTGCACAAACAACGCTGACAACCGTCCGCGCTCTTTTGATTGCGGGATCGAAGCCACTGTCGGCGGAGGCACACGCGGCGATCTGATGATGATCACTGGCCCGGCAGGGCTGCGCTGGAACGAGCGGTTTATGCCGCGCTTGGAAACTGGAGAAATCGCCGGTTACGACATGCCGACGCCTTCGCGAGTGCGCCGCTGGTTCGATTTGGCTCCCACCATTGGCGAAGATCTCTTCCTAAAGCTCTACTCACACGGAGCGCAGGAGAGAAATCTCGCACCCTTGCTGAACGGCGGCCTCGCAAACCTTTTCCGCTTGCTTAAGGAAGAGGCGGATCGAAGAACAATCAAAATTCACTGGGCCACAGCGTGGCAAATGTACACAGCCATTCATGCTCTGATTCGAACCTACGTGACCGTTAACACCAATACAGAATGTTTCGAGAAGGCGAGCCGATGAATTCCCTTAATGTGTTGTTGGTCACCTATACATTTCCACCGGCCGGAGGAGTAGGAGTTTTGCGTGCCGCAAGCCTCGCACGCTACTTTCCAGCTGAAGGAATCCGGCTGGATGTCATCACTACTCGCAACGCATCCGCCGTTGGCTCTGACCCGACACTGCTCAACGAGATTCCAACCGAAGTGAGTGTTCACCGAACCGTCACACTTGACCTTCCGTTCGGCATCAAGAAGCGACTCAAGAAGCTGATCACCGGAAAGACGCCATCCGTGGTCAATGCAGCCGGGCCTAACATTGCGGGCAGATCCAACTTCTTTAAGAAGGTTCTTGAGGATGTCTTGTTGCCCGACCCCCAGGTTACTTGGTTACCGGTGCTGACGCGCGCCACTCGCCGTCTCATTAGGGAGCGTAATGTCGATTTAGTCCTCATCACTGCACCACCATTCTCCAATGTTCTTCTGGTGGAGAGGCTGCGGAAGGGATTTCCACATCTACCTATCGTGGTCGAGTTTCGCGACGAGTGGCTGTCGACCGCAATCGACCTTGTCGCGTTCAGTTGTAGCAAGCGCGCAAGAAGGATCGCCGCGGAAGCCGAAGCGCGCTCAGTGGCAAACGCCACAGTGGTTGTTGCCGTCACTGAGGCAGCGCGCCGCGAGATTCGTTCTCGGTATCCGCAGGAGCCGGAAGGTAAATTCCATCTGATTCCCAACGGCTTCGACGCAACAAGATTGTGCTGTCACGCACCCTCGCTCTGTCGCCGGTCCGACAAGAAGATTATCGTAACGCACATTGGCAGTGTTTACGCGTCTACCGAACCCACGACTTTGGTTCAGGCTTTGCAATCACTCCCGCCGGAAGAGAAGTCCCGGTTCAGACTGCGCTTCATCGGCTATATCGAGGAGCCTCGTCTTCGCGGAACACTTCTCACGTTAGGGGATATGGTGGAGTTGAGGGGCTTCGTGCCGCAGCGTCAGGCCCTGGAATCAATGAACGAGACCGATTATGTCCTGTTAGTCCAACATGGCCGTCTCAACGTGGCCGCCAAGTTCTACGACTACATCGGCGGTGGCAAACCCATCCTCGCTACCATCCATCCCGAAGGTCCCGAACGCCGGCTGCTCGAAGAACTGCGGGCGGGGTGGTGGGCGGACAGTCGCGATGTCGAAGGCATCCGCCAACTCTTTCTCGATGCTGTGGCTCGCGAAAAGTCCTTAGCGACTGAATTTCAGCCGGATGTTGAGAAGATCGCGCAGTATGAACGCAAGATCCTCGCACAGCAGTATGCCAATCTATTGCACTCCATCGGCCACCGCCAAAACGAGAGCGGCTCGAATGAGTTGGTTCCGGACCTGCCGGACAGGTTGGTCACCCATGCTTAGAGTCGCCGCTGTTACCGGGCACTATCCATGCTCGACGCGACCGACGGACGGTCGGTCCGCATATCAAACCCTACGCGAGCTTGCCCGCCATGCCGACGTTCGGGTTTTCCACCCCAACGCCACCTATCCATCGTTCCTCAAGCTCCGGGGAACGAGTCACCGCAATTGTGTCACGTCCTTCAGCCCGCCGCCGGATGTCAAGGTGAACTACTCCCACTATCCTGCGCTGCCCCTGATTTCCCGGCCATTCAATGGGTGGATGGCTGCTCACGCGCTCTTGCCTTACGTGCGAGAGTTTGCGCCGGATCTCATCCTGAGTTACTTCATTTATCCAGATGCATTTGCTGCGTTACAGATCGGAAAAGCCCTCTCCGTTCCTGTCGTAGCCGGAGGAGTAGGGTCTGATGTGCACAGCATAGGCGATCCCATTTCAGCCATGCACTCGCGCACAGTTATGCGCGAAGTCGATTCCATCTTTACGGTTAGCGAGGACCTACGTCAGAAGGCCGTCGCCATGGGTGCCAATCCTGAGAAAACCCGGGCCATCCACAACGGTTGCGATCTATCGGTCTTTCATGTCAGAGATCGTCAGGAAGCACGGCAGAGGCTGCACATCCATCCGGACACGGAGACCGTCGTTTACGTTGGGCGCATGGATGTGAAAAAAGGGCCCCGTGAACTTGTTGAATCCGCGGCGGCGCTGCATTCACAAAGGCCCAACCTGCAGGTCTACATGGTAGGCGACGGGTCGGACAGGCCTCTCGTTGAGAATGTCATTCATTCCCATAACGCCACGAACTATATTCACGCGCTGCCTCCCTGCACTTTCGGCGAAGTAGCCATTTGGATGACCGCAGCCGATGTGGTCACTTTGCCAAGTTACATGGAGGGGTGTCCCAATGTTGTTCTTGAGGCGCTCGCTTGCGGCCGACCTGTCGTCGCTACGAACGTCGGCGGCATCCCTGAGATCATGAGCGATGATTGTGGACAACTGGTGCCGCCGCGAAACGTACCTGAGTTGGCCCGCGCCCTCGGATCAGTCTTGGACAGAACCTGGGACGCTGATGCCATCTCCGCACAACACGGACGAAGCTGGAGCAATGTCGCTTCAGAGCTGCTCGAGATCTTCGAACTCCTTGTATCCACTCGTAAAGCACTGATCCATGCCCGATAGACCGTCGTATCACAGTAAGTACCCTTGCGCATGACGACTGTCCGCAACCTTGGCAGAGTACTTACCCGTCTGCTCGCAGTCATAGGGCTCATCACCGTCTTGGTGATCTCAACTCCCATTGTCTCGTGGTGGGCTCGGGCCCGTTCTGGCCCTATTGAGCAGCCCAGAGGCGATGTCCTCATCCTCCTAAGCGCCGCATCCGACGACAGAGGAGGCATCTCTTATTCGTCGTACTGGCGCGCACGCCAAGCCCTATTTGCTTGGCAGACCGGGGGGTTCAAGCAAATAGTCATCAGCGGAGGCGGCGGCCCCGGCATTCTCAATTTTCTTATTGCTTACGGCGTTCCTCGCGAAGCGATGGCCGCCGAGTGGCGATCTTCCAGTACCCGCGAAAATGCAATTGAGACCGAACGCTTGATTCAGAGCATACCCGGCAGGAAGGTTCTGCTTACCAGCGACTTTCACATGTACAGAGCGATTCGCGTCTTCCGCAAGCTCGGCATTGAAGTCGTACCCATGGCCGCACCGGATGTGCTTCAGGCTGCCAAGCATTGGAACGGTAGATTTCCAGCTTTCGAGACGATGCTGGTCGAGACTGGCAAAACCGCGTACTACCGACTTCGCGGCTGGATATAGAATTCCGCCGCACCAGAATCACTTAGTGGGCACCTCTCCTCACAGCATCTTCATAACAAAAGTGGCCAGAACTCCGGAATAACGTCTCGCGCGCTACGCTGATGAATTGCTAACGTCGTTTGATGTCATCTCTCGCCTACTGGCGGCTTGGCACCGCACCCGAGTGTTTTTCCTTCGTTGGCCGGTTCGGGAATAGGCCCAGTTTCGAGTCCTGCAGCTTATAAAGTAGCGATCGGTAGCTGATGTTGAGCCACTTCGCGGTTTTCTGACGACTCCAGCCATTGGACTGCAGCACCTTTAAAATGATGCCTCTTTCTAGATCGCGTGTCGCAGCCTTGGTAAGCTCCTTTAAAGAGATGGGATTGGCCAGATTGATCCTTCATTCTCGAGAAGTACGTAGCTGCGAATCATGTTTTCCAACTGACGAATGTTTCCTGGCCAGTTGTATCGCTGCATCATACCCGTTATTTCGCGCGAAAGAGGTTTTGGCTCCAGCCGATATTCTCTCGAACAGAGACGACTCCTTCTGGAGGATTCGTGAATTGGAGCTGCGTCGAACTCCCACTTATGCGAATGGTTCAATCACACTCTCTTGTGAGACGTGAGGATCTAAATTTGTTGTAAGTCGAAGTCGGCACCACAAAGAGAAAAGCGATGGCGCAATCGCTATGGGAGCACCAATGACAACTCGGTCCCGACGCCACCTTCACATCGTAGTTCTTGACCCAGACCCTGCAATCCTCCAATATGTTCGTCAGATTCTCGCGGACCAGTACACGGTAAGTCTTTTTACCGAAGCCGAAGCATTGACCCGGAGCCTGAAAGATGGTCCGACTCCGAATTTGCTTCTGATGGACTGGAATATTGCCCAAGACAACAACGAGGAAACCTCACTGGGCCTTATGGCAAGAATTCATGCCTGGAAGCCTTCGCTCCCGATCATTATGTTCGCCTGTTCGGCCGAACTTGAGGAAGTTGTCGTTGCGGGTCGTATGGGCGCCGCCGACGTGATCCTCAAGCCTTTTACGAAGGCCGGCATAGATCTCGCCGTGGAACAGTGCCTCAAGGAATCTGGCAGCGAACCGGTTGACGATAGCATCAAGGAAATACTGCTGACTGAGAACGCATCTTTTGTGCGAGCGAGCAAGCAAATGCGGGAGATCGAGTCCCAATGCAAACTCGTCTCACGTGCGGATATCCCGGTCCTCATACTTGGGGAAAGCGGCACCGGCAAGGAAATCGCTGCCATGCTCGTCCACAAGTTATCGCCCCGGAGCCAACGCAGCTTCTTGAAAGTGAATTGCGCGGCAATGCCTGCGGATCTGCTTGAAAGCGAGCTCTTTGGCTACGAACAAGGGGCCTTTACCGGGGCCGTCAAATCGAAGCCGGGGAAGTTTGAGCTTTGCGATCACGGCACCATCTTGTTGGATGAGATTGGAGAAATGCCGACCGTGTTGCAAGCGAAGCTGCTACAGGTACTGCAGGATGGCAGTTTTTCGCGCCTGGGTGGCAGGACCGGCATCAATGTCGATGTGCGCGTGATCGCCGCTACGAACATCGACATCAAGGATGCCATCGCGCAGAAGAGGTTTCGAGAGGATCTCTATTATCGTCTGAATGGTTTCACCATGAAGATGCCCCCGTTGCGGGAACGCATCGAGGAGATTCCGGTGCTATCGCAGCACTTCATGCACAAAGCGGCCGTGAAATACGGGCGGGAGCCCTTGCCTATTTCTCCTTCCCTCATACACTCATTCACCAGGTATTCGTGGCCTGGCAATCTTCGTGAGCTGGAGAATGTTATTAAGCGTTATCTCGTCTTGGCCGACGAGCTTGCAATCGTCGACGAGTTGAGCCTTCAGCAGAATGCCGGATGGTCACCACTGAACGGGGATGACAAAGCCGGAAGCGGAGGACTGAAGCATCTTGTGCGGAACCTGAAGGGAGACGCCGAATCCGCTGCCATCGCCCAGACGTTGGAGGGCACTGGTTGGAACCGCAAGGCGGCGGCCAACGACCTGCAGATCAGTTACAAGGCTCTCTTATACAAGATCAAACAGTACAATCTCACGCCGCCCATGAAACAGTACAGTTTGCAGCCTGTTGGCAAAGGGTGAATCTTCTCCCGAGGTCGGTTCGCCCCTGCTCGGTGAGGACAATGTTGCCCTCGACTCACTATCATCGGAGGATGACTCCGCGGCTCATCGATAAGGCTGCTCAGATTCAGCGGGAATGCTGTCACGGTTATGACTGAAGATAAATCGCCCAAGTCGGAAAAGGTTGTGATCCAGTTCGGAGCCAGGCACATCAAGGGCTATCTGGAATCGCCCCGCTGGAACACATTAGACGAGTTGCTGAACAACTCTGCCCATTGTTCGCCTCAGACGTTTCGAGTTCGTCATCTCGAGTCAGAACTCATCGAAGAGATCCCCCTCAGTGGAGTCAAGGCCGTTTTTTATGTAAACAGCTTTGAAGGTGATTCAGATCACAAGGAGCTAAATTTTCATTCCCGGGCTCCCGTAGCCCACGGCATTTGGATGAGGGTTCAGTTTCTCGATGGTGAAGTTATGGAGGGTATTGTCTACAACTCGATTCGCTATCTGGTCGATCCGGGCTTCTTCCTGATTCCGACCGATCCCGGCAGCAACAACAGGCTTGTATACGTGATGAAAAGCTGGCTTGCGGACCATCGCGTCCTCGGCATGCGCAAGCTCTAGACGCCTGTCTCCGCCTCATTGAGAATTGAATATTGAAGGATCTCTGCGGCTATCCCAGTCAAGTCATCCGAAGTGTTTTCCATCCTGACCAGACGCCCCCGGCACCGTATCAAGCAGTTGCTTGAGAGAGTGATTTCCGGAGGCAGCTTGACCAGCAAGTCGAGATTCTGACCAATTTGAAAGCCTTCGGAAGAGCCAACGTAGAAATATAGCCCCCGGCTGCTCAGGTCTCGTGTATAGGCCGACATCTCCCCGCCGCGAATGGTAAATGTTACGGAGGCAGTGATGCTGAAACGCTGCCTCTCTCTCCGATCGTTTGCTGTTGCCGAGTTCCCCGCCCTGAGTTCCGTCACCATGAAGCGATCGCCGGCTTTCTGGCTGGATTTGACCCGAGTGATCGATGCAGGATCTGAGCAGCGAAGCCCTCCTCCGGAGCGTTTCGCTACTTAACAACATATCCGCGCTGCCGCAGTCTTCGCTGTTTGTTGACTGAAGATGCAATCGTGATGCCAACAATTCGTGCAATTTTCATGACATATCGGGATATCTAAACCTTCGACATGCAACTTCTTGCGCGTAAGAGAACCGATTATTCCGTTCTGGCGAAAAACATCTCCGGTCGCTGGAATAGTCAGAGTTTCCTCCGTCGAATCTCGCCGCCGGGACTGGGGACCTTATAGGGCCTGACGACAACTCACCCTCGAGATGGGGGCACATTATCCGAGGAGCCGGTGACAACGAACGCTTGACTTGACAGAATTTCCGCCAGTATCAGGCAAAAGAAAAAGGCACGTTTCCGTGCCCCTTCTCTGCGAGTGAGAACGATGGCTATGCGTTCATCAACCGGCCAGAGTTGACACGGGAGGATTTTAGTTGATATCAACCTATCGGACAAGGATTGTTGAACCAAACGACTATTCTGTGTGAAACAAACGACGCGCAACACGTTCGCGATTTCGAAAAGAGGGTCAGAGATGGACATTCGAAGGGTGATGTTGGAGGAGTTCCACGAGGAGTTGCCGGTCACCAGAAGGACCCTGGCACGCATACCGGAGGACAAGCTGGGGTGGAAGCCGCATGAGAAGTCGATGGCGCTGGGTCAACTGGCGATGCACATTGCCAGGTTGCCAGGCGGCATTGCGCGGATAACGAGGGAAAGCTCATTCGATGTGATGAAGGGAAACTTTACCGTGCCGATGCCTGAGAACAGACAGGAGGTGTTGGCGGCTCTCGAGAAGAGTGTGGCCGAAGTGGAGCAGTGCCTGACCGAAACCACCGCGGAAGATGCGGAGGGTACGTGGCAACTGTTGCGCGGGGATCAGGTGATTACGACGCGGCCTCGCTTCAAGGCTTGGCGCACCCTCTTGCTGAGCCACTGGTATCACCACCGGGCGCAGCTTGGCGTTTACCTGCGGCTGCTGGATGTGCCGGTTCCTCCGACGTACGGGCCGAGTGCGGATGAGAATCCGTTTCTGGGGTGATGCAGGGCGGTGCTGCCAAGCGCGCTGCGACACGAACGATGGAGGCGCAGTGTTCTGTTGCGCTTGCACCAGCGCCCCTGTACGCACCAGGGCCGTCGCCAGTACGGTTAATCCAATGGATGCACTTTCGTCCGTGTTTATTCCTCAACATGGTCTGGATTTGCGTTCGGTTCTGTTTTTGCTACAGTTCCTCCGCTCATGCCGCGCACTCCGAGAGATCCATACAGGCGTGTTCAAACAAAAGGCTGCCCTGGCACGCCCAGTGTTCTCACGGCAAATATCCAAACGATGCCGAACGTAAACGAATGGCTTGCGCCGCCGTCGACGTCATTTTTGCAAAACGTTTAAAGCGAAGTGCTTCGCTTGTCGCGACACTTTGGCCATCGAGCTGCCTACATTTTGCTCCAGTCAGTGTCGCGAACTTTGCTCAAGGTCAACGCAGTGCGTTCCGTTCAATGACACGCTAAGTGCAGAAGGCATGAGGGAGTGGACCGTGAGAGCAGGGAAGCATCTTGTAATCGTCATGATTGCCGTTCTGGCGTTAAGCGGCGATCTTAGTCGGAGCGCCTATGCTTTGCATCACAAGCGCCATCTCCCCAAAACCCCGAAGATGCAGTACAAACCGGACAAGAATGCCTACCTGTTCGGCGGCAAGTACAAGGCTCCCAAAAAACAACACCTCCCGAAGGGCTCCTACCGCGACCCCGTGACCGGGCAAACCGTCTACGGCAAGCATTAGAGGTGGGCGATGGCGGGATACAAAGGAATCTCGGCGAGCGGGGTAGTCGCTCCGTCCTAGTTGACGAAAAGGCGGAGATTCGACCGTAACTGAGCCGCGATTAGGGACCCCAACCGACGGGGCGAAGGGGTGTCGATATTCTGAGTTCCGAGGGTCCCTGGTCGAATTGCAAAATCTCGTAGAGATCGCACCCGAGTCACCTCTGCAGAACGTCCGATTGATTCAACTCACCTTTCGCGCACGCAATTACCGCACTAACCCAGTGCTAGAGTGTCAGGGCTAGAAACAGCAACCTGAATCGGCGATTTCATTGAATTTGTCGGTTTCGAGGGGATGTATAGGCGTGCGCCTCCTTCTTAGATACCGAGGAGGCAAATGGAGTTCCCGGTTCTGCCGCGTTACGCGAGCCAGCTATGGCTTTGAGGGGCTCTTCTGTTCCGGCAGGTCGGGGACGGCAACAAGGATGCCCGTTACGTCGCTCGAGACGTGAATCGAGTGGTCGGCTGAGCCGTAGCTCCGGACTACGTGTTCTTCAGTTCTCGATGGGGGCGACGAGTGCGGCGGGTTGGGGATCTCGACATAGTCGGTGTCAGAAGCGGCATCGACATGAAAGATGTAATCCCCTTCCGGGACAAAGCTGAAAGTGAAGACCTCATCATCCTTTGAAAGAGCGGTGTGACCCGCGGCAGACTTGTCGTCCGCATACAGAAGGGAAAGGCGTCCGCCGTTCAGCACGTGACCATCCCGGGCCGCGATCATGCTTCCGCGAACGATGTGCAGCTTGCTGACCGGAATTTCGATGTCTCCTCCGTGGCGCTCCTCACCTGAGGAGAGCGAGAACGAAACAGCATCGGACTGGCGCGTCTTGCCGCCGGAGAAGAAGGCCAGCGAATAGAGAGGACTCATCGACATGCCCGTGCCCCCGTTCTTATCGACGTTGTATGTCGATTTGGTTCGATTGAGCTCCACCTTCAGCAAGTATTCGCGCGGCGGAAGGCCGCTGATGCGGTAGTTTCCCTGGTCGTCGGTTGAAGTGGAGGCGGACGAACTCTCGAACGGGTGGGATGGGATGGATATCCAATGATCTTTCCAGCGAACGAGCAACGAGACACGAAGGCCGCTTGCCGGGCTGCCATCGTCGAAAAGAGCGGTACCGCTGACGGCAGCGCCGCGTTCCAGGGTCGCGTTCACGTTGACAGGCAGGCCTGACTGAACGGTAATGCGCGGTGCGGAGACGGGGACCTTCTTTACGGCGCCGGGGTCTGGGCCGGGCTCTGGGCTGGGCTCTGAAGCGGGTTGATCACCACCGGGAATGTAGAGAGAAGCAAGAGGAGAGATGTAACCCCGCTGCGAAGCGACGACATAGTAAGCACCGGGCGCGACATGCTGCATGGT
>WNGK01000692.1_pt1 | contig 37865 bp, 37 predicted proteins | sample 5400601 | NCBI WGS metagenome assembly WNGK01 (sample SAMN13153376, study PRJNA577476) | soil metagenome | isolation source: 60 cm soil or saprolite under Garry oak tree replicate 1 | place: USA:California | collected 2016-06-15 | reverse complement strand
GCTGTTGTCACCATCAATCAAGAGCGCCACCCGTGGACGTGACGGTTCCATAGAACCTAGACAGCCTTTCCAAACAGCATGCAAACGAGGTTCCTGACTTCAGTTTATATTACTCTGAAAAAGGCAGCTCTGCAACTTTACTGTTGCAATAAGGATGCCTACGGAGCACAGCGGAGGAGCAATCCCTTCTGCTCCGTTCCCTGAAATGCGAAGTGAGTTAGTTCTTGATCTCTTTCGCCATCTTGCGCAGGGTGGGAATCGAGATGCCTAAAGCCGGGGCAGGTCTGATGCCAAACCTGGCCATGCCTTCGACGGCCTGGACGTTTGCATTCTGTTTCAAGTTCGCGATAATCTGCTCTGATGTCATCAAAGCGCACCTGCTTTCCTCGCCGAAGCGGCACATCTCCCCGATCTGCCCGAACCGGCTAACCATCCAGCAATGTTGTTCAGCCCACAGCAGGGCTGAGGAGTTAGAACGTGAAGCGGCATGGTGATACAATGAGAAGGTCTCTTGCTTCTGGCGGAAGAGGCTTCCGCTTTGATCATTGTTCGTCATCAACAAGGAGGGAATCAAGCATGACGGTCTCCGAAGTGATCCGTGCGAAACGCGCTGTTCGCCAATTCAGTGATGAACCCCTGCCGGAAGAAGCGATGCGCACGATCTTGATGGCTGGCAGGCGGGCGCAGAGTTCGAAGAATACGCAGCCCTGGCACTTCATCGCCATCCGCGACCGGGCAACTCTGGGGCAGCTAGCCGAGTGCGGCGCGTATGCCGGGCACCTGGCCAGGGCTCCTTTCGCTGTCGCCCTCATTGCTTCTACTGCCGACAGCTTCGATCTGGGACAGGCGGCAGCCTATATGCAACTGGCGGCCTGGGACCTGGGCATCGGTTCTTGCATCGCCTCAATGTGGGAGCCGGAGAAGGCCAGGGCGATCCTGCATGTCCCCCAAGATCTTCACTTTGATGTCGCGATCTCCTTTGGCTATCCTCTCCCCAGCCACAAGCAGCCTTCCGCTCCAAATCCAAACGGGCGCAAGCCGTTCGATGAGGTGGTTTTCTGGGAACGTTGGGGCGGATGAGCCAACTGTGCTGGCTTCTCAGAATGGCCCTTCTTGAACAAACAGTACGCGGTAGGGAACAAGGGACAGGTGAGACAAAAAAAGAGGTTGATCTTGTCTGCCTGTCACGCTGGCTATCATCCGGAATCATTTTCTCGCTCCTTCTAAGTGACTTTATAAATGATGCAATGGTTTTCTATAGAATACCTTATCCAAGCTCACCTGCATACTTTTCTGACCCATATCCCAGCCGCCATGCATTTCCATGTCCGAAGAAAAGTGTTGCTGCCTGTCTTACGGTAAAATAGGGCCATCGGAGACCTTTGCTCATAAGGAGTGATGGAACGGTGGAGAACGAGATGAGGCATTATTGGAAGCCTTAGAAAAGGATGAGAGGTAGTCTGATCGGCCGTATAAACAAAGATGAATTCATTCGGCTGCTCTACGATCACTCCCCCCAATAGCTACATCAGTGGTAAGAACACCGTGCTTCTACTCACCGAGGTAGGCCATACGTATCTCCTCACTCTTTAAGAGGTCAGCAGCAGAGCCACTGAGAACGATACGTCCGCTCTCCATTACATAGGCACGATTAGCGCGCTCAAGAGCGATTTGTACATCCTGTTCTACTAGGAAAAAGCTCAAGTGCTCCTGCCGGTGAATGTTGTCTATAGCGACGAGCAGATCATCCACGACGTTTGGTGCCAGTCCCAGTGAGAGTTCATCTATCAAGAGCAGGTCGGGTCGGGCCATCAGTCCTCGTCCAATGGCGCACATCTGTTGCTCACCTCCAGAGAGGGAGCCTGCTGATTGCGTGCGGCGTTCGCGCAGCTTTGGCAAAAACGTGTAGACACGTTCCAGGTCAGCAGCGATAGCGCTTGTGGACCCAGCTCGATTTGTGTACGCGCCCAGCCGCAAATTTTCTTCGATTGTCAAACCGCCGAAAAGCCGGCGTCCCTGTGGTACCTGGGCCAGGCCAAGCTTTACGATGCGCTCTGCCCGGTAGCGCGTAATATCCCGTCCTGCAAACATTATTGTTCCCGTCCAGCCCGGCAGCAATCCCGAAATTGCGGTGAGCAGGGTAGATTTGCCCGCGCCATTGGCCCCCACCAGCGCGACTACCTCTCCGCGCAACACATCAAGAGAAATATCCCACAGCACCTGCGTCTCTCCATAGCCACTACTTAGCCCACGTACCTCCAGCAGTGGCCTCTCTGGTGCTAAAGAGTTTGTATCGTCTATTGCCTCGGTGTGTGGGTTCTGGTCGCTTGCATCCTGCTGTGTACGAGTTGACATACTCACAATTACCTGTCCTCCTCATTCTGTGGCAGGTCTTCAAGGGTTCTGGAGGATACGCCGTTCTCCTCCTGGATACGCCTCTTAGCGTAGCGTTCTCCCAGGTATGCCTCGATTACTTTGGGATCTGAGAGTACCTGCGAGGGTTTATCTTCTGCGATCTTACGCCCATGATGGAGAACGAGAATACGATTGGAAACAGTCGCAATCGCGCGCACAATATGCTCGATAACCAGGACGGTCACTCCTGTTTCGTTAATCTGTTGGATGAGTTCTACCGCCTGAGCTACTTCGGTAGCGGTAAGCCCGGCCATCACTTCATCGAGTAACAGGAGTTGTGGATTGGTTGCCAGCGCGCGCGCCATCTCCAGCCTTTTGCGGTCGGCAATCGTGATTTGATCGCCTTTGAAGGTTGCCTTGTGCGCCAGGTTGACGCGCTCTAACACCTCATCGGCAACGTGTAACGCCCTGGCGCGGTCAAGCCCACGCTGCCCAAAGAATGCACCCACCATCACGTTCTCGCGCACATCCAGCCCCATAAAAGGCTGGGTAATCTGGAAAGTGCGCACAATACCCAGGTGCGCTCGCCGATTGGGGGGCAGACGGTTGATGTCATGTCCCTGGTAGAAGATAGCGCCGGAGGTTGGAGCCATAGAGCCGCCTATTAAGTTGACCATAGTGGACTTGCCAGCGCCATTGGGTCCAATGACCCCCAGGATTTCCCCTTTTTGTAACGAGAAGCTCAGATCATTCACCGCAGCTAACCCGCCAAAGCGTTTTGTCACCCCCACTAATTGAAGGAGTGGTGTATCATGACGGCTGGCCTCGCGCTCATCTGAATGCGAGGAATCATTAGACCCCGTTGGCTGCGATAAAGCGTCGGACACGTCGCACCCCCTCTACCAGACGATTGGCGCGGGGAGTTCCCGGCGCTGGCTTACGCACAAACTCCCGGATAAGGCGCAGGATGCCCTGTGGGAGGAAGATGGTGACAATAACGATAGAAAGCCCGAGCAGGGAATTATGCAAGCTAAACCCGCTCGTCTGGAGTTGGAAGGAAGCATATTCGAAGGCAATGGCGCCGAGGATTGGACCCACGATAGTCCCTGGACCTCCCAGCACGGTCAGCAGCACCATTTCGACAGAAACACTCACATTAAAGACGGTATCGGGGTCAAAGCCCGTTGCCCAATAGGCATACAGGCCGCCAGCAAGAGCAGTCGGTACCGCACTCAACACAAACGCCCCTACTTTATACCAGTAGGTGGGAACGCCTAAGGCTTCGGCGGCCTGCTCGCTCTCGCGTATCGCAATGAGCGCATAGCCGAAACGGCTGCGCGTGAGGAAAACGGTAATCAGCAGGCAGAGCAGGGATAGTCCCAGGAATGCGTAGAAAAAGCCGACATAGGAGGCCAGGCTGGGAAGCGGTAAGGACATCAGGCCCCCCCCTCCGCCACCAACATCCCTCACCGTCACAAACTCACGCATGGCCTCGGCTATGCCAAGCGTAGCAATGGCGAAGTAATGGCCTCGCAGCCGCAGCACCGGCAGCCCCAGTAAAAAGGCGAAGAGAGCAGCGACGAGCGCGCCTGCGACAAGTCCCAACCAGAAAGGCTGGTTGCCGAGTAACATCAGTCCGGTGGTATACGCGCCGATGCCGAAAAATACGACATTGCCAAAGGCTGAATAGCCAGTAAAGCCGCCAATAAAGTTCCAACTCTGCGCCAGAACTACAAACATGATGATGAGTGTCCAGGTATGCAGAGCGGAGGCATCGCCAAGCACCGGTACAGTTGCCACAAGCCCCAGGATTACCAGCCCAAGAATCAAGGACCACAGCCATTCACGGCTCTCCTTCGGCTCTGGAGGATGGCTCTCAATTGTTGAAGGCGTTTGCGTTTTCGTACCCGATGACATAGGCCCCTCTACTAGCTAGCTATAAAACGGTTTACCCAACAAACCGTTGGGTCGAAAGATGAGCACGGCAACCAGCACCACAAAAGCGATGGCGTCATCATAGCCGGGACCAACTCCCGGTATGAGCGGGACAACGGTTTCTGCCAGTCCAAAGACCAGTCCCCCTGCTACCACTCCCCAGGGAGTACCCAGTCCACCGAGTACGACGATGACAAAGGCGCGCAGCGTGAAAGTACCTCCGAGGGAGGGATTGAAGGGATAAAGCTCTGACAACATAGCGCCAGCCGCTCCCGCCAATGCAGCTCCGATGGCAAACGTCAATGCGTAGGTATGCCTGATGCTGATACCCATGAGGCGCGCCGCGTCACGGTCCATGCCTGTTGCAAGGATAGCATTGCCGGTGCGTGTGCGTGTGAGAAAGTAGTTGAGCGCCGCCGTGAGTAATACAGCTATCACGGCTGCGATAAGGTGATCGAAAGCGATGTGAGTCGAGCCAATGTCGAGGCCGTTACCAGCATACACTGTATTGATGGAACGCAGATCACTACTGAAGAATTGTTGTATCAGGTCAGTGATGAGCAGGTCGAGGCCGAACGTCAGCAGAAATGTTACCAGTAAGGGAGCGCGGATGACGCGGTTGATTGCAACGTACTGCACAATCCAGCCAACGACAAAGAGAACGGCCATCGTCAGGGGGATACCGAGGTAAGGATCGATGTGCAACTGGGTATAGAGCCAGAAAGCTGTATAGGCACCAACGATGATGAAGGCACCATGCGCCAGGTTAACGATGTTCATGATACCCCAGACGAGTGAGAAGCCCAGGGCTACCGCTGCATAAAGACTGCCGAGTAGCAGCCAGTTTACAAAAACCTGTCCAAAGGCCATACGATTCTCCCGACCTGACGAAAGGACACCCAGACCTGTCTTTTAGGAATCCCACCAGGAAGGGCGCAATGCATTGCGCCCTTCCCTGTTTCCGCTGCGTTTCATCCGGGCGGACTGCCCGGCTTTACGAGAGTGGCGGCGTGGGATACGCGAGTTGAGCATTGGCAACGCTAGACGGATAGACCGTTACAAGGCCTCCATTCTGTATCTGGATGGTAGCCATGGGCTTAAACGTATTCGCGCCCGTAGAGTCAAAGCGAATCTCGCCGTAGAATGTCATAATGTCCAGGCTCGCTAACGCATCACGAACCTTCTTCGGGTCAATGGAGCCTGCTTTCTGAATGGCATACTGGAAAGCGAGTCCCGATGCTGTAGACTCTGCCGATTGGTACGCAGGTTGATGCCCGAACTCGGTCTGATACAACTGAGCATAGTTGGTGGGCGTGCCAAAGACATCAATGCCATTGTACTTCTCTTGCGGCGTCCACTGCGAACTACCCAGGACATAGTTAGCGGTCGAGCCGAGCACCGAAATGAAATCAGGCGTGGCCGGGCCAACCGTGAAGGCATAGAGCTTCGCATTGATATGCAGTTGCTTTGCCTCCTTCATCGCGGTGACAGCTTCAGCCTCATGCCCGGAGCCGAGTACCATATCGGGTACCGTGCTACCTGGCCCGGAGGTTTTGAGGGCTGTCAACACGCTTGTTAAATCCGTCGTGCCGGAGGGATACTGTTGATAGTAGACAACCGGCAAGTTATGGCTTGTGGCATAGTCTTTAGCTGCCGCCGCAACTTCTTTCGAGAATGCATCATCGGCGGAGATGATGGCGACGTTCTTGGGCGGAGTGGGCAGAGCAAGGGCCGCCTCCAGCATCACTTTAGCATACTCGGAGGCTGGACTCAGCACACCAAAGATGTAGTGGAAACCTTTCGAGAAGATGGCTTTGGCCGCGCCGTTCCCCTCCACCATTGGTATCTGGTACTGCTCGGCGATGGCTTCGTCTTGCAGGGTGGCAGCGGTACCGTAGGGGCCAAGCAGGAAGTTCACCTTGTCGGAGGTGATTAACTGCTGGGTGAGTTGGGCACTTTTGGTAGGGGAACTGCCATCGTCATAATACTTGAGCTGCACCTGGTAGCTGGTATTCCCAACCTTAATGCCGCCATGTGCGTTGACCTGTTTGACCCAGATCTGATACCCCTCAAGCGTTAGATGGCCCTCTGTTGAGGTCGAGCCTGTCAGCGAGATCGGCGCGCCAAACAGCAGTGTTTTGCTCGTGCTGCTGCCGTTGCCGTTACTGCTGCTGCTACCACAGGCCGTCAGTACGAAAGGAAGGAGTAACGCGATCAGGGCTAAAATAGGGAGAACTCTTCGAGATAACCTGCGTATGGATGTCGCGGGTACCCGGAGGAAAGACGACGAAAACGTGTCAGGATAAGCTTCCATTGGCTAATACCTCCATATGTGCTGATTTCCAGCTATGCTATCATGCCTACACGGAGCGTAGTTGTCTACTACCCTGCTAGCTCTCACGTAGCATGAAAGCATACCTGGGTAGTTAATAAGAGCCAATGCCTGTTAACCTTTATTTGAAGGAGCCTCTGTGCTGGCCAGTGTTTCAGTACCGCTTAATGATTCTCTCCCGCTATGAGGGAAGCGTGCCTTCAAATCGAAGTGCAATTCAGGTGTCGGTACATGTAAAGTACCACAAATACTGCCTATTTGCAAGAAGAAGTAGGTAGAACGAGCATTAGCTACAGAGCGCCAGGAGAGAGAGACAATGTGAAGCCTTTTCACGCCCTCTCATACATTCAGAAAGAGAACTGGCCCATTGTGTCTGCCCGTCACGCTGACCTTCTTGCGGATAATCCGACACCCGTCGGTTCCGGTTCGATTATTTATTCATCTTTCTAGTATTACTAGAGCGCTTGTGCTTTCGCATCGAGGTCTCCTCCCTGCGCTGGCTCGCTTGTCTCTGCTTGGTATGACTTACCAACCTCGTGTCCATGCGGTTTGTTGCTTCAGTCATCTCCTGGGAAAACGCCGACGATTTGGGGTCGTTCGCTGGCAGGAAACAGAGGCTGGTACGAAGTTGGTAGGCCCTATACCGATAGGCCTTCAGTGTGTACTTTCTCGCATCATTCTAGAACAGCTCTATCGCGTAGCCAGCACAGTCAGCGCATTTCGAGTTCAACGGCCCACACAACCAGGACAGCACAACCAGTGATACAGTGCGCTGTTCGTGGTTCCCAGTTCTCGTGCCAACCGACTCATCGGTTTGCCGCTGCTCTTGACGAGCTGCACCGCCTCTCCCTTGCATGCCGGTAGCTAGGTCTGCTCTTGCTTTGGCGTGTTGCCTTCTTGACAACAACCCCTTGAGATGCGGGAGGATCAAACCTTTCAGGAAACGGGAAGATGCCACTCAGCGTCACGCCAACCAACACCAGACAGCATATAATAATGGACAGAGACCGGTTCTCTGGCATCAGGGAACTGATTGACCGGAAAAGATCATCGAAAGAGAAAGGCAGAGCATACATGGGCGATTATCAGCAAAATGTGCGCTTCGGTGCCAACGTCGATCCGACCGCGCACGATCCGAGCTGACCACTGCGACTGAGCCGTGCGATTGAGCAGGTGGGGCTGGAGTATATTGGGATCCAGGACCATCCCTACAACGCCGGGTTTCTGGACACCTGGACGCTGATCGCTACGCTGCTCCAGGGCACGGAGCGCGTGCATATCTTCCCCAATGTCGCCAGCCTGCCCCTGCGTCCTCCAGCCATGCTGGCCAAAGCCGCGGCGACCCTGGACGTGCTCAGCGGCGGCCGCGTCGAGCTTGGCCTGGGCGCGGGCGCCTTTCGCGAGGGCATCGAAGCTATGGGTGGACCAGGACGCAGCAGGGGCGAGTCGATCGAGGCCTTGGAAGAAGCAGTGCAGATCATCCACTCGTTCTGGAGCGGCACCCGGGCCCTGCGCTTCGAGGGCAAGCACTATACCCTCAAAGGAGCACGCCCGGGCCCACGCCCAGCCCATTCCATCGGACTCTGGCTGGGCTCCTATGGCCCTCGTGCGCTGGGGCTATTGGGGCGCTTGGCCGATGGCTGGCTCCCCAGCAGCTCGTACGCACCGCCGGAGCACCTGCCCGAGATGCAGCAACGCATCAACGATGCCGCCCTGGCCGCCGGCCGCCAGCCGCAGGACATCCGCCGGATCTACAACGTCATGGGCCTCATCATCGATGGTCCGCTGCAAGGCCCCTTCACAGGTCCCGTGGTCCACTGGGTCAACGAACTCACGCGCCTGGCCGTCGAGGTCGGCATGGACATCTTCATCTACTGGCCCGCCGACGACCGCCTGCGCCAGATCGAGCGTTTCGCCGCCGAGGTGGTGCCCGCCGTGCAGGAACAGGTCGGCAGGTTACGGGGCAGATCCTGAAGGACGGCCAGCAAGATCGAGCGAGGCCAACTGCCCTGGCACCGCATCGATGCCCAGGCTCCAGGCCAGGAATGGGGCGGCACTGGACATACCTCGACCAGCTTGGCAGAGGAGCTATGCTGGCTATGTGGGTTATCCGTTCTAAAACGTCGCACTAAGCGGTGACGAGCCGCACGAATTGCACGCCTAACCGCCTCAGACGGGACGTTATAATTACCTGCAACCTTGCGTAGCGATTCATCCTGTTCAACACGAAGAAGAATAGTTTGGCCATTCAGATTTTATTTGAAATGAGGCATCGAGAGCACATTTTTCGAGGCCTTTTAGGAAGGATAGTTTCCCTTCTTCTTTCGTCTCGTAGAGCCGGCACTGGACAATGCAAGTACTCTGGTACCTATTAGCTGCCTGCATTTCCCATCTTGATGGGATAGTAAGGGTATAATAGATCTCAGCGCAGTGATCTTCTAAGGGGCTGTCCGGAGATAACTTCGCCGATTGAACGTTTTTCATCTGGCCCAAGATGAGCGTTCCATGATCCAGAACCGGTGAAGTTGTTTCCGAAGAGCCTTAAGGAGGTTCGTAGTTCAGTTTTATAGGTATCCTTATGGTAGATCGGACACATCCTGAGTCGGCAGCTATACTCGCTCGTCTGAAGCGTGAGGGAATCACTGCACTTTACCATTTTACTGCGTAGAGAACCTGCGGGGTATCTGTCAAATGCAGGCTTTATGCTCAAAACAGACATTGGTAAATCAGAAGCGATGGCCTCCTCCCGTACCAGGGGGTAATGCTTTGTCGCATAACCTTGATAGGCATATTGGCAATTGGGACAAGGTATCCTTGAATTTGACGTCGCACACACCCATGGTATTCTATAGGAAGCGAGAACAGCATCTTTGCTTTTTCGTCATCCGTCCTGAGGTTGCCACATGGCGCGGGGTGGTATTCACTGATTCAAATGCGGCCAGGACAACGCATCAGGTCCGCGGAGCAGGTCTTGCTGGACTCAACAACATTAAGTTTGAAGCAATCCGAACGCTACCTCGACCTTGGGATCGGGATGGATGGGTACGACCCGTTCAAGCTGAGGTTCTCGTCCCGGACCAGGTACCCTTGGAATTCGTGTCTCAAGTTGTCTTTGTCAGTAAGGCCAGTCTCACGTATGCTGAGCGGCTGTGCAACCAGTTGTTGCACCCTGCGTTCACGGTTGACAAGCAACTCTTTGCAGACCTCTCAGTACCTTCAAGGTGGACGGTTGATTTCCCTCATCTTATTGAGTTAATACTAACAGATGGCAAAATTGACGAAAGTGTGGTACACTTACCACATATTCACAAGAACAAATATTCTAGACAAAATAGTAGTCGTGTGACAGCGGTAACCCTGGTACAGGCAGCGGCAGGAACAAAGGCAGAAGTTCGATGGCGTCCAATCAATATAAGTGCAACCACCGAATTTGCCACATCAGATCAATATCATCACTGGCCGCATATTGCGCTAGATCGACTGCCTGAAGGGGTTTGTCCTGTAGAATATTATCTCAATGACGTACTCTGGACCGCGATTGATTTCGAGGTATTTCGATAGCGAATGGAGGCAAGATCATGAGCCAACGGAGCCTATTTGATGAGCTACCAGAAGAACCTCTGAAACACAATGGCCTCCCCTCTGTTGATAAATTTCAGGGGGCGATGCTCTTTAGCGCCGTTGGAGATGCACCTGGATGGCCTACCGAGTTTTTAGACCCGGATGGGAACCGCAAACCCTCTTTCACCGTACCGGTAAGAGATTTTGTTCAATGGCACAAATTAGTCGGTGGCAAGTGGTGGGGGTACGAGGAGAATATTGCGCCGGGTGCATATTGAATACGTTCGCGGTGAGATAGAGCAAATAGGGAGGGCGATTGCTGATGATGAGCGTGTGATAAAGTGGATTCGTACCCGGGAAAAAGAGAGTCGTAGTGAGCAATCATCCTTCCGCTTCTCATTCAACAAGGCGCGTCAGGAGGCTGTACAGTATCTCGAAGGTATCCGAGAATTGATACCAGCTGACCCTAAAGCTTACTATACTTTTGTGGGGGCTTTGGACTCTGCAACGAAGGGTTCTGGATTGGCGACAGTTTGTGCAGCGATTTACTTGTTCTTGAAATATATTGATCGCCCCGAAGAGGCTTTGACAACAGCAGTGAATATCTTTGGGAGTGATACTGATACCATTAGCGTTTTTTTGGGAGGACTGCTGGGTGCACACCACGGAATGAGCGCTGTACCAGCGCATCTGTCGCTCAAGATTCAGGATCGAGACTGCCTGCTCAAGGTAGCCAGGAGATTACACTCTATCGCTGCAGGGGTGCAGCGTGAGCAATTAGCTGAAAACCAGCCCATTGATCGCACAGAGGCATATCTGCGGATACTTGCCTGGGAGATTGGCCTTCTTGATATGTTCTGGGACGCCATTGACATAGGTGGAGTCGTCACTCATCCTACTCTAGGACGGGGAAGCATTACTCATAAAACCGTGAAGCCCATCAAACGCGAAGGATATGTTGCTAAACTGATCTCCGTTCAATTCGATTGTGGCCAGTCATGTATATTTCACTCCCGAGTTGAAAACAATGAGAAAGTCTCAGAAAGCCTAGCGCAGGATGTTGCCAAGGCATTAGAGTGATTGTACATTTTGGGAGTGGGAGAAATATCAAGACGTACATTATGTTAAGCGATTTGCTCCTTAAATATTTTTGAGCTTGAGCAAACACCTACGTCTACTTATTCCTTTCACAAAGATGTGCCCGCTCTGTGAAGAAAAGGGCATGTCATTGGGCGATGCATCAGTGAAATCTCCATTGTTGGAGATCGAGCCAGAGGCTATCGGGGGTATTGCGCTTTTGATGCTCTGGAAGAAGCATGGCAAGGTTTACCACAATGGGGAGATGGGAGTAAAAATCCCGAGTGTACAACAATCATGTACGTAGGAACCATTGCCCTAAGGATACTCTGTGAGCAGAGCGGCTGGAACTACCAACGCTGGCGTGGAATTGATAAAGTCGACTTCGATTCGATTTATCTCCGGTCTCTCGAGATGTTTGGTACTGATGAAGAGCGTGATGCTATGCAAAAAGCGTGCCAGAGACAGGCAGAGGAGATCCTGGCACAACATTGGAAAGCGGTTGAAGATCTTGCCGCTCAATTACGAGCCCATGGATGGCTCCCAGGAAAAGAAGCGCATCGGATCATATGCCAAGCCCTCGGTGAGGAGCGTGGTGATTGGCGTAGAAACGCTGGAAGACTTATGAATAAACGCTAGCTATTGTTCGATGTAGTGCCTCGGTGAGATCTCGAAACTTACCTAGGAGGAGAGGAAATGGTGACCACGACACTCTATATTTATGCGGATATCCTGTAGAGACTCCTGAATACAGGAACGTTTCTATTGATTCGGGTAACTTTTCCTTGATACTCCCTCTATTTTATACTGGTGTCCAGAAAAGATGCGAATAACTCTCAATTTTACGAACGGATGTGCGAAGTAGCCACTACAGGGGTTGGCTTGGTGCAAGCGGGGGAGCCACGTGCTCATCCAGGAGCGCGACCTACCCAGAATTGCTGCCGGTTCCTGAGGGGCCCACTGCGGATGGCGTTCTCTCAGCCAGCTCAGTGCGGCTCGCTTGGCCATCAAATCAGCTTCAGGGAGCATGGGAAGCCCTCCTTTCAGAGCTAGGATAGTCCGGGTCTGCTCCCATGCTACCGCGTTGCTGAGATCGCTTCCTTCCAAATCTGCTTGTTTGCCTGGTCACGCTGTGGCGTGGAGCAGCACGTCATGCTGTCTGTAATCCATTCAGAAAGTCATACACGTTGCGCATCTGTATGACTTCCCTACCTCGTAAGGGGGGCAGTTTCCCTCCATCGTAGACCTCGGAAAGAAAAGACAGTACACTCCTCGCGAAGATCGAAACAATGACCGATTTCAAAAGGAGGAGCCTACCATGGAAGCAGTATACTACGCAGCCCGAGCGAATCTGCGACGACTGATGATTCTGCATCCCAACTGGACCCGTGCCCAATTGGCTCAGGCAACAGGGATGTCAAGGAGCTGGGTCGCGTAACGGGAAAAAACGCCTCTTGAGGGTGCCTTCCGATGATGAGCAGGTACTGCGTGGGCTCTCCCGTGCCCCTCATCATCCGCCTCCTAGACTCGACCCGGAAGCTGGTAGATCGGCTCTTAGAGATCCGGGATGATCCGCCAGAAGGCCTGGGGGGCACGCCAGGTTGAAAGCGCCATCCTCTCTTATTTGAGTCGTGATGAAACCTTGAAAGAGAAGCAGGTGCGGAGGCCTCAATCTACCCGCGCTATTCACCGGCTCTTGCACGAAAACGGACGCATTGCCTCTCGTCTCCCCACTTTTACCGATCCGATCGAACGTCCCCCACCGATGCAGCATTGGCAACTCGATTTCAAAGACGCCTCCAGCGTCGAGGCTCGATCCGCACGGCAAAAAGCACCATGTGGTGGAAACGCTCACTATCATCGACAAAGGCACTGGCGCCTCCTGGTGGCTCACCATGTGCGCTCCGATTTTACAGCAGAAACGGCGTCTTTCGGCTCGCGCACAAACTTTCGCTGAACATGGCTTACCTTCCTCCATCACGCTGGACCGGGACACGCGGCTTCAGTGGGATCACGCCCTCGGCAGTGACTTTCCCGCTGCCCTCGTGCGCTTTTGTCACTCCCTGGGAGTAGCCGTGCTCGTCTGCGACCCGCATCACCCACAACAAAATGGCTTTATCGAACGCTACCACCGCACCCTTAATCAGGAGTGCTTGACGCTCCAGTGTCCCAAGACCTTGGATGAGGTGCGCCAAGTGACGGAGGCATGTGTGTCCCACTCTAATTGGCAGCGCCCTCTGAAAGCGGATCAGTTGTGGCAATTGGCCTCCCCGGGTCGCCTTTCCCACCCTGCCTTCTCCGCCCCTTGTTCCTGACTTGGTCAATCCCGATGCCCTTTTTGGCCAGGTGAAAGGACAGCATCTGGTGCGGCGGGTCAATCGAAAGCCGATTTGTGAAAGTCGATGTGTCTCCCTACTCCATCACAAGCAAGCTAGCAGGTCAGAGCGTGACTTTATCCATCCAGGCCACAGAGCAGAGTTTGCAGGTGGTCTATCCGCAGGAGTATCGCCGCTCGCTGCCGCTCAAAGGCTTCCATCACCGGGCACTGCCCTATCAGGAGTATGGAGCACTCATGCAGCGCGAAGCTTCCACGCGAACCTCGTTTGCTTGCTTTAGGAAGGTGGAAAGTTCGCCCCGACTGAGCGGCCACCCCTCACACGATGGAAGGAAACTTCCCCTCTGACGAGGTAGGGAAGTCATACACTGTCGTGTTCACCTCATCTTCAGCGCTTCATTGCTCTATCGCCCGTCTTCCGCATAGAACTCCTCGTCGTCTGCGCCTTTGATAATGGTATTGAGCGGGAGCACATACTCTCCTAGTAGGGCTGCCAAGTGCAGCGGAAGTGGGAGTACCGTTGGTTGAGCATAATGTGATGCAAAATGATGTCGTAGTTCGTTGGCCAGGACTGCATATGTCTGAGCCTCGTTTGGATCAGCACAAACGACCGTCATTTCGACGATACCGGGATTCCAGGCCATCACTTCAGGACTCGGACCCACCACTTTTCCTCTTTTGTCCCGGGGTTTCTCACCACCCGAGAGAGAGCCTTAGAGAGCTCTTTACTCAGCTTTGCGTTGGGTGGCTTCTCCTGCACACTGGCGAAGACGTGCCCGCTTTCTCCAATGGAGAAGAGACCATGGGGCAACCCGTAGGCTTCTCTTTCGCTCTGGCCATACCATTCCGGAGTCTCATGAACGCCCGTGCGGAAGCGGACAATACGGAGTTGCGGGTAGCGCTGCAGCTCTCCTGGGAGCTTTATGGTGATCGACTCGTTTTGGAGCCACGTCCAGGCGCTACGGAGGTTTTGCGCGTGGCAAAGCAGAAGCGTATCTCCGAAAGAGGGCAGGCAGCGCGCGAGTGTATCTAGAATGAACTGGTAAGCATCACGTGCCCTCCTCACCCCTAGCCCTTGCCCCTCAGCAAGGGCTGCAAGCGCATCGGGATAGTCGAGCCACGTCCTTAAACCGGGTGCCAGGACCTGTATGCCTGGAGTACTCGAGAGCATATGAACGAAAACCGGAAGTACCTGCGCGACATGCGTAGGGCTGCTCTCGGTATACTGTTTGATGAGCCAAACGCCCAGATAGTGCAAGGGGTCAGGAACATACAATTTCTCCTTCCCTCCCTGCGGGACGATCCTGGGCACTACTCCCTGGACGGCGAACTGGCGCAGGAAGTCTCGCACCGCACTCAGGGCCCGGTGCTCAAGCCGCTTGCGCTCTTTCTCTTTCTGACTCTCTGTGAGACGGCTCTCATCTGGCAAGGGCGTCACGAATTGGGTTAGCCGCCCTTGCCGTGCGTAAGCGATGCGCAAGGCAGGCTTGGGGTCATCATCATCGAACAGCTCTGCATCGTCAAGTTCGATAAGCGCCCCCGCTCTTCCACTGACAGCGGGAAGCGGTTCCATGGTCCCAACTCGCTGGCGAATGGCGTCTCGCACACGATCGTAGAGCGTCTCTGCACTGCCAGGTTTGATCTTGAGGGCATCACCTCGGCTACCGAGTGGAAACGTGCGCACGGTTAGCTCCAACTCGCGCGTTGACCAGACCTGCTCATCCTTATTCAGGATAGTAGGCTCTCCAAGCAACAGCGTCTGCACTGCTTGAAAGAGAGCATCACGAATCTGAGTGGACTGATAGCAGATTTCCAGCGTGAATTGCTCTTGCGTTGCCTGTCCGAGTGCAAGTCGACGGTCAGCATGTGTCCCGGCGAGCGGCTCTTGTCCCTCTTCGTCCTCTCCCTCGTGCTGTTCTGCTTCTTTTGTAACCTTCGCAAAAAACGGATTGGGCGAGACGCTCACATGGTAGGTTCTGCGGTTGAAGGTGGGAATAAACTCAAACTCAGGCTTGAGATATTCTACTAGTTGCTCTGCAAACAGAAAGCGGTCTCGCGGCATTAAACCGGTCCCAACTCCGTGAGGTGGTTCAATGCCGTTACGGAAGACTAGCGCAGCCGATGGACCAGTGTCTCTAATGTATTCATAGGGCCGCTCGCTCAACTCCTCTGGATCGGGAAAGACCGACTTAGGGTGAAGGTCATCGAGCAGGCGGACGAGTGTACTGTCCCAGTTCAGGTAGTAATCGGAGGTTCCCTTTTTCCGTTCGGACTTTGGTTTGCGCTTCCATGAAATGGGCGCGACCTGGAAGCTCCCTGAGTTATGCAGACCATCGATCCAGGGGACGGTATCCAGCAGGTAAATGCTGGTCTGCTGTCCCCCGCCGGGCAGCCATTCGATTGCCGGTCCTGCCCAGCGCCGGATGCCGATCTCGCAGTGTAACTGGGGAAAGGGCTGAAAAGGGATGGTCTGTAATGTCAATGTCAGCACGACCGAGAACGGCCAGATTCGCTTCTCGCTCTCGTGATACTCGAGTGGGGGCCAGGAAATGAGTTCGGTGCCTGACTTGCCGGGAGCCATAGGGGTGCGCCGAAAATGGAGCTGATGGATTCCCCATTCAAACACCACGTCGGGTGCGGACAGTCGGGTTGCAATAAGGTCGGGAAGTAACACAAAGCTGTTCAGCGGCGTTCCTTTGATATAGGGGCTGGCAGTTCCATTGTCCGCGATTCTCCAGCGAGCCAAGTCAATGGTGTGTGGCTGCCATCGTAGCGTCTCCGTTGCGATCATCTGTACGATTTCCTGCTTGGCCTCCTCAGCAACCTTTCTAGGAAACGCCGTTCGGATCCAGGCACGCAGGATTTGCCGGAGCGCGAAGGAACCTGCAGGTTCCTCACCCTGGCCGTAGAGCCACGTATGAACGTCGTGTTTATCCGCGTCGCGCTCGATAGATACCACATCGGGGATCAGCATGCGTGCCGCTCTGTTCAGGACGCGGATCGGCAGTCGCACCTTATTGACGTCGCCCTTGGTTGCAACTGCGATAGCTTGACGAGCCATAGACTTCATATCAGTCGGCAGGCTCATTGTGACGAAGACATGGGGAAGCGTTTCAATGGAGGCAGCCACACGAAACGCAAGTGGACGAAGTTCGTTATATCCCATTAGTCATCCATTCCTTCCATCTGTAACAGGGCCTGATAGAATGGCCCGTACAGGATACGTACTAAATCTTTCTCGCGGTTACTTAGAGAGGTGATATTCTCGTCAAAGTAGGAAGCAAGCACTTCTTTCATCCCTACCAGTAGGCTGGTGGACTCTTCGTCATTTTTTGTGCTCAGATTCGCTGTTCGTGGCGCAAACTTGGCATCGCAGAAGTAGACTTCGGCTGCACACCCGCCACGAACAAGTCGCCCAATGACTTGCCAGACCGAGACCAGTTGATTCCAGATTAATGCCTTACGGGCATACGGTTTTAACGTGCTGTATTTGAGCGGTTGGCGCAGGAGCTTACGCCAAGTAGCAAACGCTGCACTTCGGAAGGCTCGTCCTACCCGTTCGAGCGTTGGCAGTTCTCCTTTACACTGATCGATTAACCAGGATCGATCGCTTAGCCTTTCAATAGCCCAACGGTTCATGCAGTGAATGACGTAGCCAACCTTGTCTTCCCTGGAAAGCTCGTGTAGCATCTCTTCCAGCGCGTGAATACATGCATGCCCCTGTTTTCCGGAAATCCAGATGGGCTGGCGCTCGCGGTTCCGTTGGACGGCGAGTTGAAAGTTGCTGTTATTAATTGCCTCGATCTCCTCATCTGGAGCGAGCAATACCCCGCTGACAGGAAGCTGAACATGGTAGCCAGGTGATGTTCCCGCCCAACTGGTACTAGAGAGGAGCAGGGCGTGCGGACCAGCGATACCATCAGCAGCGAAAAGATCATGCAAGTGGAGCAGCAACCAACGGCCCACACCCATACAGCGGAAGAAACGCAGGTCACCCGATTCCCTGGGGGCTTTCGGTGAGGGAAGGTACTGGAAACCGAGGATGTTGCCCATCGGGGCGTCAGGCAAGAGGGGCGCGTAATCTTCCGGTGGGCTATAGAAAAGGGTTGAGCTTCCTCCCTCCAGCCCCAGGATGACCTCTACCTGTTTCCAGTCGCGAATGATCACATCCAGCCGATCGGAAAGCACGACGACCATGAGGGCAAACTCAAGACGTAGGGCATAGTCTTGCTCCTCCTGAGAAGTCAGCGGAATCGTCGGCTGCTTCCGTAGCCACTCGATGAGGCGCTGTTGGACGCGCTCATCCTGGACTGCGATCACCTGTCGTGCGAGATCGGCCAGTTCGTGGTCGTTGCCGTTCTTTTCACCAAGGGGATCGCTGAGGAAGGTGGCGAAGGGTTTCCAGAACTCCTCAAAGAGCAGGTGGTCATGAGGGGATTTCCCCTTTACCAGGGGGACGCCGCTCAGTTCAACTGTCAGCTTTTCGAGCAGAGTAAGGTTGCTGAAGTAGTCGCGTTCCTGCCCGATCCATGTTTGCAGTGAGGGCTCTTTGAGGAGCAGGGCGTACAAGCTGTAAACGGCACCCTCTGCGAGCTTACAAGCTTTCACCCAATTCCTCACTCCCTCGTACTGGAACTGCCCGAGAGCTTCTGTGGTCAATTCAGCCGTCACCTCCGCTGAAAGGTCTCCGAGCCAGGACTCCCTGCCTTTGCTCATTAAAGTGATGCTTGGGCTGAAAAGCTGATCAAGCTGGACCTGCACACGGTCAGCCTCATCAACGATCACCAAGTCACTCCGACGATACACCAGTTCGATGAAGCGTAGGCGCTCCCGGTTCAATTGTGGTGCCACATGAGTATACACAAGGCTCGCAGGGGTCGCCACCCAGATAGATGCGTCGACCAGTTTCCGCTGTCCCAGATGATAGGGACAGACACTGTAGAAAGGGCAGGCAAAAATCTTCTGATCGGAGGGCTGGGAAGGAGTATCCTCTTCGGGGGTCTCCTCCCCCTGCCCGTCGGGGAGGGCCAGTTGAAGACAGGGTTGCGGCTCCATCTGAAAAGGCTTGCTATCGTCTCGCAGACCGTCGAGCAGGCAGGCAGGGCTAGTATAGTCAAATCCAACATGTTGCTGGAGAAGCGGGTGTAGGGCACGTTGCGCAGTGAGAACGCGATGAAGCCGATTCCGATGCTTTCTACGGTTCGACTCCCCGATAATAGGTGCGGCCTTTAGGCCGAGATCTGTGAATAATTGCACGCGATCAAAGACGGCGATGACATCACCGACGACCAGCGTGATGTGCCGATTGGTGCGTGCTGCCCAGACCGCAAGGATATCCATCAGTGTGGATTTGCCCGAACTGACCATACCGACGAAGTGATGAGATCCCTCAAGGTGCAGTCTACCCGCTGGGAGAAAAGGGCTGGTATCGTCAGGAGAAGTACGGAGACGAACGCGCTTAAGTGTGGTGTACCAGTTTCGTGGTGGTAAGCCACGTCTCTCGCATTCTTCGTCCATCCACTTGGCAGTGTCCAACAGCTCGCTCCAAAGAATGGAGAGTGGTGGATGGCATGCCCTCTCGTACAAGACATAACCCTGAGGAGGCGGAGGCAGTGGAAAATCGGCAGGGATGGTGACAGCACGACGTTTTCTTCGGTCGAAACAGAGGTAGGTCTGATCAGCCTTGGCCCAGTGAATCTTACGTTTAGCATAAGGGAGTGGGCGGCGGATGACCTCTGCATAGAACTCCTCACGGTCTGCGCAAACGCTGGGCGCTCTTCGTGTGAACTGATCAAGTTGTTCATCGACGTCAAAGAGCCGGAATCGCTCATCCACCTCGCGGTATCGCTCAAGGGCGGTACGCCACTGGCGAGCATTCTTATAGTGTAGGAGAATATGCCGCCCGGTGCCGACAAGCCGACGCTGCTCTGGACAGAGCGAGAGAAGATCGTCTATAGGGAAATCATATCCGGTCATCAAGACCCAAAAGGCTCGTGCTGGAGCTTGGGGCAGGACCTGCGAGAGCAGGTAAAGGCCGAGTTCAATCTCGCAGATGGTTTCTCCAGTAAGCCGGCCGGTCGTCTTTTGATGAGATTGCCGAGACCTATTCTGGTTGAGATGTTTATTCAACACCGGACTAATGGTTCCAAATAGTTTGTCTTTAGTGCGCATCCTTGCCTCCCTGTAAGTGCTTGGCAACATCGCGGAGGAATTGCTCCTCGAAGGCTGCTCGTACCCGGCTCCCAATAGACACATGTCCTCTGTCACTGTTGCAGGTGTTGACGAAGGTGGTAACGTAATCCGGCTGTTCGCGCTGGCGTTCTTTCGGGAAGACATAATAGGCCCGCTGCCAAGGTAGGCTTGAAGAGATGCCTTTTACATGGCCCCCAAGCAGGAACGGATTCGCCCAATCCTTGACATCGACGAGCCAGGCTGTTTTCCCATCCGGAGTGACGACACGCAAATCATAGCGATCAAACTCCGGCCACATCTCCACCTGGAGTCCTCGTGCTAACAAGCGTTTCTCCAGGCGAAGTTCCGCACGACCAGGCATGGTGATAAACCGCCGTAATCCTCGTTTAAGCCAGAAGACATGCTCGCGTGCGGCCAGACGCCGCTCGTTCTGTGCAACTCGTCGCGATTGAACAATGCGCCTACATCGCTCATCTTCACAGCTGAATCGTTCCTGGGTGACGGTGGGTTGCCGTAAATTTCCACAGCTCGGGCAGCACGAGAAGTAGCCGTCGACTAGGTAGTCGAGTGGTGCTTCTTCGTAGGCAGCGTTGAGGTGTTCGGTAAGAAGATCGAGCGTGGGATATTGGTTGCGAACTTCCAGGAGTTCCAATTCGGTGAGAACAGGGCGTTCGATGAGCAGGCGGCGAAAATCGACGTAAGCCTGAGGAGCTTTTGCCGCCTGGCAAGCGTCAAAGATGCTCGACATGAACCGTTGCTCGGTGAGGTCTGCTTCGACACCACTGCTCACACAGGCAAGTGATTCACACAAGCTGGTGGGAAACGCGCCGGCAAGAAGTGTGTCCTCAGGATCGAGGAAAGCTTTATCGAGGCCGAGCTCCCATTGTTTGAACGGGCGTCGGCACCACTCTAAAAGATCGGGAACACTTCGAATGAGGGGAAGCCCTCGGCGATAACGAAGCACGTTAAGCCGATCAAGACCACGCTGGAGGGGAATAGGATAGTCTGAATCGATGGGTTTGCCCTTTGTAACATGCTCGTAGAGGCGAATGGCGCCTGTAGCTATCAGATGGAGAATGAGCAACTCCGGTGCAAGTATAGGCCCTTTCTCCATATAGGCAGACGAAGACGAAAGTGCCATAGTAATACATGCTCTCCCTAAAAAGTAGTCAGATAGTGTAGAAAATCTCCCTGCTCATCAATGTCTTTTTAACGAAGTCAAAAGCGGAAACCTGAGCGGCATGGAAAGGAGAATACTACGATCGCCGGGCCTGCTTCAGATTGGCAAAGATATCAAGGTTGTACCGCTGCAAGGTTTTAGCTCAAAAGAGCTAGCTGACTAAGTCGATGTATAGGCTGAACGAAGTTTGGCTTCATTCGTGGGATAGACCGGGACAATATCGCCATCGGCATTACGACATACCAGCCCGGCTTTTGTTGCCCGCTGTTGAAAAGCAGTAAGACGAGAGCAAGTCATCAGTTGGTGCGCATAGAGCGATAGTACGGCTACCCGTACAAGTACTTTCAACACGCCCTTTTGCTTTGCATGCTTGAAAGCAGCCAGCCCTTCATCAAGCGTGTAGCACACACTCATCAATTGGCATAAATCCACAAGCTTCTGGCTCAAAGCCCGTAATGCCGGGGCGAATGGATCACAACGCGACCCCTGTATGCTAATCTCATCTATTACAACGGGAGCTAAATATAATAAGTTCTTCTCTGCGACGGTACTTTTAACTCTAGGCTAATTGTCCATGACGGCGTATCCATCTATAACTTATATCTGTGACTTTGACGGAAAAGCCGCTTATTGCACGAGCATTCCTGGGAGAGAAGAGAACCAAATTGCGTCCTTGACCCATAGCACTCTGGTAGATCATACCGCCATATCCCTCGTTACGAATGATCTCCGTAAGATATTGTGTTGGGAGATAGTCAATGTCTGCTTTTCTGGGATCGAGTGGGCTAGAGAGCTCTCGTTTCAAATGTTGCAGAACACGATATCTATCCCTCAGTTTATATAAGTTGGTATCTGTGATAGCCCAAATGGTGACACTTGGGGAAGTTCCTGAAATAAATCGATAACCTTAACCCGTTCAACTAGTTCAAACTCTGCTATCGATATAGTTTGCCCCTTCCAGGGCCTTAGCTCTGCAACTACTGTAGCTGGGTCTGCCGCAAGATAGAGAAAGCTAATACCTTTAGGATTAGCACGACCAGCAGATGTAAGCTCATGAGGTGGAACGCCCATCTGATCTAATGAATGCAATTCTGTACGCCCTCTATAAAAACGTGTTCCTGCTGGGAGCAAAGTTTCAATCTGCCTCACCATCTCGCCTAGCCAGTATCGCGGGTCATAAATCTCCACATCATTTTCGTCTGGTATGAACCTCCTTTCATATCGCAGGGGATAGGAGAAATTATCCCAAGAGTCTGTTCCCGCATCACGAGAGAAGAAATTCCTATCTCTGTCGCACCACCAATCCCCTACGCTAAATCTATATGGAGCTTCAGCCAGATCAAATGGGGATAGATTACCGGTGAAGATCGCTTCCACAAGCTCGTTTGCTCGATCCAAAGCAGTTTCGGAAAAAACAGAGAAATCATTTTCCAACAACGTGGCGAAGGGCTCTCCAATATTGATCCACTCCTCATCCGGCATGACGTTTTCACCAAGGCTCAAAGGTTCGTAGAGCGATATTAGTGGCTCAAACAAAGGTTTTAGCTCGCCTGGATCAATGACAGTGGTTTTAGTTGCGCCACAATAATCGCAAATTCCTCCCCGCGTACCATTTTTCTTGATGAACTGAATAAGATATAGGTGGTTGTTATTGAAGCATTTTACACAACACCGCACTTGCTGAACCTCAAAATGCCACGAATGTCGAGTCTATAAACGTTTTAAGTTGGGGAAACTCACTTTTGCCAACTTGTGATAACATCATTTATCTAAAGTCCGTCACCTCTACACCGCCATCTGGATAACGCTCAACCTTGACCAGTAGGGGACGTGGGAGCACTTCGTGTGTGACCGTTACTATCCAAAAAGTTGACGAGTCACTGACTGTCGAGCCGCCAATTTCCCGAAGTTCTTGGCGGCTTGTCTTCTGCTCTACGCTGCAATCCTTAGCATCGATCTTCGTATTGAAGTTGACAGAAACAAAGTTTATCACTGTGTCTTTAATATCCGCTTCGAGTTTTCTTGCCATCTCCGCTGACTGCTGGTTTCGGTCTCTATCCATTTCGTCTTTCCCTTACTTCCCGGCAAAAGCCCTTACGCTCCATCGTCTCTTAACTCGCTGCATTTTAACATGGTAGCATGAACACGTCGATGCAGTAGGATTTTCAACCTATGGAGGCATATTGTCAGAAATCAGCGAATAGGAAACAACATAAAGAGAGTCTAGACCTCTGGCCTAAGCTCTCCTGACTTTGCAATAGGGCAACGGAAGCTATTCACATTTTCCGTCTCCCTCCCTCATACGGCTCATCCATTTATTTGCTGTACTGGTACTCATGGATAGCGCCTCGGCAACTTCCCGTACTTTCGCGTCTGGATGCTCCGCAAGGTAGTTCTTCACCCGCTCAAAGTTTGGGGATTGCGTCGTATCCTCAATAGCGGGTTTCTCTTTTGTTCGCATCGTTGCTTCTGTACCTTTCTGCTCCTCGAGGTGATCCTTCAGCATAGGCAACGCCTGGCATGTCGGTGACTCCTCGGATACGGTTGTTTGTGCCAGGAGTGCGCGTAGGGTCTCCACAAGTTCAGGAGTTAATACCAGACTTGGCGCAGGCGGTGTTACTTGCTCCGGTTGTGGAACTGCCGCAAGCCTTGTGATGTGGACGTGCCGCATAGCATGAGCAACAATCAGAAGCACGATAGCCAGTGAACGGACCCAAATCAGCACTTCAACTGGAATGAAGACATGCAGATAGGCATTATCAAGTGTGAGATTGAGGGTCTGCTGCACGCTCTCAATGTTTGAGACAATCGCTGCTGTGAAAAGAAGCAGGATAGATAAGAAAGCATACAGCCAGGTCTTCACCTTTTCGCCTGCTTCATAGTAGCGGAATGTGCGGATAATCGTTCCTGCAACGCTCGCATCGATAGCGATGCACTGCGTCCAGGCCCAGACCCGTTGCATGAAAAGATTGTCGGTAAGCACAGAACCCTTTGTCAGGACGTTTGCCATACTGGCGATCAGCCCGAAGGCTAACAGTAACACAGAGATGCTCGAAGTAAGCTCTAGCGCATACAGAATCCCTGTATCGATTTTCTCAATACTGCTGAATTGCTTCATGGTTCTCTCCTGCTTATGACCTGACATCGTCATCTGGATCGAGAGGGAGCGTAAGACTCTCCCTGAGACCATCACGAGCCTTCCTCACACCTATTGGTTGCTAAGTACCATTGCTTGCTCTCTTATTGGACTATGAAAAAGCCGCTCTCTGTGCTACACTTTTCACCAAGATCGAATAAGAACAGCCGTTCTTGAGTAAGGAGATACTATCGTGTACGATGAACCTGATTGGTCTTCTCTATCACTACTAGAACTGCTTGAGAAAGCACAGGAATTTGCCAAAAAAGCGTACTCAAGCTCAATGAGTACCTATGCGTTTCTTGATCGTTCACTCGATAAGCTCCCTCAAGGCACAAAGGGAGGTGCAGAGATGGCCGAGTTACTGGGAAAAGCGCAACTGGCAAATAAGACGCTGGCAGATGTCCAACAGAATATCGCTCAGATCATCAGTCTGCTTTCCCAATAGCAGCGATTTATCCAGTTTTGCGTCTACGAGCAGACCTTGTATATCGTTGTGCGTTTATGATCGGGGGAATATTGCCAAGCATTTGTTCTAGCGCAAGGAGTCTTTGATAGAGCTTGCCATGAGGGGCAACGAAGTGGATCAGCACTGGTGAGAGAGTAGCCGTAGCCCGTCGGTTCTGTAAATTTATAGTAGAATTTACTATCATAGTAAATTCTACTATTTTTGTGTAATCATGATCTGACTTAACCCAGTAGCACCGATGGGAAAGGAGTAATATTCTTTTTTGATTACCCTCTATCATTCACCTTCCATGAGCCTGGAAAGAGCCTCCCTACCTTGAGTACCAGGGAAATTGCACTCTTTATTTTCTTCACAAAATGAAGCATCTCGCATCAGAGAAGTATAAGTGGCCTAACATGTCTGCCTGTCACGCCGACTAACCCTGAGAATCTGTTATTTATTATTCATAGAACGCAAATGCATGGATTAACAAATAGGCCATGGAAAGTGTTTTATTCACTGCCAGCACCGACTGCCTGTAACTGAACAGTCTCGTCGAGACTGTCTTCTGAATGGGGTAGATCAGATTCGACAATCTGGCCAGACTCCATTCGAACATGATAATGAAATGCTTCGCGATCAAAAGCATGTTGGTGTGAGATTAAGATTACCTGGTTGAACTGCTGAGCAATGGTTCCAGTTGTAATGAGTTCCACGAGGGCCTTGGCACTCCGGACATCAAAGGCACTGATATGCGAAGGCCTCAATTACGGGGTATCTGCGTCTTGGATCAACTCCGATTCAGCGTTAATAGTATCAGCCTTTTGAATCCGTTCGTAATATTCGCGTAGTCGCTCTCTCGCCGCAATAATTGACTTCTTTGATTCGAGATTGGCAACAGTAGAGAGATCGCCAGGATCAGTGCCGGTAAGCCAGGCACGAACGGCACGGCGATGTACCTTCCCACTACGAGAGAATGGAATATCATCGACCACTAGAACTACAGCTGGACGAAACGGCTTACCAAGAGCGTGCGCTACCTGATCAGCTACAGAGCTTGCTAGCGCATCAGGATCGCCACCTCCGGCGACAAGTGATGGCACAATCATAAGAGCCAAAACCTCGCCTCTGGTTGGGTCCGGTATACCTACAGCTGCAGCCATCATGATCTCATCACTATCGGTAACTACCGACTCGACCTCTGCTGGCCCCAGGCGTTTGCCGGCAATTTTGAGTACGTCGTCAGATCGCCCAAGCAACTCCCAACTTCCATCATCATACCGGATCGCACGATCTCCATGGAGCCAAACTCCTGGCCAGCGTGACCAGTAAGTCTTGAGGTATCGTTCAGGGTCCAACCAGAGTCCCCGCGTCATCGAAGGCCAAGGGCGAGTTAGCACCAGTTCTCCTACTTCACCAATCACGGAGTGCCCCGCAGCATCAAATACATCAGTAGCCATCCCGGGAGCGTGACCAGCAAAGCAACATTCTCTCATTGGCACCACAGGGCTACCGACCAGGATACCGCACCCAATCTCTGTTCCACCTGACCAATTGATAATGGGAACCTTTCCTCGACCAACATAGCGGTGCAGCCATCGCCAGGATGAAGCAGTCCATGGCTCCCCAGTGGAGCCAAGTATTCGCAGACTGCTCAGATCGTGCCGATTTACCCACTCTGACCCATAACCATAGAGAACTCGCACTACTGTAGGTGACAGCCCGAGATGGGTAATCCGATGTCGATCTACCAACTGCCAGAGACGATCGGGATCTGGAAAGTCGGGAGTTCCCTCGAACATTGCCAATGAGGCTCCGAGGCTCAATACCCCTGCAATGGTGAGCGGACCCATGATCCATCCCATATCAGTGATCCAGATAAACCGGTCGTCTGCTCCCAGGTCGAAGTTGTAAGCCAACTCAATGGCTACCCGATAAGGAAGCCCTCCGTGAGTGTGGACAGCTCCCTTGGGTCGCCCAGAAGACCCCGAGGTAAAGGCGAGCAGCCATGGAGTATCGGTATCAAACATCTCGATGGGCTCGTCTTTTCCATGATCAAGCAATGTATCCCAAGAGCGATCTCGATCCGGATCCATTGGGATAGCCTGTTTCAACCGTGCGATCACGACCATTCGTTGGATACTCGGAGAAGCTCTAACTGCCTCATCGGCATGCGCTTTCAGATCAACTCTCTTGCCATGGCGAATTGCGCCGTCTGCGGTGATGAGCACCTTCGCTTTGGCGATGTTGAGCCTCTCTGCTAGAGCGTCGGCAGCATAACCAGAGAAAGCTGGAGCGGCGATCGCTCCGATGCGGGCAATTGCCAGTAGAGCCACGGCAGCTTCAGGGATCATCGGCACGTATAATGCTACCACATCGCCTTTCCCGACGCCCAGCGCCCGTAGGCCAACCGCAGCTCGCTCCACCATCTGACCAAGTTGCTCGAATGTCAGTTGCAGGACAGAGCCATCATCGCCTTCCCAAACCAGCGCCAATCTTTCCCTGTGTTTGGCTGTTCGCCAGCGCTCGACTGCTAAGTAAGCAAGATTGGTTCGGCCACCAACAAACCAATGGGCTGATGGTATGCCTCCGCGATCATCATAGAGTGTGTGATAGAACCCCGGCCATTCAAGTCCCAGATCTTCGAAGGCGGCCCGGTAAAACCACTCCGGATCGGTTACTGTTCGATTCAGGTAGTCTTGGTAATTGGTCAGACCATATTTGCGCATGAAATGTGCTACCCGCCGCACTTCAACAGTACCCGGAGGCGGGACCCAACGGTCAGGTTCGAACCACTGGGGTAGCGGACGTTCGACCATGTCTATTTGATTCCTCAATTATGATTGGCCTTCTTCATTGCTTGACTGTAGATGTCAGCAGACCAGTAGCTGTACTAGACGGGCATCAGCCATTGGGTAGAGGGCGTCCTAACCACCCCTCGTAGAAACTTTCGAGGTCTGGCAGGAAGTCAAAGATCACCGGCCAGCCTGGTGGTACCGATTCGACTTCGAGCAGCGTTGCGCAGGTGGGACAGATGTACTCCCTAATTTCCATCCAATTTGGATCTGGCTTTTGCGGCCCAGGGTAGATCGCCTCAAGACTCGCCGGAGTATCGCGCACACGAATGAGGGCTGAGAGCTTCCAGTTCTGATGGTAATCACCAAACTCCTGACCACAGTTACATTTGATTACTCGATCAGTGCCTTTCTGAACGATATAGAGGTACTCACCAATGGGGAGCAATATTTGTTCCTGCCATGGAACTGAAGCCTGCAGCACCTCGATGTATTTGTCGAATCGGTCGGCATCCTTGTAGTCGCTCATGATGCGCTTTGTCTGCTCCCAAGGAAGTCGTGCAGTAATCAAATCTGCGATGAGGCTGCTTGGATAACTCGGTCGTGCCATCTTCTATCTCCTTTCGTGAGAAGTCCATCGGAAGTTGCCAGGGAAGTCAGATTGAGAAGTCCGTTGGCAGTTGCCAGAAGGTTGCGAACTCATCCTTCCACTTGGAAGAGAGTTGCATGCTGTCGCGGTACATTTCCAGGACCTCTGGGACGAACTCACGGTTGAGGATGCGCTCCCGCTCCTGCTTCCTCCATTCGCTGACTGGCACCCCCTCGGCAAGACGCCGACTACGCTCCTCCGAACGGAGGTGCTCTGTCTTCGCCACGTCAACATTGTACGTCCGGCCATCATCACTTTGCGCATCCACATGATAGATTTGCCTAGCGGCCCTCGGGGTTACGATTCCGTTTTCCAGGTCCTTTCGAACCAGTTCTGGATCGCGCTCGATCGGATCGCCGTAGCCACCACCAGCATTGTAGAAATGCTCAAACAAGTCTCCGTCTTTGAACGGACGACCAATGTAACCTCCCTCACTGAACTCGAAATCGCCCTGGACAAGCCGCCTCGGATCGGGATCGTGAGGATCACCCTCAAAATGTGGTAATGGCTTCTGCGCAGCGATCAGTTCGGTCAGGTTTGTGTCGCGGATGGCGTAGTGGTAGAGAGCGGTTGGTGCCGGATATCCTCCGCACATGCCAGCGTTGTCGAAAACTTTGCCAGAATGAATCGCTGTTGTTAGCATGAACATCGGAGTGTGATGAATCTTATAGAGGGAGGTGAAACCAGCCCCCCCGCGGAACCTGCCTGCTCCTGCCGAGTCTGGCCAGATCTTTCGACCCAGGTACAGGATAGGAAGGGAAAGTTCCCAGATCTCAACGTTTCCCATGTCAGATTCCGGGTTCCATCCTGCGTAGCCAGTATCCAAACCATCCATGATCCCACGTGCTCCACTCCCACCGGCTGCTAACTCGAAGTTACTTCCACCAAAACGAGTACCATACTGGCTGATCCCTCCACCCTCAAAGAAGGGAGTGTTGACCTGCCCAACAAAGATCTCTTCCTTGAAGCCGCGAGCCAGGAAAGCCCGAGACATCAGGCGATGATACGTCCCGAATGCTGGAAGGAGCAGCGCCCAAGAGCAGGCAGTCGCAACCATGATACTATCTGGGTTGGTCCATGTCCCGGAAGGCAACCTGAGCCTGGTGGCTAGCCAGGCACCGTCGTTCACCTTGCCATCAAAGTCCATGAACTGCGTGAGGCTGACGAAGAAACCACCTTCCATCGCCGCCTCACAACAGTTGTTGGAATTCCATCCCCAGGGCCCTGTACCCTCAAAGTCTAGAGTCATGAGACCGTTCCGATCAATGGTGAGATCAACCGGAATTGGTACTAACTGATCCTTATTAGCCATCGGGAGCACACCTGGCTTGTTCTTATAGAGGTGTCCAAAGAAGGTAGCACCACGGTACCGACCAGGCACGGTCTGCACCTTCATGCGCTCCAAGTGGGCACGACGTCCCTCCTCAATGTATTCCTTCGTTGCACGCTTGAAGTAGTCGACACCTACTTCCTCTACCAGCTCGAGTACCTTTTCTCGCACTTCCAGGCAGGCACTGACCTTCGCCTTCTCATCAAGGATCCAGTAGATTGGACTTCGTAGGTTGCGCTCAACCCTGATGAGATAGTCACGGCGGATCTGATCATTCTCACCGATCTTCTCAGCGCAGACAAAGAGGCCCTCGGTGAAACGCTCCTGCGCCAGGTAGACGTCTCCTCCAGGCGTAACGCCCCCCACCTCGAGTTCGTGACAGACTGCTCCCGCCCAGGCAATTAATTCTCCGTTGTAAAAGATAGGGACGACGTCCATCACGTCCGGTACCTGAACATTTCCAATGAACGCATCATTGTTGGCAAAAATATCGCCAGGGCGAATCCCAGGATCATCTTGGTAGTCGTTGCGGACCATCCACTTGATGAACCGACTCATGGTGTGGACGTGTACCATAATTCCAAAAGAGAAGACGACGCTATCGCCTTCAGGGGTATACAAGCCAACGACACTCTCCCCGACCTCGCGGACTCCTGGCGAAGCCGAGATTCGCTTGGAGGTTTCGCGAGCGGAGACAACAGATGATCGCAGTCTCGTATGTAAACTCTCGTACTTGAGCGGGCTCTCAGCCTTAAGCGTTAGTTCGGTGACGCCATCATAGCATCCCGTTTCGGCCAAGCGGACCTCACACTGCTCGAGCATTTCCCGAAGCTTGATCGGTGCCCCAGCCGTAGCAGCAGAACTTGACTGTAGTTGCGTCATGTTAGTACCTCCTCGTGTCGTACCATGTCGATAGTCGTATTTCGCCTTTCAGAGGCACCTTACGCTTACCGTAGCCAGAGAAAGTTTCGTTCGTCCACCTCAGCTCGTCGGCCCGGCGGTATCACAAAAGTCGTTGCCGGATGCTCGATAATGGCAAACCCTTCAATGACGTTTCCTGGCTTCAGCAGGTCCATCTCCCAGAGACGAACCTCCTGCCACTGACCATCTCGGAACACTGATCTTGTGCCTTTGGATGCTGATGAATCCGGAGTATCGGGCCCCAGTTCTTGTTCCTGGAAACGCAGCTTCACCTTTTCAATACGAGCGAGCAAACCGAGTTCGAAGATCTGATAGCCAGCCTCGCTGTATTTGGAAACGCGGGAGTTGATCTTCTCATAAAGCGCTTCCCAGGACTCGATGAGCCGATCCATATCTTCGGGTGAATCGATACGGCTCATTGATGATTGCACCTCAAGATCTGTCAACTGTGCGGCATAGCGGATCATAGCGAGATGCTGGAAATCCACCTTTCCCAGTTCCCGGCCTTCGACTCTCATCTCTTCCAGCGCTGTTCGCTCCATCTCCTCCCAAGCCGCATTGATGGCTCGACCAACTTCCAGCCTGGCTTCTGTGGATGCTGCCGGGCTAAGAAACAGGTGCATCGACTTGGTATAACGATGTAGGTAATCTGCTATCGAACAACCAAAAGCAGAGAATGCTGCTGCAAAGGGGAAGGTCAAGATTCCCTTGAACGTCAGGCCTTCTGTGTACCCAGCGACATGGAGTGGGCCGGAGCCGCCATATGCCATCAGAACATAGTCGGATGTGTTCAGACCCCGTGCAGAAGCGACCGTCTTAAGGGCATCACGAGCACGAAGCTCAAGCAACCTCATGATACCCTCGGCTCCCTGATAGACATCGACTCCAATTGGATCGGTCACCTGCTCTCTCAAAGCACCGAGAGCAGCCTCAACGTTGAGCTTGATTCTGCCTCCAAGGAAATACTCTGGGTTCAGATATCCGAGAACGACGGCGCAGTCGCAAACTGTGGCAAGCTTCCCTCCCCGGTCAAAGCAGACAGGGCCTGGGTCAGCTCCCGCGCTTTCAGGGCCTAGTTCCAACTTAGCTGTGGCCGGATCTACTTTGATGATCGTGCCGCTACCCGCGCCGATGCTCTCTAATGCAATGGTAGGAAGATTCAACTTAAAGCGGGCTAGAATGGGTTCTGGATCAACGGGTACGCTACCAGCGGTAATGGCACCAATATCAAAGCTGGTACCACCCATATCAGTCACCATCACATTGTCGGCACCAATTAATCGGGCAATGTACTGCGCCCCTAGAATGCCGCCAATTGGCCCCGACACGAGCGTCTCGTGGAGGCGGGGATAACGGATATTGGATAAGCCGCCATAGGAAAGCACAGTCTGTAGTGGATTCGGGAAACCGTAATCGTGAATTCGCTGCTGTACCTTAAGCAGTTGTTGCCGTACCGGCGCTGCTGCGTAGGCCTCGATCAGCAAGCTGTTGAGTCGCGATTGCTCCCGCATCACAGGACGAATCTCAGAAGAAAGGAAGACCGGTACCTCCCGACCAACCTCCTTGCTAACACTCTCGACGATTTCCTTGGCACGTCGCTCATGAACCGGATTCAAGTAGGAAAAAAGGAAGCAGATAGCCACTGCGTCGACGCCTGCCGTGAGCAACTCACGTGCCGCTTGTTGCACTTCCGCTTCATAAAGAGGAATGACTTGGTCACCAAACATGTCAATCCGCTCGGTAATGCCATGAATCCAGCGCTTCGGCGTGAGCGGTTCAGGATGTATGTGAGTTACTGCGTGCAAGGTATCTGCGTATCCATAGCCAGCCCAAATGAGGCCGCGATTCATCAATAGCATGTCCTCGAAGCCATTGGTGACCAATAAGCCTACTTTCTGCCCGCGCCGAGAGAGGAGGGTATTCAGCATAGTAGTACCAGAGTACAGGACCACTGATAACTTCGGGAATAGCTCTTCGAGCTTCATACCCTCCCAGTAGCTGATCGCGTCTTGCGTCGACTCAAGGAAGCCGACTGACTCATCCTGCGGAGTTGTCGCTGCCTTACCAACCTCAAAGTTGCCCTCTTCATCGACAATGAAAGTATCGGTCATCGTCCCGCCAGCATCAATACCGAGCACTAATGGCCCGCGAGCACCACTCGTCATATTCGTACCTCCTCGCTCGGCGGCGTGCTTTGCCGCCTGACTATCTACAGCCCGCCTTTCCATTCAATTCTGCCTGACAAGTTGGAACAATTCAATAGATGTGGTACACAGATAATGTTTCGTAGCTGTGCATGATGCACAGCTATCAGATGGTAATAGGTTCGAAACAACTGGTATGGAGGAGTTAATGAGGTCAGGCTGGCTTTTAAGGGCTAGGCACAACATACCAGGGAGGGCCTCTGGGCTTGCTTTCTTTAAAGAAACCTGCAGATCAGATTATTTAATTGAGAGCAGATAGCTTTATTGCCGACTGGAGATCCACAATTTTCAGCGCTAGCTGCAGTTGAAAACGCGTCTCGGCATCGTTGAGATCAACCTGGGCAATCTCCTCAATGCGCTGCAGTTTGTAGCGTACGCTATTGCGATGCAAGTGGAGAACCTCGGCCGCCGTCTTGATTTCGCCGCTGCTTGCTAAGTAAGCCTGTAAACAGGCTATCAGATCACTACCGTGCTTCTGGTCGTAATCCTTCAAACGCCCTAGTCGATCAGAGGCAAACCGAATCAGTTCTGGTCCGAGTGCTTCGCATTGAAGGAGAATACGATAAAGACCCAGGCGCTCCACAAAGATAGGACCGCCATGCCATTGCATGGCTCGACCAAACTTGAGGAATCGTTTGACCTCTGCATAAGCAGCTGGAACCTCGCGTACACTGTGGCAGACTTGGCTCACGCCTACACAGACCAGCGCACCGGGAAATTCGTGCTCGGCTCTACTGTGTAAGCGGCGGCCAACTTCGAAGATGGGATTCAGATCGTCTGGATTCACCTCCACTAATGCCACTACCTGGATACCACTGGCCCAGATAAGCCGTTGTGGCGTTCTTGGTGCCAAAGAGGCCCGCATCAGATCGTACAAGTTCTGTTTGCTACGCTGTAGCATCTCTTCTCGCTCTCCAAGCTTGACCAGATGCTCGAAGTCATCAATACCAACCATGAGGAGTATATGAGGATGGAGCAAATCGTACCCTAAAAACCTGGATCTGCGGATTATATCTTCCTCGTTCTCGAATCTTCCTGTCAAAATATCTCCTAGCAGGTCTCCTTGAAGTCGGCGCTCTGTCTCCATGATGGCCCGTTCCCGCATCAACACTAGGGCTACGACAGTAGCGGCTCCTTGTACTGCAAGCACGTCCAGCTCACTAAGGACGCGGAGCACTTGTGGGACTGAGAGTACTGCCAAGGTCTCATTTCCCACAATCACCGGTGCCACCAGGCGCACTTGCTCTTCACCTGGAATCGTGAGCAAGCGAGCATGACGGTCAAGCCGGAACAACTCGCCAATCAGCCGGGCGGAATCCCGACTTCGCTGGGCCAGTTGGACGAGGGCCACTGGTTCAGGATCCGACCAGCCACGGGGTCTTGCAGAACTCAGCATGGTACCATGTCGATCTTCTATGAGGACTGGATTATCCAGCAGAGCCGCGATGGCTGCGGTCAGCGATGGAAGTCTCTCACCCCTTAGTACCAAATCCGTCAACTTTTCCTGAACGTCCCTCAGCCGCGCTATACTTTCGAGGGAGCGACGCAGTTCCTCGAGAGCCCTTTCGCTTCTACGCTGCAGTTCAGCGTTCCGAATGGCAGAGCCAATCACGAGCGCCAACCGAGCTAAAAGCTTTTCATCAGCTTTGCTAAAAGGTAGCCTGTACCGCCGAGCAACAAAGAGGAACCCTCCAACTTCGCCACCAACCAGTGGAACTGCCAGTATCTCCAACAGTCCATGAGCAGAGAGGATTTCCTGCCAGGAACTGTGCAAGTTGTGAACGTAGCCATCATCCAGGTTCAGGTTTACTGCTTGCTGTCCAAGGAGCGTCTCTCTCCAGAAAGTCGCTGGTAGCATATGGCTAGGAATGTACTGACCCGCCTCACGGTCATACACGCGACTGGTACCCGAATCCAGATAGGCTCCGGCAACGTTAGCGCCCAGTAAGGTAACTGCCGTTGGCAGTGCCAGAGATAAGATGTCTTCAGGATTCAAAAGAGAAACCAGCTTCAAGGACAGGTGGTAAAGAGTATCTGCTTCTTGTTCGCTGCAGCGAACGGCACGGAATAATCTGGCATTATCAATCAAAGTAGCTAGATGATCGGCTACTTTTTCCAGCAAATGTAGTTCATGCTCCGTGAAATCTCCTTGCCGCTTGTTGGTAACATGGAGCACCCCGATAATCTGATCATCCACTCTCAGTGGCACTGTCATTACCTGTCGGGAGCCGAACAGGTCGACGTACTTCTGAATAATGTGCGCATCTCCTGGGCAGTCGTTGGAGAGGTAGGGTTGTCCGGTGGTAAACACTCGTATCGCGTTACCTCCATGGCTGAGCCGCACGCGATATTGGTCAATAATCTCTGGATTGTTCACTCCGAAAGCTGGCTTAAAATCAGGCAAAGATCGAACTAACTGCACCAGCGAATCGACCGCATTTTGTTCCAGCCAGGCAGTGGGAGAAAGGGTTGAGGAAATGAGGTTGTTCTCCTGACGGGTTGGATGCTTGAGAGATCCAAGAGAATGTTGGGCTTCGGGTGCCGGAGTCAGCATCGAGAATACCTCCTGACTTTCGGTATATTGTACGTTGTACGAATGAAATCAGCAGGAGTTAATGGTTATTGAGCTCTTCTACACACTTTATAGTCTTGTTTCCATAGCATTAGCCGTAGCATTACCTTTGACTGTATAGCCCATAAGATATATTATCCAAAACAAGGTAAGTACGCAAGCACTGGCGCATTCTGTGATGGCTACTTGGGACATCCGTTCACAGAATGGACGAGTTTGCTCTTGATTGCTTCATTTTTCTCGGAGCTGTGGCATTCGCAGATGAAGGGATACAAGAGCATTGCTCACATTTACTGTATCATGCAGAAGCATCTCCTGTTCATTTTCTCTGAGTGGAAGTTGACGGGAAGGAAGTTGCTTTCAAGCACTCTACAAGTACGACGGCATTCGCAACGTCCTCTCTTCCGCTATGCTGCTTCTCCGTTGAAGCGCTTAAGCCCCTCTTCGATACTCATGATGTAACCCACCCAAGACCGGAACCGAGATGATTCGATCTCCACGGTGATGTGCGAGAACGGAGCTGACTTTTCCTGCCGGAACCTGCTGCTGGATGCCTTGATGTGGTCGTGCCTCATTGAAATACTTGACGTAAGCGCGCAGGACACGATGCAACTGTTTCTCATGAAAGATGAGCACGTGATCCAGGCACTCTCGTCGCACACTGCCCAGGAAGCGTTCACAGATCGCATTGGCTCTTGGCGCGTGATAGGGCGTTTTGAGTACCTTGATGCCGCTCGTCGCTGCGACTCGAGCGAAATCGGGCCCAAACTTGCTATCATGATCACGAATGAGGTATTTGGGCGTTTGTCCATACGGAGTCGCCTCCCGCAGTTGTTGTGCTACCCAGGTATCGGTAGGAGATCGCGTCACACCGACGTGGATGACTTTCTGCGATCGCAGTTCGATGATGAAGAAGGCAAAGAGCGAGCGGAAGAAGAGGTCTGTCACTTGGAGGAAATCACAGGCCCAGATCTCCCCCACATGACGGCGCAGGAAGGTTCTCCAGTTCTGTCCTCTTGATCGAGGCGTATGTACATGCCGCATGTACTTCTGGATGGTGCGTTTGCAGACACGAATACCCAGCTTGAGCAATTCGCCCCGGATCCGTTCCGCTCCCCAGAGTCGATTGTGCTTTGCCATCTCCTTGATCAACGCAATGGTCTCTGCCGTTACCTTCGCTTGCGTCGACTTTGGCCTTGACTTCTGCTTCCAGAAGAGGCGAAAGCCCTGTCGATGCCACCTAAGAAGAGTCTCCGGCTGAACAATAACGAGAGCTTGCCTCCATGCCCGCACTGCTCTTGCCAGCAGGATCAGCAGGAGTCGATCCGTTCTCGTATATCTTGGTCGTTTGATCTGTCGTCGTAGGATTTGGATGAGAATACAAGACACGAATTCAGCTTCTCCTTTTCTGATTCGATGGGGTTTCCGCGACCTGAGATCATTGCAATGTATTTCGATTGTATGCTCATCTCTTGATTCTTTGCAAGCAGTAAGGTTAATTGATCCTGAAGGGCTTGCTTTCCGAACAGATGTCCCAAATAGCCATCACAGCCGGGCAAAGGCGCCGGCAACCTGCCCGTAATCGACGATTCCGGTCGTGGGAGAGTAGAGGGCCTTGATCCCTGATACGTACGGCTCGATCTCATGCAGGCGCTCCGGGCCGATCAGCTCCAGACCTGGCACGCCGTTGGCGAGCCCCCGCTGGAACAACTGCTCCAGCCTGGGGAGCTCCTGCTCGTGTGTTGCCACGATGACCTTGCCGCACAGCTCGTAACGAATACCATGTTCGTCGCAAAATCTGATGAGCCTGGCTTTCCCGGCCACGCAGGCTCTCGCCTTGAGTGAGCCGGGGGTGTAGTAGACGCCAGAATGGATGACGCCGCTGTTGTGCCCTGTCTGGTGCTGCCCGATGGCCTGCTCCTTTTCAAGGACGACCAGCCGCAGGGATGGAAAGCGCGTCAGCAGTTCCATGGCAGTGGCCAGCCCAACGATCCCTGCGCCGATGATCGCGAGGTCATATCTTTTTTGTTCAGGCATGCCGGACTTCTTCCCATCTCGCGCTCACTCTTTGCTGCCCTGGCTACAGGGAACTGCGCAGCACCTCCCACGTCCCTTCGACCTTTGGTGGCGAGGGAAATACTCCGGTCAGCGCCAGGCTGTTCTTCAAGCCGTGACTGGTCAGGATGCCAACGATGCCAGCCCGGCGGCTCTCCTCTGCATCGAGAAGACCTCTCGCCAGTGCATGCCGTACCCCAGCCAGCGCGGCCGCGCTGGCTGTCTCGGCATAGATTCCCTCGTAAGAGGCCAGATCTTTCATGGCTGCCAGCATCTCCCCGTCAGTGACCGCTACCGCACCCCCGCCTGATTCCTGCATGGCTTGATAGGTGTGGTACCCGCTGACGCGATGGCTGATGGGCGGTGCCAGATTTGGCTCAATGCGTTCCAGTGCAGAGGGGACGGCCTGGTGTGTCTCCCAGGCGGCGACCAGTGAGGCCGCCCCAATCGGCTGGACGGCGAACATGCGCGGGAGTGTGTCGATAAATCCCAGTTCCTTGAAGAGAACAAAGCCCTGCCACAGGCCAAAGAGATTGGTTCCCGTTCCGGTTGGCACAAAGACCGCAGCCGGAGCCTGCCAGCCAAGCTGTTCGCAGATCTCGGAGGCCGTCGTCTTATCTCCATCGGTCTGGTACGCCTGCAGATTGTGCAGAAACGCCCAGCCCATTTCGGCCTCGATGCGGTCGGCAAAGGCGTAGAGGTGCCCTAGGTTGCCGATGGGTGTGAGGACCCTGGCCCCGTAGGCGCTGATTTGCACGTACTTCTCGACATTGACCGAGGCCCCCTGG
>WNGK01000718.1_pt1 | contig 37950 bp, 34 predicted proteins | sample 5400601 | NCBI WGS metagenome assembly WNGK01 (sample SAMN13153376, study PRJNA577476) | soil metagenome | isolation source: 60 cm soil or saprolite under Garry oak tree replicate 1 | place: USA:California | collected 2016-06-15 | reverse complement strand
TCGATCACCTCCATGCAAGTGGACGGCCGGGATGAAGTCGCCATCACGTATGATCCGCTGGAAATTCTCAACTTCCTAAAACGTGATTTTATGCCCATGAATTCAATGTGCGAGCGAGCAGAGATGTTTGAAGAGCGAATTTACGACCGCACAAAGGCGGTGTTTGGGTATTTCGATCTGCCGTTTGATGCGGCACCCCAATAAAATGATCCATCCTGAATAAACTCGGGAATCTCCAGCAGCCGTGCTTCCTGACTTCACGCCCTCTCTCCGATTACTGGACGGTCCAAAGCGTAACCGCCTCCTGGTCTTTGATAAACACACGATTCCCCGAAACGACCGGATAGGCGTGCGTGGGTGTATCCGCCACTTTTATCCGCGCCAGTTCGTGATAACTCTTGTCGTTCGGCTCAAAGGCGATCAGTTCGGAAGCAGGCGTCAAGGCAAGCAGGACCGATCCCGCGTCAACAATCGAACCGAATCCGCCTCTCCCGCCCCGCCCCTTGCGCCCACCACCCGCTCCCTCTGCGGTCGAGTCGGTGGATGCCGCTACGGATGGTGCCGTCCAGGCGGTTTTCCCGTCCTGCGCATTGATGCAAAAGAAGTCGTTGCCCGCGCTGAACCCAAAGAGCAGCCCGTTTTTCAACAGCGGCGTGTTGAACATGACCGAGTTATCCGAGTTCTTCCAAAGTTCCCGGGCGGCAAACGCGTCGCCCTTCTTCTCAAGTTTCACAGCGGTAGTCCCGCGTCCCGAGCCTGCGTAGATGAGGATTTGTCCATCCGCGATGGGCGTTGCGGCGTTATAGCCCCGTCCCTGGACGGCGAACGGCGTTTCCCAGACCAGCTTTCCATCCGCCTGAGTTAGAGCCACCATTTTGGTCTCGGTCTGGGCCACGATGAGTTTGGTGCCGTCCACGCTCATCAGCAGCGGTGAGGCGTAGGCCGCTGGGTCGCCGGTCCAATTCCACTTCTCTTTACCGCTCGAAAGTTCGCAGGCCACTACGCCGCCTTTATCCGGCCCGCCCAGTTGCGCTACGCACAGACCATCAGCCACCACCGGAGACGACGACGCAAAGAAACGAGGATACGCGCCGTTAAAATCATTTTTGCGCCAAACCACTTTGCCGCTGGCGGCGTCGAGACAAGAAAGAACCCCACGCACGCCGAGAGTCACGATTTTTCCCTCCGCAACCGTGGGCGAAGCTCTTGGTCCAGAGAATCCCGAGGCCGGTCCGGTTGCACCCATAGCGTCGTATTTATCCTGCCACAATTCCTTCCCGGTGCCTGCGTCAAGGCAGCGCGTAATCTCGCCTCCTTCCTGCCGAGCGAACACATAGAGCTTGTCACCCACCAGGCACGGAGTGGCGACGCCTTCGCCAACGGTCACCTTCCATTTTTGGGTCAATTCTTTGGGCCAGGTCTTGGGCGCAGTGAACCCGGCTGATTTTCCATCCCGATTGGCTCCGCGCCACTGGGGCCAATCTTGGGCCAGGCTCGCGGTCACCGTGAGTGCCAAACCCGAAACTGCGGACAGGATTCGATTCGCCTTTTTCATGACGATTTGCGGTTGTCTTAGTGTGATTAGAATGCTCTTGGACAACCCAAAGGATACAGCCTGGCAATTCTACAACCAAACCGAAAATTCCGCAGAACGCGGGGGCTATTTTGAAGAGAAATCTCTTCGAGCAGTTCGGTGCGGACGAAGCAGTTGCGAAGCTGCAATTCCTTAAACACTGCCCAGTCCAGTCCTTGGTCAGTCACTAAATTCAAGATCGGACCTTACAAAGATGTAATGAACATTCTCACAGTATTCCTCGTCTTGTTCTGCCAGAGATTATGAATGCACTGCCTTTTGCCATTGAATGCAACGAGGATCGCAGAAGCGAGACATCCACGGTTTCTTTGCACGGCCAACTGCCCAGAATCGGCGTGAGCCTGCGTCAGCATCATTGTCCCACTCCCCGACCTTGTGAATCCAAATATCGTAGTTTCCTCCGGTGAGAAAAGAATAGGCAATGAACTGGCCGTCAGGCGACCAAGCCGCATCCACTTCGTCGGAAATATTTGTGGTTACTTCAACGTCACCACTTCCATCGGGGTTGATCATGTGAATTCCGCGCACGCCGCTGGCTCCAAACTGGTAGGCGATTTTGCCCTCCTGCGCCCAGGAAGGATTGCGACTTTCTTGGCTACCCGAGCCGACTGTGGTCAACTGAACGGGCGTCCCGAGCGGGTCGGTTTGCACTTTCCAGAGCTGGAATCGTCCTGTTCTATCAGAGGCGAAGACGAGTTCGGATCCGTTCTGCCCCCGCGAGTTTTGGACTGATGCAACGGCTAAGGCACATACGGAAATCGCCAATGTCCACGGCAAGTATTGGTCAATTTTCACACGGCTGGCTTCTTTTGGAAACCAGTTGATTGAATCCGAATTGCCGGGTTTCGGCAAGACACGTTTTCCCGCGGTCCAGTGCGCGACGGAGATCGGGCGCTTGGGAACCTACGACATTATTCCTGGCTTTTACGCATACGTGGGGAGTGCTGTTGGTCCGGGTGGTGTCCGGGCGCGGATACATCATCACCTATCATCACCTGGAATCAGTGGCTCCGGCCACCGCCGTAGGTTACGATGGTCGCGCCCCGCCAGTTGGTCAGCGACGGCGTATGGTCGGCGGTGCTGAGTCCCTGGTTCCGGTGCGCTGGAAACGTATCATTGTTCTCCTCGGTGTAGAACTGCATGAACAGGCCGATCTGCCGCAGATTGTTCAAACAAACTGTCCGCTGTCCTTTGGCCTTGGCACGCGAGAGCGCGGGCAACAACATCGCGGCCAGAATCGCGATGATTGCGATCACCACCAGCAGCTCGATCAGCGTGAATCCGCGCCGTTGTTGTTCTGGTGTCAGCCTGACCATATCGCGCTTGATTTCAGTAATCCACTTCCGGCTGTCATGAGCATTCACCCAAAAATCGGTCGTCGGGAGTTTCTTCAGCGCGGCGGCCATTTCGCTGGCGGGTTGATGCTGGCGTCTGCTCTGCCCGCTTCCGCGCTCGCCGCAGCCGGCAAACGCTTCAAAGTTGCCGCGGTGATCACGGCGTTCACCTATCGCAGTCACGCGCACGTCATTTTGGAAAATTTTGTCGCTCCCTACTTGTTTAATGGGAGGTGGATTTCTCCCGGCATGGATGTGGTCGGCATGTATGCGGACCAGTTTCCGGACGGCGAATTGGGTCGCGCGTTTGCGGCGAAATATAAGATTCCCATCTACAAAACCATCGCTGAAGCGCTTTGCCTTGGCGGTGACAAACTCGCGGTGGATGCCGTGCTCTCAATCGGCGAGTATGGAGAATATCCTTTCAACGCAAAAGGACAGCATGAGTATCCGCGCAAACGGTTTTTTGATGAGATCGTCTCAGTATTTTGCCGCAGCGGCAAAGTAGTGCCCACGTTCAATGACAAGCACCTCTCCTATCGCTGGGACTGGGCGAAAGAAATGTATGACACCGCTCGGGAACTGAAAATTCCGTTTATGGCGGGCAGTTCCGTGCCGCTGGCGCAACGCCGTCCGCCTTTGGAACTGCCCGTGCGAGCGAGGATCTCGGAAGCAGTTTCGATTCACGGCGGCGGCCTTGAATCATATGACTTCCACGGTCTCGAAGTGCTTCAGGCGATGATCGAAGCTCGACGAGGTGGGGAGACTGCAGTCGCGCGTGTGCAATTTCTTCAAGGCGATGCGCTTTGGAAAGCGGCGGACGATGGGCTGTGGTCGCCTCAACTGGCGCAAGTTGCCTTGGACGCCGAACCGAACTCAGGCCGGCTTCCGGCGAAAGAGTTGATCCGTCCACCCAAGCCGGGCGATACCGGCACACCTTTTGTTTCCCACGGAATTCTGTTGAATTACCGCGATAGTTTGCGCGCTATAGTGCTCGCCGCGGCGACTGGCGGCGGCATCAATTGGCATTTTGCCTGCAAGCTCGACGGCGAACAGCAGCCCCGCGCGACGAGTTTCTATGTCGGTCCGTGGCAAAACCGCAACCTCTTCAAGGCGCTATCGCATGCGATTCAAACGCATTTCCGTGAACGCCGCGCGCCGTATCCGGTCGAGCGGACGTTGCTCGTTACCGGGATTCTGGATGCGGAAATGGAATCGCGCTTTCAAGGCGGCAAACCCATGGACACACCGCAGTTGAACATCAGATACGCCGCGCGCGATTACCGAAAGATGCGCGAGTTGGGCGCGAGCTGGAGGATCATCACGGAAGACATGCCCGAGCCGAAGGGTATTGAAATATGGAGCCAGAAATGAGCAGCCCGCCTGCGTGGCCGAAGCCGCCCTCTCCGAAGACTCCGGTCCCACTTCGACGCGGCGTAGGCCCGGAAGTTTTGCTACGCAAGCACACGCGACGCGAGTTCCGCGAGCGAATGCAGTCCGGGGAACTGAAGGGGTGCATCATTCCCGTGGCCGCCATCGAGCAACACCTCGAACACCTCGCCCTGGAACATGATTGGCGCAGCGTGTGTCACGTCGCCGTCGCTGTCGCGCAACGATTGCGTCCGCACGCGTTGGTGGCGGAAGGTTTGATGGCCGGCATCAGCGAACATCACATGCGCCATCCGGGGACATTGTCGCTGCGGCCCGGAACGTTTCTGGCCGCGCTGGCCGACTTGATTGAGAGCGTCGTGCGCGCCGGATTCAAAAACGTTCTGGTCCTCAATGGCCATGGTGGCAACACGGCGCCCGTCAACGGCACGTGGGAGCAGTTTCTACGGATGAATCCGATCAACCTCCATTTTCTTTCCTACTGGGACGTGCTCACCGAAGCTGATGCAAAGGAGCTGCTCAAGAGTGGTCACCAACTTCCTTCTGATCTGCCCGGTCACGCGCAGGAATTCGAGACGGCGCTCGCGCTGGCGGCTTTTCCCGAGAACGTTCGCACGCAAATGTGGACGGATCAGCCGGACAAAAAACCGTCGATGGCCACGGCGAAACAAGGAGAGGAAATCATCAAGCGAGTCGTAGAACGCGTGACCGTTTACATGCAGGAGATGATCGACGGAAGGCGCGTTGCCAAAATCCCGCCCTATTTCCCATGACCGTTGCGCCCGCATCGCGCGCCGGCGCCTGGAAGTGGTGGGTCTGCGGCCTGTTGCTGCTCGCCACCACGATCAATTACATGGACCGCCAGACACTGGCAAATGTGGCGGTTCGCATCACCAACGAGTTCCAATTGTCGAAGGAGCAATACGGCGACCTCGAACTGGCGTTCGGCTGGGCCTTCGCTGCCGGCTCCTTGCTCTTCGGGTTCATCGCCGACCGCGTGAGTGTGCGCTGGCTGTACCCGGCGGTGCTGTTCGCCTGGTCGCTGATGGGCTTTCTCTCGGCGTGGACGACGGATTTCAGCCAGCTTCTCATCTGCCGCACGATGCTTGGGCTGTTCGAGGCCGGCCACTGGCCCTGCGCGCTGAAAACAACGCATCTCCTGCTTTCGCCGCAAGACCGCACGATGGGCAACAGCGTGCTGCAGAGCGGCGCGTCCATCGGCGCTATCATCACGCCGCTCGTGATGCGCGTCATGTTGACGGACGCGCCGGGAAGCTGGCGGTTGCCCTTCCAAGTCGTCGGGGCGGTCGGTATCCTGTGGGTCGTGGCGTGGTTCGTTTCCATTCGTCCGCGCGACCTGAGCGGCATGACGCAATCCAATGGCAGCCAGTCGGTGGCCAGCACCAGCCGGGCGTCGCTTTGGAGCGTCGTCGTCAGCCGTCGCTTCGCGGTCGCCCTAGTCGTCATCTTTTGCATTCACACCACCTGGCAGCTTTTGCGCGTGTGGCTGCCGATGTTCCTCCAAAAGGGTCGCGGTTACAGCGAAAGCGACGCGCTATTCTTCAACTCGTTTTACTTCGCCGCCACGGACATCGGGTGCATCGCGGCAGGCGCGGCGTCGCTCTGGCTGGCGCGAGGCGGCCTCACGCCCCACGCCGCAAAGTGCCGCGTCTATCTGGCCTGCTCGCTGCTGACCGCCCTCACCGTCCCGGTGGCGGCGCTTCCCAAAGGCTGGCCGTTTCTGGCCACGCTGCTCGTCGTCGGCGCTGGCGCGCTGGGCGTGTATCCGTGCTACTACTCGTTCGTACAGGAAGTCTCGCCGCAGCATATCGGCAAAATCACCGGCCTGCTCGGCACGCTGGTTTGGGCCATCTCCTCGCCCGTGCATACATATTTCGGCCGCCACGTGGATCAGACCCAGTCGTTCGATCTGGGCATCGCGGTGGTGGGGTTGACTCCGCTGGTGGGCTACTTTGCGTTGCGGCTGTTCTGGGACAAGCCTAAGGATTTAACGATCTGAACTGAAAATATAAATCGAAGCTTGACAAGAAGTGCCAGCAAACGAAGGTTCTACAGAGAGCCGGTCTCTGGCAGTTGAGCATTATAACCCGGAGACCTGAAGAAGCGTTATGTTGACGATCTACGGTAATAAATCGCGTTTTTGCGACGGCATTTCGCGCCGTAGTTTTCTCAAGATCGGCTCGCTCGTAATGGGCGGTCTGACGTTGCCGCAACTGCTGCGCGCCGAGGCGCAATCCGGCCTCCGCAAATCGCACAAGGCGGTCATCATGATCTATTTGCCGGGCGGGCCGTCGCACCAGGATATGTTCGATCTCAAGCAGGACGCGCCGTCGGAAATTCGCGGCGAGTTCAAGCCGATCAATACCAAAGTTCCCGGCATCCAGATTTGCGAGCATATGCCGCGCATCGCGGGCATCATGGACAAGCTCACGATCATCCGGTCGCTTGTCGGCGCGAAGGACACTCACGACGCTTTCCAGTGCATGACGGGACACCTCAACTCAAACCAGCCGCCCGGCGGTTGGCCGTCGCTTGGATCGGTCGTCTCCAAACTTCAAGGGCCGGTGGATAAGGCCGTGCCGTCGTTCATTGGTCTGGCGCCGAAGATGGGTCACATGGAATGGGCCGACCCCGGCAAGCCCGGTTTTCTCGGCATCGCCCATGCCCCGTTCAAGCCCGATGGCGCGGGCAAGGCCGACATGGTCCTCAACGGCGTCACGCTGGATCGTCTGGTGGATCGCAAGACGTTGCTGGCTGCGTTTGACCATTTTCGTCGCGACGTGGATGCCAGCGGATTGATGGAAGGACTCGATGCGTTCAACGAACAGGCCTTCGGTGTGTTGGCCTCCAGCAAACTTCTTGAGGCGCTCGATCTGCAAAAGGAAGACCCGCGGGTCGCGGAACGTTATGGCAAGGGCGATCCTAAAAACCGCGACGATGGCGGCCCGAAACTGATGGAGCATTTTCTCATTGCGCGCCGGTTGGTCGAAGCGGGCGCCCGGTGCGTAACGTTGGCGTTCAGCCGCTGGGACCATCACGGCGACAACTTCGGAGCGCTGCGTCAGGATCTGCCGCTCTTCGATCAAGGACTCAGCGCGTTGGTCGAAGATTTGCATCAACGCGGATTGGACAAGGATGTTTCAGTGGTCGTGTGGGGCGAGTTCGGTCGGACGCCGACGATCAACAAGGATGCCGGGCGCGATCATTGGCCCAGAGTTTCGTGTGCGGTGCTGGCTGGCGGCGGCATGAAAACCGGACAGGTCATCGGCGCGACCGATCGCCTGGGCGGCGAAGCTTCGGAGCGTCCCGTGCAATTTGGCGAAGTGTTCGCCACGCTTTACCACAACCTTGGCATTGACGTTAGCAAGGTAACCCTCCCTGACCTCGCAGGCCGTCCGCAATATCTGGTCGAAGCTGGATGTCAGCCGATGCCGGAACTGGTTTAATGCTGACTATCTACGGCCAACAGCACCGCTTTTGCGACGGAATCTCCCGGCGGAATTTCTTGAAGATCGGCGCATTGGGACTGGGCGGGCTGTCGTTGCCGCAGTTGCTCCAGGCGGAGACACAGACAGGCATTCGCAAATCGCACAAAGCGGTCATCATGATTTACCTGCCGGGCGGCCCGCCGCACCAGGACATGTTCGATCTCAAGCTGGATGCGCCAGCGGAAATCCGCGGCGAGTTCAAGCCAATCAAGACCAACGTTCCCGGTATCCAGATTTGCGAACACCTCCCTCGCATGGCGGCGATGATGGACAAGTTGGCGCCGATCCGTTCCATCGTCGGCTTGATTGATGAACATACGGATTTTCATTGCATGACCGGGCACATCTCGCGCAACCAACCGCCCGGGGGCTGGCCGTCGTTAGGTTCGGTGGTTTCGAAACTGCAGGGTTCAACAGATCCGGCGGTCCCCGCGTACATTGGTTTGGAGCCGAGGATGCAACATCGCCCTTACAATGCGGCGTCGTCCGGCTTCCTTGGCGTTGCACATCGGTCCTTCCATCCCGAAGGGGACGCGAAAACCGACATGACACTCAATGGCATCACGCTGGATCGTTTGGCGGACCGCAAGGCATTGCTGACCAGCTTTGACCAGTTTCGTCGCGACGCCGACGCGAGCGGATTGATGACTGGGCTTGACTCCTTTGAAGAACAGGCCTTCGGAATGTTGACCTCCAGCAAAATGGTCGAGGCCCTGGATTTGCAACGCGAGGACAAACGCACCATCGAGCGTTACGGAAAGGGCGATCCGAAACCGCATGGTGACGCGGCGCCGCTGTACAATCAACAGTTCTTGATGGCGCGGCGGCTGGTGGAGGCCGGCGCGCGCGTTGTGACTTGCGCGTTCGGGTTCTGGGATTATCACGGCAGCAATTTCCAGAATGCCCGCACGTGTCTGCCGATGCTCGACGAGGGCGTCACCGCTCTGGTTGAAGACCTGCACCAGCGCGGACTGGACAAGAATGTCTCGGTGATTGTCTGGGGTGAGTTCGGTCGAACGCCGGTCATTAATAAGGATGCCGGACGCGATCACTGGCCGAATGTCTCCTGCGCGTTGCTGGCCTGCGGCGGCATGAAGACCGGACAAGCGATTGGTTCGACCGACCGCCTGGGCGGCGAAGCCAACGACCGACCGGTGCATTTCCAGGAGATCTTCGCGACGCTTTACCACAACATGGGAATCGACGTTAACAAAGTCACTGTGACTGATCTCGCGGGTCGGCCGCATTACCTTGTGGACGGGCATCAGCCGATGAAGGAATTAATCTGAGCCATTTTTCTGAGTTGAAAATCGTGTTGCATCGCTCGAAGACAGTCACTCTTGCCCTGCTAATCATCGGATTGATCGGGATTTTTTCCGCTGGCTTTCTGGCGCCGGCGAAGGAACCGGCTGGCCCGGATTCGCCCGGGGAATTGACGCGTCTCGAACTGTTCGCTCAAACCGCGGCCAGCGCGGAAACCAACCAGGTTCTTCGCCTGCACGGGGCGGATGCGCGGCAACAATTATTAGTCACTGCAGCTTTCAGCACCGGTGCGCTGCGGGACTACACCCGCGAGGTCAGCTATCAAACTTCGCCGGGCGGAGTGATTCAAGTAAGCAAGACTGGACGGGTCACGCCGTTGGCCGAAGGAACAACTACGATTACGGCAAAGAGTTTGGCCGGTGTGACCGCCACGCTCGCGGTGACGGTCGAACAGTTCAAGGATGTTCCGATCGTCAACTTTCCCAACCAGATCGTGCCGATTTTCACCAAAGCCGGTTGCAATGCCGGAGGTTGCCACGGGAAAGCAAGCGGTCAAAACGGTTTTAAACTTTCGCTGCTCGGTTTTGAGCCGGGGGAGGATTATGAACATCTGACCAAGGAAGCGCGCGGACGCCGGCTCTTTCCGGCAGCGCCCGACCGCAGTCTTTTGCTGCAAAAGGCCACCGCCACATTACCGCACGGTGGCGGGAAAAGGTTGGAGGTTGATTCCGACGACTACAAATTGCTGGTGCGCTGGGTCGCTCAGGGAATGCCCTACGGCAAACCAACCGATCCGACGGTCGCCAAAATTGAAGTGTTTCCGAAAGAACGCACCATGCCGTTTGATGGCGAACAGCAACTGGCGGTCATGGCTCAGTACACCGATGGAACAACCGAGGACGTGACCCGCAGCGCCTTGTATGAACCGAACGACAAGGCCCTGGCCAAAAGCGACGAGACCGGACGGGTGCAAGTTTTTGCACAGCCGGGCGACGTGGCCGTGATGGTCCGTTACCAGGCCAAAGTCGCCGTCTTTCGCGCTACCGTTCCACTCGGCGCGCCCGTCGAGAATTTGCCGCCGGCGAAAAACTTCATCGACGAATTGGTCTTCAAGAAACTGAAAATGGTGGGCATGCCGGCTTCGGAACTTTGTGATGATTCTACTTTTATTCGCCGCTCCCGCATCGACATTGCCGGCCGGTTGCCAACGGCGGAAGAAACCAGGAAGTTCCTCTCGGACAAAGACCCGGCCAAACGGGATAAGTGGATCGACGTCTTACTCGACAGCACCGATTACGCGGATTACTTCGCCAATAAATGGAGCGCGCCGTTGCGGAACAAGCGGGGCGCTCCGACGCACACACGCGGCACATATGCGTTTTACGACTGGATCCGCGACAGTTTGCTTCGCAACAAACCATACGACCAGTTTGCGCGCGAGATTGTGGCGGCTTCCGGCGACCTCAGTCAAAATCCGCCAGTGGCCTGGTACCGGCAGGTCAACAATCCCAATGCGCAACTCGAAGACACGGCGCAGCTTTTCCTGGGCATGAGACTCCAGTGCGCCCAATGCCACCACCATCCTTTTGAAAAGTGGAGCCAGCAGGATTATTACAGTTTTGCCGCGTTCTTTTCACAAGTGGGCCGGAAGGCCGGAGCGCAACCGGGCGAAGAAATTATTTATGCCAAACGCGGCCTGCCTACGGCGACGAATAAGAAAACCAAGCAATCGGTTCCGCCTGCCGGGCTGGGCGATGCCCCGGTGAAACTTTCACCGGATGATGATCCGCGCCAGGCGCTGGCCGATTGGATGTCGAACCAGGACAATCCATTTTTTGCCAAGGCCTTGGTCAACCGTTACTGGAAACATTTCTTCAATCGCGGCCTGGTGGATCCGGAAGACGACATGCGCGAAACCAACCCGCCGACCAATCCGGAGTTGCTGACTGCGCTGGCGAAAAGCTTCATCGCCAGCCATTTCGACCTGAAAAACCTCGTGCGAACCATCTGTCGTTCGCAAGTTTATCAACTCAGTTCGATGCCCAACAAGTTCAACGCCGTGGATAAACAATACTTTTCACGCTACTATCCCAAACGTTTGACGGCCGAAGTGTTGTTGGACGCCGTGGATGAAGCGACCCGGTCGGACAGCAAGTTCGAAGGCTTGCCGGTTGGCACGCGCGCCTTGCAATTACCCGACAATAGTTTTAACGCCAGTTCCTACTTTCTGGCGGTGTTCGGCCGGCCTGATTCTTCCAGTTCGTGCGAATGCGAACGATCGCAGGACGCCAGCCTGGCTCAAAGTTTGCACCTGCTGAACTCCAAAGATGTGCAGGATAAACTCACCAGCACCAATGGCTGCGCGGCGGCGCTGGCAAAGGACACACAGCGCGAAGACGCGATCAAAGTCCGCGAGCTTTATACCACGGTTTACTCCCGCGAACCCGAGGCGAAGGAACTCGAACTGGCCCTGAATCACCTTGGGAAGAAGCCGCAAGATAAGGATGGGAAAGCCGATCCCACGCTGGCGAAACAGCAAGGCTACGAGGACATTATCTGGGCCTTGATCAACACCAAGGAGTTTCTATTCAATCATTAGTGCTGGCAGTATGGTAGCATGTCCCCAGAGCACGCTTGGTTTCGTTATTCCTTTTTTTGGTGATGGTGCTGGTTGGCCAGGGATCGCTCCTTGCCCAATTGCCGGTCGCCCGCCTGCTCACGGTGTTTCCGCCCGGCGGCAAAGTTGGCAGCCAATTTGAAGTAGTTCTGACCGGTGCCGATCTGGACGAAGCCAACCAGCTTCATTTCTCGCACCCCGGCATCACCGCCAAACTAAAAGTGGGCGAGACCAACGGACTGCCGGAAGCAAACAAATTTCTCGTAACCATCGCCACCAACGTGACGCCGGGAGTTTATGAGGCCCGGGTAGTTGGTCGATTTGGAATCTCCAACCCGCGTTCGTTTGTCGTGAGCGATCTGCCGGAAACCATCGCCCCGACCACGAACAGTTCGCCAGCTAACGCCGCGGCGATTTCGTTGGGCACAATCATCAACAGCCATTCCGAAGCGGACGCAGTGGGTTTCTTCAAGTTCACCGCCAGCAAAGGGCAGCGAATTTTGATCGAGTGCAAAGCCGGCGAAATTGATTCGCGAATGGACGCCGCGTTGATTCTGTACGCCGCCGCCGGAAAGGAACTCCAACGCAATCGAAGCGGCGGCCTGCTCGATTTCGCGGCACCGGCCGATGGCGAATATCACCTCAAGGTTTACGACTTCCTCTTTCGCGGCGGCGGTGAATATTTCTATCGCCTCGCCGTCAGCACCGGGCCGCACATTGATTATATCTTTCCGCCGTCGGGATTGGCCGGTACGAAGGGCAAGTATCTTCTTTACGGACGCAACCTGCCGGGCGGCACTCCCGCCAAGGACCTGGCCGTGGACGGGAAACCGTTGGAGCAACTTGAAGTCGCCATTGAATTGCCTCGTGAGCCCACCGCGCAAAAGCAGTTCAGCTCTCCGCAGAAACTGGCCGATGCCACTCTCGACGCCTTTGAATACCGCTTGAGCACGCCGCGCGGAGTCTCGAATCCGGTGCTGCTCAGTTTCGCCACCGGGCCGGTGGTGCCCGAGCGACAACCAAATGATCAACCCGCTCAGGCGCAAAGCATTTCGCCGCCGTGCGAATATGTCGGTCAGTTTTACCCGGCGGGCGACCGGGATTGGGTCACCTTCGAAGCCAAGAAGGGCGATGTGTTTTGGGTGGAAGCTTTTTCCCAGCGGTTGGGACTGCCGACCGATCCTTTTGCTCTCATCCAGCGCGTCTCGAAGAATGACAAAGGCGAGGAGCGGGTTTCCGATGTGAAAGAGCTTTATGATACCGATTCCAACATTGGCGGCGTGGAATACAACACCGCCACGCGCGATCCTTCCGGTCGTTTCGAGGTCGAAGAAAACGGCGCCTATCGAATTCAAGTTCGCGATTTGTTCAATAGCTCCCATGCTGATCCGCGCTTGGTTTATCGCCTGTCGCTCCGCAAGCCGGCTCCCGACTTCCGCCTCGTGGCCGTGGCGCAACCGCCGCCGTCACCCAATAAGGATGCGAAGGAAGCGTTGCTCTGGACGCCCTTGTTGCGCCGCGGTGAAACCATGCCGATCAAGGTGATGGCGTTTCGCCGCGACAATTTCAACGGCGACATTGAACTCAAAGTTGAAAACCTCCCGGCTGGCGTCACTTGTGACGAAGCGAGGATCGAAAAGGACAAAAGCTCCGCGATGCTCATGTTGACGGCTGCCGAGAATGCTGCTGGTTGGGTTGGCCCGGTCAAAATAGTCGGCAAAGCCAAAACCGGAGAGACCGAAGTGACGCGCGAAGCGCGCGGTGCCACGCTGAACTGGACGGTGCCCGACTACAACACCGACGCAATTCAATCACGATTGAGCCGGGATTTTATGTTGGCGGTGAGCGGGGTTGAAACCGCTCCGATTTCGATTGAATCGAGCGAAAGCACAGTTTGGGAAACATCGGAGGCAGGAAAACTGAAGATTCCCCTCAAGCTCACCCGCCGTGCCGATTTCAATGCAAACTTAAAATTGAAAGCCGTCGGCATTAGCGCCCTCGACAAGCTGAAAGAAACCGAAGTTGACGGGAAGGCCACCAACGCGACGGTGGAGATTGATCTCACGGAACACAAGATTCCGGCGGGAACTCACACTTTCTATCTGCAAACCCAGACTCCGGGCAAATATCGCAACAATCCCGAAGCCGCCAAGGCGGCCGAGGAAGCTCTCAAGCAAGCTGAAAAGTTGGTCGCTGACCTGACCGCGGCGCTCAAGACGGTGCCGGAAGTCAAGCAAGCCGCCATCAAAACAGCAACCGACTCCGCCGCCAGAGCCAAAGCAGCGTCCGAAGCAGTCGCCGGATCTGCCAAAGCCGCAAGCGAAGCTGAAGCGCTGTCAAAAGCTGCCGCCGAGAAACTGGCCGCCGCAAAAACTGCTCTGGAAAACAAACCCGACGACCAGGACTTGCTCGCTGCGAAAGAAGCCGCCGCAAAAGCCGCCGAAGAAGCTGAATCAAAATCCAAGGCCGCTCTTGAAGCAAAGCTGGTTGCCGAAAAAGCGGCGACGGACGCCCAAGCCAAAGCCAAGGCGGATGCCGAGGCACAAATCGCTGCTGAAAAGGTGGAGGTCGAAGCCCCCGCCAAACTCAAAGACGCCGAAAAGAATAAAGAGTTGGCCGCGAACCGCGTGAAGGAAACGGCCAAGACCGCCGAGCCTCGCGATGTGACCGTCACCGTTTACTCGACGCCCATCAATTTGAAAATTACTTCTGCGTTGACTACGCCCGCCAAATGATTCCCCTCAGTTTCATCAACTTGCTGTTGCGCTCATGACACGAATTAAAGAAACTTTCATCGTCATTGCAATCATTGGACTGTTCTTGTTCCGTCTGCAGGCGGAAGACAACCCCTCTGCCGATGTTCAACGCAAGCCGATAGCCATCGCCAAAATCGACCGGAAGACACCGGTTGATTTCGAAAAGGAAATCCTGCCCATCCTGAAAAATAACTGCCTGGCGTGCCACAACAAAACCACAACCAAGGCCGAGCTCATTCTCGAAACGCCGCAGGACATCCTCAAGGGCGGCGAATCGGGAAAAGTCGTTGTGCCCAAACGCAGCGGCGACAGCCTGCTGTTGAAAATCGCATCGCACGAGGTGAAACCCATGATGCCGCCCAAAAACAACAAAGTCCAAGCGTCCGACCTGACTCCGGAAGAATTGGGACTGATCAAGCTTTGGATCGATCAAGGCGCCAAAGGCGAGGTCCATGGCACGGGACCGATTGTCTGGCAGCCGTTGCCAGAGGGGCTGAATCCCATCTACGCCGTGGCGTTGACTTCAGATGGGCAATTCGCCGCTTGCGCGCGCGCCAATCAGATTTTCATCTATCAGCTTCCCTCCAGGCAACTCGTCACCCGATTGACCGACTCACAACTGCTTAAAGCCGGACTTTATGGCAAGCAGGGCGTGGCTCATCGCGACCTGGTGCATTCGCTCGCGTTCAGTCCCGATGGCAATGTGCTTGCCTCTGGCGGCTATCGCGAGGTCAAACTCTGGCGGCGTCCGAAGGACGTTCAGAAGTTCAATCTTTCCTCAATCGCCCGCCAGGCAGTGCTCGCTGTGGCCGTCAGCCCGGATGGGAAATGGCTGGCCACCAGCGGCGACGACGGCAGCATCAGGTTGTGGATTCCGGCCACGGGCAAATCAGTCAGGAAACTTTCCGGTCACCAGCGCGCGGTAAATGGTCTGAATTTTTCGCCCGACAGCAGCAAGCTCGTTTCCGGTTCGGCGGATAAAACCATCCGGGTTTGGGACGTCGCCAAAGGCAAAGTTCTTTGCCAGACCCAAACTGTGACGGAAGTCAACGCCGTGACTTGGATTGCTGACGGCAGGCAAATCGCCTCAGGCGGCGCAGACTACCTGATCCGTGTCTGGTATGTGGATGTGGCTAAAAGGGAACTCGCGCCGCTCAGGGAAATCAAGGGACACGAAGGGCCGGTTACCTCACTGGCCACGATTCCGCCGAATGGCGCACAAGTCATCTCCGGCAGCGGCGACGGCACCATCCGCCAGTGGAACCTCGAGGATGGCCAGTTGATTCGCAAAATGAAACACGGCGGTCCGGTGGCGGCGGTGGCCGTACGCAACGACGGGAAACGCTTTGCTTCCGCCGGACTGAATGACATCACCAAACTTTGGGATGCCTCGGAGGGAAAAGAAATCGCAGAGCTAACGGGTGACCGCTACGCCCGCGAATTCCAGGCCGCCAGGGAACGTGAATTGAATTTCGCCAACAATGAACTGGATTATCGGAAATCGGCGTTTCAAACCGCGACCAACAATTACAACGCCCAACTCGATCGGGTCAAGAAAGCTACTGAAACTCTCGCGGCGGGGGAAAAGACTTACGGCGAGAAAAAGACCAACGTGTTCAATGCCAACGAAGCCAAAACCGTGGCTGAAAAGGTGCTCGCTGAATTTGCCGAGATCAAGAAAGTCACTGACGCTCATGAAGCCGCAGAAAAAGCCTCGACTGAGGCCGCTGCCGAAGTAAAGACCACCAAAGAAAAGCCATCGCTGGACAAAGAGATCGTTGACAAGCTGGTTGCCGATGCCGACGCGAAGGCGAAAACAGCCGCCGATACCAAGGCCGTGCTCGAAAAACTGCCGGCGGAAGCGAAGGAAAAATTCAAAACGGCAAACGACAAATTCAATGCCGCCACCAAAGCCCTGGCGGACGTGGAAGCGGAGTTGAAAAAAGCCGAGCTGCCGAAATCGAACGCCGAACACGAGCTTCAACTTGCGACTAAAGCCGCCGCCAAGACAGAGGACGCTGTGACCGCGGCTAAGGCCGCAATTCAATCAGCGGAAGAGTTCCAAAAACAATCAGAAACTGAACTTCGGACTGCGAAACATGCCTCTGCCGATTCCGAGAAACCGATTCGCACGGTGGCATTCTGCCCCGACAATCTCCTCGTGGCGACAGCAGGAGATGATCAGGAAATTCATACGTGGAACGCCGACAACGGCACGGCCATTGAGACATTCAGAGGGCACAAAGGTCCGGTCTTTGCCGTCGCTTTTGCAGGCAATGGCGCGTTCGTCTCCGGTGCGGCGGACCGCAGTGCGGTGGTCTGGGATTTGAATGCCGGCTGGATTCTCGAACGAACCATCGGCACCGGCGATGCCTCATCGCCCATCAGCGACCGGGTCAACGCCGTCCGATTCAGTCCCGATGGCAAACGATTGGCGACGGGCGGGGGCGAACCGACTCGAGGCGGTGACATTAGAATCTGGCAGGTTGCTAACGGCAAGCTGATGCAATCATTCACCAACGTGCATAGTGATGCGGTGTTCGGGTTGGATTTTTCAGCCGACGGAAAATACCTGGCCTCCAGTGCGGCGGATAAATTTGTCAAAGTTCTGGATCTGGCCACCGGCAAAGTCGTGAAGACGTTTGAAGGCCATACGCATCACGTGCTCAGCGTCAGTTGGAAACGGGACGGACGGACGTTGGCCAGTGCCGGCGCCGATAACGTGATCAAAGTGTGGGACTTTGTGACCGGTGAGCGGAAGAAAACCATTGATGGTTTCGAAAAGGAAGTGACCTCCATCAGTTTCATCGGTATCACGGACCAAACATTGGCTTCCGCCGGCGACGACCAGATTCGAACGGTCAGTGACAGCGGCGAGAAAATCCGCTCCTTTGAAGGTGGGACCAATTTCATGAACTCCGCCTCGGTCACGCCAGATGGCAAGATCGTCATCGCCGGTGGTCATGACAGTGTTCTGCGTGTTTGGAATGGCGCCAATGCGGAAGTCATAGCGACTTTTGCCCCGCCCGGAGCCAAGTAGCGCTTTTGTAGCGGTGATTATACCGGTTGCCATAAGTAATTTCCGATTAGAACGACGGACCGCAAGCTGCCGGTGAAACAGGGTAACGGCGGCGAGCCGGGCTTTGGGACTGAGGAAACTGACGGAAGGTATTGGCTGACTCCACCTGAGATTTACGCGGCGCTTAACCGTGAATACGGGCCTTTCGACTTTGACCCCTGCCCGTGCCCTCGGCCAGACGATTACAACAGCCTCCTTGTCCCGTGGGGCCGACGCAACTTCGTGAATCCGCCGTTCCATCAGCACGATGGTGTTGACGGTCAGGGGCCGACCGCATTTGTCCGCAGGGCGATTGCCGAACGGAAATTGGGCAAGACTTCGGTGCTCCTTTTGCCGGTGCAATCCTACGTGAACTGCTCGTGGAGGCGGGCGCGGAGTTGCGCTCACTGGGGCGCGTGCGCTGGCGTGAAGCAATCACGGGCAAGCCGATGACTGGCCCGTCGCCGATCTGCTGCTTCATTTTGCGGGGCAAACCTCGCTCCCGATCTAAGCGTCACTGAACGAGCGCCCGCAGCAGCAGGATGCCAACGACGACCAAGGCGAACTTTGGGGGGCGTCGCCCTTGGCATGTCAGCCGCGAACGCGACCGTCCCCTCGATGGTCGCTCGACCTCGCGCCGGGGTTTCCGCGCAAGGAATGATGCGGCACGTCTGGACAAGGAGCTTTTCTTGAGAACTGCCATCGGATTTAGAGCTAATCATTAACGTGGTCGTTTTCCAGCCAGAATCTTGCCCAGCCAAAGCCTGCGTGACGAACGGGGCCCAAAGCAGTCCAAATTACTAATACGGACGAATGAATCGAAACTGGAAACGACAGGCGGCACTCACGCTCACAGAACTGTTGTGCGTCATCGCCATTATCCTCATCCTGGCGGCACTGTATCTGCCCACAATCGCAAGAGCATACAAAAGAGTTCGAGCATTTCTTGGAAGGATGTAAGAACCAACACTCAGTCGCATCGGCGATTTGGTTTGCACCATGCGCGTTCCGTCGCGATTTTCAATGCTGGTGATTGAAGCAGACTTGATTTTTTATCAGTTCAGCCCTTCTAAGGTGGAGCGCGGTGACTTCAGCCACTTTCTAAGCCTGTATGCCCCGGACAAACTGCCCACTGGCCGGCGCCTCCGGGAAATGATGGACCGCTTCGTTTTCTGCATAGACGGTTACGACAGCGATCCGCGGGAAATCCATGCAATTCCTGAAATCCGACGTTTCTACTCAGCTTTTCACAACACGTGGCCCTACTGGCTTTACTTCTGCGAACTTGAAACTGACGTGCTGAGGAATATGGTGCTGTGCTGCCTGCCGTCGATCACGTCCATGCAGGTTGACGGCCGGGACGAAGTCGCCATCACGTATGATCCGCTGGAAATTCTCAACTTCCTGAAACGGGATATTGTGACTATGAATTTAATGTGCGAGCGGGCGGAAATGTTTGAAGACTGGATTTACGACCGGACGAAGGCAGTGTTCCAGTATTTTGGGCTTCCTTTTGATGTTCCATCCCCACGCGAACCGTGAAATCGGTGCTTGAGACGATGCGCTACTGGCCCAAATGTTACGACCGCCAGGAAGCGGCAGACTGTTGGTGAAGCGTCAGCAGCAACGATACACCGACCACGGCGTCGGTTATTGGCTCGCGCTCGACAAAGCATCGGGCCAGCCTGTAGGGCAGGCCGGGCTTTTGGTGCTACAAGTGGATGGAGCGGAGGAAATCGGACTGGGTTACATTATTCACCGGCCTTTCTGGCAAATGGGCTTTGCTTCGGAAGCAGCGGCAGCCAGCATGGACCACGCATTCAGGGCCTTATGCCGGAGCCGCGTGATTGCGCTGGTTCGGCCTGAAAATGTGCCTTCCCGGGGCGTGGTGCAAAAGCTGGGCATGAAGCTGGAGAAAAGCATCCATTACGCCGACTACCAGCACCTGGTTTTCGTGACTTTGCAAAACTAAACATGAGGGCACCGACAGTTGGTAAAATCCCTACAAAGATGTCGTTCACCATAACCAGAAAGCTTGACCAGGTTCCGAGCTATTCAATGCTCTGTAGGTTGGTTGAGCAAAATCACGTCCGCATCACAGGTAACGAGCGCACCGGGTCATTTTCGTGTACTTGCCGCGTCTACGATTGGTCTAGCTACTGGCCCATTTGACTGCGTTTACAAAGATCCGGCGCACTTCGGGACGATAGTAATCGTTGTAGGTCTCGTGGCCTGGAGTGAAATAGAAAACCTTTCCTTTTCCCACGGTCCAGCACAACCCCATTCGTGCGTTCTCGTTCGTGCCACCGGGCTTTGTGTAGATTCCTTCCAGTGGAACAGATTCAGGCGGCGGTACTTTGAACGGCTCACCGTAGCGCTCGATCCCCGGAAGCTTGAAATTGCTCACTCCTTTGCAGATCGGATGATTCGGCTCTTTCACAATGATTTCAGCCGAGGAGCCGTCGCCCACATACTCGCGCCAACTGCACGGCGTGCCCAGCAGTTTTTTCAAAGCCTTGGAGAAATGGGCCGAATGGGTGCCGATAAATCCCATCCCTTCCTCTTTGACCCGCTTTTCGATTTTGTCCACCAACTCATTCTTCACCTCGCCATGTTTCTTATGGCCCCACCAAATCAACACACTCGTGCTCTTGAGGAGATCATCGGCTAGGCCCTGCTCGGGATCATTGAGGCTCGCTTTAATGATCTGCCAGTTCTCGGATTCTAGCGGGGCCAGTCCTTCGGCAATGGCGGTGTTGATGTCTTCGGGATAAACCTTTTTCGAGGCTGGATCCACGTTGGCCGTGCCTTCCGACCAGACGACGACTTTGCGGGAAGTTTCTGCGGCGAGCATATGGCGGCTTACGATCATCGTCGCGGCAATACTGCCTGTGAGTTGGAGCGCCTCGCGGCGGGAGAGGACTCTTTGCGCAACGCGATTGCTGGTTCGTGATTGTTCGTTCATGTCCAGATGTTGTTCTGAACGAAATAAAGGCTCAATTTCAAAAACGAGAGGTGCAGTTCCAATGCAACTGCTGTTTTCGAGCACCTGGCCAAGGTTTGCCTTTCCTGAGCGGTCGAAAACAGGAATTAGACCTGGATCAATCGGATAAGCCTTGCACGGGTTGGCCATGCGCCCGTACTTGGCGCTGCGCGGCCGATTTGCGAGTTTAACTGTGAAACGCTATAAATACGGATGTTTAGAGAAGCGCAAGCCCCGGAGACGAGACCCCGACAACTCAACGAACGGTCCTTACTCTTGGTTCTGGCTGCCATCCAGTTCACGGCCACCGTCGACTTCCTCATCATCCTGCCTTTGGGACCGCAATACATGCGGGTGTTCAACATTAATCCGGGACAGTTTGGGCTCATCGTTTCGGCTTACGCGGTTGCCGCCGGCATATCGGGCGTGACGACGGGCGTGTTCCTGGATCGATTCGATCGGAAGCGAGCGCTCCTGTGGCTCTATTTCGGCTTCACGCTCGGTACACTCTTTTGCGCCGTCGCGCCGACGTATCAATTGCTCGTTGTCGCGCGAGCGGTGGCGGGCGCTTTCGGTGGAGTCGCCGGCGCGTTCATTCTTGCCATCATTGGCGATGTCGTTCCCGAGGAACGTCGCGGACGCGCCATGGGGTTGGTGATGTCGTCGTTCTCAGTCGCTTCTATCTGCGGCGTTCCCCTTGGACTTTTACTGGCGTCCAATATCAGTTGGCACGTTCCCTTTTTCGCCCTCGCTGCCATTAGTTTGCTGGTCCTGGCAGCGGCAGCGAGTGTGCTCCCTCCCTTGCGCGGTCATCTCGAGAAGGTGCATGACGCGCACCCCATTGCCCGTATGCTGGCAGTGCTCGCGGAGCCAGACCACCGCATGGCCTTCGTTTTCATGGCGGTGCTGACATTCACGGGATTCCTCATTTTTCCGAATCTGGCGAACTATATGGTCCTGAATGTAGGCCTTACCGAGAAACAACTGCCACTCATTTACCTCTGTGGCGGGCTTTGCACCGTCTTTACCATGAATTGGATCGGACGCTGGGCGGATTTGTCCGGCAAGCCACGGGTGTTCACGATAATGTCGCTTTGCTCATTGGTTCCAACCCTGCTGCTGACCAATCTGCCGCGCGTTCCGCTGGTTGAGGCCATTGCGGTTTCCACTTTGCTGATGATCTGCATGTCCGGACGTTTTGTGCCGGCGATGGCGATGATGACCGCGAGCGTGGAAGCGCGTTATCGAGGCGGCTTCATGAGCATGAACTCTTCAGTTCAGCAACTGGCTTCAGGCCTGGCGGCCTTTGTCAGTGGACACCTGCTAGGCCAGGCGCTTGGAGGGCAGATAACTCATTACCCTGTGATCGGTGCGATTTCAGCTACGTGCGCCCTGCTGTGCATTTACGTGGCGAGATACTTGAAATCAGCCGAAGGAGCCGCAGTCGTCATTGGAGCGCTCCCGTAAAACTGCTCGCCTCCCTACTGCGCCGGACATTCAATGGCGAATTGTGACATGAAAGCAAAAGCCATTGCCAAGCCGAGGCGCAGACGCATTTGGCAGCCTAGCCGTCTCTATGGGTTCGTAAGGAGTCGCCAACTCGAAGGCACCCTTTCTTTGAGCCCTAAGGTGGGGGTGTTTATCATCACCGCCAGTAGGGTTCGGGCTGGTTGGGGGACCGTTTCTGAAAAGCGTTGGCCTTATCTCAATGCGTAATCGCCTCGACCTGAGATGGAACGACGAACGCGACTGGCCAAAGAGCAGTTAATTCAATCCGCCTCAGCCATAATCTCATTCTTTCAACCGGTATTGCAGGAAATCGCTCAGGCAACCCAGAGTGCTGTGCTGGTCGATTGAGCCATTTCCGGGCAGTGCCGGAAGCTGCGGATTTTCAACACACCGACGTAACACCGCGATGCTGACCGGTAAGGCATCTCGGCTGAAGGGTTCATGCAATCTTAACCGTAGGAGAAGCTGAACGAGTCCGAAACCGGGTCAAGTGTTGGCGCCATCACCATCAAAAAATTCCCAATTGGTCTGGCTGCCGCGATTCAGGGCAGAACCAGCTTGAAGAACTGCATACCCGTCGGAGGTGAGACCGTGTAAACATTTTCAACGCCGGCCTGCGTGATGCCGTTGGTTACTGGCGTCCACGCTGGGGACACGAGACTTGGGCTGCTTTGGAGGTTTGTGGTGAGGACCTGGTTGGCTCCGTTGCCCACCCCCGGCCAGGAGACACTTACGTTGCCTGGAGAGGTCATGGTTATCGACAAGAGCGGAAAGTTAGCCGAGAGGAGTTGCCCGTCCGTGGCCAGGAAATTATCGAACGTCGCGTCGGCCAGGCCGGCCGCTGGGCTGGCATTGTTTGCGACGATCAATCCCGTCATCCCACTGACATGGTCAGAAGCGGTCGGATCATAAAGCGGGTCGGTTGCGCCATAGTCCACAATCGGAATGGTTGTATTGGTCAGATCATAAACTTGGCCTCGGAACGTATCTCCCACGCCCATGAACACAAAGCGGTACGTGTGGTTCGTCAGGAGATGCACTGAGTCACTGCCGAAATAGGTGTGGCCGTCCAGGTCCGTGGGGCTTTCGCTGTCAAGGCGTACGAAGTCCATATCGCCCTGCGTCTGGGTCGTCGGGTCTCCACTATCCCAACCGAACAGGTACCCGCTAGTGGTCCCTGGCCCGGGTGTGCCCACTCGGGTCAGTATCCCAAAAAACTGGTGTGCGGTGGCGTCCCAGTTAACCACATCGACGGCGACATAGAAATTGGCGAGGTTTGTTGGGGCGATGCTGCCGGCTCTTCCCGGCCCGGCGTTGACTGGGTCTGGTGAGGGATCGGCCTGGATGCGGTAGGTGTTGCTGCCCGGGAAGGTCCAATGTGCATAAGTCCCGCCCAGGGCAGTGCCGATCGGATCATAATGTTGCCACGCGGCATCGTTCCCATCATTGAAGCTATCGGAAAAGGTGGCGGCCCACCCTGCCAGGGCGGCACCAAGTACAGCCAAGACAGTGAGTTTAGCCAAGACGCGGCGATTTGCGCGCGTTCTGGAATTGGTTGAATTGGTTATGAATAATGATTTCATATTAGACCACAATACGCTATTTGAAAGCGGGGCCATACAGCAATCGGATGAGCTGCGCCCACACTATGTCCAAGCGGATGTTCCCTTCCACGATAACACGGATAAGCTGAAATAAACTTTCCATTGTTGTAAACCGCCCTTCGGAGTATATTTCAAGGTTTGAATGAAGTGAAAAAATGTACCCGGTCCTTTGCCGGCGTCCCCTTCCACAAGTCCAGGCGCATTCGGAGGCCTGAAAATAATGCGGTCGCTAAAATGCGGTGAGCCTTTCCGGCGCTATGCCGCTTTTGGCGTGGATTTCCCGCAGGCGGCGCGAGACCGTCGTCCGGGATCGTTTGACCGATAAGCCCGATGCCTGCCTGCGCCATCAAGTGCCCGCAATGTGGCAAGAAAAGCGGATGTCAGGCGTCACCCCAGTTTCAGGGCCGTGATTACGCTACGATCGGCCGCCGTCGCAAAGTGCTCCACGCGGCCAAAGCCCGCTTTCGTCAGATACTGTGCCATCTCTTGTTCCGAATAGCATTTGCCCTCAGTAAGCGCCATCAACAGTGTGGAGTAGGCTGCAACCGGCAAGGGACCGGTTTTGCCGGCGTCGATATGCGCGTCGTGGATGACAATCATTCCCCCGGGCAGGAGCGAGGCAAACGATTTGGCAAGCAGTTGTTCGACTTTGGGGACGTCCCAGTCGTGCAGAACGTTGGAGAATAGGTGAAGATCGCACTCTTGCGGGAACGGGTCGCAGAACATGTCCCCAACGCTAAGGCTTACCCGGTCGGCAAAGCCACGCTCGGCCACGGCTTGCCGCGCTAAATGGTCCACCGGTGGCTTTTCCAGGATGGTCGCTCGCAAATGCGGATGACGGGCGACCAGGGCGCAAGCGTAAATGCCTGAACCGCCAGCGATGTCCAACAGATGGCGGTATTTACTGCAATCCAGCCTTTCCGCCATAGCTGGCGCCAGATAAACGCCGCGACAATCCATCGCCGCCGTGAATTGGCTGGCGAAAGATTCGTTTTCCATAGCTTTGGCCCACTCTTTCTCGCTTTGCAGGCTGGCCCAACGGGCTGGCTTGCCTGTGCGCAGGACTTCAACCAGGTCTCGACAGACCGGCCGTTCCTTAATCGACGCGAAATAGGGAGCGATGCACCAGGGAGAGGATTTCAATAAGTGTTCTTGGGCCAGACTGGTCAACGAGATGATTTCAGCCTCCCTTTGCAACAGACCCATTGCAGTGAAAAGCGTGAGCATGACATCGACCGGACGCTCCTGCAAACCCAAGGAGCGGCAGATAGTTTCTTGGTCGGTGGGATGCTCTTTCAACCAGTTGAAGAAGTCCAAGTGACAGATCGCTGCCGTCAACAGGTCAACAGCGTAGAGACCGTCGCGATACCGGTAAACGGAGGTCGGATCGGTTAAAGGGTGCCGCAGCAAATCATCAGCCGTTATCACGGCGGCAGCTTAAGGCCGTGAGCGTCAGTGTCAAAGGTCGAAGAATCTACGTGGCGGCTGCCGCCCAAACGAAAGGGGTTGAGACGCGTATTGCCTTTTAGAACGAGGTCAGCTCTGCGACACTGTCGAGAGCGGATGAAACTATTACTGCTGCTCCTGTTCGGCTGCCTGATGGTGACCGCTGCCGCTCAGGCTGGAAATCAATCGCGATCTTACGCCGATCAGGGTGAGTTGCTCCTGGCGCACTTGGCCAGCGCCCCATTTCCTCATCCGCAACGCAGCCAGGGCCACAAATACAAAGACCAGTTCTACGCTGCCGCGGAACATTATTCGAACGACACGGTCGCGATCTTCATCCCAAAGGGTTTCCGGGAAACTGGCCACATTGATTTCGTCGTCCACTTTCATGGCTGGCGAAACAACGTCGAGGCAGTCCTGGGCCGCTACCAACTGATCGAACAACTGGTGGCCAGCGGCCGCAATGCTGTCCTCGTTGTGCCCCAGGGACCGTGCAATGCGCCCGATTCCTTCGGCGGCAAGCTTGAGGACCGGGGTGGGTTTGCCCGCTTCATGGAGGAGGTCGCCGGCACCTTGCGCCAGAAATCGGCCTTGAAGCTCAAACCCTTTACCCTTGGCGGCATCATCCTGTCAGGCCACAGCGGCGGTTACCAGGTCATCTCGTCCATCCTCGAACAGGGCGGATTGACCGGCCAGGTGAAAGAGGTCTGGCTTTTTGACGCGCTCTATGCCCGGACCGATAAATTTCTCACTTGGTGGGACCAGTCTCATGGACGCCTGATCGATCTCTACACCGAACACGGCGGCACCCGGGAGGAAACGGAGCAATTGATGGCGACGTTGAAGCAGCGCGGTATATCCTTCTTTGCCGCCAAAGAGGCGGATACAACGCCGGCTAACCTGCGCCAAGAGCGGCTGCTGTTCCTTTGCTCCGACCTCGCACACGATGACGTCATCGATAAGCACAAAGCTTTTGAACAATTCCTCACGACGAGTTTTCTGGCAGAGCGTTCATCAGCCGAACACTAGGCGTCAAAACAAGGGATGGAGCAGATCACCCCTGCCTCTTGGCACGCAGATTGGCGATTCGTTCTACGAGCGGCGGATGGGTGGAAAAATAATCGATACAACGATTGGCAATGGCATCCTGGGCACTTTTAAGAATTGGATTTTGATCCTCGAATGGGTTGGGTAGAAGCGTGCTAATCCGAACGAATGGACGTTGGAAAGGACACGATCGCAAGGAAGGCCACTGCCTCGAGCAATTGTGCAGTGCTTTCGATCTCGATTTGAGCGACTTCATCAGGCTAGTTGCCTTGGGTGGCCTTGTATTGCTGCTCAGGCGCAACAGCTTGGACCGGATTGAAATGCACGGTATCTGGGCGAAAATGGAGTGACCACCTTGGCTTCCCTCACAGAAACTCCGGGCCTTCATACCCAATCTCGTCCAGCTTATTTTTGATGCGCTTTCGCACCACTGTTAATCGCTCCCTTAGGTCGTATGGGAGCCGATCACCCCTCTCCCACGAGACGGACTCAATCTCCATTTCGACAGTGTCTATTTCTCGGCTCAAATTTTCAAAAGTGTCGAGCACATTGTCCTCTTCCAGATCAACATTATCGATCTGTGAGGCAAGGCGAGAAATCCATGCATCTATACTGGCGAATGCTTGCGATTGAGCCGGGGTTCGTTTCGACGCAGACATCTCTTCTAATTCTTTGTCCAGCGCGTCCAACTCAACTCTCAATTCGTTTTGGAATTGAAGAAATTCCTCCCGGTTGTAAATAACCTCGCACTCATCAAGGCATTCTTCTAAACCAAAAGCAACCTCCTCATCGAAATGTATCACCACAAAGGCATCAGTAAGCTCGATATCGATAAGGTTTTTGTCCTCTGTATCGAATGGCAATCCGTCGAACACCTCTCTGATCTGTGGTTTCATCTTCGGTGGCAGAGACAAGCTCGTGATGCCGTTTCTGCGGCGTTTAAGTGACAGGTGTGTGAATGCCGAACAAGCAGAAAATCCCGCATGCCTTCTAGCCGCGTGCTTCGGACGGAGACCTTTCCGTCGTCAGGGCCGGGAATCAAACCTGACAAAAAGGGATTCACGGAACGATGTCCAGCGATAATACCCACCTCGAAAGCGGCCGGCCCAAGCCGGTTGGGCAGGCTGTAGGCATCGGTGCCGAGTTGCTGGCCTGCTGGGCCAGTAAAGAGCTTATAGAGATGATTGTGCTGAAGTCGGTCGGCCAACTCGCTGCCGTGGTTGGGCGGCGCGAGCATCACTACCCGTCCAAGATTCTCAACTTGGTGTTCCAACAGATACTGACGCACAACAATGCCGCCCAGGGAATGGGTAACAAAGTGGATTTTGACAGTTCGATCGGACACTCGCTCCTGAAGCAGACCAGCCAGCCAATCACTGGCGGCATCCTGGATCGAAAGGCGAGTCGAAGGGTAAGACACGTTGATCGGCCGGTAGCCTTGCCTCGTCAAAGTCCAATCCAGCCTTTTCATGGACCAGGCGGTGCGGCCTAAGCCATGCACCAGCACCACGTAATCCCCTTGTTGGTTCGTGGAAAGTCCCTTTCGTGCCAGCCCGGTGTTTCGCCAGGCCGATTGAGCCAAGAGCATCAGTCCGACCGGGATTGTTCGCCAGGGTTTCACAAACGAGAAAGGATTTGCATGTCAGCCGTCATCATAAAGCGTATCGACAGCGGCGAATCATCGAAAAAAACACCAGCAACATCGATTGGTGATTATGAATTCTGCAATTCTCAGCCTGCGCGATTTCTGAACCTCTGAAATATCGAGCGCAGCCTCGCACGCAGCAGAACCATCCGCTTTCTCCACCCGCGATAAACCACCGGCTTCAGTTCCGCCGCTTTCTTGGCCGCGACATCTGTTGCCTTTTCGCAAAGCTCAGCCACCTGATCGAACTCATACGCCAGTTCGGGATGCGCTTTCACCAGGTCCTGCAGTAACCTCAGCGCCCTCGGATCAGCGGCATTGACCTGCGTGGCGGTGACGAAACATTGCGCCGCTTCCCGATATTGGCCTTGGCCTGCCAGAGTGACACCCAGATTCTTGTGGGCGTTTGGCCGATTCGGATCGATTTCAATTGCCTTGCGGCAGTAAATTTCACCTTCGGAGAATTGGCCAAGAGTATTTAGAGAGAAGCCGAGATTATTGTTAATGAAATACCAGGGTGCAGTTTGAACCGGCTCCAAAGCCAACGCCTCTTTGTAGTAACGCACAGCACCTTCAAAATCCTGCGCGGACTCCATCATCTGGCCCATAGCCAGGACGCAACCCGCTTTTTTCTCCGGGTCAGGCACGTGCGTCAACATTTGGCGCAGGCACGCGAGGCCCTTTTCAATTTGTTTGCTGTGTTGATAGAATCTGGCCAGTTGCCAAAGGGCTTCGGTTGGCTGAGCCTTTTCATCTTCGACCCGTTTCAGCAGAGTTTTTTCCATCTGCGCCGCTGACATCTCGATTAACGGCCCTTTGGGTTGAGCAGGTATCTCGAACCGAAAATCCAAACGCTTTTCCATATCAATTCGACACCGCAGCCGGAAATTTGTCGCGAAGAAACCCGAGACCTCACCTGCAAAACGCTGCCTTTGGATTTTGGGCCTTTAATGATTTTCCGGGGAGCATCCGATTGTGGATTCCGTCTAACAGGAGTGTTCGGGATAGGTCTAACTGAATCATGAAGACGCTCATGAAACAATCGCCCTTGCATGCGATTCGGATCTTCGGGACAGTAACTCTTAACCTTCTTATGCTCTCGTCCATCGCCAGCGCGACTCAGACCGAATCCCTTGTTCAAGGCAACACGGCCTTTGCACTCGACCTCTACGGTCAACTTAAAAACGGCCCGGGGAATCTTTTCTTCTCTCCCTACAGTATCTCCACCGCACTGGCCATGACCTACGCTGGCGCACACGGCGACACCGAGAAGCAAATTGGTCGAGTCTTCCATTTCGAGTTGGAGCACCGCAAACTCCATGCCGCTTTCGGCGAATTACAACGCGGACTCGGCGAAGCCAGCAAACAGAAGGGCATCGAACTGAGCATCGCTAATGCGCTGTGGGCACAAAAGGGCCATCCCTTCCTGTCCGGGTTTTTGGAAATTGCAAAGGATGAATACCAGGCCAACCTCAACAAGGCTGACTTTATCACCGGTGCCGAAGCAGCCAGGGACGAAATCAACAGGTGGGTCGCCCAAAGGACCAAGGACAAAATCCAGAACATTCTTCCCCCTGGCAGTCTCAACGACCTTACGCGCCTCGTGCTGGCCAATGCCATTTACTTTAAGGGAGCCTGGACCAAACCGTTTGAAAAATCCGAAACATCCGACCAACCATTTCACCTTTCGAGCACAAAGCAGGTTAATGCGCCGCTGATGCACCACTTTGATGAGGTCCGATACCTGGAGAACAGCGGCTTTCAGGCTGTCGAACTACCCTACGCCAGCAACGAACTGTCCATGGTGGTATTACTGCCCCGCCAAATAGACGGCTGCGGCCAATTGGAAAATCGATTGAGTCCCGGGTTTCTCTCGCGCTCGCTAAGCCAAATGAAACGGCAGAGAGTCGAAATTTTTCTTCCCCGGTTCAAATTGGAATCTAGTTTCGATCTAGTTCCGACCCTGGCCAGCATGGGCATGCCTGATGCCTTTGGGCCAAAAGCCGATTTCTCCGGGATGGATAGCACCAAGTTGCTATTTATTTCCGGTGTCTTCCACAAAGCCTGGGGCGAGGTTAATGAGGAAGGCACAGAAGCGGCTGCCGCAACGGTAGTGGCGGTTGCAGCAAGCGCCATAATGAAGCCGCCGCCACCGCCGCCCGTGTTCCAGGCCGATCATCCCTTCATTTTCTGCATTCGGGACACACGCTCCGGCAGCCTGCTATTTTTGGGCAGGCTGATGAACCCGGCCTAAAAATAAGCTCTTGCCGTGGCCAAGGCTGACCCGGCGTCGGTTGGTGAATGAGCCTCCGGGCAGGAGCGGCTTAATGGAAGGGCAACTCTATTGCAGAATTATTTGCAGCAAATCCGCCAACCGATGGCCCGCCTTTTGGATTTCGTCCGCCACCACTCCGCCCGCATAATCAACATAATCATCAGGTGCAGTAGCGTCGCCGCTTGTTACGTGCGGACAGGAGCCACCCAGATTGCTCGAAATGCTGCTAAAGCTGAGCCTTTTATGCGCTTCTTGCGCAATCGGGAGAATCTCGTTGGCACAATCGACAGCGAAGGTTGCCGGGTCAATGACAGGTTCTGTGCTCCAGCCATTCGGTAAACTATTCTTCAGGAGGGTTGCCATTTTATCGAGGGTCACCGAGTTCGGATTAGACGGAGCAATTTGGTTGGCCCAATTGTTGGTAGCTGTTTCCACCGCATTCTCATCCCAATAATGGTGAAAATTGCGAAAGCTCTTGCCAGAGGGTGTTAACTTCAGCTTGAGAGCATTGCCTCCCTTATCCGCGGCGAAAGGAGTCGTCTGGTTGGGATCTGCTGGGTTGCCGTTCTGATCAAAATATTCGGCGCCGACATGTAACGGTTGGTGGACGTCTCCCACGTAGTGGACCAATAACACCAGAGCAACAGGCTGAGTAATTTTCTGGGGATTGTCCGCGCTTTGTTTGCCAGTGAGCACGTCGATGCAAAAGCCGATCATGTGCACAATATCGTGCTCGTTAGTGCCTACCTGTCCAGCCGAGTATTTCGGCGAGTTAAGAACCTCGATGTCCGTAAAATGATACTCTTGGTGCATCAACTCGCCGGAGCAATCCGGGCTGGTTTGATTCGCCGCCAAAAACCCCTTCAGATCGGAATTCAATTTTTTGTTTTTCGTGACCTTGAACGGCTTGGTGGATTTGGTTACGTCTGGGTCCCAGGCTCTGATTTCATCCGGGATGTTTGCAGCGGTTGCGAGGTTCACAGTGCCAATCAGCTTTTTTATTTTTCCGGCTGTCGGTGTGCCCGCCAGCATCTGGTCTGCGATCGCGCCAACCAGATAATGACCATTATGGCTGTAGGAATGAGCCTTGGAGGCGAACAATAGGGCAACTGCTGTAAGGACAGAAAATTTCATCTTCATAAGTTTTTATCTCCTGACATTTGGGTTTTAAGTTTGCACCCGGACTTTATTCGGAGTGCAGCCTTTCCCCGAATTCTCAGGAAAACCTGAGTGATTCAAGCAAATTGATTCACACCAGGCACCGCCCGCAATGGAAATCAACGGAAAGACAAGGCAATACTAGGACGACGCATTTGGTTCGCAACCCATTTCGATCAGCTCAGTTGCTGAGCGTTCGTGCGCTGCGCGTGCTGGTGTCTGGATTAGCCCTGGTTGGTAGTGAGCTTTTTCGTAATCACAGCGGTTTTCGAAATGTGGAACTGGCGAAAATGAAACCTGTTGACCCACCTGCCAGTTGGGGCGGTGGAGGCGCAGTAACGTTCGATTCCGGGCTGACGTATGAGATTCCCGATTGAGTTTGGAATGCGGAATGTTGGAATGTTGCGATGGATGTCTTTGAGTCCTTGACTTTATAGGAGCCTGCTTCTTAATTACCCGCCCTATGAATCCATCACTCACAGACTTATCTCCAAGACAACTCCGACAAGCGGCAGACCTCAAAGAGAGAATCGAATCCCTCGAACATGACCTCTTTCAAATTCTGGGGTCGCGGTCTCAGCGTGCAGACGGCGCACCGATTCAAAAGAAGCGTAAGCTGAGTGCGGCCGCCCGCGCCAGAATTTCCGCCGCTGCCAGAGCAAGGTGGGCGAGGATCAAAGGAACGAAATCGCCCAAGCGTGCGGCACGGGCCAGGAGGAAAATGAGCGCCGCGGGGAGGGCCAGGCTGTCGGCGCTCGCCAGGGCACGATGGAGGAAGGCAAGAGCAGCCGGGCGGACGGCTCTATGAAGGTCGTCCATGAGACCCCGAATGTGGTTTGTGGCTCGTTCAGCAATGGATTTGGAGAGAGAGAAGTTCAAACGCTTTTGTGAGATTTATCTTAGCGCGTCAACGGTAATTTACAGCGGAGCATTGCTTGTGTTCCTGTTGGCATTCCTCTCTCGACTGAATCGCCAGGTCAGGTAGGCTCCTCCGGCCAGCACGCCGAAAACGGTCTGGTGGAGAGTATCAAGTAACCGCGAAGCGTGGTGAGCAATCAGCGGGCCAATCGGTCAGCGCAGTGGCTGCCAGCACCGGGCAGAAGAAACCCTCGGGTCGTGAGCGCCATGAAGCGGAGTCCAATCGACTCAGTCCTGGAGTAACCAGCCCACCCTCGGCAAGTTCCCGCATGCAGTCCAGACCCGCTTTCTGCGCTCTTGAATTTCGTTTGCCTTGTGCCGAGGTCATTTCCAGGGCAATTTTGCTTTGCATCGCCTCCTGGTAGGCTTCAATGCATTTTCTTTCGTCCGGGAATATGACACTCCTGTCTCAAAAAGAAACGGAAGCACGGAGATGGTTGCCGTCGTGCGAGTGTTAGGTTTGGGCTATTCTCGGCCCATTGTCTTCGGCCCCATCTGCAAATAGTCCTGCAAGCACCTGCCATACTCCCTTGGCCAAGGATAGGGCCAAGGTTCCAGAACGTCGGCAGGCGCTCGATGGGATCGGTCTGCTTCGTTCAACAGGTCCGTAGTTTAACTGCGTTGCTCCATTTCGCCGATTGTGCTACTTGAAGCTCATGCTTCAAAAACAACTCGGCCAGCGAATCGCTGAATTGCGCAGGCATCGGCGGCTGACACAGGTTCAGCTTGCGAAGTTGCTGGGCTGCTCCGTGGAATTCATCAGCCTGGTCGAGCGAGGGGTGAACGCCCCGTCTGTTGCCCGGCTCGATGATTTCGCCAGGGTGTTGAAGGTTGAGGTTGTGGACCTGTTCAAGTTCGTCGGGCGAAAACCAACTCGGATGAGAAGGATACGCATAGACAAGAGGGGAGCATGGGCGGCGACCTGATCTTCTACCAATTCAGCCGCCCGAAAGTGGAGCAGGGCGACTTCGTCCATTTCCTGAATTTGTATGCGCCGGATAAACTGCCCACCGGCAGACGGCTACGGGAGATGATGAACCGTTTTGTCTTTTGCGTCGAAGGCTGGGATGACGATCCTCGTGAAATTCACTTGATACCTGAGATTCGCCGGTTCTACACGGCATTCCATGGGGCGTGGCCGTATTGGCTGTACTTCTGCAACCTGGATGTGGCCGAGGACACCCTGAAAGCAATGGTACTCTCCTGCTTGCCCTCGCCTGTAACGATGCAAGTGGATGGTTATGCAAGAGTCGCAGTGACGTACGACCCACTTGAACTGCTTCATTTCCTTAGCGACGATTTTGGCCCGATGAACTCGCTGTGTGAACGGGCGGAAATGTTCGAGCGTCTGATCTACGACCGCACAAAGGCGGTGTTCGGGTATTTCAATCTGCCGTTCGATGCTGAGCCGCCGCCCTGATTACGATGACCGAGCAAGAATTTCGCACAGTTTATCCGTTCATCACCCGATGGATTCAGAACACGCTGTCGCAACACGCAGCGTCAGCCCAACCCGTCGCCAGCTTCGGCTTCAGCCGCTTGCCGCACTACTACAACGGAAACATCCTGGCTGGTGCAAAGGTTGTCGTGGTGCCCAGGGTGCCAGTGCCGCCGCTAACGGCAATGGGCCTTACTCGATTTGGCGACTTTGAGCGGATGGACATGGCAGGCATTACCTACTTCGACACGTACTTTGTTCGCTCCGACGAGGCCCGCCGGGAGTCCCTCCACTTCCACGAGCTTGTGCATGTCGTTCAATGGGGGGTGCTCGGCCCCGAAAGGTTTCTGGCGAGTTATGCTGACGGACTCGAACGCTTCGGCTACCGGCATAGCCCTTTGGAAGAGATGGCTTACGGCAGACTCGATTTGACGATGATCCGCGGCCATTTGACGTGGCGGCGGTTTGCAACTCACTCCTTCAGGAGATGGCATAAACTTGGATGAATCCTATGGCTCCCAACTTACGAATTGAGAAAATGGAGAGGATAAGTTGATGAAGCGGCGAACGCTCAGGCAACTTCGCCCAAAACGGCAGCCAGAAGCTCACTATCATGTTTACGTCGTGCTGCTCGATCCCGCAGTTGGCACAATCCGCACCGTTCGTGTCGCCAACCCGGATCGTGACCGCGAGAAGCCATGCGTGTACGTGGGGATGACTGGGCTGACGCCGGAAGAACGCTTTGCGAAGCATAAGGCAGGCACCAAGGCCGCTTCGGTGGTGAAACGCTACGGCATCCGCCTGCTGCCGGAACTCTACGAGCACTTGAACCCAATGCCTTATGAGGCGGCGGCGAAGATGGAGGTGGATTTGGCGGAGGATTTGCGCCGGGCTGGTTACACGGTCACGAGTGGGCACTGAGGCGCCACGAAGAGATCGGCCGGACCAGGGTCTAACGATTATAGGTTCAATTCAGGTGTGAGGCCAGCATTCTGCACGGGTCAAACCTGTATGAAGAAGCGTGCCATATTTATTAGGGACTGTTTCATTGTTGATTTTCCTAGCCATAGTCTTTTTTGGCCATTACGCAAGCAGGAACCCATTTCGGGGCGGTAAATCAAAGCTGCCGGTTGGTCCGGTCAACCCTGCTATGGCGTTCGGTAGCGACCACGGAATAATATTGGCATCGGATGGCAGTCTCTGGTCCTGGGGCGCAGAAGATTCGGGTTGGCCCGTTCGAGGTTGAGTATTGCACCGTCAGACCTCTTTCCGGGCCGCGGCTAATTGAAAGATACCGCGCAGCTTACTGGCCTTAGAGAACGGAGTGCTGATTCCAGTCAACCAGATCACTGGCGCGGCCCCTAGGGGACTGATAAGAGCGGCCCACTTCACCCAGTTATTAATTCGCGCGAAAGATCTTTCGGCAGATCTACCGCGAAAAGTTCTGGGCGATTTCGAAAGCCATAGACCTCTATCAGAACGAATATGAATAACATCAGCAGATAAGCAGACATGAACGTGAGCGCAGCAATGGTCCGCTCTCGCGATACGATCACTTCGGGAGATGCCTTTCGGACTCCTCGGCGAGGGAACCAGAGCATGCTAAAACAGATGAACATTGGCATCCAAACCATCGTCATTCCTCGAATTGCATCAAGCGCCTCCTGCGTCTCAACGCCGATGAATAATGGCGCGACACCAACTGAAGCGCAGGTTACAAGCCAGGAAACCCCGCATATAACCAGAATTATCAGGCGAAGTTTACTTTGCTTAATGGCTATGCCCAATGACATGTGGCGTGGTTAATTTTTGTTCAATGGCACGCAAAACTGCCTTCGATGCGTATGGTTCGGACGGATCAATCCAAGGCTCAGACCGCTCTAACTCAAGAAACGAAACGTCGCCTGTAAAAAAATGCGCCAGTATCGAATGTTCTTTCCGAGTTTGATAGTTCCCTTCGACATAAATATCGCAGCTCTCAAAATTGTGAACAACCATCTTGATGTGAAACATTTCGTGGATTACCAAGAAACTGGGTTTCTTTTGCTTTTTTTGCTTTAATTGCCTCCAGTCTGTAGTCGCGAAGAAAATAGAATTCGAACCAGACTTAGTCTTGATGTCAACCCCCGGAAGTTCAGACACTGCGCGTAACACCTGCTTCCATACCTGACTCGGATCTATTCTTGTCGAATGCATATCCTCCGCCGAAAGAATGGTGATTGATGATTGAGTGCCGCTCTCCAGATCTGCTTCGTGAATGAATGCCCACACCGGATCAACCATGTCCCCGTCAATGAGCCTCGCAGTAAGTATTCGAAATGCATTAGTGTTCGCAAAAAGTGGCGGCAGAGTGTCCGCTAATTGAAGCCGCAGTGATTCATTAAGCACAAGCAAGTGCATGGAATCAGACGAATCCTTGTTCGAAAACCACCTCACAGCACAGGGGGAATCAGAGATTCGACTAGCCACCCCTTCGACCATGATTCCAAGCAGGATTCGTTGTTCTTTTTCATTCGAAGGCGGAATCCTAATAGGTGTGGAGAGGCCGTAATCATTTAAGGACGCCAGGAGATTTGACCGAATCTGATCGGCCCGGTGGTTCTCAGGAGCGGCTTCAGACCGGGCACCGAAGACCGCGAGAGAAATACAATAAATGAGGACTAAGGCGGAAGCTGGAGGTCCTCCTCGTCTGGCATTTTGGTTTTTGAGGGGCAGATTAATCACCGGCGCTTTTGCATCATGTGTTCTCAAAAAAACGTTTCCCGAACATGTTCAAAAGTCCGCTGAACCGCAGGAGATGTCAAGAAAGCAAGTAGTAGGTCTTTACCCCAGATTAGTCTGAAAGCCGAACCTGGTCTCGGACGCAAGATAAGCCCTGCTAACACTGCCTGAACGACGTTGAAGGTTTCAGGAAAAAATGCATGGCCCCGGCGCGAAGAAGCGGCTCTCGTTGAGAATTAGCCAGCCTGCGAAATCCCGGTGCTAGGCGTCTCTTGCATCGTAAACCGGCACTTCGGATACCCCGAGCATCCCCAGAACTTCTGCCCGGCACCCGGCCCTTTATTTGCCGTCCTCAGCACCAATTCCTTCTCGCATTTCGGGCAGAACTTTCGATCATCGCGTAGGATGGCGACCGTTTCCGGATCGAACTTGGCATCTGTTGATTCGAGCATCTGCGCCAAACCGACCTCGTTCACAATTTCGATCCCATGTTTCTCAGCCAGTAGCCTCGCTTCTCCTGTGTAGCCGCGAAGGGTGATGAAAATGCCTCTTGGAATCCCTGCGTCCGTCAATGCGCCAAGGAATTCCCGCACAGCCTTCACGCCGACGTTCCAGGTTTTCCATTGTTTGCATTGCACCGCCAACCGTTGGCCATCCTTTTCGATCACAAGATCAATGCCACCGTCAGGATTGGCGCCTCCACGCCTCGTAACGCTGTAGCCGAGTTTGCGATAAACCAAGCCCACGATCTTCTCGAACTGAAACCAGTCAATTGCCTGTAGCTGCTCGATCAGGTCCGGGCTTGTTTGCGGCCTGTTCTCTTGCCCCAAAGGCGAAGGTCGCAATATCACCGGGGCCACCTTGCAATCGACTACCTGCACTCGCTGCGCACGCGTGGCGAATCGGTAAATTCCGAACCCGATAAGCCCGACGACGGCCAGGCACAGGAAGCAGATGGCGATGAGGCCGACAGCGGAGATCATCTGACGCACCTGCGGAGAAATCAGACTGAGCAGCACCATGAGGCCCACCAACTGGGCGACCACCCCTATCCAGTCATCCTCTCTTTTTCTACGTCTTGCCATTACTGTCCTTTCAGGAGCCAGGATTATGCCAATGATTGGCCACAAAACGCACAAAATCATTTCAGATTGCTTTCTTAGCGCGTAGAACCGGCTGGCACAAATCCGGTGTTGAACAGAAATGCAGTCGCAGTCGGGCGCCATTCTGAACAAAATTACATGGCAATGACGGACAGTGATCTGATATTCTACCAGTTCAGCCGGAGCAACGTGGAACGCGGCGACTTTAGTCATTTTCTAAGCCTGTATGCCCCTGACAAACTGCCCTCTGGCCGGCGCCTCCGGGAAATGATGGACCGTTTCGTTTTCTGCATCGACGGTTACGACGACGATTCTCGAGAAATCCATGCAATTCCTGAGATCCGTCATTTTTATTCAGCGTTTCACGACGCCTGGCCTTACTGGCTTTACTTCTGCGAGCTTGACACGGACGTATTGAGGAACATGGTGCTGTGCTGCCTGCCATCGATCACCTCCATGCAAGTGGACGGCCGGGATGAAGTCGCCATCACGTATGATCCGCTGGAAATTCTCAACTTCCTAAAACGTGATTTTATGCCCATGAATTCAATGTGCGAGCGAGCAGAGATGTTTGAAGAGCGAA
>WNGK01000564.1_pt1 | contig 38113 bp, 37 predicted proteins | sample 5400601 | NCBI WGS metagenome assembly WNGK01 (sample SAMN13153376, study PRJNA577476) | soil metagenome | isolation source: 60 cm soil or saprolite under Garry oak tree replicate 1 | place: USA:California | collected 2016-06-15 | reverse complement strand
CGAGCGACCCGGCACGATAGGGCACCCCCTCGACCAGGCTGACGGCCTCCTCGACCCTCGGCAGGTTGATTGCGAACTGCCGACGAAGCGGCTTGCCTTTCACCAAGACGTCTTTCTCGGCGTCGTGCACGGCGACCTCGAAGGGACCCAGCGCGTCGATCAGCTCCCGGAGGCCGGCGACGTGGTCGACGTCCGTATGAGTCAGGATCACGGCTTTCAAGTTGACGTGGTGGCTGCCCACCAGCTCGATCATCGTCGATGGATCGAGATTGGCGTCGATGATCACCGCGTCGTGTGTCACCTGGTCCTCGACCAGGTACGAGTTGGTGGCGAACTGGCGGTCCGCCGTGGCCGTGACGAGAACGCTCAGGCCAGCTTTTTCCGCATGACGACGTGGCGTTCGAGCTCGCGGTACCGTTCGAAGCCCGCGCGCACATACATCTCGAGCGGGCCGCGATAGTTGCTCTGCGCCGAGTCATCGCCTCCGCGCGACGGATAGGCCTCGACCTCCTGAACACCGCGTGCACGCAACCGCTCGATCGCCTCGTCCAGGAGCTTCGACGCGACCCCGTGCCCCCGATAAGGCGCGGCGATCACGAAGCACGCGATCGACCCGACTCCCTGCTGGGATGCGGCTTCGAGCTTGAACCGGCGCATGACGCCGGCAAGGTGAGTGGTGTCGCCGTAGTTGCACCAGCCCACCGGCTGGTCGCCCGCGAAGGCCAGGAGCGCGGTCACGTCGCCGTGTTGGATGGACGCCGACATCTCGCGGCGGTTGTCCGCGGCAGAGGCCATCCCTGCCTCCTCCTCGCTCTGCGGTCGGTGCGTCTCCATGCAGTAGCAGTCCTGCCAGGCGGGGTAGTCGCGAAACGCCACGTCGTCGAAGAAATGCTGGTATTCGGCAACGAGGTCGGGCGTCACATCGCGGACCACCACCTCTCCGATCTCTGGCAGACGCTCGAGCTGCGCACGCTCGACGGGGTCGACCGCCAGGCGCAGCCCTTGTAGCTGGGCGCCCCCCTGGGACTGCATCAGTTGATGAACGGGCTCCTCCGCCTTCCACGACATCCGAACCCGCGAGCCGCCCGCATGGCCGGACACCGCCCAGGTCACCTCATGCTGCGGGGCGGCAGCGAACGGAGGCGCGAACAGGTACCTCGTGCGAAGCACGAGCCGGCGCGGGGCGTCCACGTCGATGATGTCCGATTCCTCGACGAGGTCTCCGCGGACGTCGAGCCAGCGGATGTGCCCGCCGGGCGTGAAGTCTCCCTCCGGCGCGAGCCGGTAATACCAATCCCGGCGTCCGGGACCCACAAGGCATTCCCACACCGCCTCAGGCGGAACCGCGATGTCGAGCGAGTGAGATCCGTTCACGACGCCTCACGCGCCACCGTGTGCACGTCCTTCACACCCTCGAGCTTCTCCATGAGGCGCGACAGCTGAGCCAGCGAGTCGATCTCGACGGTGGCCGAAACCACGGCGGTCTTGTCGTCATACACGTGAACCTCCAGGGCCGACATGTTGACGCGGTTCTCGGCCACGATCGTGGCGATGTCGCGCAGGAGCCCTTGACGGTCCCACGCCTCGATCTTGATCGCGACCGGGTAGATGTGCGTCGCATCGGAGTCCCAATCGACCGCCACCACGCGCGCCTGGTCCTGCGCGTTGATGGCATTGACGCAGTCGACACGATGCACGGTCACGCCGCGGCCACGTGTCGTGTAGCCGACGATCGCGTCTCCGGGCACCGGCTGGCAGCAGGGTGCGATCTTGGTCAGGATTCCCTTCTCTCCCCGCACCAGCACGCGAGGCGTCGGCTGCACGTTGGGAATCAGCGGGATGGCGCGCAGGTCTCCGCCGGCGGTTTCTGTGCCCAGGGACATGCGCATGACGACGGCGTGAGGCGACAGGTCGCCATAGCCGATGGCCGCAAGGAAGTCGTCGACGGCGTTGTAGTGCTGGATGCCGGCGATCTCGAGCAGCTTGGCGTCGGGGAGGTCGGACATGCTCACCCGGTGCATGCGATGGAGCTCCTTATCGAGCAAGTCGCGACCCTTGGCCACGTTCTCCTCGCGGCGCTGGCTCTTGAACCACTTGCGGATACGTTCCTTGGCCGACGCGCTCTTGACGAAGTTGAGCCAGTCGCGGCTTGGGCCGTGGGGTCCCTTCGACGTCAGGATCTCCACGATCTCGCCGTTCTGGAGCTCGTAGTCGAGCGGGACCATGCGGCCGTTCACCTTGGCGCCGATGCAGCGGTGGCCGACCTCGGTGTGGATGCGATACGCGAAGTCCACCGGCGTCGAATCGGCAGGCAGGTTGAGCACGTCGCCCTTGGGCGTGAACACGTAGACCTCGTCCTGGAACAGGTCGACCTTGACGCTGTCGAGGAATGACTCCGAGTCGCCGATCTCGTTCTGCCACTCGAGCAGGCTTCGGAGCCACGAAAGCTTCTGGTCGAAGCTGGCGTCTTTCCCGCCTTCCTTGTACGTCCAGTGAGCCGCGACCCCGAACTCCGCAATCCGATGCATCTCGTGCGTGCGGATCTGGATCTCGATCGGCTCACCGGTGTGGGTGATCACAGTCGTGTGCAGCGATTGGTATCCGTTGGACTTCGGCATCGCGATGTAGTCCTTGAAACGGCCCGGCACCGGCTTCCAGAGGGAGTGGACGACGCCGAGGACGCTGTAGCAATCGCGCACCGAGTCGACCTGGACGCGGATCGCGGACAGGTCGTAGATCTCGGAGAAGTCCTTCTTCTCGCGGGTCATCTTCTGCCAGACCGAGTAGATATGCTTCGGGCGCCCGGTGATCTCGGCCTTGATCCCGAGGCCGTCGAGCTCGCGCGCGAGGATCTCGCGGAGGTCCGAGACCAGGGTCTCCCGCTCGTGGCGCTTGCGGGCGATGCGCTTGACTACGTCGTCGTACGCCTCGGGCTCGAGGTTGCGGAAGGCCAGGTCCTCGAGCTCCCACTTGAGCTGCCCGATGCCGAGGCGGTGTGCCAGAGGCGCGTAGATGTCGAGGGTCTCGCGCGAGATCTTCCGCCGCTTGACCTCGGGCAGGGGATCCAGCGTGCGCATGTTGTGGAGCCGGTCGGCCAGCTTGATGAGGACGACCCGGAGGTCCTCCGCCATCGCCACCATCATCTTGCGGATGTTCTCAGCGTGCTGCTGCTGGTCGGTGCGGATGGAGATGCGGCCCAGCTTGGTCACACCCTCGACCAGTCGGGCGACCTCGGGCCCGAACTCGGCCTCGACCTCGTCGGCGGTGAGCGCGGTGTCCTCCACGGTGTCGTGGAGCAGGGCGGCGGCGAGCGTCTGCGCGTCCAGCTGCAGGTCGGCGAGGATCGCCGCTACCTCGAGCGGGTGGTTGACGTAGTCCTCGCCCGACAGCCTCCGCTGGCCCCGGTGGGCGACGGCCGCGCGGTCGTACGCCTTCCGGACGAGCTCGCGGTCCTTCGGCTCGAGATGGTCGGCGATGCGGAGCAGCTCGGAAACGGTCACTGCGACAGAGTTTAGGAGGGGCCCCTGATGGAAGTTCGGGATGAACTCCGCGATCAACTTCCTAGACTTACCCACGCCAGGTGGGTTCAGCTTGACTTCAAGACGAGGACCGTTCGCGATTCGGCTCGGATGGTCCGTAACCGCGGTCGTCCTGATCTTCGCCGGGTCCGCGCTCAACGAAGGCGGCCGCGCCAGCTCCGAAGCGGCACTCGCCGGCGTCGCGGGGGCCCTGGCACTGGCAGCAGGCGTCATCTACGCCAGCTGGCGCGTGGCGGTCCCCCTCGGCGCGGCGTCGATTGTCCTCACCCTGGTGATCGCCCAGGCCAACCGCGTCCAGGCGGACCTCTTGATGCAGCTCGCCGGCCTCATCATGCTCGGCGTCGGCGGCGTCATGGGCGGCATCGCCTACCGCAGCTTCACCAGCGTCATGAGGGGCCAGGCCGGCGATATCGCCGGCAAGAAGGCACAGCTGGAGCAAAAACACCGCGCCTTCCTGGCCGCGACCTCTGAGCTCGACGGAGCGCGCTTCGGTGACATCGCGATGTTCACCTCCACGGTCGCACGGGAGTCTGGTGCGGACGTGGCGTGCTGCTATCTGTCCTCTGCCGACGGCCGGCGTTTCGTGCCGCAGCCGCCTGGAGTCGGCGTCGACCGCCTTCGACCGCAGGCCGTGCCCCGGTCACACGGAAACGGCGGCCCATTGCTCACCGCGATCGATTCCGGCCGGATATTCGTGGCCGGCGACGAAACCGAGCTCACCGAGCTGATCACCTTTGTGCCCGACGACTTCCACCTCGCCGGTCTCATTGCGGTGCCGATGCCAATCGGCGACCACGTGGGGGGCTTTGTCGTCCTCGGCAGGAAGTTGGGGGACTTCAGCGACGACGACCGCCGCCTCGCCACGATGCTGACAGTCCGCGCGGGAACGCAGCTCGCGAGCGCACAGCTGGTGCAGCTCACGCATTTCGAGTCGGCCCGGTATTCGCTGATGAACGAGCTCATCAAAGAAGCCTCCGGCAAGACGATGAACGAGGTCCTGGAGCTGGTCCTGGGACGCGGCGGCGAGATCATCCGCTACGACGTCGGCCGGGCGCTTCTCTTCCAACCCGATGGCACGTATGTCGTCCTGGACGGATCAGCCGCGCCGGAGCCGATCGAGGGCCCCCTAAGCCGTGTCCTTGCGGGCGAGACGATGCTTCGAAACCTGGTCACTGAAGACGAAGGCATCTACAGCGGCCTGCATCCCGAAAGTCTTGGCGGCACGGTCAACGAGGCGCTGACGCCCATTCGCGGCAAGACGGGGGTGATCGGCGCGCTGTGCCTGGGCCGCCGCGGAACATCCGGTTTCAGCCAGCAGGACATCGCGTCGCTCGATGATCTCGGGTCGATGGCGGGAGTGGCCGTGGAAAACTCCCGCATCCTCCAGGTCGTCACCGGCCAGGCGTCCAGGCTCGACACAGCGCTCGACGCTCTCGGCGAGGTGTCGCAGGCCTTGACCACGGTCACCGAGGGGTCGAAGGTCCTGGAACAGAAGACCCTGGAGGCGGCAGTTAGAGTGACGATGTGCGCCGCGGCGCTGCTCACGCGGAGTACACCGGACGAGCGTCAGACCGTGATCTCATCGTTCGGGTTTCCCAGCGAAGTCGATGGGATGGAGTTTCACAACGGGCAGGGCCTTGTCGGCGCCACGATGCTCAGTCTCCGCGCAACCGCCGTCCCTAGTCTGGCCGCGAATCCAGAGTTGTCCTATCCTCCTGGCCTCGTCGCCTATGGACTACAGGCGGCGATCTGCACGCCGATGCTGGAGGACGGGCGCCTGTGGGGCACCCTGTCGGTGTTCGACGTCAAGAAGCGCGAATGGACCACGGATGACCAGCGCGTGCTGGCCACCCTTGGCAACCAGGGCGTGGTCGCCGTCCGGAACGCCGAGCTGTACGACAACAACCAGCGCAGCATCTGGGAGCTGAAGAACCTACAGGAGGCCCTGCAGGCAGCAACCTCGACCCTCGACCTCAACAAGGTGCTGCAGCAGGTGCTGGCCGGCGCGGCCAAGGCGTCGTCGGCGCAGATCGGCTGCCTTGCCCTCGACGAATCGGGCCGGCTGATTCTGAAGGGAGGGTTCGGCACGGACTCGTCCACCGCGGAGAAGCTCGCGCTCGGATTCGGCGGCGACATCTGCAGGGATGTCATGGCGTCGGGAAACTCATACATGGAAGCGCTGTCGCCTTCCGTCGCCGAGAAGGACAGTCCGCTAAGCCCGCGTGCGGTGCTGTGCGTGCCGATCACGCTGCGCGGCACGCCGAACGGGGTGCTCTTCCTCGCGAACTACCAGGCGGGGCATGCGTTCACGCCCGATCACCGCAACCTCGTCACCGAGCTTGCCGCACAGGCGGCGGTGGCCATCGACAATGCCCGGCTGTTCAAGGACCGCGAAGAGGTCATCCTCGCCTCGCTGGAAGCGCTCGCCAACACGGTAGACGCGAAAGATCGCTACACCGCCGGCCATTCGGTGCGCGTGACGCAGTACGCGCTGATGATCGCCCGGCAGATGAAGTACTCCCCGAAGGACCAGAACGCGTGGGTCAGACTCGAGCGGGGCTGCCGCCTGCACGACATCGGCAAGGTGGGTGTCCCCGACGCTGTGCTGCAGAAGACCGGCAAGCTCACGAACGAGGAGTTCGCCAAAATGCGCGAGCACACGACGGTCGGCTTCAACATCCTCAGCGGTCTCAAGATGCTGACTGACGAGCTCGTCATCGTGCGCTCACACCATGAGCGTTATGACGGCAAGGGCTATCCCGACCGCAAGAAGGGCGAGGATCTGCCGATGTTCGCGTGGATCGTCAGCGCCGCGGATGCAATCGATGCCATGACCTCCGACCGTCCATACAGGAAGGGCATGTCCCTTGACGTCGCCATCCAGCAGGTGCGCGACGGTGCGGGCTCCCACTTCCATCCAGACGTGGCCGAAGCCGTTCTGGACGCGACGAACAATGGCACCCTCATGCTCATCCCGCAGGAATCGCTGTACCGCGACGCGCCGACCATCGGGGCTTTCGAAAACCCGACTAGTTAGTCAGGGCCGCCGGTGCCGGCAGCGGCGGCATTGCAACGCCCGCGAGACACGCCGGAGCACTCGCGCGTAATGTCTGGCTCAGTACGCTTTTGCGAGGGCTACTCGGTACTTCGCGGGTTTGCCGCAGACCAGGCAGCTGCCCGAAGGCTTCTCATCGGCGTCGATCACGCGGATCGTGACGCCGCCCGCCTCGGCCTTGATCCTCGCCTCGCACTCGGCGTCGCCGCACCATTGCGCCCACACGAACCCGGCGCGCTCCCGGAAGTGCGCGACCACCTCGGCCAGCGTGGACAGCTCGAATGTGTTCTCTCGCTGAAAGGTCTGAGCGCGCGAGAACAGCCTGGCTTGAAACGCATCCAGCTCGGTCCGCAAGCGCTCGGCGATCCCGGCGACGGGCACAGGCCGTCGTTCGCGTGATAGGCGGTCGACCAGCTCGACCTGGCCCGCGTCGACGTCTCGGGCGCCAACGTTGAGGCGCAGCGGCACGCCCTTGAGCTCCCAGTGCGCGTACTTGTCGCCGGGCCGCTCATCGCGCCAGTCCACACGATGGCGGATGCCGGCCGTCTTCAAGCCAGGTGCCCAGCCTTCGACGAACGCCTCCACCTTTCGGCGCGACTCCTCATCTCTGAAGATAGGCACCACGACGACCTGGATGGGCGCCACCTTTGGTGGCACGATGAGGCCGGAGTCATCGCCATGCGCCATAACCACGGCGCCGACCATTCGCGTGCTGATTCCCCATGACGTTGAGTAGCAGAGCTCGCGCTCATTGCTGGTGTTCGAGAACGAGATGTCGTACGCGCGCGCGAAGTTCTGGCCGAAGTAATGCGACGTACCCATCTGCAGAGCGAGACCGTCTCTCATGAGACCTTCGAGCGTCAGCGTGTAAACAGCGCCCGCAAACGTCTCCGCGGCCGACTTCTTGCCGCCGAGCACGGGGACAGCCAGCCAATCCTCGGCGATGGAGCGGTAGTAGTCGAGGATGAGGGCGACCTCGTCGATCGCCTCCTGTGCCGAGGCGTGAAACGTGTGCCCTTCCTGCCACCAGAACTCGCGCGAGCGCAGGAAGAGGCGCGATCGCATCTCCCAGCGCACCACGCTGTTCCACTGGTTCGTCAGCTTGGGGAGGTCGCGATGGCTCTGGATGTAGCGCTTGATGAGCGAGCCCACGATGGTCTCCGATGTGGGCCGCACGGCGAGCGGCTCCTCGAGCTCTTCCATGCCGGCGCCCGCCCTCGTGACCCACGCGACCTCCGGCGCGAAGCCCTCGATGTGCTCCGCCTCCTTCATCAGGAACGAACGTGGGATGAGCAGTGGGAACGCCCAGTTCTCGTGCCCGCTCTCCTTGATCATGTCGTCGAACGCGCGCGAGATCGTCTCCCACATCGCCCAGCCGTAGGGCCGGACGACCATCATGCCGCGCACGCCCGACCAGTCGGCCAGCTCGGCTTTGCGGACGACGTCCGTGTACCAGCGGTCGAAGTCGTCGGACATCTTCGTGATGTCCTTCACGAAATCCTGCTGCTCCTCAATGGTCTCTTTCATATCCAGTTGCTCACAAGTTTGAATAGTCACGACAGCGTTTGCGCTGAGCGGTTGGGCCCCACCGGCGCGGCGCTTCGCGCGGCGCCACCTCCCCACAGGTGGGGAGGCCAGGGCTAGCTCGGGAGCGGAGCCGGGGCGGGAGCGTGCTCGGCCGCGATCGCGTCGATCTCACCCAGCAGCACGGCGAGCAGCTCTTCTTGGGCCACGGTTTTGTAGAGCTTACCTCTCTTGAAGATCACGCCCTTTCCCCGCCCGCCCGTGACGCCGATGTCCGCGTGGCGGGCCTCGGCGGGGCCGTTGACGACGCAGCCCATCACCGCGACCGTGATCGGAACCTTCAGCTTCGCGATGTGCGCTTCGACCGCCTTGACCGTCGGCACCATGTCGTACTCGAGGCGGCCGCACGTAGGGCATGCGACCAGCGTTGCGCTCTCGTTGCGGAAGGCGAGGGTCTTCAGGATCTCATGCGCGACGCGCACCTCTTCGCGTGGATCGGACGTGGCGAGCGACACGCGGATGGTGTCCCCGATGCCCTCGCTCAGGAGGATGCCCGTGCCGACGGCACTGCGGATGCTGCCCGCCTCGACAGGGCCTGATTCGGTGACGCCCAGGTGGATCGGATACGCGCGCGCGGCGGCGAATTTGCGGTTGGCCATGATGTTGGTCCACACGTCCGTGGACTTCAGCGAAACCTTGATGAAGCCCGGCCCGTAGTCGAGCTCCTCGAGGATCTTGCAGTGGCCGAGCGCCACCTCGACCATGCGGTCGGCCGTGCGCTCGCGGTCGTCGCGGTCGATCTGGTGCTGCTCGCGGAGGCTCTTGTGCACCTCTTCGGGCAGCGAGCCCGCGTTGACCCCGATGCGGAACGGGATCTGGCGCTCCTTGGCGGCGGTGACGACCTTGATCACCTTGTCGCGGTCGGGGATGTTGCCGGGGTTGAGCCGCAGGCAGTGCACGCCGGCTTCGATCGCCATCAGGGCGAGCGTGTGGTCGTAGTGGATGTCGGCGATCACCGGCAGGGGCGAGCCTTTGACGATCTCCTTGAGCGCCTCGGCCGCCTCGTGGTCAGGCACCGCCGGCCGGACGATCTCGCAGCCGGCTTCCTTGAGCTCGTGGATCTGGCGCAGGGTCGACTTGACGTCGCGGGTGTCGGTCTTGGTCATCGTCTGCACCGCGATCGGCGCCGCGCCGCCGATGACCACACCGCCGACGTTGACCGGTATCGACTTGCGTCTCGAGACCATCAGTGCCCGCCCAGGAACTGGCCGGTGGCGATGCGTTGGATGTCCAGGAAGCTGATGATCGCGGCGAGGCCCAGCAGGGCGACCAGGCCCCAGCGCTGGAAGTTGAGCTCGCTCTTGCGGTCGAACGGCCGGCGCCGAAGCGCCTCGATCACCACTACGACGATGCGGCCACCGTCGAGGGCGGGGACCGGGAGAAGGTTGGTGAAGCCGAGAGCCACCGACAGGATGGCGACCAGCAGGATGTAGTCGGTCGGACCCTGGCTCACGCTTTGCTCGGTGATCGCCGCGATGCCGATCGGACCGGTCAGGCCTTGCGGACCGAAGAGCCCTCCGGGAACCTTGCCGGTCACCAGGGCGGAAAGACCCTGGGTGATGCCGCCGATCGCGTTGAACGGGAACTGCACGCCGTTGGTGACAGCGGACTGCACCGAGACCAACCCGGCCACGCCGATGCCGACATAGCACGCGTTGGTCGGGTCGCAGACCGGCGCGAGGATGTAGCTGAACGGCTTCCCGTCGGCGTGGAAACCGGTCAGGACGATGGGCTTGCCGGGGGCTGCCTTCTCTTGCTCCTGGATGTACCCAGGACCGGTGACCGGCTTGCCGTTGACGGCCCGGATGTGGTCGCCAACATGGACGCCCGTCATCGCCGCCGGGGTGCCGGGGATCACCCTCACCACCTTGCCCGGGTCGTCGTTGAGCTGGCTCAGGCCGTAGCCGGTCGTGAGCAGGATCGCCACCAGAAAGTTGGCGGCCGGCCCGGCGGCCAGGATCGCGATCCTCTGCAGGGCCGGTTTGGAGTGGAAGCCGTTGGGTTCGTTGAAGTCATCGGCCTCCATACCGCCCATGCGGACGTAGCCGAGGATGGGCAGCAGCCGCAGCGCATAGAGGGTGCCGCCCCGTGTGAACGAGATCAGCTTGGTGCCGGCGCCGATCGAGAACTCGATCACGCGCACCTTGAACAGCTTCGCGATCGCGAAGTGCCCTCCCTCGTGGGGCGCGATCAGGATCAAGAACGCCAACGCAATGGCGGCCACGCTCACGATCCCACCGGTTATCTGCGGCACGCCTTCAGACTACCGGAGTATGCCCCTGGTCTCCTTCACGTAGGCACGAGACCAGCGATCGGCCTCCAGGATGTCCTCCAGGTCCTCCCCGCCTCCCGAAAAGGCCTCCAGGGTGCGCTCGACGGTCCGGATGATGCCGCTGAAGGGGATGTCGCCGGCCAGGAATGCGTTCACCGCCTCCTCGTTGGCCGCATTGAGCACAGCCGGGCGTCCTGCCCCCGCCTGAGCGGCGGCCCGAGCCAGGCGAACGGCCGGGAAGCGGGCTTCGTCGAGCGGGTAGAACTCGAGCGGGCCCAGGTCCTCCAGGTTGGTCGGAGGCACGGCATCGGCCAGCCGATCGGGGTAGCCGAGGGCGATCGAGATTGGGAGGCGCATGTCAGGCCGCCCGAGCTGCGCCTTCAGGGAGCCGTCCACGAACTCGACCAGGGAATGGACGGCGCTCTGCGGGTGGACTACCACCGAGATCTGCCTCAGGGGCAGGCCGAACAGGTGGTGTGCCTCGATCAGCTCCAGGCCCTTGTTCATCAGGGTCGCCGAGTCGACGGTCACCTTGGGCCCCATCGACCACCGGGGGTGGTTCAACGCCTGCTCCACGGTCACCTGGTCGAGGTCGAGGTCGGGGTGGGACCAGAAGGGGCCGCCGCTCGCAGTGATGATCAGCCGGCGAACGCGATCCAGCCGCTCTCCCCACAGGCACTGCCAGATGGCGCTGTGCTCCGAGTCGATGGGCCGGATCCCGCGGGCGCCGGCTGCCTTCATCACCAATGCGCCCGCCATCACGAGCACCTCTTTCGTCGCGAGGGCGATCTCTTTTTCAGCTGTCAGCGCGGCCATGGTCGGAGCCAGCGCCCGGGCTCCGGGGATGGCGATCACCACGAGGTCGCATCGCGGGTCGGTGACCATCGCGTTTACACGCACATCGAAGTCAGGCTCACCGGCCTGCCCCTGGATGACGTATTCCGCCTTCCGGCTGGCGGACCTCCTGCCCTCCGTGAGCCCGAACAGCCGCAGCCGCTCTGGATTGCGGTCGATCACGTCGAGCGTCTGCTGGCCTATGGAGCCCGTGGCGCCAAGGATGGCGACGTTGAGGGGTCGGGCCACGTCAGTGGATCAGGTGGAACATGGAAACGTAGAAGTAGACAAGGATCGGAGGAAACAGGATCGAGTCCAGGCGGTCGAGCACTCCGCCGTGGCCCGGAATCAGGTGCGACGAGTCCTTGACTTCGGCGATGCGCTTCATCTGCGACTCGACCAGGTCGCCGACAAGCGCGCTGACGCCGACGAGCACGCCGATCGCGATGGCGTGCAGCGGCGACAGTCCGATGATCCCCGACGCTCCGATCAACATCGCAACCACGGACGCGATAACTCCCGCGACCGCACCCTCGACGGTCTTGTGCGGGCTGATCGTGACGAAAAACGGATGGCGCCCGATGCGGCTGCCGACCAGCAGTGCGGCCGCGTCGTTGGCGATGACGGCGAAGATCGTGAACAGCGTCCATACGAATCCGTTCGGCTTGGAGGTGTAGAGAAGCAGGTAATAGTTGAACGGCATGCCGATGTAGAGCGCGCCCGCCAGGCCCATCGCCCACCGGCCCAGGCCCTGCCGGCGCCCAGGCAAGACCAGGAATCCGGCCAGCCCGCCGACGAGGGCGAGCGCCAGCACGAGGGTGACGTCGATCTCCTTGAGCACTGTGCCGCTGAAGGCGAAGAACGCGCCCAGGGGAAACAGTAGCCAGGCCGGGGCGCGGGAACCCATGCCTTCCGAGAGGCCCAGGAACTCCCACAGCGCGAGTCCGCCCAGGATGAGCACCAGGGCGTAGACGCCGTAGATGCCGGCGTACACGCCGATCAGAACAAGGCCGAGGAACACGGCGGCGCTCAAGATCCGGACCATCAGCGGGCTGGGTTTGATGCCGGCCAGGTAGGCGTTGCCCGTCGTCACCGCGCGGCGGCTCCGGCGGCGGGCGATCCGACCTCCGGCCGCCCGCCGAAGCGGCGGATGCGCGAGTTGAACTCGGCGATTGCGGCCTTCAGGTCTTCGATGTCGAAGTCAGGCCACAGGGTCTCGGTCACAAGCATCTCGGCATAGGCCGATTGCCACAGCAGGAAGTTGCTGACCCGGCTCTCGCCCGCAGTGCGGATGATGAGATCGGGGTCTGGAAGGTCAGGGACATAGAGCCGCGATGCGATGGCCGATTCATCGATCTGCTGCGGAACGACATGATCGTGCACCAGCCTGCGCACCGCGTCGACGAGCTCGGCTCGGCCGCCGTAGTTCAGGCAAACGTTGAGGACGCCGTTGGTGTTGTTCGCGGTCCGCGCCACCGCCTCTCCAATGCGATCGCGCATTCGCGACGAGAGCCCGTCCCTGCGCCCGCTCACGACGATCCGCACGCCTCGGCGGTGCATCTCGTCGATCTCGCGCTGCATCGTCTCGTGGAAGAGCCTCATCAAGGCCCGTACCTCGGCGCGAGGCCGGGTCCAGTTCTCCGTCGAGAACGCATAAACCGAGAGCACTTGCACCCCCAGCTGCTCGCAGCCCTCGAGCGCCCGCTTGATCGCCCGGACGCCGGCCCGGTGGCCGAAGCTGGCCGGACGCCCGCGGCGGCGGGCCCAGCGGCCGTTGCCGTCCATGATGATTCCGATGTGCCGGGGAACTGACGAGTCCAAGCGCTGAAAGAGTATGCGGGAGGGAATGGCGCCCCGGCCTAGACCTCCATGACCTCCGCCTCTTTGCGGGCGGCCAAGCCGTCGACCCGTTCGATATGCGTCTCGGTCAGCTTCTGCAGGCGTGCATGGGCCCGCTTGGCCTCGTCCTCCGGGACCTCGCCCTGCTTCTGCATCGCATCGACGCGATGGAGCTCGTCGCGGCGCACGTTGCGGATCGCCACCCTGGCTTCCTCGGCCTTGTGGCGGACGAGCTTCACATACTCCTTGCGGCGCTCCTCGGTAAGCGGAGGAATCGGAACGCGAATGACCTGGCCGTCACTCGCCGGGTTCAGACCCTGCTCTCCCGAGCGCAGCGCCTTCTCGACCGCCCCGATCTGGCTCTTGTCGTACACCTGCACGACGAGGAGCCGAGCCTCGGGCGCGCTGATCTGCGCCAGCTGGTTGAGGGGGGTCGGCGTGCCGTAGTAAGGCACCATGACCTTGTCGATCAGGGCCGGGTTGGCGCGGCCTGTCCGGATGGTGGCAAGCTCGGATCCGAAGTGATCGACCGACTTCGACATCTTCGACTCGCCGTCGCGCAGGATTGGATCGATCATCCCATCGCTCCCACCAACGTGCCTATCTCCTCCCCGAGGACAACACGTTCGATGTTGCCAGGCTCGAGCAGGTTGAAGACCACGATGGGCACGTTGTTGTCCATGCAGAGGGTGAGGGCCGTGTTGTCCATCACCTCGATACCGCGGTTGAGCACCTCGAGGTAGTCGAGGTGCTCCAGCTTGACTGCGTTCGGGTCGAGCTTCGGGTCGGCGGTGTACACGCCGTCGACCTTGGTTGCCTTCAGGATGACGTCGGCTTCGATCTCGACCGCGCGCAGCGCCGCGGTGGTGTCGGTCGTGAAGTACGGGTTGCCGGTGCCGGCCGCGAGGATGACGACGCGTCCTTTCTCGAGATGGCGGACAGCACGTCGGCGGATGTACGGCTCGGCGACCTGGGGCATCTGGATCGCGGTCATGGTGCGTGCGGGAATGCCAGTGCGCTCGAGCGCGTCCTGGAGCGCCAGCGCGTTGATGACCGTGGCGAGCATCCCCATGTAGTCGCCCGTCGCGCGGTCGAACCCACGCTCACTGGCGGCAAGGCCGCGGAAGATGTTGCCGCCGCCCACGACGAGCGCGATCTGCACTCCCATCTCGTGGACGCGCTTGACCTGGCCTGCGATCGTTTGCACCACGGCGAGGTCGATGCCGTAGTCGCGCTTGCCGCCGAGCGCCTCACCGCTCAGCTTGAGGATGATGCGGTTGTACTTCGGCGTTCGGTCGCCCATCAGCGCCTCAGCTGCGGCCGGCTGGCGACGCGGGGACGCCCTCGTCGCCTTCGGCGCTCTCGTCAGCCTCGCGGACGTTGAACCGGGCGAACCGTCGCACCAAGATGTTCTCCTGCAGCTTCGAGATGTTCTCCGCGATCAGGTCCTTGACCGTGTGCTTGGGCTCTCGAAAGTATGCCTGCTCCAGCAGGACTGTCTCTTTGATGAAGTTCTCGACTTGGCCGTCGATCCGCTTGGCGATGGCCTGCGGCGGCGTGCCGTCCAGCTCCGCCTTGCGCATGTAGATGGCCCGCTCCTCTACGAGCACATCGTCGGGGATCTCGTCGCGTGAGACCCAGCGGGGGCTGGTGGCCGCGATCTGCAGAGCGATCTCCTTGGCCAGCTTGCGGAACTCCTGGCCCTTCGCGACGAAGTCAGTCTCGCAATCGACCTCGACCAGGACGCCGACCTGCGGCGGATAGTCGGGCGTCGTGCGGTGCAGGTAGGCCTCGACGACGCCCTGCCCGGTCGTGCGCCCGGCACGCTTGGCGGCCTTGGCGATTCCCTTTTCGCGCAGGATCGTGAAGGCCTTCTCGAGGTCTCCGTCCGCCTCCTCGAGCGCGTTCTTGCAGTCCATCATGCCGGCGCCTGACATCTCGCGGAGCCTCTTGACGAGCTCCATGGGAACCCCCGCCACTAGCGTGCCTCTTCTTCGTCGCCGGTTCGGCCGCCGATGAACTCCTCCTCGGAAACGGTCGGCAGGTAGTCCTCCTCATCCTCGAGGTATTCCTCGATCTCCTCGTATCTCGGCGTCTCGAGAAACTCGCGCTCCTCGGGCTCAGGGAGGATCTCTCCGCGGGCCTGTGCCTCCTGGCGGCCATCCTGGCACGCGTCGGCGATCTTGCCGGTCAGGAGCTTGACGGCGCGGATGGCATCGTCGTTGCCGGGGATGACGTAGGTGATGAGGTCGGGGTCGCAGTTGGAGTCGACGATCGCGACCACGGGGATCTTCAAGCGGTTCGCCTCGGTGACCGCGATGTGCTCCTTACGCGGGTCGACGACATAGAGGGCGCCAGGCAGCCGCTTCATATCGGCGATGCCGTCGAAGTGGAACATCAGGCGATCGAGCTCGTCCTGGAGCTTCTTGGCCTCTTTCTTCGAGAGCTGCTCGAACTGGCCTTCCTGCTGCATGCGCCGAAGCTCGTGCAGGCGGTCGATGCGCTTCTTGACAGTGCTGAAGTTGGTGAGCATGCCGCCCATCCAGCGACGGTTGACGAAGTACATGCCGCAACGCGCGGCCTCGGTTTGGATCGTTTCCTGCGCCTGCTTCTTCGTGCCCACGAAGAGCACGGGACGGCCGCTGGCCGCAACCCCGCGTACGAAGTCCCACGCGTCGTCGAGGAGCCTGACGGTCTTCTGCAGGTCGATGATGTGGATGCCGTTGCGCGCAGTGAAGATGTACGTCCGCATCTTTGGGTTCCAGCGGCTGGTCTGATGCCCGAAATGGACACCCGCCTCCAGCAGCTGCTTCAGGGTTACCTGAGCCACGTTTCGATTGCCTCCCTGTTCCACTTCCGCCCGGTTCTGGCCTTGGATCAAGGACAGGAGCAGTGCCCCGGGCGTGCTAACTCAGTCGGTTGAGACTGGCGTTGGAAGTATACCCAGGACCCGAGATCTGAATCAGAGGCCGCCCGGGAACCTACCGGCGCAGAAACCGCTGTTGACGATCGACGACACCTTCGCACTAACCCGCACGTTGCCAGCAGTCTCGGCTGGAAACTGGATCACCGCGTCGTGGGCGAGCAGATGATCCTCGTCGATCCAGCCACATGCAATGTGTCCCTGGACCGTCGCATAAGGACCTGGACCCAGCTGGACGATTCCGGTGGCAGCCGGAGGCGCGCCGATGCCAGTGCCGGTGGCGAAGAAGATGCTGTTGCCCGCCGGCGACAAGCTCGTCTCGGTGAAGCCGGACCCTGTCGCTCCAGGACCGGTCACCGAGATGATCTTTCCCGCCCAGTCGTACAGCGTCGTCGCACCGGACGAGTAGTTGACACAGCCGACACCGGCCGGCGAGGGCCGAACACTCAACGTGCAGTTGCTGGCGTTGATGGTGGCAATTCGCACCGCTGTCGAAGCGTTGGACACGTGCCATGACACCGGCGTGAGGCCCGCGGGCTCGAAGGTGCATGCGACCACCACCGCGAGGACCAGGGCGCCGTTGTGCCAGCCCATCGGCCACAGCGTGGTCCCTGTCTTTCCCTTGGGTTGGGTCGTCGTGTAGATGTCGGCATGGTGCCCATGGCCGACCAGGTCTTCGACATACAGCCGGAGCGAGATCGTCGTCGCCGCGGACACGTCTTCGACGACCACAGCAATGCGCTGGTTGTCGGGACTGACAGAGAAAAAGCTCACCGTTGTGGGACCACCGGGGACGGTGGTCACATCGGTCACGCCCGAAAGGGAGACGCGGCGGATGTTCGTGTCGCCATCACGGATATAGACCTGGGTGCTGCTTGCACTCACGGGAGGCGGCTCCATCGCGCCGTCATTCGCCGACGAGCAGAACTTCACCGAGGGCGGCGCCACCGGCGCTTGAGCCACGACAAAACCATCCGCCCTGATCAGATCCAGCGCAGCTCCGCCCCCGACCAGCAGGAGCCCGTACGGCCCGGTCAACGGACCGGCGGTCGGGGATGTCGCAGGTCCGGCGGTGGCGCTTGCCGATGGCGACGCCGACGCGTCAGAGGACGGAGTATTGAAGTGCACGACCGTGGGACTGGTCGGCTGCCCGCACGCCGCGAGCATCGCGACGGTCGCCGTCAGGAGAGCGAGATTTCGCATCGGCCGCGCCAACTCTAACCGGACGGTCGCCGGCTCGAGCGCTTTCAGACCTCGGCTTTCTCGGCCTTCTTGACGCCCTTCGGACCTGGGCAATTCGGGTAGTCGGAGCACGACTTGAATGGCCCGTACCGGCCGCGCCGCTCGACCAGCGGCTTGCCGCAGATCGGGCAGGGCTCGTCCAGCACCTTCGGGCCCTCGCGCACCTTGCCGTCCTTTCCGATGTTGGCCCGGTACTTGCATTCGGGGTAGCGTGAGCACGCGACGAAGGGCCCGTATCGGCCGGTCCGCTCCACGAGCTGCCCTTCCCCGCACTGCGGGCACTTCTCACCGGTCGGCTTGGCCTCGGCCTGCGCCGCATCGCGCTTGATGTACTTGCAGTCGGGATAACCGGAGCAGCCGATGAACTCTCCGTATCGACCGGTGCGCTGCTGCAACGGCTTGCCGCACACGGGGCACGGCTCGTCGAGCAGCTTCGGCTCCGGCACCTCGCCGTTAGGGGTCATCGCGCGGCGAAACTTGCATTTCGGGTAGCGCGAGCAGCCCATGAACGGACCGAATCGGCTTGCCTTCAGGACTAGGTGACCCTCATGGCACAGCGGGCACTCCTCGTCGGTGTCGGCCGGCATCGCCTTTTCGGCGGCAGTGAGCATCTTCTGCAGCGGGCCATAGAAGTCGCTGACTACGGGCACCCACTCCTGGCTGCCGCGCTCGACTTCGTCCAGACGCTGCTCGAGGGTCGCGGTGTAGTCGTCGTCGGAGATGACCTTGAAGTGGTCGACCATGATCGCGTTCACTGCTTCGCCGATGCGCGTCGGGTGCAGCCGGCGTTCCTTGATCTCGACGTAGCCGTGGTCCTTGATCGTCTCGACGATCGGTGCGTACGTCGACGGCCGGCCGATGCCGCGCTGCTCCAGCTCCTTGATCAGCGTCGCCTCCGAATAGCGCGGAGGCGGCTGGCTGAAGTGCTGCTCGGGCTTGATCCCGTGATACGTGAGGTCCTCACCGGCAGCGAGGTCGGGAAGCTCGGTCTCGCCGTTCTCGTCGCGCTCCCATACCTTGTAGAAGCCGTCGAACGCGAGCACCGAACCGGTCGCCCGGAAGACGTACTCGCCACCTTCGATCTCGACCTGGGTCTGGTCATAGACAGCCGGCGCCATGCGGCTGGCGACGAAGCGCCGCCAGATCAGGTCGTAAAGCTTGTACTGGTCGGGCGAGAGGTGCTTGCGAATGGATTCCGGCGTGCGGCTCACGTCGGTCGGCCGGATGGCTTCGTGCGCGTCCTGCACCGCGGGGCCTGCCTTGGCGGCTCGCGGCCCGCCGACATACTTCTCGCCGAACTCTTGCTTGACGAAGCCCTTCACCTTCGTCTCCGCCTCCGCGGAGATGCGGGTGGAGTCGGTGCGCATGTAGGTGATCAACCCGGTCGACCCCTCGTCGCCCAGCTCGATCCCCTCGTACAGCTGCTGCGCGATGCGCATCGTGTTTCGAGGCCGGAAGCGGAGGCGGCTGGAAGCGTCCTGCTGCAGGGTCGACGTGATGTAGGGCAGGTACGAGCTCTTGGTCCGGCGCTTCTTCTCGACACCCAGGACCCGGTAGGTCGAGCCTTCGAGGGCGCGCACGATCGCGTCGGCCTCGGCCTGCGTCTTGACCTCCAGCTTGGCTTCGGCGTCAGCGCTGTCGGGCGCGTTCTTGGGCCGGTTCAGCCGGGCCAGGAAGAGGCGCTCGTCGGCCAGCTTGGAGAGCTCGACGTCGATCGTCCACGACTCGACCGGGACGAACTTCCGGATCTCCTCCTCGCGGTCGACGACCAGGCGCAGGGCGACCGAGGACACGCGGCCGGCGCCGATTCCCTTCTGGACCTTGCTCCACAAGAACGGGCTCAGGCGGTAGCCCACCAGCCGGTCGACCACCCGGCGCGCCTGCTGCGCGTTGACGAGCCGCATGTCGATCTCACGGGGCGACTCGAGCGCCTTGCGGACGGCGTCCGCGGTGATCTCGTGGAACTCGATGCGCTTCGGGGACTTCAGCTTCAGGACCTCTGCCAGGTGCCAGGCGATCGCCTCCCCCTCCCGGTCAGGGTCGGAGGCCAGGATCACGTTCTGGCGGTCCTTCTTCGTCGCCGAGGTCAGCTCGTTGATGGTCTTGCGCCGGCTCTCGACCACCTCGTACCGAGGCTTGAAGCCCGCCTCCACGTCCACCGCGATCTCCTTTTCGGGGAGGTCGCGGACGTGGCCCATCGAGGCGAGAACGTCGAAACGATCCCCCAGGAACCGCTTCAGAGTCCGCGCCTTGGCGGGCGACTCGACGATGATCAAACCTTCCGGCACAGCAACTCCTTTATTCCCCAGGAGCCGGTTTTAGTCCCAAGGCTGGGAGTCGGGCGGGCCGGCCGGCCGCTGAGGCGGGCAATCCTACGCCCGTTCTTTGCCGCGACGCAATGCCCTTACGAAGCCCGGTCCGTGACGGCGCACAGCGCCGTCGAGCTCCAGCGAGGTGAGCCTTCCGAGCACCTCGGCGACCGGCAGCTCGAGCTTTCGGGCCAGCTCGGCGGCGCTGACGGAGAGCACGTCTGAGAGGTGGAGGAGGAGGCCGTCGCGTTCGGGGGGAAGGCTGAAACCCAGGCGTTTGGGGGCGGCCAGAGGGTCGTCCAGAACCTCGCCGCCGAGGCCAAGGGCGGCGAGCACGTCACGGGCGTTCTGGACCAGGGCAGCGCCGTCGCGGATGAGGTTGTGGGTGCCCACCGACAGCGGCGAGAAGATGCTGCCCGGCACCGCCATTACCTCTTTATATAGGTCGAGCGCGGCCTCGGCGGTGATCAGCGCGCCCGACCCCTCGACTGCCTCCACGACCACCACAGCGTCTGAGAGCGCAGCCATGGTGACGTTGCGGGCGGGGAAGTTCTGGCGCCTGGGCGACGAGCCATTCGGAAACTGGCTCACCAGGGCACCGCCGCCCGCGACGATCTCCTCGGCGAGGCGAAGGTGGGCCGCGGGATACACGATGTCGACTCCCGTTCCCATCACCGCCACCGTGACGCCGCCGGCGGTCAGAGCCCCTCGGTGAGCGGCGGCGTCGCACCCGAGCGCAAGTCCGCTGACGACGATCACGCCCGCTCGGGCAAGGTCGGCGGCGAGCTGCTCGGCCACCGCTTCGCCGTACGGCGAGGGCCGTCGCGAGCCGACGATGGCGACCCTCGGACCGTCGGGTGGCGGCCAGGTGCCTCGAGCGTTGAGCGTCGAGAGGTCAGGCGGCGACGTCATGAAGTCGGTAACCCAGCGCTTCCAGGACGTGCCGGTCGCCGATGGCCTCCGCGCCTTCGAGATCGGCGGCGGTCCGTGCCACACGCCAGGCGCGATGAAAGCCGCGGGCGGTCAGACCCTTCTGCTCGGACCAGCGTTCGAGCGTGCGCCTGGAACCGGGTTCGAGAAGCGCCACCTCGCGCAGCCGCCGTGGCTTCAGCTGGGCGTTGAGGCAGCCCTGCCGGTCGAGCTGGCGACTCCGGGCGGCGGCGACACGAGCGCGGACTGTGGCCGAAGCCTCGCCTCGCGGTTCCGACGCCAGCTCGGCGAGCGGCACGCGCCGGACTCCCACCTGGAGGTCGATGCGGTCGAGCAGAGGTCCGGAAAGGCGCCGTTGGTAGGCATCGACCAGTGCCGGGGTGCAGCGGCAGGTCCTGGTGGAGTCGCCGAGCCACCCACACGGACATGGGTTAGTGGCGGCCACCAGAGTGAACCTCGCGGGATAGGTGACGGATCCGCCCGATCGCGTGATGGTGACGCGTCCGGTCTCCAGCGGTTGGCGCAGGGCCTGCAGAACCGGCGCTTGAAACTCGGCGAGCTCATCCAGAAAGAGCACACCGTGATTCGCGCGGCTGATCTCGCCGGGCAGAGCCAGACCCGTACCACCGCCGACCAGCCCCGCCATCGAGATTCCGTGGTGCGGCGCGCGAAACGGGCGTGTCCAGTCCAACGGCCTTCCCGGCAGCAGGTCTCCCAGTAGGCTCCTTACCTGCGCGACCTCGAACGCCTCGCCGAGGTCGAGTGGCGGGAGGATGCCTGGCACGCAGCGCGCCAGCATGGTTTTGCCCGAGCCCGGTGGACCCGTGAGCAGAAGGTGGTGCCCGCCCGAAGCCGCCACCTCGATCGCACGGCGGGCCTCCTCTTGACCGTGAACCTCGGCCAGGTCGTGCTCGAGGCCGGCATCGCTCGAATCGAAAACGGCCTCAGCAAAGGGCTGCGGTGTGATGGGTTCCTGGCCGAGGAGATGCGCGACGACTTCCCCGAGCCTCGTGCAGGGGATGACCTCCAGGCCCTCGATCAGCGCCGCCTCGCTCGCATCCACCGCGGGCACGAAGAACCGCTCGAACCCGGCCTTCTGAAGGCAGCGCGCCGCCACCAGCACGCCGTCGACGTGCCGGATGGCTCCATCGAGCGCGAGCTCGCCGAGGAACGCCGTGCGCGCAGGCGCCCGTTTACCTATCTCGGCGAGCGCGATCGCAACGGCCATGGGAAGGTCGAGCCCACTTCCCTGCTTGCGCATCTCCGCGGGGGCGAGGTTGACGGTAAGGCGCTTGCGGGGGAAATCAAGGTCGCTGTTCTTGATGGCCGAGCGGACCCGCTCGCGCGCCTCCTTCACCGACGTGGCCGCGAGCCCGACCAGATAGAACGCCGGATCGCCGTTGCCGCTGTCGGCCTGGACCTCGACACGCCGCGCTTCGAGTCCAACGAGCACGCAGGAATGGACGGTGGCGAGCACGCGGCGACGATAGGAGGTCAGGCTCGTGAGGGGAGCCCAGGCTGTTAAGAGCGCATAGGGCGGAATCGCGACGACCTTGCGTGCCAGTCCAAGCTCCAGCTTCCACCCATGTTCGTGAACGAGGCGATGATGGCGCCGACACAGCTCTTTCTCGTACTTGCTCTCTACGCCAGCCTGGGTTCAGGGCGCCAGCGGCCGTCCTCCTCGATGTATCCCGCGGGCTGGTCGGGCTCGTGGCTGAGCACGAGCAGCCACCGATGCTTCTGCGCTTCGTCGAACAGCCGCGCCTTCTGCTCGAGCACCCGCAGCGGCTCGATGTCGGCCGCCATCGTCCAGGGCACGCGCAGATGCGGCGTCTGGCAGACCAGGTCCCCGGTCACGGCGCAGGCAAGCTCACCCGAGCGCAGCACGAGGACCTGGCTTCCCGGCGTGTGCCCGCCCACATGCCGGATCTGGACACCCGGCATGACCTCCGCGTCGCCGTCCAGGTACTCCACGAGGTTGTTGCCATCCGCCAGCGGTGTGAAGTCGTCGGTCACGTATGCGGCCTGGCTGCGCATATCGGGGCTCAGCGCAAAATCCCACTCGCTGCGCTGGATGAAATGGCGCGCCTTTGGAAACGTGAGCTCGAGGCATCCCTTGTCCCAGCGCGTGAGACCGCCGGCGTGGTCCCAGTGCAGGTGGGTGGTGATGACGGCGTCGACCTCATCCGGCCGTATTCCGATCCGGTTCAGCGAATGCAACAGACCTTCGGGTTCGCGCAGCGCGACCTGCAGCGCGCGCTTCTCGCTCAGCTTGGTGCCGATACCTGTCTCGCAAACGATCACGCGCCCATTGATCCGCGCGATCAGGCCGACGCACGCCATGTCGATCATGTTGTTGCCGTCAGCGGGCTTCTGCTTCTCCCACAACAGCTTAGGGACCACACCGAACATGAGGCCTCCGTCTGCCTTCCACCTCCCCGCTATGAGGATGTACAGCTCGAGGTCACCCAGCCGCATGCTCACTAATATGCAGCGGCAATGGCCATAGCGGCGATTCAGACTGCGAGGCTCTCCAAGGACTACGGGCTGGGACGCGGCCTTTTCGAGCTGGACCTTCAGGTCCCGCAGCAGGAGGCTTTCGGGTTCCTCGGCCCGAACGGCGCGGGCAAGAGCACCACGATCCGGCTCTTGATGGGCCTGATCCGGCCGACCGCGGGGTCCGCCCACGTCTTCGGCCTCGACTGCATCCGGGACTACGTCGCAGTCAAGCAAAAGGTGGGTTACGTGCCAGGCGAGATGCCGCAGTTTGGCAGCCTTCGCGGTTCGGAGGTCGTGGCCTACCTCGGCGGCATGCGCGGAGGCGCCGACGTGAAGCTCGTACGCAGCCTCGCCGAGAGATTCGACCTCGATCTCAGCCGCCGCTACAGGGAGTACTCCAGCGGCAACAAGCAGAAGCTCGGCATCGTCCTGGCCTTCATGCACAAGCCCCAGCTTCTGATCCTCGACGAGCCGACGAGCGGCCTCGACCCGTTGAACCAGCAGGAGTTCTACGCCCTCCTCAACGAGGCCCGTGATGGCGGCGCCACGGTGTTTCTTTCCTCGCACATCCTCTCCGAGGTGGAGCGGACCTGCGACCGCGTTGGCATCGTGCGGTCGGGCCGGCTGGTGCGGATCGCGGAGCTCGACGAGCTGCACAGAATCCGGTTCCACCACGTCGAGATCGAGTTCACACCCGGTTCACGCATTCCGGTGGATGCGATCAAAGCCGCGGCAGGGGTCGAGGATGTGGTGGCCGAAGACCACCGGGTCGCGCTAACGGTGAAAGGCAGCTTCGAGCCACTGCTTCGCGCGATCCGAGACGCGAAGGTTACCAACCTGGTCAGCCACGAGCCGAGCCTCGAGGAGATTTTCCTGGAGTACTACCGGGAAGCGCCCCGAGCACTTCCCAGCTGATGATCGCGTACCTGTTCGCCCTTCGCCTGGGCCGATGGGGGATCGCGGGATTCAGCGCCATAGGCTTCCTGATCACGCTGCTCAATGCGGCGGGGTTCTACCAGGTGGCGGGTCACACCCAGGCAGAACGGGAGGCGTTCGCCCGATCGATCGACGTACTGGCAGCGCAGTTCTCGGTCATCCTCCCCCCGCCGATACGTCCGGACACGGTCGGCGGTTACGTCCAGTTTCGGGCCTATGGAGCGCTCGCCATCGCTTTCGCGATCTGGGCGCTCGCATCGGCGAGCGGCGCTGCCCGCGGCGATGAGGAGCGCGGCATCGTCCCGGCCGTTCTGGCGGCAGGGGTTTCGAGACTGAGGCTGATCGCCTCCCGGGCCGGCGCGTTCGCGATCGGTACAGCCGTGGCGGCGCTCGCGTCGAGCGCAGGTGTGCTGATCGGAGTCGCGAGCGGCGGCGAATCGATCAGCGCAGCGGCGGCGGCGGAGGCGGCACTGACTTTGGTTTCGCTCGCGCTGTGCTGCTACGCAATCACGCTGCTGATCTCGCAACTCACGAGCCCACGCGGGGCCACACCGGTAGCGGGCGTCGTCCTTCTCGCACTGTTTCTCATCAACAGTCTCAGCCGCACATTCGACTGGCTGGTCGGGTGGCGGCGCATCTCCCCGTTCCATTACTCCGAGCAGAGCTCACCCCTGGTGCCTGACGGGAACCTCGACGTCGGTGCCACCCTGGTCCTTCTCGGCATTGCCGTAGCCGCGGCAGTGCTGGCGGCCATTGCCTTCCGATACCGAGATGTCGGCTCGCCACTCTTCGGCCTCCCCGCGCCCTCCCACCCGGCCGGCTACGAGATGTCGCGCTCGCTCGCGTGGCGGATTCCGGTCGTGCGCGAGCTGTACGAGCAGCGCGTCGCCATCGTCGTGTGGACCGTGGGCCTTGCCGCGCTGGGAGCCATCTTTGTCGTGCTGACCAAGTCCATCGTCGAGCCTCTGCTCGCCATTCCCGGGCTCGCGCGCTATTTCGGCGCGTTCATCCATGGCGCCGTCTATCCCTCGTTCCTGGGCTTCATATGGCTGAGCTTCACCCAGCTGCTCATGGCCGGATTCGCCGTCACCCAGGTTGCACGCTGGAGCGCGCAGGATTCCGATGGGCGTCTCGAGCTGATTCTCAGCAATCCCATCTCGAGGGTCCGCGTGGTGATCGACCGCGTCGTCGTGCTCACGCTGGAAGCGCTGATCATCGCGGCGGTCAGTGGTATCGCGGTGGGGGCCGAAGCCCACTACCAATCCATCGACCTGGATCGCGGCCGCCTCGCCGCGGCCACGCTCCTGCTGGTGCCGTTCACGCTGGTTTTCGGCGTGATCGGGGCGCTGCTGGCCTCGAGGATCCCGCGCGCGACCGTCGGGCTGCTCGGGACATTCGTGTTCGCGAGCTACTTGATCACGCAGCTGGGCCCGATCTTCAAGCTGCCGACATGGCTGCAGGACGTCTCGGCTTTCAAGTTGTACGGCCAGCCGCTTACCACCGGAGTGGACCAAACTGGTCTTGTCATCATGGTGGTCATCGTGGTCGCCGGCCTCATAGCGTCAGCCATGGTCATGGAGCGCCGCGATATTGGCGCCTGAAGCCTCGGCTTACGAAAAGTAGCCAGAACTCGAACTCAGGAGGTAAACTTCGACGCCATGCCGAGATCGATGTGGAAGGGAGTCGTCTCGTTCGGGATGGTTTCCATCCCCATCCGTCTCTACAACGCCACGGAGTCCAGCGCCAAAGTGTCGTTCCGGCAGCTGTGCCCCGAGCACCGCTCGCCGATCAATTACAAGCGCTGGTGCCCGGAAGGCGAGCATGAGGTCCAGTACGGCGAGATCCTCAAGGGCTTCGAGGTCGGCAAGGACCGCTACGTCATCATCGACGACAAAGACCTGGACAACATTCCGCTGGCGACCACGCACAGCATCGACATCACCGAGTTCGTTCCCACCGACGACATCGAGCCCGGTCTTTACTACAACAGCGCCTACTACGTGGAGCCCGAGGAGCTTGGCAAGAAGCCATACCACCTTCTCCGCAAGGCCCTCGAGGCCACCGGCCGGCTGGCCGTGGCGAAGATCGCGCTGCGCGATCGTGAGCACCTCTGCGCCCTGCACTCCACCAACGGCGTTCTGCTCATGAACACACTCCACTGGCCAGACGAGATCCGCTCGGCTGAAGGGCTGAAGGGACTCGAAGGCGAGGTGAAGATCAACCCGAAGGAGCTCGAGATGGCCAAGGCGCTGATCGAGAGCCTGGCCGACACCTTCGACCCAAGCCGCTACAAGGACGAATACCGCGAGGCGGTCATGAAGGTCGTCCAGGCCAAGATCGAAGGCGAGGTCATCGAGGCGCCGCCCACGCCACAGCCCGCGAAGGTCATGGACCTCATGGAGGCGCTGCGGGCGTCGGTGGAGCAGGCCAAGAAGCAGCGATCTACGCGCGAGAAGGGGCAACCCGCCGAAGCCAAGAGGGCTCGTAGAAAGGCTTCCTGATCTCCAAAGCTAATCTGGGGGCGGTGGATTCCAACCAGCTCCAGATCGAGCTCGAGAGCTTTCCCTCCGAGCTGCGCCCGATGCAGGCCGCGTCGGCGGAAGCGCCGTTCAGCTCGCCGGAATATGTCTTCGAAGTGAAGTGGGACGGCCTCCGGTGCATGCTCTTCCGCGATCCGGAGGGCAAGGTCCACGTTCAGGATCGCGGCCTGAACGATCTGACCGCCGATCTCCCCGAGGTCACCGCAGCCGCCAGCCGTGTCCCCAACGGCAGCGTTATCGATGGGGAGCTCGTTGCCACCGACCCCGACGGCCGCCCCGACTACACGCGCCTGCGTGAGCGCCTTGTGGGCGGCGCCAAACGCAAGGACGAGATCCCGGTCGCGTACCTCGCCTTCGACGCGCTGTATCTCGAGGAGAAGCCGTTGCTGCGCCAGCCGCTCATCCGCAGACGAGCACGCCTTCGCAAAGCGGTCGAGGCGGGCGGCCACATCTTCGTGCCCGACCACATCGAGGAGGACGGCGTGGAGCTGTTCGAGGCGTGCCTCGAGCGAGGCCTGGAAGGCGTAGTGGCCAAGCACGTCCAGAGCCCTTACATCCCGGGCCAGCGCAGCCCTTTCTGGCTCAAGGTCAAAGCGGTCAAGTCAGATGACTTCGTCGTCATCGGCTGGACCGGTGAGAAGCCGTTCGACGCGTTACTCGTCGGTTTTTATGAGGACGGGCGCCTGCTCCCATGCGGCTCGGTCGGCGGCGGCTACGACCAGGCCATGGCAGATGTCATCAGTGACACTCTCGTCGAGCTGGCGTCAGACTCCTCGCCACTCGACCCGCCGCCGATCATGACCAAACCGGTGCGATGGGTGCGCCCCGAGCTTGTCGTCAGCGTGCGTTACTCGGAGTGGTCACCCGACGGCACGCTGCGCTTTCCCATCTTCAACGGACTTCGGCCCGAGGTTCATCCAGCCGAAGCTGTGAGGCATCGGCCGAGGGTCGTCATCTCCGGCCATGTCAAGCCGGGATCGCTTGCCTACGACCTGACCCGATTTCCCTTTTAGTGGCGAACCTCGACGCTGTCACCGGCGCGTTCAGCTTTACCGGCCGGTTCATCGCGCGCCGCCTGCTCGCCGATGGGCGCAGCGTACGCACGCTGACCAACCATCCACAGAGGCCCGGCGCGGAGGGCATGGACGTGGAAGTCGCACCGCTTCAGTTCAGCAATCGCAACGCGCTCGTCGAAAGCCTGCGCGGCGTTGACGTCCTCTACAACACCTACTGGATCCGATTCCCGCATTCTGGCCTCGGCTTCGACGATGCCGTGGCCAACACGCAAATGCTGATGAACGCCGCCGCTGAAGCCGGGGTCCGCAAGGCGGTTCACATCAGCGTCAGCAACCCGAGCCCCGACTCCGAGCTCGACTACTACGCCGGCAAGGCCCGCACTGAAGCGGTCGTCCGCGAATCCGGGCTCGCGTGGGCCGTGGTCAGGCCGACCCTCATCTTTGGCGCCGGTGACATCCTTATCAACAACATCGCGTGGCTTCTCCGCCACGTGCCGGTCTTCTTCATTCCCGGCCATGGCGCCTACCGCGTACAGCCTGTCGCAGGTGAAGACGTGGCCGACATCGCGGTCTGGGCGGCCGAGCACGACGGGATCACAGTCGATGCCGCGGGCCCAGACACCCTGTCCTATGCCGAGCTCGTCGACGCAGTCGCCATCGCGATCCACCACACCCGCCGCATCGTGTTTACGCCGCCGTCGCTGACCCTGCTCGCCGGGCGCGTCCTAGGCAGATATGTAAAGGACGTCGTCCTGACACCACAAGAGCTCGATGGCTTGATGCAGGAGCTGCTCGTGTCCAAAGAGCCGCCGCGCGGCCGTTTGCGACTTGACGACTGGCTGCTGAGAAGCTCGGACACGCTCGGCATGAGCTATGCGTCGGAGCTCGATCGCCACTTTCGCTAACTTGTAGCTGCGCATGACTACGGCCCCAGCTGGAACATCGGCCGCGGTCGAAGCTCGACAGCTGGTCAAGCGCTACGGCGTGGTCAGGGCGGTCGACGGGGTGAGCTTCCAGGCAGCGCGCGGCGAGATCTTCGGGTTCCTGGGCGCCAACGGCGCGGGCAAGACGACCACCCTGCGCATACTCTGCGGCCTTCTCCGGCCCACGTCGGGTACGGCGCTCATCGACGGCATCGACATCCAGGCCGACCCGCTCGCCGCGAAGGCACGGCTTGGATACCTCGACGAGGAGCCCTTCGTCCATCCGCACCTGACCGGGCGCGAATTCCTGAACTTCGTCGCCGATCTCTATCGCATGCCGCGTGGCGAGCAGCGCGAGCAACGCATGACCAGGCTGCTCAGCCTGTTCGACCTCGCGCAGAAAGACGGCGAACTAATCGGTGGCTACAGCCATGGGATGCGGCAGAAGATCGGGCTGGCCTCTCTTTTGATCCGCGAGCCTTCGGTACTTCTGCTCGACGAGCCAACCAACGGTCTCGACCCGCGATCGGCGCGCCTCGTCAAGGACCTGCTCGAGGAGCTGGCAGCGCGCGGCACCACGGTCCTTCTATCGACGCACATCCTCGAGGTCGCCCAGGCGTTGTGCCGCCGCATCGCCATCATCGATCGCGGCCATATCGTCGCGATCGGCACGATGGACGAGCTGCGTGTGCAGGCGGGCAGCGAGGGCGCGAACCTCGAGGACCTCTTCCTCAAGCTCACCGCCGGGCCGGAGTCACGAGAGATGATCGAGCTCCTGCTCGAATCGTGATCACCGTGCCGGGCGCGCTTCAGGTCATCGTGCGCACCGAGCTCCTTGCGTTTCGCAATCGCGCACTCAAGCGCAACCCCGTGAGGCTGGCGGCGATCGGGATCATCCTGCTGATCGGGGCGGTGGTGATCGGCGGCGGCAGCTTCACAGTCGGCGCCACGGCCGGTCATTTCCTCACTTTCGCGGTCGACCCCCTGCTTGCGGCCGCCTTCACAGGTCTGTCGCTGTTGATGCTGGTCATCGGCTTCCCGACGGTGATCGCGTCATTCTTCGTGGGGCGAGACCTGCTGCAGCTGGTGGTGGCGCCAGTACGCACGAGGGACATATTCGTCGCCCGTCTCGCCATCGCGACCTCCGCCAACCTCTTGATCAGCGGCATCCTGGTCGCGGGCGTTCTAGGCGTGGGAGCGGGCGCCGGCGCGCCCCTCCCGTACTACGTGCTGGCGGCGATGCTCATCGCGCTGCAGATCATCGTGATGACGTCGCTGCAAGTGATATTGATGACGCTCATCCTTCGCTGGGTGCCGGCACGGCTGGCACGCGATGTCGCCGCCGGCGTGGCCGGCCTCACCGGGGCCGCCTTATATGTGGGCTGGAACCTCAGCCTCCGCCAGACCTTCGGGCGCAGAGGTCGTCCAGACCTGTCCAACCTGACGGGGTTCGCGCAGCGCATCGACTGGCTGCCCACGACGTGGCCGGGCCATGCTCTTAGCGCGGCGATCGACAGCAATCCAGCGTCTGCCGTGGTGTGGGCCCTCGCCACGCTGGTGCTGGCAGTCCTGTTGCTCGCGGTCGCGGAGCGTCTCTACGAGCGCACCCTGCTGTCGGGCATGGGCACGTTCGGAGGCGCTGCGATTGTGTGGCGCCGTCGGTCGGAGCGGCCGGCAACGCCAAGCACCGCGACCGGGGCCGGCTCGCCGACGATCGCAATCGCCCGCAAGGACTGGCTTGGTTTTCGCCGCGACGTGCGCCGCCTGACTCGCCTGCTGCCCGCGCTGCTCCTGCCGCTGGGCTATGCGGCAGCGCTCAGCCAGCCGTCGAGGAGCCTCAGCGGCTTCTGGTCGAACGTCGCGCTCGTGACTTTCATATCGATGTTCATGTCTTCGGCCCTGGCCTCTCCTTCGATTCCCAGCGAGCGTCGAGGCTTTCAGCTGCTCCGCATGGCTCCGCTCACGATGTGGCAGCTGCTGCGAGCCAAGGTCTTCATCGCCCTCCCTCCGGTGCTTGCGACGATGATGATCTTCAGCATCGCCGTCGGTGTGGCCGGCAAGAGCGGGGTCCCGCAGGTTCTAGAGCTCATGGTCTTCGGGGTGTGGCTCGCGGTAGGTTTTGTTTCGATATCGGTGTCGGGCGGCGCCATCGATCCTCGCTTTGACGCCACCGACGACCGCCGAGCGATCGGGCTCGTGGGCACGCTGGCGGCCATCGGCGGCTCGCTCGCCTTCGCACTCCTCAGCATCGGCGCGCTGGCGGGTTTCAACTTCGGCGCGGAGGCGGCGACCGGGACAGCCAACCTCGGGCCGATCCCCTCGACCCTTGCGGTCGGTGTGGTGATGATCTCGGCCGGCGTGCTTCTCATAGTCGCTGGTGTTGTACTCACCGCGGTCCTTTTATGGATCGCCAACGCCCGCCTGCGATCGTTCGAGGCGAGCATCCCGGCGAGCTGACGGGCTCAGTCGAACGGGTCCTCTATGACCTCTCCATCGAACCCGCCGTCCGGGCGCCCGACCAGGCCAATCACGGCATAGCGGATCGGGCCCTTCCAGCCCGCCAGCAGCCGGTACTCGGCGGCAGCCGACGCCAGCGCCCGCCGCTTGCGCCGATCGACCGCCTCCGCCGGGGTCCCGAAGGCCTCGCTGCTCCTCGTCTTGACCTCCACGATCACGAGCTCTCCGCCCCGACGGCAGATGAGGTCGATCTCGCCGCGCCGGGCGGTGAAGCCCGCGCCGACCACGTCATAACCTCGCCGCCTCATCAGCTGGGCCGCGGCCTTCTCGCCGGCGCGCCCTAACGCTAGTTGGCGGCGAACTCGCGGAACGGCGCCCATGAGGTGCGGTGGATTGGGCTCGGGCCGAGGCGCCGGATGGCGGCACGGTGCTCGGGCGTCGCGTAGCCCTTGTGGAACGCGAAGCCGTAGCCGGGATAGACACGGTCGTACTCGATCATGGTTTTGTCGCGGGCGACCTTCGCGACGATGCTGGCCGCCATGATCGACGCGCAGGTCCGGTCGCCGCGCACGACCGCCATCTGCGGCAGCGGCGCCTCAGGCACGTCCCAGGCGTCGACCAGGAGGTACTCGGCCGGGATCTTGAGGCCCGCCACGGCACCGGCCGTCGCCAGGTGGCGTGCCTTGATCAGGCCGAGCCGGTCGACCTGGGCGTGGTCGACGGCGCACACAGACCACGCCAGGGCACGGCGGCGGATGATCCGGTCGACGCGCTCCCGCTCGTCAGGTGTGAGCAGCTTGGAGTCGTCGAGCCCGGGAATCCTCGTCCCGACCTCGAGCACCACCGCACCGCCCACCACAGGGCCCGCGAGCGGGCCCATGCCGACCTCGTCCACGCCCGCCACCACCGAGTAGCCCATCGACACGGCCATGCGCTCGTAGCGCCACAGCATCGGCCTGCTCACGCTTGATTCACCGTTTGGAGATTACCGAGCGCACGGATTGAGCGCCACTCCGTCTTAACAACCCGCCGATGCTCCCAGCGCCCGTTCTTGTTGCATCACCCGCACCCGGCGAGCTCGCTGCGCGAAGTGGCCGAGCTCCCCACCCCGCGAGGAGGCAAGAGCCTTCTCCCACTCCGTGGGGAGGAGCTACTCCTCGGATTCCTCCTCGCCGTTCTCAGGGGTCTGGGTTGCGCTGTCCGCCTGGCGGACCAGCTGCCTGCGCTCGCGGATTCGGGCCTCCCTGCCCACCTTGCCGCGCAGGTAGTAGAGCCGGCCTTGCCGCACGTCGCCGTGACGTAACACGTCGATCTTGTCGATACGGGGTGAGTGGATCAGGAAGGTGCGCTCTACCCCGACGCCGTGTGTGACGCGTCGCACCGTGAAGTTCTGGCGCAGGCCGCCACCGGTCACGCGGATGACGGTTCCCTCGAAAACCTGAATGCGCTCGCGCGTGCCTTCGACGACCTTGGCATGCACCTTGACGGTGTCGCCCGCGCGCAACGCGGGCACTTTCTCCTTCTGCTGCTCCTTCTCGAGCTGCTGGATGACGTTCATGTTTTTTTCAACTCCTCGGTATTGACGGAAGGTCTCTCGGCCGCCTGGCGGCGGCGCCATTGTTTGATGCGGGCGTGGTCGCCCGAAAGGAGCACGTCGGGGACCATCAACCCCCGGTAGTCGGCCGGCCGGGTGAACTGAGGCCACCCCGCCGCCGTTTCCGTGAAGCTGTCCTGTGCGAGCGATTCCGGATCGCCAACGATACCTGGCAGCAGCCGCGCCACGGCGTCGATCAAGACCATGGCCGGGATCTCGCCGCCGCTGAGCACATAGTCGCCGATCGAGATCTCGCGCGATGCCAGCCCGGTGCGCACGCGATCGTCGATGCCTTCGTAGCGTCCGCACACGATGACCAGGCCCGGCTCCGCCGCCAGCTCGGCCGCGAGCTTTTGGTCGAGGCGCTCGCCCCACGGCTCCATGAGCACTACCGGACCCGAGTTGAGCGGACGTATCGACTCCACAGCCTCGAACACGGGCTCGGGCTTGATGACCATGCCCGGCCCACCGCCGAACGGCATGTCGTCGACCTGCCGGTGACGGTCATGCGTGTAGTCCCGCAGGTCGTGTGCGTTGAGCTGCACGATCCCGCGCTCGATGCCACGGCCCACCACACCCTGTTCGAAGACGTGGGCGAACATGGCGGGAAAGATCGTGATGACGTCGAATCTCATCTCTGTCTACGCGTCCTCGGCCTGGATCAGCCAGTCGGCGACCACGACCCGCCGCGCTTCGAGGTCGACCTCGAGAACCGCGTCGCGCGTCGCCGGGATCAGATGCTCCACTGCACCCTCGCGGCTCACCCACACGTCGTTGGCGGGACGCTCGAGCACCTCTTCAATCGTGCCCAATGGCTGGCCTGAGCCGGTCTGCACCGGTAGGCCGACGACCTGGTGATGGTAGTAGCGCCCCTCGCCGAGTCCACGAGCGGCCTCATCAGGAACCTCGAGATAGCGGCCGCGGAAAAGGTCCGCCACCGTCCGGTTGTCGATACCCTCGAGCTTCACGACCAGACCTGGCTGGCCGGCACGGCTCCACTCGACCTGGCGCTCGCGCCCGTCGAGGACGAGTGCCGACCCGGTGTGAAAGCGATCTTCGAAGTCTGTCAATGGGTAGACCTTGACAGCACCGTCGAGACCGTAGGCACCGAACACCTGGCCGACGCGGATCACGAGCGCGAGCCTTCCCCATGCTCGCGGCGTTCGCGAGGCGAGGAATGAGCCAGCGATGGATTGGCCAGGTCGACGAAGACGCGCTTGCGGTCGCGCAACGATGCGACCCGGACGAGAGTCCTGACCGCCTCGATGTTGCGTCCAGCCTTGCCGATGAAACGCCCGACGTCGCCGTCGGCGAGCTTGACCTTGATGGCCACGGTCCCACCTCCGCGCTCAAACGCTTCGACCTGAACCTCTTCCGGCTTCTCGGCGAGCGTCTTGGCTACATATTCGACCAGCGCCCGGTAGTCGACTCCTGGCCCGGCTGGCCCGGGAGGACCTTCACGCCTGAAGCCTCGGTTGTAGCCGCCCCGCCGCGGGTCACGCCGTATCGGTCGACTTCTCTGCGCGTCGCTCAAGAATCCCCTCCCGCTTCAACAGGCTCCTCGCGGCTTCGCTCGGCTGAGCGCCCTGCTGGAGCCAGCGCTCGACTTTGGCGACATCGATGCTCACCTTCACCGGGTCGGTCATCGGATCGTAATACCCGAGGTGTTCGATGAACCGGCCGTCTCGCGGCGAGCGCGAGTCCGCCACCACCAGGCGGTAGAAGGGGTGTTTCTTCGCCCCCATCCGCCTCAGCCTTATCTTGACCAACCCGAACCTCCTTGTCCAAACAGCCGGCCGAGGCCGGCTTTGCCACCGCGATTCCCGAGTCCGAACTGTTTGGCGAGCTTCTGCATCGCGTCGCGCGCCTTGATAACCCGATTTACGTCGGCCGGCTGAAGGCCGCTGCCACGCGCGATACGTCGCCGGCGAGCTCCGTCGATGATCTCCGGATGCGCTCTCTCGCGCCTGGTCATGGACAGGATGACCGCCTCCATGCGACGAACCTCGCGCTCGGTGTCGGCGCCGGCCACCTGGCCCTTCAGGGCCGAACCTCCGGGGACCATCTCGAGGATGCCTTCGAGCGACCCCATGCTGCGCAGCTGCCTCACCTGCACGAGAAAGTCGTCGAACGTCAGGTGGCCCGCGCGGAGATGACTCTCCACCTCCTTCGCGGCCTCCTGGTCGATGGATCGCTCCGCACGCTCGACCAGGCTGAGGACGTCGCCCATGCCAAGGATCCGAGACGCCATGCGCTCGGCGTGGAAGACCTCCAGGTCCTGAGGCTTCTCACCGGTGCCGGCGAAACGGATCTGCTGGCCGGTCGCCAGGCGCAGCGATAGCGCAGCGCCTCCGCGAGCGTCGCCATCGAGCTTGGTGAGGATGACTCCGTCGAGACCAACTCCCCCTCCAAAAGCCTCCCCCACCTTCACGGCTTCCTGGCCCGTCATGGCATCGGCCACCAGGAGAGTCTCCGTCACCTTCACGGCCGCCTTGAGACGTACCAGCTCGTCCATCAGCTCGCTGTCGACATGCAGGCGGCCGGCGGTGTCCAGGATGACGACGTCGTGGCCGAGCCTGGCTGCCTCTTTGAGGGCGCCCACGGCAATGTCCTCGACTTTGCCCTGGCCCCCATGAAACGCGACGCCCTCGCGATCTGCCAGTGTCCGCAGCTGCTCGACGGCAGCCGGTCGGCGAAGGTCGAGAGCCACCACTGCGGGCTTGTGGCCGTCACGCCTCGCCAGCAAGGCCAGCTTCACTGCTGTGGTGGTCTTTCCGGATCCCTGCAGCCCGACCAGCATGATGGTGGTGGGCGGGGCGGGCGCGTAGCGAAGGCCTTCGGAGTTGCCTCCGAGCAGCTCGACCAGCTCGGCGTTTACCGCCTTGACGACCTGCTGCGGAGCGGTCAATCCAGGCGAGACCTCGACACCGACCAGCCGGGCGCGGACGTGATCGACGAACTCCTTGACGACGTTGAAGTTGACGTCGGCCTCCAGCAGCGCCAGCCGCACTTCGCGCAGGGCGGACTCGACCTCTTCGGGGCGCAGAACGCCACGCCCCGTGATTTTCTTCAGGGCCGCAGTCAGCCGGTCTCCGAGCGCTTCAAACACCGGCCTAGACCTCTAGCTCGGTCACGCGGCGCCGCAGGCCCGCGATCTCGCGCTCCAGCGATGCCAACTTCCGGCGGCGGCGGCCGGCTTCGGCCAGGAGGCCCAACCGCTTCTCGAACTCTTCCAGGGCGTCGGTCGAACGCCGGACGATGTCGTGCACCGCGGCGCGCGACGTGCCCTGGTGCTCGGCGATCTCGGCGAGCGACCAGTCGCTCCTCAGCGAAAGGTCGAGAACCTCCTGCTGGTGCTGGGTGAGGAGCGCTCCGTATCGCTCGAAGAGTGCTAGATGGCGGCTTCGGGCCGCGAGGCTGTCAAGGCGCATGCCTTTACAGTTTACCAAGTCCGGCACTCCCTTAGAATCGGCCCATGGATCCGCTGCTCATCGAAGCCTTCCGCTACAACAAGTGGGCGAACCTGCACCTGCTCGATGTTTGTGCCGCACTCACGGACGAGCAGCTGCAGCTGACCGCCCCCGGAACGTATGGCACGATCGCATCAACCTTTTTTCACCTGCTCGCCGCTGAGCAGCGATACCTGAAGCGCCTTGGTGGTGGCGAGCCGCAGATCACTGAAAGGGACGGCGCTTTCCCCGGCATTGCCGCGCTCAGAGAGCATGCCGTTCGGAGCGGGGACCAGCTGATCGAGGTCGCGCCCCGGGTATCCCCCGACGAAGCTCGTGAGGCCAAATTCTCCGATGGACTGTTCAACCTGCACTCTGGCGTTGTCGTCATCCAAGCCCTGCACCATGGCAACGACCACCGCACGCATATCTGCACGATCCTCGGCCACAACGGCCTGACCTACGGTGATATGGACGTGTGGGCCTATGGTGAAGCGATCGGCGCGATCACGCCCGTCGGAACGAGCTAAGAATGCTGACCGCGGTCCTGCTCGTCAAGGCGACCCGCGCCGGTCTTACGAGTCTCGGGCCGAAGCTGGCGGACGTGCCTGGAATCTCTGAGGTGTACACGGTCACCGGGGAGTGGGACTTCGTGGCCATCGTGCGCGTGCGTGAGCACGAGCAGCTCGCCGACGTGGTCACGCAGCGGTTGACGAAGATCGACGGTATCGAGCGCACCCAGACCATGGTCGCGTTCCAGCAGTTCTCCGCGCACGACCTCGAGGCGATGTTCGGCCTCGGCATCGAAGACCGCCCGGCCTAGCGCTTCCCGACCAAGTTGGATCGGTCGGCCGGATCCGGCGTTGACCTCGGGATCGCCAGGGCGACGGCGATCGCAGCGGCTCGGATGTGGGGAGTCGAGGTCGGCATTCCATTCGCACTCTCGAACGTTTCGTACGTCGCTCCAGCGGGGCGCGATGCGGTGATCAAGGTCGCTTGGGAAGGTGACACGGAATCGCTGCACGAGGGTGATGCCCTCGAGCTTTGGGACGGTGATGGTGCCGTGCGCCTGCTTCGCCGTTCGGGAGGCGCCATGCTCGAAGAGCGCGCGGTTCCCGGAGACGACATTTCCGGGCTCGAGGAGGAGGCCGCGACGGCGATAGCGCTCGACGTTGCCCGACGCTTATGGCAACCCGCGACCCAGCCGTTCAGGCCGGTCGAGCCCGAGGTCCGTCGCTGGCTGGACCGCGCAGAAGAGACCGATAACAAGCTGGTCCCGCTCGCCCGCGACCTGCTCGCAGAGCTCGACCCCCGATCCGACTGGCTCGTGCACGGCGACTTCCACCACCACAACATCCTCCGGCACGGTGAGCGATTCGTCGCGATCGACCCGAAGCCATACCTCTCCGAGCGGGAGTACGACGTGCCGTCCTTCCTCTGGAATCCGATCGGCAATCACCTCGAGGACAGGGCCGGGACGGAGCGGCGGATTGCGGCGTTTGTCAACTTAGGCCTCGACGACTTCCGCATCCGCGCATGGACGGTGCGTGGCGCTTACCTCCGCGCCGATCCTGACGATGCGGGGCGGATCCGGGCGCTGCTGGTTTAGAGAACGCAAGGGCACTGGGAAAGGCTGCAGGCGTCAGGTCCGCAGGCCGATAGCCACGCATGGAGCGGATGCTAAAGAGGACGGACTGGGGAAGGGGTGGCCACAATTGGGCCTGCACGCCTGGGACACGCCGGGAGTTAATGCTCGTGACCTCCCCGGTTTCGGGGAGGTCGGCGCAGAGCGCCGGGTGGGGCCAGTTTTCGTTTTTCGAGATCAAATTCGGTGTGTTAAGGATTGATTCCCAAACAGATGTTTGGTATGTTTGCAGCGTGCTGAACGAGCTCAATCCTCTCTCCAAATTGCAGGCGCGAAGTGACTCGCGTCGCCCTACTGCGGCTGCGGCTGGACGGGTTGCGATCGGCCCATCAACATGACGACTCCACATCACATCGAGTTCTGGTCGCGGGGCGGGTCAAGCGACCTACTCAACCTTCTACCTCTCTTCTATTACCACCATCGGCTCGTTCATGAGGGTGGTTGGCAGGTGGTGAAAGCGGGCGAAGCGGTGAAGTTCATCCCACCTGATCGGGTTGTCGCGACGCGTGTCCGAGGTCCGGGGTTAC
>WNGK01002235.1_pt1 | contig 38141 bp, 38 predicted proteins | sample 5400601 | NCBI WGS metagenome assembly WNGK01 (sample SAMN13153376, study PRJNA577476) | soil metagenome | isolation source: 60 cm soil or saprolite under Garry oak tree replicate 1 | place: USA:California | collected 2016-06-15 | reverse complement strand
TCATTCGCTTGGCGCCATTCGTTATTGGATTTTGTTGCGTGCGAATGACCGTGAATTAGCTTGGTTTCTCTTTTAAACAGGTACTTCTCTTAGGGCGAGAGAACAAATGGAAAACTTTGACGTCGCGAAGAATGCAGATTCGGGCAATGGGACGACCATCCGCCCCTACGAAACGCCAAGCATCCGTGTAATGGACGAGAAGGACGTCCTGAGCTCGTTTCAGGTGACGGTGGCTGGCATTACCTGGTGGGTCATGTAAGGAGTCGTAAGTTCGCTAATCCGGCATGGCGGCTCGCTGGTGGGATCGTGCACCGGAGCTGTTGGAAAAAGCGCTGCAGGTTTCAGCTGACCGGCTAGACGTCAGCGGGTACGGGTTCGGGTATGGTCGGCTCGAGTTGGACTCCGACGACGAGCCGCTGAACCTTCGTTTCAGACAGATCTATCCTGAAGGTATTGTTGATCCGGAGAGGGGCCGTCATGGCCCCCTTCGCGTTGGATGTATTGTCCGTTCGCTCGACCAGCCGAATGTGGCGGGAATAGCCTTCGACGATCCCGAAGATTTGGACACCATCGAGTTCTGCCGGGCTCTTTTCCCCGATCGAAACTACATCACCGGACCTCCTGCTGCCCCGGGTTGGCAGACAATATCGCTGAGCGAGAAGCCGCTTGACCCGCTGGTCGCGATGAATGGGAATTTCGCGATCGTGGATCGACAGCAGGTCTGGCAACCTTTCATCGCGAATCTTGCCGTCAACCGGGTCCTGCGTCTTCAGCGCAATGTGCTGTTCTTTCATGCGGCCTCGGTTCAGATCGGGGAAAGCGGCGTTATGCTCGTGGGATCCAAGGGCTCGGGCAAGACCACGACGTCCTTGACGCTCGCGTCCCGGGGTCACGGATTTCTCGGCGATGAGATCGCGGCGGTACGCGCCGATACGCGGGAAATGCTGCCGTTCAGGCGCGCAGCTTCGATCAGGGCGGGCGTTCGGACTTCGCGAGTTACGCAGCGCCTGGCGGATGGCGACTATCCGGCCGAGACGTTTCCGGACGGAAGCGCCCGCGTCCTTGCCAATGTGGCCGACTTGTTTCCCGATGCGATCGCTTCGCCTGCGAGACTTACCAGTGTATTCTTCCTGCGCCGGTTCATCCCACGGCCGAGCGTCGAGCAATTCTCGTTCGGCCTCGAGCACTTTCAAATGCTGACCCCGCTGGGTTGCTGCATGTGGGGTGTGCCAATGGGTCTGCGCATGCTGCAGATGTCCCGGGTGCTGAGCGAAGTCCGTTGTTACCATCTCGATCCTGGCTCACCGGACGAGACGGCCGAACTGCTGGAACGTGTTGCGAAGGGGTTACCCAATTGAAGGTAAAAGCCCGGGCTGAAGCGGTAGGAACGTTTCGCCATGTGAATGTTTTCCTGATGGAGACCCTGGCTGCCTGGGTACCCAGTACGCCGGAGATGGAAGTCAAGATACTATTCGGCCGGCACCTCTGGCTCATAGCCCAGGTCGCCGATAGGCTCGGCCGGCGAACTCGTGAATTGCGCGCGCCATTGCACTTCAGCCGTTTGCCGCCAGCGAGCTACGTAAAGGCGCTGGATGCCTTGGCTGCGCTCAAGCAGACCGGGGCCCGCCTTGCAGGGCTCTATGAGGTCGCGTTACCCTCATTGGGAAGCGCCTATGCCGACTACCTTGCGCAGACCGACCGGGTGATCGACGAGCCCACGGTGGTGGTGCTGGACGATGCCGTGCGGGAATTCGACAAGATGAGAAGGGAGAGCGCGCAGTTGCTCGAGGAATTTCCCGCGTTGCGCGAAGGCGCGTCCGGCGCGGAAGGTGAGCTCCTGCGTGCATTCGCCGAAGCAACCGACATGCTCGATGTTCGCCGTGAATCGCAATCCGCTTGAGGGAAAAATGGGGCCATCACCGATGAACACGAAGGTCGTCTGCGGGATGACGCTGCGCAAGGATCCCGCGCGGGAGTCATGCTTCAAGGTCGTCGACACCGACGCTGAAATGGTCGCCTGGGCGGACATGTCGCCGCAATCGCGCCGCGAGCGCCTGCATCGGCACATGAGCAACGAAATAACCTCCCTCGAGATCGCGGCGCAATGCCTGGCCGATTTTCCAGACGCCCCTTGGGACCTGCGCATGCAGCTTGCGAGACAGGCCTGGGATGAAAGCCGGCATGTGACAGCGCTCCACCGGCGCCTGCGGCAGATCGGGGGCTTCAAAGGCGAGTTCCCCGTTGCAAATTTCGAGTGGTCCGTCACGTGCTTCCTCGATTCCTTGATCGGGCGGCTCACGCTGCAGAACCGGACCTTCGAAGCCGGCGCGATGGATCTCATGGCGAAGCTCCCAGGGAAATGGCGCGATGCCGGCGATGGGGAAACCGCTGATTTGCTCGACTCGATCGCGGCGGATGAAATCCAGCACGTCCGGTTTGCCAATCAGTGGATTCGCAAGCTGACGTCCGAGGACAAGCGATTGCTGTTCAAGGTCGCGCACGCCGTGCGCTTCCTCGCTGAAGTCAACGTGGCGTTTGCACCCCCTCCAGGCGAGACGAATGTCGTCGGCCAGGTGATCGACGACGCAGGTCAGGTGGCGCCGATCAACGTCGCCGACCGCGAACTCGCGGGGTTTTCCGAAGAGGAAATCGCCGAGATCCTGCGCCAGGCCGGATTTCCAGCGCTCGTTTCGCAGCTGGAGACCCCAGCTTGAACAGTGCTTCCGCTCCCGCCCCGCAGTCTCTCGCGGAACCACCGATGCGCGATGATCGATTCGTGGTCCGCGATCGATGGCAGGATTGCATCAACCTTCCGGAAGGGCATCAGCAGAAGACGCTGGAATTCCTGCACCGGCAAATGAACGAGGAGGTCGATGCCCTGGAATGTTCCTCGCGTTCCATTTGCGATTTTCCGGAAGCGCCGTGGGAAATCCGGATGTTCCTTGCGCGCCAATGCTCGGACGAAGCCAGGCACGCCTTGATGTTCCGCGCCCTTTTCCTGCGTCGAGGCGGCGTCCTGGGCGAGTTCCCAGTCATGAATTTCCAGTACCGCATCATCTGCGGCATCGACTCGCTGGTTGCGCGTCTGGCGGTCCAGAATCGCACCTTCGAGGCCGAAGGCATCGATGCCATTCAATTCGGCATCGGTGAGGCGCGCGAGCGCGGGGACGAGGAACTGGCACAGCTTTTCGAGGGCCAGTTTGCCGATGAGATCCAGCACGTGCGCGTGGCCAACGAGTTCATTCAGCAGTCCATCCAGCGGGAGCCGCGGCTTGCTTTGCGGGTCGCGGCTGCACTCTCGGCGGCGCATGGGGTTTTCGGGCAGGTTTTCGGCGAGGCGGGGTCGGCGGTCTTCAAGTATTTGCCGAGCGAGCAGGGGCGTCTGGAAGCAGGCTTCGCTCCTGAAGAGGTCGACGTGGCTATTCGCCTCGCGGAGAGGCGGCGCGAGCCCGGCAAACCCGCGAAAACCACCTAGGTGATGGATCGGGAAGCGCTGCGGAAGCGCGCCCCCATGCCGGACGCGCTGCCGCCGTCAGTGACGCCCGGCGACCTTGAACTTTTCCGGATTCTGGCCAAGCGCAGCGGCCAGCCCGTCGAATCCGAGCTGAGGGGCGCGAGCATGGGGCGCGCCATCCCCAACGGGTCGCGAATCCGAATTGTTCACAGCGAAGGGGTCACGTGGCGTAACGGCCAGGTCGTCGCTTTCCTGGCGGGCAGCCGTGTCATGGTTCATCGCGTGATGCACGTCGGAAGGCGAGGCGCCGCGCGAAGGTTCCTGATCACGCTGGGGGACGGCAACTGGATATGCGATCCACCGGTGGGGCTTGAGACCATCGCCGGGCTTGTCGAGGAATTCCGAGTGGACGACCGCTGGCAGGGTGTGGGGCCGGCGAGGATTTCGTTTATCCGTCGAAGTGTGTCCTTTGCGTCGCTGGCGCTTCTGCGCACCGCGCTTGAATGGAACCCCTCCTTCGCCGTCTGGATCGCCCGCGGCATGACCCATGCCAGGATGGGGTTGGGGGGGATCTGGATGAAGATGCGCCAATGCCTGGCGTCCGATGTGCGGCATTAGCGCAATAGGCGGATTCGCCGGCAACGCCGCCGCCGATCTTGCTGCGCGGCTGCATAGGTTCGTGGACGATTACCTGGCGCGTCAGCATGACAATGCCTATGCGGTGTGGCGCATCTATACCGCCTCGCGATGGCTTGAGCTGCACGGTCTATGAATGCACCGCGAGCGCTGCGATTGCGGATCGCGTTTTTCGCCAGCGCATCCCGCTTCGCCCAGCTTGTGTTCGAACAACTTGCCCCGACCCAGGAAATGGTCGCGCTCGTGCTGCCCCGGACCGCGAAGCCGGGACTGCGCGACGCCCTGCGCCAAATCGCGGGGCGGCGGGCTGCTTCGCCGTTGGAAAAAATCGCCTACAATCGTGGAATTCCCGTGATCACCGCCTCCGACGATCTCTCGGGAGCGCTTTGCGAGCGATTGCGCGCTCTTCGACCTGATCTGATATGCATAGCCATTTTTCCGCGGATACTGCCCCGGGATCTCACGGGGATCGCCCCCCTTGGAGCAATCAATACGCATCCCTCGCTGCTGCCGCGACATCGAGGACCCTTGCCGCTCTTCTGGACCTACCACTGCGACGACCGTGTCACCGGAGTAACGGTGCATCACGCGAACGAGCGGTTCGACGCGGGCGATATAATCCTGCAGGATCGCTTTGACCTTCCGCGTGCCTATCCGGTCGCGGAGCTCGACAGGGAGGTCGCCGACCGCGCTGCGCCGCTGCTGGGCGCGGCGGTGGAGCAACTCGGACTCGGATGCGCCCCGCGGATATTGCAGGACGAGAGCGCGGCAACCTATGCGCCGGTCCCGCGGCCGGGGACGCCGATGGTTCCCTTCGATCAATGGGACGTCGAGCGGGTTTGGCACTTTCTTGCCGCCCTGTGTCCGCGCTACCGCGAGCCGCTTGCCGATGAAGATGGCCGTGATGTTCTCTATGATCGCGTGATCGGTTATCGAAGGGTGGCGTCGCACTTGGCACCAGGCAGGGTCGAGCGCTATGCAGGCGGATGGACGTTGCACTGCCGGAACGGGGTGCTGAGCCTGGGGGCACAGTAGAATTGGCAAGCGCGCGAAGAGCCCGTCGCCGACAATTGACTGGATTTCTTTCGTACTCGTACACTTGCCCGACCATGCTCGGCGCGTGCCGTGCGTGAATGCGCAAACCACACCGATGAGAATGGGAAGCATGACACTTCGAAGAAATCCGCAGGTTGAGGCTGCGCCGCTCAAGGACGAAATGCTTCTTTTCGACGGCACGGACAACAAGTTTTTTGTCATGAATGTCACGGCCGCATTCTTGTGGGAGCGACTTCGTGAACCGGCCGGCGAGGAGGCTCTCGTCCAGGCGCTGTGCGCTTCGTTCAGCGGGATTGCCCCAGACCAGGCGCTCGCCGACGTCAGGCAGGCGGTGAAATCCATGCTCGATCTCGGCTTGCTCGTCGACGATAGCGCGGATGCGGCGGGACCCCAGTCATAGGTTCCGAGGCGGCATGCCGTGCGCGACTCAAGTCCGTGTCCCCCGCACGAGGTACCCGAAGTGCGGCATGGCAACTTGATCTTGGCGGACAGTGCCGTCACGTTTAAGTACACCCTCTGCATGGTCTGTCCGTGACTATCGACCCGGGACTGCCCGTCCTGGGGTTCGCCGTGCTTGGTCTCGTTGCCGGGCTCGCGAGGTGTGGCACAGTCGACAACCGCCGGCTGGTCAACGTATTCATCGTCTATACCCTCGTGCTTGGTCTCGCCGCTGGCTTGCTGCAACGCGAGGTCTGGCCCTTTTCGGCTTGGCCCCTGGTTGCCGGCAAGGTCCCCATACCCGTGACTCATCCACGATTCCTCGCAGTCGATGCAGAGGGCCGCGAGCATGAGATCGACTATCGGGCCTGGGGTCCAATCGAATTCGACGAACTGATCGGGTGGGAAGAGAAGAATTTTTTCCGCCTGAACCAGGAATCGCAGGACCGCGCTGCGTCATATCTCCTCGGCGTCATTGAACGGAACCGCCAGCATTGGGCAGCCGGGGAGCCTGAGCGGTATTTCGATCGCTACCTCGGCCCCTTCAGCGCACCGTTCTTCCTCGGTCACCCCGAGCGCTGGAGTTCCGGGGTGCAAGTGCCCAGAAAGCCTTTCGTGGACCTTCGTCTCTACACGGAAACGTGGAGCGTTGAAGAGCGCCGGCGCGATCCCCATAAAGTCACGCGAAAGCTCGTTTATGAATACCGCGCGCCATGAACGCTCTCCTTGCGCGCGTGCAGCAGCTTTGGGAACGGGTTTTCTTCGCTCCGGAGTCGGCCCTGAACCTCGCGGCCGCGCGCGTGCTTTTCTCGGTCCACGCGCTCTGGGTCCTACTGTCGCGGGATTTGCCGGCGACCTCATCGTTGCCGTCGGAGTTCTGGACGAACGTCTCACAAGCCGAGCTCTGGCGCTTTCTGATATTCCCCGGTCACCCCCAGCTCGAATACATCCTCCAGTACGTCGCGATGCTGACCCTGATCGGCGCAGCGGCTGGGGTCATGCCGCGCCTCTGCTGTTTCGTGTCGGCGCTGCTGCTCTACCATCTCGCTCCGCTGGAGACGATCTTCTGGACCGCAAGCCCCTATCAACGCGGATTCACGATCGATGTCCTGGCCCTTTTCACGCTCTCGCTCGCTCCCTGCGGGGATGCGCTCCGGATCGGAAAAACCAGCCCGAAAGAGCTGTCATCGGTCTATTGCTGGCCCTTGCGACTCGCTCAAGTCTATCTCGTACACACCTATTTCTTTTCGGGCTATGCCAAGCTCTACCGGGTTGGAGTGAGCTGGATGGCCCCCGAGAATCTTCGTTCCTGGTTCCTGCTTTTTTCCCAGCAGGACCAGGTGATGCGAGTGGGACCCGTCTTCAATACGGTAGGACCGTGGATCGCCGACCACTGGTGGCTTTGCCTGATCGCCGGCGTGTACGGTGTCCTCGTCAATCTGTTGTTCGTAGCCACCCTGTTCAGCAGCCGCGCACGATGGTTCTTCGTCCCGGATGCCGTGTTCTTTCACATCCTGGTGTTACTGACGCTGAATATATTCTGGCTGAACCTGCCGCAATTGCTCGTCTTCGTGAACTGGCAATGGCTCGTAGATCGCCACCATAAGAATGCTCCGGCTAGCTGACGGGGCGCCCTGATGTGCGGCCTTAGCGCGATCGTCGACTTTGGTCCCGGCGAAGGGCTGTTGGACGCATTGCTCGCCATGCACGCGCAGATTCATCACCGGGGGCCGGATGGCGAGGGTTTTTGCCTCGTGGATGACCGCTGGCGTTCTGTTCGCGACCTGGGATCCGCCTCGCGCGGCGCCAGTTCCGCCCAGGCGCTGCGGGCGGGTCTGGCGTTCCGATGGCTGCAGATACAGGACAGCAGCGAAGCGGCTGCACAACCCATGGCATCTGGCGATGGTTCGATCCTGTTGCTGTTCAACGGGGAGATTTACAACTTTCGCGAACTTCGCTTGGAACTGAAGGCTTTCGGCCATTCCTTTCGCTCCGAAAGCGATACCGAAGTGATCCTCGCAGCCTATTGCCAGTGGGGAAACGAGATGTTTGGCCGGCTGGAAGGGATGTGGGCGATCGTGCTCCTGGATTTGCGAGCGCGGAAGCTGCTCATGTCGCGAGACCGGTTCGGCATCAAACCGCTCTTCTATCATCTTCGTGACTCTCGCCTGATGATCGCGTCGGAGGTCAAACAACTCCTGGCTGCCGGAGTGCCTCCCGTCGCGAACTTGTCGGCGGTGACGCGCTTCATTCGGGGATCGAGGCCCGAGTCGCCCGAGCAAACCTTCTTTGCCACTGTCGCTTCACAGCCCGCTGCCACGTACGCACTCGTGGATCTGGAGCAGCCCGCCGGCGAATTGAGGTTCACCCCGTATTGGCGGCTTGCGCCGCCCACCGGTTCTGCTGCCGATGCTTCGTCGCTGGCGGCGTCTTGCGGAAAGCTTGGCGGCTTGCTAACGCGCTTGGTATCCGAGCACATGGTCGGACCTGTGCCCATGGGGATCCTGATTTCCGGAGGGCTGGATTCGTCCGTCGTCGCGGCGTTGGCCACCACGTCTTTCGCCGAGCGAGGGGAGCGCGGGATGGGGTTTTCGATGGTCCTGGACCGGCGTTACAGCCGATATGATGAGACCGCCCACATCGACCAAGTTGTCTCGGCCTTCGGCTTTCGTGGCTACACCGTCGAACTGACTCCCGCCTGGCTGAAGGCGAGTATGGAGCGGGTAAGCCGAACCCAGGAGGAACCCGTTGCCGGCGTAGCAGTGGCGGGCCAGTACCTCACCTTCGAATTGGCTGCCAAGCAGGGCGCGAAAGTCGTGCTGGATGGGCAGGGAGCCGATGAATTGTTTGCCGGCTATCCTCGGCATCAGGTCGTCTACCTCATTGACTGCGTCCGACGCCTGGCCTTCGGTGCCTTGTTCAAAGAATTGGCAGCCCTGCTCTACCACGATCGCCGCTTTTTCAGGGAGGTCTGGAGAGCAATGTTCGTCCCGCGACTGGAACGCATCTTCGGTGGCGGCAAGGACCGGCCAATCGACTTCATCCGGGACGTGACCGATGCTACGACGAGGCGCGCGAAGGTGCCCAGCCGCCCTCCGGCGGCCCTGGCGGAAGGGGAAATACGGGCTTCGGCCCTCGGGGAGGTCCTTCGCAAGGACGTCCTGACGGGCAATCTCCGGGCGGTCCTGGCGCTTTCCGACCGCAATTCGATGGCTCATTCGATCGAAGCTCGCGTCCCCTATGTGGACCGCCGGATTGTCGAAGTTGCATTTCAGCTGCCCGACCGGTACAAGATCGGCGAAGGGCAGCGAAAACTCATCCTGCGCAAGCTCGGCGCTCGCTATCTTCCCAAGGAAATCGTGGCGAGAGTGGATCGCATTGGATTCGGTGCACCCATACGCGAATGGCTGATGCAGGAGTTCAAATGCGAACTGAGCGCGCTTCCCGAAGGGCCGGCCTTCCGTGACTCGATTTCGATCGACCGTACCCGCATGAGACGGTTCATCGAGCATTTCCTGTCCGGCCATCATCACGATGCCGGCACAATATGGCGTCTGTATGCGGTGGACCAGTGGGCACGCGCCCACGGGGTAACCGGCATCTAGACCGACGCGTTGTGAGACTGGCGGCGCGTCAGTAACCGATCGGAGGGAGCTCCACAAGTGATGCCATCGATTGATGATCTCTGCAGGCCGAAGGACGTGGCCTTGCGCCTTTCGCCGCGCTTCGATCCGGTGCGACTGGCTTCCGACCTGTCCCGGATGGACGATTCGTGGTGGGAAAAACACCTGAGCGACTATCACGACGGCAACTGGCAATCAATCTCTCTTTTCGCCCCTGGTGGCCGGCGCTCCAACCAGTTCAGTGGAGGCGACGCCTTGGCCGCGACGGAAGCGCTGCAGCGCTGCGACTACGTGCCGGAGGTGATCAACAGCTTTCCGGGTCGGAAAAATCGCATCCGATTTCTCCGTCTGCGCGCCGGCGGCGAGATCTTCCCGCACTCCGATCCAATGCATCAGCTTGATCCGGCGATGGTTCGGATCCATGTTCCTGTCCAGACCAGCGCATCCGTGGCCTTTTACGTTCACGGAGTCCGGCTGCACATGCTGCCGGGAGAGACGTGGTTCGTCGACGTGCGCTTCAAGCACAGCGTTCGGAATGAGAGCGACATCGATCGAGTTCACCTGGTCATCGACGTGGTGGCAAACAGCGAACTTCGCGCGATGATGGATGCGGCGGACTCCATGGGCAAGGCGTTTCTGTCATCCTATTTCCTCAAGCATTCCTTGCCGACGCGTGTCGTGCGCTGGCTCGATATCGGCAACTGATGCCATCGAGGCAACTCGGCCTCGTTGTGGCGGGCGAAGCAAGGCTCGACTGTGCGCGATTCATGGATCGATGAACGAATGTCCGATTCTGTTCAGGAAACCGTCCAGATCATCTACGACGGGCAGTGTCCAGCCTGCGATGCCTATTTTCGTTTCCAGCGGCTGGAGCAGAATGGGATCAACGTGCAGCTTATCGACGCGAGAGAGCATCCCGAGATCGTTCGGGCGTTCTCGGATCGCGGAATCGACCTGAATCGCGATTTCGTCCTGCGCTTGGGAACGGCGGAATACATCGGCGGCGATGCGGTCTTTGTGCTGGCGTCACTCGGAATGAAGTGGAATTTCTTTCGAAAGTTGAACGCCCGGCTGTTCAGGTCCCGTTCCGTCTCGCATGCGGTCTATCGCCTGATGCGCATCGGACGCCGTTTTCTGCTCCTGCTGCTAGGCCGCCGGCAGCTGGAGGGTCGTGATGCGTGACTCGGCTGACCCATCCCGACGTCCAGCTCAGTCTCGCGCAGCAAGAAGTCGTTGTTGACGCGCCAGTCGCGGCATCGGGTTCGTCACCTTGGGTACCTTCTTCGCGGCGGGGAGGGAAGGGTTTTTCTCGTTCCGGTGCATCTACGGACAATGCACTCAACATCATTATGGATGCGATGAGCGAGGTCGACGCCAACAATCGTGACTGCCGCATTGGCGAAGGACTTGAAGCCTTTCATCACCGCACCAGGGTCGGACGATGGGCCCGGCGTTCGTGGTCGCCCTTCGCCTTAGCGGTGGCCATCGCTGTGAGCGGTTGTACGGCGATTTCTGGGGGCGTCCTGCGCGATTCCCGGGAGCAGTTCAACGAAACGGCACAGATAACCAACGCAGAACAGATTCTCCGGAATATTGTGCGGTTGCGTTATGCCAGCTCTCCGTACTTCCTCGAGATCAGCACGGTCTCGACGAGCGCCACAATGTCGGGGACTCTCGGAGTATCCGCCAACACCTCACCCTCGACTCCCGGACTCGGCCCGAACGTCGGCATCAATCCAGCCGTCAGCTATTCGCAGACGCCCTCGTTCGTCTTTCAGCCGCTGACGGGTGACAAGCTTGCTCGCCAGCTGCTGCGGCCTGTCGAGATGCGGACGCTGGCGCTGCTGCGCACCGCCGGCTGGGGCCTTCGTGACATCCTGCTGGTTCTCGTCGATAGCATCAATGGGATTTCAAATGCGCCGACTGCCACTCAGTTCGCGCCGGAGGTCGTCCCGGAGAACATGCGGTTCAGGCACGTCGTCGGTCTTCTCGATCGGTTGGAGGAACTGGGCTTGATCCACCTCGGCCTCGAAGCGGGAACCGCGCCCCAGGATGCTCGGAGCGACATCGTGCTGTCGCTGCAGATCGATCGCGCTGCCGCCCCGCGCGAGGACGTCCAGGAACTTATCCGCATGCTGTCGTTGGATCCTGGGGACCTGACCTACCGGCTCGCGGCGGCAGTTTCCGGTGGAGGGGGCAAGAACATCGCCGTCAAGCCGCGCTCGGTTCTGGCTGCGATGCGCTATCTCAGCAAAGGAGTTGACGTACCGGATGTCGACGTGCGCGGGGGTTTAGTGCCAGTGCTGCGTGAGTCCGGCGGCTCCGCCTTCGACTGGGCCATGTTGCTGAACGGGATCATGCGCATTTCGTCCAGTGAATCGTGGCCCGCAAATGCCTACGTAAGGGTATTCCACGAGGGCCATTGGTTCTATATCGACAATGCGGACCTCTCTTCAAAGCACGACTTCGCGCTGATCGAAACGGCATTCGCCCTTCAGGCCGGCGATGTTCCCCCTATCACAACCATCTTGACTCTACCGATTTCGCGTTGAGCGTGCTGCCGTTCCTACGTCAACTCCATCAGCACTCGTACCGGCTCCTCCACAGCAAATTCTCGTCGATCGGCGGCGAAGTCATGGAAACCCCGTACGATGTGGTGGATTGGGCTGGCGGCTATCCGTCTCAATACGCCTGCATTTCCGAGGGGACGAAGCTCTGAGTCCGCTCGGGCTCTCATTGCTGCGGGCGACGCCAGTGACCGTGCCGCCTGGCTGCAATGAACTCATTTTCCGCAAGCGGCGCAAGCGATAGCAGCCGATCGTGTCGCCGCTAGATCTGCTCCGGTGAATCGCAAAACCAAATTCCTGCTTGCCACGAAGCTGCTACTTTCGGCCGGGCTCCTCGCTTTGGTCTTGACGAAAGTGGACCTGCCGTCGATCCTACAGGCATTGGTCAAAGCCGATGTCTGGCTGGTCGCTGCATGGTACTTACTTGTTCCAGTCGTCGTCTGGCTGTCGGCGTGGCGCTGGAAAGTTTTGGCCCCTGCGCTCTCATTCTCGACCGCCCTCAAGTACACCTGGATCGGTGTTTTTTTTTCGCATGTCCTCCCCGGCGCGATCTCGGGGGATATCGCCAAAGGCGTCTCTCTCGCGTTCAAGGACAACGCGGCGCGCGCGGGCCTTGCCGCATCGATCGTCGCTGACAAGATCATTGGGCTTATCGCGTTGCTGCTATTCTTCGATTTGGCCTGTGCCGTCGTCTATTCCATATATGGAGACACATTCAGTGAACTTCGGCGGCTGGCCGTAATCGCACTCGTCCTATCGCTCATCGGCATCTTAGCCACACTGGGAGTAGTCAGCGTGGCAGGTCGTTTCAGAAGCAACGCTGCCGCTAGCTCGCGGTCGGCCGCTCGCCTCGCCTTATACAGGACGGTAGCAGCTGTAAGCCTCTACGGCGACAAGCCGATGATCTTGCTAAAGGCCTTCGGCATAAGTGTTGCGATCCACGTCGTCAATATCTTCGCCCTGTACGTGAGCTTGCGCGCGCTGCACGTCGATGCGGGTGTCTCCTTCGCTTCCGTCGTCTACCCCGTGGTTTCCGTAATGCTCTTGATCCCCATCAGTATTTCCGGGATCGGTGTTCGCGACGCGACACTTGCGGTTTTATTCTCATTGTTTGGATTGCCCCCCGCTTCCGGGGTCGCCATCTCGTGGCTTTCGCTGTTTGCGACCGTGCCCAACATCATCATTGGGGCAACGATTCAGCTTTTCGAAATGTACAGGAAGCGGTAGCGCGGATTACCGATGGTCACGTGTAGCCCGAAGCAATCCCCTTGCATAGTTGGCTGCTGCCGCTCGCGCCTAACCCGTCGCGGTTTCTATCTATCATTTCCGGACCAACGATTTTCAAGCGCAAGGTCGCTATTTGTTCCCGATTCTTGGGATGCCTGGAATCTGTCCGGCGACGTTTGAATGTCAGCGTAGTCCCGGGCGTTGTCGCGTCGTGTTTCGCGTTGTCGGTTCGTTCGTCTTCACAACGCCGTGGCAAATCCCGAAGGGGTATCGAGCACTTGAGAAGAACCACTGACAGCTCGTCGCCACGTCAGCCGTGATAAAACTCGATCGCACCCTCGAGCGTCCCTTCGTAGGCGACCCGCCCGCGATTCATCACGATGCCCTTGGTGCACATTTTGCGCAGCATGATTTCCGAGTGGGATGCCAGAACGAGCAGCCCAGTCCGGGTGACAAGTGCCTCGAGTCGCCTATCGGCCTTTTCCATGAACGCCGTATCGCCCGCCACGATCCCCTCGTCCAACAGAAGAATGTCGGGCTGAATCGCGGTGGAGACCGCAAAGGCAAGGCGCGCGTTCATGCCTACCGAGTATGTGCGCAGCGGCATGCGCAGGAAATCGCCGAGGCCTGTGAATTCCGCTATCTCATCGAACCGACGGTCGATCTCATCCGGCGTCATCCCCAGCAGCAGTCCGCGCAGGCGAATGTTCTCGTAGCCGGTACTTTCGGGGTCGATACCGTGCGCGATGTCGAAAAGCGGTGCGACTCTTCCCTCGACGCTGACGCTGCCCCGGCAGGGCTCGTAGATGCCTGCCATCACGCGCAGCAGCGTTGTCTTGCCCGCGCCGTTATGGCCGATCAGTCCCACCCGATCGCCGTGGTTGAAACGCAGGCTTACGCCTTCCAGCGCCACCACCTCCGGCGTGCGCGACGCTGACGCGCCGATGCGTCCGCCCGTAGTAGCGCGCACAACGCGAGACTTCAGCGAGCGTCCGCCCGCATCGAAAATCGGAAAAATGACCGAGACATCATCGACGCTGATCGACACTATTGGTTCAGACCCAATAGGCGATTCGCCAGCGGTAGCGAGCAAAGAGCGCGAAGGCAACAACGGAGCCGGCAATCGTGACCCCCAGCGACACCCACCAGTGAGCGATCGCCGGCGCATGACCGAGTAACGGCTCCCGAACGATCACGATCAGATGATAAAACGGATTGAGGTCGGCGAATGCCGCCAGCTCCGATAGCTGCTCCGCGCTCCACATGATTGGCGTGATGAAAAAGACGACTTGCACCAGATTTGCAACGAGTTGCGGAACGTCACGAAAGCGCGCGCAGAGCAGCCCAAGCAACATGGCCACCCAGATACCGTTCAAGACCAGGATCAGCATCCCTGGCACGGCCAGTAATGTAGCGCCGCCGACCGGCACGCCGTAGGCCAAAGCGACAATCGCATAGATCCAGACGTAATGTGCAAATACGATCAGATTACGCCACACGACGCGATAGACATAGACACTGAGCGGCGCCTTTATCTGCTTGATGCTGCCCTCAGACCCGATGAACGTCGCGCAGCTGTCGACCACCAGCGCAGAGATCAGGCCCCACACAACGAGACCTGCAGCGAGAAATGGCAAGTAGCTTGCGGTGCGTTGCCGAAACAAGCCAGCGTACAAAAAGCCGAGCCCCGCGACCATCGCGCCCATGCTGATCGTGATCCAAAACGGGCCGATTGCCGAACGACGGTAGCGCTGACGTATGTCAAGCCAAGCTAAGGTTGCCCACAGCGGATAGCGTGCGGCTCCCTCCTTCAGGTCCCGGAATGCCTGCGCCGCGCCTGAGCGGCGAGGGCTTGCTGGCAGTTCCGCTGACGGTGACGTTGCGGTCGGCGATTGGCTCAAAGCAGCGCCATCCGCCTTGCAGGGCGACAATTACCCATTTGATGTGATAGCCCGCGGTGTGAAGTCCCGCAAGGCTTCACTGCCTCGAGCGTCCAAGCGCAGCAATCACCGATTGGGCGCTGACAACGCGAGACTGTGCGCCGTTCCATTGAGCGCCAGGTTCGGATTGTAGGTCCGATCGTGCCCGAACTTGCCACGCCACTTCTCCCGAAAGCGCGCCTCGTCCATTGTCTCCCGCGCGCTCGCGGCCGCCACATAGTGATAACCCCGGCTTGCAGATTCATAGTGGTAAAGTTCGGCATGGGGCGTGAGCACGTTGCGGTACCCAAGCTCCGCCACGCGCAGGCACAGGTCGAGGTCGTTGCACTCCACACGTAGCGCCTCGTCCATGCCGCCCACCGCCTGATACACACTGCGGCGCACGGCCGCACACGCGGTGATCATGGCACTTACCGTATGCACCGCGAGGAGCCGGGCGTCCACACCGCGGAAGCCGCGCGCGTAACCGACGTACGGCCGGTCGGCAACGCCATTGAGCCCGAGTACGACGCCGGCGTGCTGGATAGTGTCGTTCGGGTAGTAGAGCATCGCTCCCACCAGACCGATTTCCGTTCGCCGTGCATGCGCGACGAGTTCGGTGAGCCAATCGCGGTTGATGGGGTCGACATCGTTGTTGAGCAACACGACGATCTCGCCGCTGGCGGCGGCCACGCCTTCGTTGCATAACGCGGAGTAATTGAATTCGCGCTCATCCCGGAGAAGCTTGAAACGCGGGTCGCTCCCGAGGGAAGTCAGGAATTGCAGCGCATCAGGCTCAGCGCTGCCGTTGTCTACAATGATCGCTTCCCAATGCGCGTAATCGGTCCGGGTGCGAAGTCCCTCGACGCAACGCCGCAACATGTCCACATGGTCCCGGGTCGGAATGACAAGGCTCACGAGCGGGGGCTCGGCGGGCAACGCGTACCTGATCCGCCAACTGCCGGACGCCGCTACGACATCGGCGCTATCACCGCGCCGGGCGATGGCATCGCGCAGCGCGCGTTCCTGCGCCGCGACGAGCCCGACCTTTTCGTAAACGCCCGCGGCGGTCGATCCACTATGCTCTCGCCAGTGATAGAGAATGTGGGGAATGTGTTCGATCGTCTTGGCGTCAGCCTGTTCCGCGATCCGCAACATCAGGTCCCAATCCTGCACCCCGTCGAGTCCGGTGCGTAGTCCGCCGATATGACGAAGAAATTTGGTGCGTACGGCGACCGGGTGCAGCACATAATTGGTCGTGCGCAACCACTCAGCGTCCCAGTCCGGCTTGAACACTGGCCGCGAACGCAGGCCCGCCGCGTCCACGCGGTCCTCATCGGCGTAGAGCATCACCACATCAGGCCGCTCAACCGCCCGCGCCGCGATCTCGAACAGCGCACTGCTCGCAAGCAAGTCGTCCTGATCAAGAAACACGCAAAAATCGCCGGTCGCCAACGCCAGCGCGTCATTGGTTGCCAAGGCGATCCCGCCGTTAGTCTGGCGGCGCTGAAGGCGCACGCGCGCGTCAGCTGCGGCCAGGTTCTCGAGCAACTCCAAGTGCGCGGCATCGGGCGATGCATCGTCGACGATGCATAATTCCCAGCCCGCGTACGCCTGGGCAAGAACCGACTCGATGGCGCGCTCGAAGAAGTCAATCCGTGGGCAATAGACGGGCATCAAAACCGAAACGCGCGGTCGCACCGGCCACTGGTCCACCTGATGTGCCAGGCGAGCGACCCGCCCTTCCGCAACCCGGTCAGCCGTCTTTACCCAGGCCGGGTAATCACGATAAAAATCTTCGACGATGCGATGCCGCTGCAAGACTCCGCGCAGCTGCCCGCCCATAACAATCTGCCAGGCCCGACGCGCGATCCACCATAGCTTTCGGGGATTACCGCCCGCGTAACGGAGGTGCCGACGCAAAACGCGCCAACCCGCAGCGAGTGCCAAACCATTGAGTCCAGCTCTCTCGATCATGACGCCGTGACAGATTGCGGCCCTACAAGTTTGTATTATACGAACCTGCGCTTGCATCATACCAACTTGCGACGCGGCGCAGAAACATCCATCCCGCGATAAGGCACCCGGCGACAATCCTAGCGCGGCGAGTCCGGCCGCACCATGTTCCGATGACATCCGACCGCGGACCTGCGTTCCGACCGGCGTTGCTGACCAATTGAGTAATATCCGCAGTGGGTGCCAAAACCCCTCGGATTTGCTCGATTGTTTCGAGTCTTGATTCGTCATTCGCTTGGCGCCATTCGTTATTGGATTTTGTTGCGTGCGAATGACCGTGAATTAGCTTGGTTTCTCTTTTAAACAGGTACTTCTCTTAGGGCGAGAGAACAAATGGAAAACTTTGACGTCGCGAAGAATGCAGATGCGGGCAATGGGACGACCATTCGCCCCTATGAAACGCCAAGCATCCGTGTAATGGACGAGAAGGACGTCCTGAGCTCGTTTCAGGTGACGGTAGCCGGCATTACCTGGTGGGTAATGTAAGGAGTCGTAAGTTCGCTAATCCGGCATGGCGGCTCGCTGGTGGGATCGTGCACCTCGAGCAGCGGACCCGCCTCCGGATTGCTGCCAAAAGCCTCCTGCAACTGATGGGATAGTCCCCGGGCAGCTCTGCCAGGAGTTGCTCGAGCAAGTCATCGGTGGTGGCTTGGCGTAGCGTCGTACGTCACGCGCGCGCCAGCCACGACGGCAGTGTCAAGATGCTGAGGCCTGCCGAGGAATCAGCTCCTGAGCAAGAATGCCCTGAGCCGAGCGGCTGTGAAGGCCCGAACGTGCGCGCGTTCGGGCGGATGGGACCGGCACGCTAATCACGTTCTCGCGCTCGTGGGTACGACGTTCCACGCCAGCCCGCAGATCGGGATTCCAAGAAACGCCACAGCGACTATCGCTCGGGCGGTCTTCTGCCAGGATCGAACAGCCAGGCAAACACCGCATTGGGAACAGGTCGAACTAGCACCCGTCCGAAGGATGCCCGGAGCCGGGATTCGACCTGTGTCTTGCCAGCTTTGACGTGGCAAACGAAAGAATTCTCAATCCGATGCTCGAACGGTTCTGCCGGTGACGGAACAGCCAGGCAAATACTTTGTTGGGAAGCACCCGAATCAGTTTCCATACGAGCGATGGCAGGAGCGGGAATTCGATTTGCGTCTTGCCGGCTTCGATCCCGCTAACAATAGTATTTGCCGCCCACTGAACCTCTACCAAGAGCGGCCGGGGAATGCCGTCGTCCTCTGCGGCAGTCCGTATGAACCAAGGATTAACCGTTACTACCTGGATGCCATGGGGTCCCAACTCAAGCCTAACGGTATCGAGAAAGGACTGCACTGCCGCCTTGCTCGCCCCATATGCGGATCCGCCCGGCAAGCATCGAATTCCCGCTAGTGATGCGATGCCCACGAAGCATCCCTGCTTTCTGCCGAGCATCCGAGGAATTACGGCGTCGAACAAATGAAGCGTTCCAAAATAGTTCGTTTCCATCAACTGCTTGGCCCATTGCAGAGGGAATTCGTTGGCCCACGTAGCGTGCCGGAGACCGGCGTTCGCGATGGCGAGATGTATGGGACCCCATGCGGTTTCAACGTATTCAACTGCCTCGCGAACTCGATTCGCATCAGTCACGTCACCGGGAAGCGCGATGATCTGTCCCTCTGCACCCAGGATCGCCGCCTCCTCTTCCAACTTGGCAACATCGCGCGAGAACATCGCAACGCGGTGTCCTCGAAGAAGCAGTTTGCGGCAAAGGGCGAGGCCCAATCCGCTAGCCGCGCCCGTTACGATCGCGACCTTCACGCCGGTCCGACCGCGACCGAGGTTGGCCTCAGCCCAGCACATACACCCGCAACGATAGCCAAAGCCTTGGCGGGGGAGATTAGATAAAACATTGGCCAGTGTTCTCGACCGCCTGTAAACACGACAGCGCCATAGCTGCAGCTCAACACTCCGATGGACAAAACGCTTGGTATCAGGGATCCAAAGAGTCCCGCTAGGTAGCGTCCTCCAAAGCGCTTTGCATAGTTCACTTGGAGACCTGGCACGATTGGCGGAGAGAAATAAAGTGCAACCGAATGCAGCTGAAAGTCTGGCATCAAGAGATGAAACCCGTCGTGGTAGGGGCTACCTCGCGCCGCCAGGCACACCAGCCGATGCGCCAGCGGAGTGATATTGGTATGGTATTCATCAGCCTTAGTGGATAAACAGGCAGCTCCGACGCACCGTTCGAGACTATAAACCCCAATCCGGTAAAAGCATCACTCGCAAGCGCTTCCACTTCACATAGAAGTGACTTAACACGGCAAGAGATTGGCGTTTGATCGCTCACGTCGATCGATTGATTGGCTCTCAAGCCGCTGAGCAAAGGCACGCCTCCGTTTTCTCCGGAGTAGAGTTTATCCCAATAGTTCACGCGACAAGGTTCGGAGCGGTATTGATCGAACCCGCACGTCATTCCAATCAGCCGCCGCGACGGTGAACCGCACGCCCCGCAAGGCTCCCGGCAAGAGCCGAGTCGCGCGCGAGGGGAGACCGTTGCTAATGCTTAGTAGTGCCGCAGTAAGTGAGATCTAGCCCATCCGCCAGAGCATTTGCGTATCGTGTCCATCGAGCGGCCGCGCTCAGTCGCCATCGGTCACTGGGCTTCATTTCATGTCTTTGCGCCATTGCATCACACTCTGTCTGAACTCAACATTGCCCTCAAGAGCTCCTGGGAATGTCAGAGCCCGATGATGATGAACGACCAGACCGACAACGCGAAACAACCGGCGACAACGCCTATGGCCACTCGTGGATCCATCTTGTCTCGCACGGACTGGAGGCCGATTCCTAGCATGGCGACGATTGGAAACAGGTATCGGCCTTGTGCCTGGAAGTCATTGACCCACGAGTGGTAAATCGCCACCGCGACGGTGAGCGCGGTGAAGGTCGCCACGAACAGAAAGCCCAGGCCCACCGCAACCTCCCTGGATCGCACCACCGCCCGGACATATACCGCCAGAAGAGTCAGATATGCCGCACCCATGATCACGTAGTAGGGCTCCGGCGCACTGTATTCGAGCCAGCCATATTGCCCGGTGGCGGACACGAAGGTCTTGGTGTGCCAGTTCCATGGCGGGGCGAAGAGTTGGCGCAACGGCAATCCCCTGGCTCGAAGGTCAAGGCCATAGTAGGCATCACGCTTTTCTGAATAGACTCTCGATGGCTTGTAGACCGGCGCTGCCAACTCCTCCTGGGCCTGGTTTATCGCGGTCTGCTTCTGCTCGAGCGAACCGTGCTGTGCCACGTCCCACCAGACTCGCGGCACAATCACGGCCGCCGCCACTACGCAGACACATGCGTACTTGACGAGCGCATTCACGCGCGCGCCGCGAGTCGATGGCCTCGCGAGGATCGCCAGCAACACGAGCGCTGCTGCTCCGCCCGCCGCCAGCCACGGCTGCGCTCCCGGAATTTCATACCATTTGAGGTACGCGCCCGCGGCGACAATCGCTGAGGCGGCAACAAGAAGAGCGCTCAGCCTGCCAAGACGGCCCAGGGCGGCGGCGACGGAAATGAACGCAAGGAACGTGAAGTAGTTCCTTTTCGACAAGGCCAGGAGCCCGACCAGCAACCCAAGCGCGATCGCGCCGGAAAAGTTCCGCAGTACTCCGGGGCTGTCCAGGTGCCGGTTGAAGAGGCTGCCGGGCTCGGCAACCTGGTACGCGATCAGGACCGCCAGGAAAAGCGCAAATGCATCGCCATTGAAATAGCTGAAGATGTACCAGATTTGCGGCGAGAGGAGCAGTGGGGAAAAGATGAGAAAAGCGGCCGGACGCATGCCGCAGAACGCCGCCAGAATGCCGAGAAGAAGCACGTTGAAAAGCCTGAAGCCCAAGTCATAATTGGGCACCACCGAGGTGATCAGCGCCGCAAACTTTCCGGCGAACGGATAGACGAAATCCGTGTCATTCACGTACGACAAGCCGTAGTCGCGCGAGTACGAATCGAGCGTCGCGGGATCGCCGACCTTTGGTGGAAGCCAATGGTCGAGGTAGTAACGGGCAGCCGCGCGATGCAGGTACTCGTCCGGCGGGCCGATCCACTGGCCGGGGACCTGGTTGATAGCGCTCACCATCGCCATCGCAAATGCCAGCACGACTGCGATGAGCAGCATGCCGGCAACGGCCCTTGGCAGGTTGGCAGGCCACATTGAGAGGTGGTCTGCGGTCACCGTGATGGATTTCCCAGTGAAGGCTGTGGTGCCGCCATCTCTTGTCCCTTGCCTGCCGGTGACCGCGTCGGCGCGGTTCCTGTCCGATCCGCAGCCATGCTCATCGCTTCCTATGCATTTCCCAAAGCTGGATTACAGCGCCAACTGTGACGCAACGATCGACGCTGCCGGGCCCGACCGGGCCCTGCTGTCCTTGAGCGCAAGGGACACCCCCTTTGCGATGTCGCCCGCGATCGATCTTGGAAGAACGTGGCCAAAGAAGACACCGATCCATCGAGAGCCCTGGGGCCAGAATCTCCCAGCGCCACGCGGCCAGGGCGATGCTGACCGGCACCAGCGCATGCCAAAATGCCACGAGCCACGGATCAGCCTTCCGCAGGACCTCGAAAATCGATGCCGGATCCACTCTTGCGAGCACCAGGCCGAGAAGGCCGACCGGCAGCAGCAACTTTTCGGGCTGATGTCGCAGCCGACTGCTGCCGCCCCGACGGCCCGCGCTGATAGCAGGCTGAAGCCCTGACCGAAACCGATATCCAGAAAGCTCTTTCCCCCGATCTCGATCCCCCTCATCAGCGCGGAGAAGCCTGCGCGCGCTTGCGCCACGCGTTCGACGGTTGCCGCATTCGCCGAAAAGTCGGACCAGTTCTGGCCAAAATCGAATTGCTTCATGGTCGATCAACTTGTCTTTCAGGAAAGCAGGTACCGTCAGGCAGGCAATTCTCGCAAGCAACAACGACTTCTTGTGACAACGACCCAACGCGCGAGGATCACGTCAGACGGTAGCGGATGTCCGCATGCACGGGCAGCCGTACTCAGTCCTCGACATCGTCATGCCCCGACAAGAGACCGACATATCGCCTGCCCACGCTCGTCCAGGAATAGCCCGCAAGCGCGACTTCCCGCCCCCGCGCACCCAAGGAACGGCAAAGCTCCCTGCTATCCGCCAGAGTCTTGAGATGCGCCCGCAGCGCATCCGGCTCGGAAAGACGGAACAGAAATCCGGTTTCCCCTGGAATCACCAGCTCATTGTTGCCTCCCACATCGCTCGCCACCACCGGAAGCCCGCTCGCCATCGCTTCCAGAACCGTGTTTGGCATTCCTTCATATATCGAAGGATTCACGAGGCAGTCAGAACGCCGGTAAAGTACAGCAGTCTCCTCCTTGCTGCACCATCCGTGCCACGCAACGCAGGTGGAAAGACCCAGCAAGCCGGCCCGGCGCTCCAGTTCCACGCGTTCCGGCCCGTCGCCAACGACTTCCAGATGCACCTGCGTTGCCCCTTCGCTTCGCATTCCCGCTACGGCCCGAAGCAGGAGGGCGACGTTCTTCTGCGCGTGAAGCCTGCCAACGAAGAGAATGCGAAAGGTCTGCCCGTCGCTCCGCTCGCTGTTGGACGCGGGATGGAAATAGTCGGCATTCACGCCATTGGGAATGATGCGAACCGGAAACGGGTCGGTGCGCTCCGACAGTCGCGCAAGGCTAGCGGAATTGGCAACTACCGCGCAGGCATGGCGGAGAACGGTTCGGCGCAGGGGCGCCATCAGACGGTGCATCCGGTCAATTCCGGGAACGAGGCCGGGGACATCTCCACCCCGCAGGGACACGATGTAGGCAATCCCAGGGTCCGCTTCAGGAACCAACCGACCGGGCCGCAGGGAATGGTGAAGAACGTGATCACGCCTTCGATTTGCCGTTCACCTGCAACGCGCCGTGCATTCCATAGTGCGGCAACGAGAAAACTCGCCATCTCCATCGGATTCGACCGATCGGCGGCCTTGCGGATCGCGCGAACGCGCTGAACACAGATGCCATTGTCGAATGATTGTCGAGAAAGGTTCCCGAAGGCGCTTGTCAGAACCGTAGGTTCGTGACCCAACTCCGCCAGCACTTTCCCGATGAACATGGTCCCGTTGGCAGCTCCCCCTCCCAAGGGCGGGTACTCGTAGTTCACCAGCAGGATCTTCAACGAATCCGCCCTCCGAACTTCCACGAGTTCCCGTTGCGCATGATGACGTATGTGCTCTCCTGGACAATTCGTTGATTGCCCTTAAGCCAATCTGCGATGGTGGCGCGGTCGAGATAGATCGTTTGCGGAGTCACGAGCTGATCGAACGCAACATGCCTGAAAAATGTGAACTCGCGTTTCGCGATCCACAGGCTGTATTCGTACAGCGGGAACCGCCGCAGCGGCGACCAACGGGGAAGTGCCGCCAAGAGCTTGGCATAGACGAAAAACGGGAGTGCGAGCGGTGTTGCCAGTCCGTACTTGGTGAGCCACCAAGGCAGGCGCGCCGCGACGCGCCTTATCGGGTCCACGAGCCGTATGACCGCCGCATTTCCCTCTTTGGCGTAGACCCAGCAGTGAAACCTCCCACCGGGGCGCGTATTGCGTACGACGGATTCAAAGCCGAGCTTCGGGTCCTTGAGATGATGGAGCACGCCAATGCTGTAAACGATGTCGTACCCCTCGCTCGTAAAGGTCGTCAGGTCATCCTGCCTCAGGGACCAATTGGTGTAGCCAGAGGTGGTCAGATTTGCCTCGGCGGACACAACAGCCGCCCCAAGATCGAGGCCGTCCAGCCATTGGGGTGACCAGCGAAGAACGTGGATCATGAGGCTGCCGTTCCCGCAGCCCATTTCGAGCACGCGCTCCCCCCGAATGTCGTCCGGCGACAGCGGCTGGAACCAGTCGATAACCTGCTCCTGCGTGTACACCGAGCCGGAAGGTAGATTGTTCCAGGAAGACGCAAATGCATCTGCAGTTTGCTGGTCTGCCTTCATGGGACTCCACACGCTTCGTTGATGCCGCGTGCTTCAGGAATGCGCCCGGCCTGCCACTCCCGCAGCAGCCAGGCATTCCAGAGGAATGCGCGATCATCGGCGCGGCCAGCCTTGTGGTCCGTCCGCTTGCGCTCGACGAAGGCGGGGTTGAGCGCTCCCCAGCGGCCCTCGGCCGGCAAATCCAGTACCCCCCTGCGAAACCAGGGACCTATCGGAACGCCAAAGCCCTTCTTTGGACGGTACAGAATTTTGTGCGGCAGGACATTCTCGAGCGCCTTCTTCAGAATGTACTTGGTCTCGCCATTGCGAAGCTTGTACTGGTGGGGAATTCGGCGCACGAAATCGACGAGTTCGATGTCGAGGTAGGGAGCCCGCACTTCGAGGGAGTGCATCATGCTTGCACGGTCGACCTTGGTGAGGATGTCGTCCTGCAGGTAGAGCTTCGTGTAGAACTGGAGAACCTTGTCGACCATGCTGTCCTGGCGGCAGGCATCCCACTGCTCGATCGCCTCGCTGTAGACATCATCGATGTCCACGGGCTCGCTGAACAACTCGGCGAGTTCCGCAGGATCCAAAGGCCCCATCCAGACCGGGCACCACAAACGCCGGTCGTAGCTCAACCCGCGAAGGGTACGCTTGATCCGAAAATCCAGACTCATGTTGACGTGGGAGACAGGCAGCCGGGACATCACGAGCCGGACGGCCTCGTGCACGGGCCGCGGCATCAGCTTGCGGTAGACCTCGGCTGCGCGCAGTGCGCGAAACGGATCGTACCCGGCGAAGAGTTCATCCGCCCCGTCGCCCCCGAGGGCCACCGTGACGAGGGAGCGTGTGTGCTTGCACAGAAGGTAAGTCGGAAGAAGCGAGCTGTCTCCCATCGGTTCATCGAGCCTGCGGACGATCTCCGGCAGCAGTCCCCGCGCCTTCTCCAGAGACAGGACGTCTGAGTGGTGCTGCGTACCCAGGGAGGACGCCATCTGGTCAGCGTATCGCGATTCATCAAAGGTCGCCTCCTCGAATCCGATGCTGAACGTCTTCATCCGGCCGCGATCCATATGCCGCGTCGCGAGCGCGGCAACCGACGACGAATCGATGCCACCGCTGAGGAAGAAACCCAGGGGCACGTCCGACATCAAGCGACGCTTGACCGCGGCGCTGATCAATTCGATGAGATGCTCACCCCACTCGGCCTCTGGGTTCGCGGGTATGGCGTCGAAGGGCTCGATGACGAAATCCCAATACTTTACGACGCGGAGGGCACGGGTATCGAGGTTAAAGCTCAACGAATGCCCTGCGGGCAGCCGGAATACGCTTTCGAGGATTGTTGCGGGCGCCGGAATGTACCCATAGGCAAAGTATTTTTTCAGGCTGCGCGTCGACAGCCGCTCAGACATTAGCGGATGCCTGCGCAAAGCGCTTAGCTCCGACGCGAATGCAAAAGTTCCGTTCCTAAGCAGGTAGTAGAACGGCTTCTTGCCGAAGCGGTCGCGGCTGCAGAACAGGCGCCGCCGCGCACGATCGAGTATGACGAACGCCCACATGCCATTGAGCCTGTCGACAAACGCCGGGCCCCACGCGCGATAGCCATGCAGCAGGACCTCCGTATCGGAATGGTCAGTCTGGAATTGGTAGCCGAGAGCGATGAGCTCAGCACGCACGTCGAGATGGTTGTATATCTCGCCATTGAACACCACGCCCAGCATCTTGTCCGATGTCCACATCGGCTGCTCGCCGCCGCGTATATCCACGATCGACAGACGGCGGTGGCCCAGGAACACGCGTGCCGCCCCATCCACCCAAACGCCTTCGGCGTCGGGTCCACGATGCGTGATGGCGTCACTCATTCGCTTCAGAATCGCGACGTCACCATCTCCTGCAAATCCTGCAATCCCGCACACGCACTTTCCCCTTCAGATTGAGCGCGCCATCGACTGCCCTGCCGGCAGCTGGCAATGCTTTCCAGCAAACACCTGCTTCATGTCGCTGGACGCTCCAGGACACCGCTCAAAAACGCCCGTCCTGCGCGAGGCCGATACAAGCGGCAGTTCTTTGAATCGACTATGGCCGTGGTGCCGCATATGGAGGTCTCCTTCCGTTTGTAGCGACGGTTGACGAAAGCCTTCATGAAAGCTGCCTTGCAAAGGAATTTGTGAAAGCTTCGCCGGAAAGGCATCAGCTGCCACAACGCTCCGATAGTTACATTCTGTTCGCCGCGGGGTACTCGGCGAGCTGCCGGGTTGCCCTCTCGCGCTATTGTTGAATATTGCAGCGATCCCGGGCCGCTGCCGCGAGCAAATTAGCCGAAACACCCGCAGCGCTTACGCGCCACCCTTTTGCGAGGAACTTGAGGCTCAAATTGCCGTCCCGACTCCCGCACCGCCAACACGTCTCGTTTCGCGCTCGACCCCATGCGGCGACCTGGATCATCAGGCATCCTTCCTTCCGACAATCATAAAACGCCGGAGAAAGGTGAGTCGCAATTTGTAGAGCTTATAGTCCAGGTCTTCGCTTCGCGCGCGAGACGTGAGAATCTTCACTACGCGGCTCAATCCGTACCCGATGGCGCCCCGGAAACCTGAATACGCGTACTCGAAGCCGGCTGTCGTGAGTTGCTCATTCATGAACATCTGGTGCGTTCGCCGAACCGTCGTGGGATTCGAGTGTGAAAAATCGCAGTTGTAGAAATCCTCTTTCCAGTCCATGACATCGGGGCTCAGGATGAACAGGATTCCTCCCTTACGTAGCACTCGCTTCGCCTCCGAGACAAATCTTAGCGCCTCGCATGAGTCGTTCAAGTGTTCGAACACGTCGCACATGATGATCGCATCGTAGGACTCATCTGCTTCGTCCAAGTCCGGAATCAGGTACGACTTAGCCTGCCTGACTCCCAGGACATTGAGCTTCGCCCTAAGCGTCGCATTGGGCTCGACCACGTCATAGTTTCCTAAGCCCGCTGACATTATTCGCGCCGCGAACTCGCCGTGGCCGGGGCCGATTTCAAGTATGTCGACACTGCGTCCTTGGGGAAGGTGGCGAGACAAGAACGCGAACTGAAGCTCGATGGCGCGGGCTGTCAGCCAATTGCCGATTCCCGTGCTCGTTCCCCCCGCAAAATGGTCAAAATACGCCAAGGCACAACCCCTGAATTAGATTTTTCTATCGGCCTCGAAGCCAGTCTGCTTTTCAGTTGCCACTTCAGGGCGAAACGTCGAATAGATCTCTTCCAGCTTCGAAGAAAATGCACCCATGGTGTATTGCGCCGCGTTGGCGTGTCCCCCTGCCACAAGCCGGCCGCGAAGGGCCGAATCGATGGCGATCCGGTGTATGCACGCCGCCAGGGCCTGTGGATCGGCGGCTTTGAAAAGCAGGGTGTCCACCTCGTCGTGAACCGTCGCGTTGAGTCCCGGAACGCTGGACACGACTACCGGCACACCGAACCTCTGGGCCTCGAGATGAGCAAGCCCATGCGGCTCCCAATGGGAAGGCATGACAAAGCAGTCGAGAGCCCTGTAGAACCGTGCCATTCTATCGATGTAACCAAGCATCCGCCCGCTGTCTTCGAGACCAAGATGGCGAATGTACCGTTCAACCTTGTCGCGGTCTTCCCCATCACCGGCAAGCAGGAAGAACACCGAGAGTCGAGCGGAAAGCGCCTGCACTGCGTCCAGAAAATCGCGCCATCCTTTTCTTTCGACCAGCCGGGAAGCAAAGCCGACGACATATGCGCCGTCCGGCACTGCGAAGGATCGCCGAATGTCCGCCGGGTCCTGCGTGTCGTTGCCGCCCGGGTACACCGGTATGGGATTTGCCACGACCGAAGCGCGACGACGTGCCCCTTCGACAAGCTGCAACAGCCTCGATAGGGTGTAGTCGCTGATGCAGATGAACCAGTCCACCCGGCGCCACGCAAGGCGAAGAAAGAGGCGAAACATCAGCGCCTCCAACGCCGATTCCCCTTCGCGTCCGACCACCCTGCCGTGCTCGTGGAAAACAAGGGCGATTTGCGGAAAGAAAAGCGCTTTCAGGATGTAGCCGAATACCTGCGACCTGAACAAGTGGCAATGCAGGACGCCGACACCCTCCCCTCCAACCATCCGGCGCAATTCCAGCAATGGAGCCATGGACAACCTCGCGGATGACGGATTGACGTGGACATTGGGGTGAGAAATATTCACCTGCCTCGGGGCGACACGCAGCGCGTAGAGGTGCAGCGTCTTGTCGTCTGGACGGGATTCGAAGTAGTCCTTCAGGATGGATTGTGCTCCGCCGAACGCGAGTGAATCGACGATGTGCAGCACAGCCCCGGAACTCGCGCCCATCGCCCTATCGCTCCTATTCATTCCGGAAGGCGATGACGGAAAAGTCATCGTCGACATACAAGGCCCCGTCTGCGCGCCAAGGGACGACGACGAAATCGGCGGTGCACGCTCTCGCCAATTCCCTGAGGCGGGCCGTATCTCTCGCTTCCATCGCACGCGTCAGTTGAAAGAAGAACTGCGTCCGCTCCAGCGTTGCATCGAACGCCTTCACGACGGTTTGCCTGGGCCCCACCACGACCCTGTCGCGAAGGAGAATCATGTCGTCCCGGTCCGTCAGTATGCGCGCCTGGGAAGGGGTGTTGGCCTGTAACCACTCCCTGACTCGCTGCGTCGAGTAATACAAGGAAATGCCCGTGGAAAGACCAAGCGCCGAGCGCGCGTTGACGATGCTCGAAGGTCGGCTCTGATCGACGATTCGCAAGTCTGTCATGGCCGTCAAGACCCTCTCGCGTGCCCAAAGCGGAATTGCTTTCATGAACAATGGCAACGCAATGACGGCGAAAATGATGGCCGTCGCCCTCAAACGTCGGTGCGGCCCGTCACCCTCGAGTACTCGCATGAACAGCCTCATCACGAAGTAGAGGGCTGGAATCATGATCAGATTGAGCGCCCTCACCTCCTCGATCGTAGCCGGATAGATCGATGTGACCGAGCGCAGGCCCCAGAGAATCGTTTGGGGAAAAAAAGCAAAGAGCGGCACGACGACGAGCATTGCCGCCATGAAACGGTCGACCCTCGAAAATCCGGCACGGGCTTCCCTTATAAGCCCTCCCATGGCGAGCATGAGGATCAGCGCCGAGGACGCCACTGTATTGGCCACATTGACCATTGGAAGCGGCATGTTCCGCCAAGGGCGCAAGCTGAGTTCGACGGCCCATGCCTCCTTCGCGCTGCTCACTGCAAGAGTCCTTCCTGCGCGATCCACCGCGGCGACCGCTGTACTCGGCGTTTCCTGATTTAATGCTTCCGGCGGTCGACCGCCTTCCGCAAAGCCCGACGCCGCCTTCGCGCCGGCCATCTCATTCCGGGACTTCGAGTCGCCGGCTATTGACGAGCCTTCCAACACATCCCTGGAACAAGTCGAGGCGTCTCTCGCCTCGGCGTTCGGAATGTCGATGCCGATAGAGCGAAACAAGTAGGGGACCTGGATACCGATGATCTGGCTCGAGATGGCGAAAGACTCGAGTGCAAATTGGAGCACCACCGCCAGCACCAACCCACCTGCAAACGCGAAAGCACGTCCATCAACCCGCATTCTGCGCAGCGCGACGAAATCCCAGACTTCGAGAATTGCAAGGACTCCCGCCAGATAGAACGTGCTCAAATGCAATAGGGCGCCCAGGATCAGGAGGGGGAATACAAGGTACTTCAGGGGCCGGTCGTAGTAGCGAATCCAGATCCACATGGAAACCATGATGATCGGCGCGACCAGGGTTCGTGGCAGAAGCGCAGTCGAATCGGTGATGCCCCATGACGAGACCCCGAAGGAGACTGCGAAGCTGGACACGAGCGCGAACAGGACGGCCTGCCAGCGCGCCCTGGAAAACAATCCGAAAAAGAGCTCCGCCGAAAGCAGGTAGAGGACCGTGACTACCGCAAGAACGATTTTCATCGAAAGGATATGCGATCCAGTCCAGGGATGCAGATACGAAAGCAGTACGCCGAAGCTGCGATTCGAATTGGTTTCGCGCCAGTAGGCGCCGGAGGTGCACGACACCATGATCGAGTCGGCGAGCTGGATATAGGACAGGTGGTCGGGGCTCAGCAGCGGTCGGGTCCCGTGAATCAGGAATACTGCCGCTGCGAACCCGACGTAAAGCGCGATCGATACCATCCGCCGAGAATGGCTGCCCGCCCCGGCACTTACAGTCAACGCATCGTTCGAGGGGGCCAAGGCTATATCGAAATCAAGAGTGATCTCCAGCCAGGCGCGGAACTAGTGCGCATCGGGTGCGCGATCCTGATCGCGCTTTCCACGGCCCGAATCCGACCATAGTGGGCGGCGTCCGCGGAGTTTCGCGGCATGGCATGAGCTTCGCGTACGTCACGCGCGGCCCGCGATGCGTTCGCCTCGACCATGAGCACGAGACGTCGGCGACGCGCATTCATCCGCTCAGTCATCAAGATCCTTTCGGACCCGGACCACCGAGAAATAATTGTCGCGGTAGAGCGCGGTCTCGACCTGCCATGCCACCACGAAGAAATCGGCACTGTAGGATTCCGCGAGGCGTTCCACGCTCTGGGTATCGCGCGACTGCATGGCTTCCATTGTTCGGAAGACCATCTGCATCATCGATGGAAGCTCAACCCCAAACTTTTGGGGAACTGCGGCCACCTGTCTGGGCCCGACGATTTCGTGGTCGCGCAGCAGGATCAGCTCGTCACGATCGGTGAGAATCCGGGTACCTGGAGGCGTGTTGTCACGAATCCACCGGATGACGCCTTCAGTGGAATAGTAAAACGGCGTGGAGTACGTGATGCCCAGCGCCGACCGCGCATTGATGACGCTCGACGGGCTGGAGGGATCGACAACGTGCAACGTGGTCATCAGGGAAAAAATTCCCTCGCGAGCACTGTTGGGCAGGGACTTCATCGTCAGAGGCAATGCGATTGTCGCGACGACAACAGCCGCTGCCTCCAGACGGCGATAGCGTCCTCCTTCCGCGAGGACCAACTGGAACAGTCGCAGGACAAAATAGAGGGCCGGAATCATGATAAACCCGATCGCCCTCACCTCTTCAATGGTTGCCGGGTAAATCCGGGTGAATGAGCGCAGCACCCACAGCAGCGTCTGCGGAACAAACGCGAAAACGGGAACCGCTACCAGCATGGCAGCCATAAAGCGGTCGGCTGGCTTGAATCCGGCCGCATGTGCCCTGACCACGCCATAAAAGGCAAGCATCAATACCAGGGCACTGGACGAAAGCAGATTGGCAACGTTCGCCATTCCCAGAGGCATGTTGCGCCACGGGCGAAGACCGAGTTCCATTGCCCACGCATCCTGGGCGGTCGCGGCGACGCTTTGCTCGAACGCCTGAGAACTCCGGGCTGCGAACCGCGTTTCCGAGAACAACTTCGGGATCAATCCGTAGAATACCCCGACCGAGATGCCAAGCGATTCGAACACGAAAAGGAGTCCGGCAGCCAGCGCGAGACCGCCGAGAAACGCCGGAACGCGGATATCGATTTTGTATTTCCTGATCACAACGAAATCCCAGACCTCCAGCAGCGCGAGTATTCCGGCAACGTAGAAGGTGCTGAGATGGAGCAAGGAACCGATCATCAGAAACGAAAACACGAGGTACTTGACGGGTCGATCGTGAAATCGGAGCCAGAACCAAATCGACAGCATGACGATCGGTAGGACCAGAGTTCGCGGAAGCAGCGCGGTGGAGTCAGTCACACCCCATGACGAGAACCCGAACGACACCGCGAAGCCGGAGAGGATGACGAACAAGACAGTCTGCCAGCGAGCGCTGGTGAACAGGCCGAACAGGAGTTCCGCCGACAACAGATAGAGGACGGTGGTGACTGCGAGCACAATCTTCGTCGACAAGACGTGTGATCCCGTCCACGCATGAAGGTAGGCCAGAAGGACACCGAAGAACCGAACGGAATTGGATTCGCGCCAGTAATCACCGTCGGGCCGAGCGTCGATGATCGAGTCGGCGAGTTGGAAGTACGTAACGTGGTCCGGACCCAACTGGGGCTGGCTGCCCTGAACGATGAAAACAATTGCCGCAAAGATCGCGTAGAGCAGAAGCGAAGCGGTCCAGCTCCAGCGTGGATTGCTTTCGGAATTGTCGGCAGTCTCCCTAAAGGAGTGCGCGAAACTCATGTTTGGACGCGATTCATGTTGACCACAGCATGTCGCAGCAGCCGCCGCAGGCCAACCCAGCCTGCGAGCTGTCTCCGGCCATCCTTCTGCTTCCGGAATCGGCGAAGAACAGCGCTACAGTGGTTGTGTTCGACGCGTGGAAACCGGCAGCGCAACGACGGGCGCCTCGTCAAGGTTGCGCACCGCTCCGACCACGTAGATCGGCTTGTCCTGCGACTCGTGGTAGGTGCGAGTGAGCAACTCGGCGAGCAGGCCCATCAAAATGCACATGACGCCGGTGATGGCGGTCAGCACGAACAGGAGGGGCAGCGGAGTCTGTATGAAAGCGATTTGGTAGCGGAACTTCAGGTACAGCGCCCAGGCACCGGAGGCCCCTGACACCAGCAGGCTAATCAGCCCGACACCTCCGAAGATATACATTGGCTTCTGGGCGAACTTCGCCAGGAACTTGACGACAATCAGGTCGAGGCTGACTTTGATGGTCCGTCCGAGACCGTATTTCGACTTGCCAAACTGCCGCGCATGATGCGTGACCGGGATCTCGGCGACGCGAGCGCCCTGCCAGGATGCGTAGATCGGAATGAAACGGTGCATCTCGCCGTAGAGCTTGACGTCCTTGATCACGCTCTTCCGGTAAGCCTTCAGGGAGCAGCCGTAGTCGTGAAGCTGGACGCCCGAGATGGTCGAAATCAGACGGTTCGCCAGCCAGCTCGGAAAAGTGCGCGTTAGCTTCGCGTCCTTGCGCCCCTTGCGCCAACCCGAGACCACGTCGTAGCCTTCGTCCAGCTTGGTCAGAAGCCGGGGAATGTCCATGGGGTCGTTCTGCAGGTCGCCGTCCATTGGAATGATGATGTCGCCGCGCGCGAAATCGATGCCCGCCATCATCGCGGCGGTCTGCCCGAAATTGCGGCGAAGGTGGATCACCTTGACGTTCGGATCGGCGGCCGCCACCTTGTCGAGCACGGCAGCGGTCCCGTCGGTGCTGCCGTCATTGACGAGTATCAGTTCCCATGGTGTGCCCAGGCTCTTGAGAACAATAGACACACGTTCATGCAGTGCAACGATGCTTTCGACTTCGTTGAAAACGGGAACGGTGACGGATATCATGAATTGAATTGGGGACCTGACGATACTACTGGTTGATTATCATAATTTTTTCTTCCGGCCCTGTCGAGGGCAAACTTACTCAACCCCCCGCGCCCTCGCGGGCGCCGAAGGTGACGTCGGTCAGCAATCGAACAGGGTCGCTGATCAGATCGCGGGCTGCAGCCCACAATGTCGGCCTCCTGCTGCCTTGACGCGTTTTCGTGCGAGTTTCGCCCGGAAAACACGCCCACAACCCGCGTTCACCGGCGGATCTCGCGGATAATTCGCTCCAGGGGATTGTTCGTCCTGATCTGTCGCCAGTGAGTCGCTTGAGGAAGCTGCGCCAGCCTTCAAGATCCTCCTTGGCGCCTTCGGCCCCGCCCTGGATCGAGCGAAAGCCGTCTTCGCCCACGCCGATGGCTACAGCACCGATAAATTGCGCACTTCGCCATCCTAGCTGCGCTTGAGCTGCTTCACATCACCACGTCCTAAAAACCTCGGATTAACGAGCTGCCCTGTTCTTACGAAACCTACGTACGATTGAACCAAAGTTGCAGCGCAGGATGTCAGCTAGAAGATATGGATGAGCAGTAAATAGGAAAGCTACCCTGGGTGACACGATTCTGCTTTGATCAAAGCCGCCACCTTGTCCTCTAATTGCATCCCAGATCGCCAGCAGCGTCGCGTTCATCTTACTAGTATCACCACTCTCGTCAAACCCGCTCGCTCGCATTAGCGAGCTTGCAAGGTATTCCCGCCAGAATCTCGGGCGTTTCAACAGCGGAAGATGCTTCCTCCACAATAGGGCTCGGTTCCGCGTGTTGAAGTAGACGTGATATGCGGGTCGCTGGCTCGAATCGTGTTCTCCAAAATGAAATATGCGAGCCGTGGCCACAATCTTGTTTTGGAAACCGCTGCGTATAGCTCGAAGCGATAAATCGTAATCTTCATAGTAGGCGAAAAAGAGTTCGTCAAGGTGTCCTATCTTTGCTAGAGCGGAGACTCGGACCAGCAGTGCGGTGCCCCATAGGCAAATCCCGTAGGGCTCGGTGGCTTGTGCCTCGAGCGCAAGATCGACGGTTTCCCAGTTCCGGAAGGACATGGAGTCCCAATCGATAGAGGTTCCACAGTATTGAGTGCCGCCGTTTTCTTTGGCGTCAACAATAACCGGGGAGACCATAGCAATCGTCGGGTTCGCGTCCAACTCGGCCACCAACTTGCCGAGAGCAGCGGGGTCGATCAACGTATCATCGTTAAGGACCCATACGAAGTCGAACCCTTGCTCGGCTGCCAGACGCAATCCTTGGTTCTGTCCCTTGCAGAATCCCAGATTCTCCGTGTTCCGGATCAAGGTTGCCCAAGGAAATGCCTGGCGAATCCGATCCACGGAGCCGTCGACGGATCCATTGTCGATCACTACGACGAAGAATGACCGAAACTCCGATTTGGACAAAGATTCGAGACAGGCGAGGATGCCGTCGCCTCCGTTCCAATTGAGAATTGATACAAGTACTCTAGGCTTGGTCACTTCGATCGCCTGGTTACCGCTCGCCGCACCTGGTGCCGAACGCGTTATCCAGACGCCTTATCGCCCTTCTATATTTTCGGCTTAACTGCCATTGGAACGGAATCCGCTCCAACCTAGAATACACTTCGACAGTCCGCTGCCACTCCTGCCAAGGTTTCAAATCTTGGACGGCGCGAGCGTCCCACGCCAGACTCTTCGCATCGTGCGCCTTGTCCCAGAATTGGCGGCGAAGTTCCGCCCAACTTCCATTCGACTTCGCGACCTTTCGGAGCGGCGCGTAAATCGGATCAAACAGGTAGTGATGCAAGATAATCAGCGGATCCAGCCATCGATCTGCGTAATCCCGGGTCGCCTTATTTATCGCTGACGCGGATGCTGAGTGAACTCGAAAAGCTACCAATGGGTGCCTGACCATTTCGACACCAAACTGAATTCCCGCCCGCACCCAAAATTCCGTGTCGGGGCGTTGCGAGAGAGATGAATTAAAATACCCTACCCTGTCGAATACAGAGCGGTGAATCAGAGTCGCAGGAGGTTCGCCAACCAAGTTTAGACCAATATTTTCGCAGGCAAGCGTCGCGATTTCCTCAGCTGTTAATTTCGACCGTAAGTACAAATTGGCGATCAGCTTGGCGTGCCAATCGTAGAACGTATCGCCTTCGCTGCCCAACTTCTTTTCATAGATAAAATCGCGAAAACTGGCGATGAATAGGCCGCATGTTTGACTCGCAGTGCGAAACAACTCGGATATACAATCCGGATAGAGGATGTCATCCTGGAAGAGGAGCTTTATCCATTCTCCTGAAGCCTTGGCGATAGTATGGTTCCAATTTTCGACGAGGCCAAGGTTGACGGGATTGCGATAGAGACGCACCCTCGAGTCCCTCTTTGCGTATTCCTCTGCAATATTCGTGGTGTCATCGGTTGAGCAGTCATCGCAAATGATGAATTCCAGCTTCCCGAAGCTTTGCGCGAGAGCACTCTCCAGGCTAGACGCGAGAAAGTCCGAGCCGTTGTAGGTCGGAATGCATATGGAGACAGCCGTCATTGAGCCTCTTAACGCTTCGCACCAAGTGGTCGCAGGTAACCAAGGGATGATTGATTTCGTGAAACGCAAGAGCAATCGAGCCCTCCAATCCGCTTTGGCGCGAATTCCATCCTTCTCGATCTTCTCATCCGACAAGATACAAGTTGGCAAGTAGGGTGTGGTAGGCAAGCTGGTGCCAAAATCGATGACCCTTAGCGCATTGAGAGTCTGGTTGGGCCGTCACACGATGACGCACCCACCAGGCGGCGTTTTCAGTATGGGGCGAAAGCATGAAAGATAGAAGGGTGTTGGCGCCGCGCGAATTTTGACCACCCGTGCCGATTGAATTTTGACCAATGGTGGAAAGCCGTCCGTCGATCGGGCGGCTGTGGATAAGTGTAGTGCTTTGTGCTGGTTGCTGTGCTCCTTTCGTGGTCGGTTCAGATCTCGTCGTTCGACGTGATTGTCTCGCTTGTTCGCTTAGCCTGCTCCCTGGCCTTGATACGTGACTTGGCAGTGGTGCTGCTGTGCCGAAAGCGGTACGACTCGTTACCGGTCTCTGCGAGGTGGCAATGATGCGTCAGGCGATCGAGCAGCGGGATAGGTTGAACACCCTGGTCAATATTCAGTCGCCATCGCCCGCGTTTGATGGTCGATTTCCGGTCGGCCTCAACACGCGAAACCTCGCGATGCTTCGCGATCAGGCGTCTTCGCTGCAACGCAAAGGCGACGCCGAAGTAGAGCTCGCGCAGCTGGCGTTGGAGAACGCGATCGCGCGGCTCGGCGTCGAGATTCGAGCGCAGGCCCCCGGCGGCGATGCCCGCGCGCACTTCGAGAGTGCGCAGCTCGGCGAGCTATTCGAAGCGCGCGAAATCCTGGACGCCTACGGTGGGCGCTTTTCGTTGCATAAGCTCGTAGCCTCGGGACCGCGCTGCAATCGTTGCCCGCATGTCGGCCGGCTGGCCGAGCTGGTAGTCATGCGTCCCAGTCGGTCGACCGCAATGAGATGGTCGAGCCGCTCGCGCTCAAGCAAGACGCGAAAAACGGTTTCGGCGGTCGGCGAGCGGCAGACGTTTCGGGTGCAGACAAAGAGCACTTCCATAACGGGCATCGACAACGGGCATCGTCGAAAAAGTTTACATCGCAGTTGGATTGCTCACTCAGCCCGGTTTTATGCCTTTGAATTCATTGCGCCCTTTTCGCAGGGCACGATTCATGCTCATGGTGTCCCGCCACGCGGGCCGCCGGCAGTAAGTCTGTTCGCCCACGGATCAAGAGGGACCCCCGATGAGAAAGCATTTTTGCCTTTCCGCTTTTCTGATGATTGCGCTTTCCTGGGCTATCAGTGTCTCCGGAACGACGATCACCTTCGACGAATTCGCCGCAACGAATAACAACGTCGCCCTCACAACTGCCTACACCGGGATCGGCGTGACTTTCGGTCCGACTAACTCCGGAACCTGGGGTGGAAATAGCAACGGTAACCCAGGCAATTGGGGCCTGCAGGGGACAAATGGACCTCAGTTTCTGGGATTCAACGGTATCAACGGGTACTCCGAAATCGTCACATTCAGCTCGGCCGTCAATGGCGTGAGCCTGGACTTTTCCCGCAGCAATGGTTCTGTCGACGGGGTAATCACGTTGATGGCCTTCGGCACCTCCGGATTGCTAGGTACGGTGACGGCGACCTTGGGCGCCATCAACCAGTGGACCACCCTATCGTTGGCGAATGTCGGTATCACCAGCATCACATGGTCGGGCACCGGTACGAATTTCCATCCGTATGGCGTCGACAATTTCGTTTTCAACGTCGGTCGCACGGTACCTGAACCGGGAACGTTGGTGCTGTTGTTTGCGGCGGCAGTTGCCGCTATGTCGCGCCGCCGAAAGATTTAGCGAGATCGCCGAGCACCGTACCGTCTAGCAGGCTGTGATTCGCGCGGCAGGACGCGCTGCCTCGACGCACTCTCCTGCAGGCAATACGAGCAATTCCGTGGTGCAGACGAAAAGCACGCTGCCCCGCGGCTCCCGAGGCGAGACAATCATTGCGCGTGCTCCGGTGATTCTTCCGGCGACCCTGTTCGCTCCTCGGATTCGCTGAATAATTCCAGACGGTCTCGCGCGCGCATTTCCGCAGCGTCGAGGTCGTTGCGCGCATCGACGAGCGCGCCCCGCTGCCTGCGACGATACTCCTGCTCGATGCCGCTGCCGACAAAAAGTGCCACGACTGCGCCGGCAAGCGCACCGGCCACGGCGAACAGCTCATATCCGACGATGATTAATGCGGCGCCGACGATCGCAGCCACCCACCAGCCTTCGCGGGATTTGCGCTCGGTCTCTGCGCTACGGCGCGTCGCATCGGCCAGATCGGCCTCGGTCCACGCACTTTCGAAGCGCGAAACTTCGCGATGCTTCGCGATCA
>WNGK01000545.1_pt1 | contig 38150 bp, 41 predicted proteins | sample 5400601 | NCBI WGS metagenome assembly WNGK01 (sample SAMN13153376, study PRJNA577476) | soil metagenome | isolation source: 60 cm soil or saprolite under Garry oak tree replicate 1 | place: USA:California | collected 2016-06-15 | reverse complement strand
TAGGAGCCGACGATGATCGACCACATCGGAATGAGCGTCACCGACGTCGCGACGAGCAAGGCGTTTTATACCTCAGCGCTCGCGCCACTCGGTTATGCAGTGATCATGGAGTTCGCGGGCGACGTTGGTTTCGGCGTTCCGCCCAAGCCCGATTTCTGGATCGGCGAGACCTTGGACGACGTGCTGCCGACCCACGTCGCATTTCGCGCCGACAACCGGAAGCAGGTCGACGCGTTCTACAAGGCGGCCATGGCCGCCGACGGGCGGGACAACGGACCACCCGGCCTGCGTCCGGATTATCACGCCAACTATTACGCCGCGTTCGTGCTCGATCCGGACGGCAACAATATCGAGGCGGTATGCCACGCGCCGGAATGATCAGGACTCGCGCCACGCCATGGCGCAGTCTCGCCAGTTTCGGCGTGGCGATCGTGGCCCTCGTCGCGAGTGTTGCGCACGCGCAGACCTGGCCGGACAAGCCGATCAAGTTCGTCGTCGCGGCGCCTGCGGGAAGCTCGATCGATGTGCTGGCACGCGTGATCGGCGACAAGCTCAAGGATCGGGTGGGGCAGCCGATCGTCGTCGAGAACAGACCTGCCGCCGGCGGCACGGCCGCCACGGACTTCGTGGCCAAGGCCCCGACGGATGGCTACACGATGCTGATGTCGTTCAACGGTCCACTCGCCTTCGGTCCGCACCTGTACGCCAAGCTGCCGTACGACCCGCAGAAGGACCTGGTGCCGGTGATCATCACTTCGAGCCAGCCCAACGTGCTGGCGGTGACCGCAAGCCTCCCGGTCAATTCGGTGAAGGAGCTCGTGGCATACGCCAGGGCCAATCCGGGCAAGCTCAACTTCGCCTCCGTCGGCAACGGCAGCTCGTCGCACCTGACGATGGAGCTCCTGAAGGCAACGGCGGGCATCGACATCGTGCACGTGCCGTTCAACGGCTCGCCGCCCGCCGTGACGGCGACGATGCAGGGCGAGACGCAGATGATCTTCGCGGTGATGCAGCCGCTGCAGGCGCAAATCCAGGCCGGAAGGTTGCGCGCGCTGGCGGTGTCCACGAAGACGCGCTTTGCCCTGCTGCCCGATCTGCCGACGATCGCCGAGAACGGCTTTCCAGGCTTTGAAGCCTTGGCCTGGAACGGCGTGCTCGTTCCGGCAGGGACCCCCGGACCCGTCGTTCAGCGGCTCAACAGCGAGATCAACGCGATCCTCAAGGACGCAAGCGTGAAATCGGCGCTGAACGCGCAGGGCTTCGAGCTCATCGGCGGCACACCCGAAGACTTCGCGAACCTGATCAAGAGCGAATCGGACAAGTGGGCGCCCGTGATCAGGAAGACCGGCGCCAGGATTGATTAAAATGAGTCGACTAAAATGAGCCGATCAAGATCGTATCGACTGACATGAAGATCGTGCTCGCGTATTCGGGCGGCCTGGATACCTCGGTGATCCTCAAATGGCTGCAGGACACCTACCGCTGCGAAGTGGTGACCTTCACGGCCGACATCGGCCAGGGTGAGGAGCTGGAGCCCGCACGCGCCAAGGCGAAGGCAGCAGGCGTGCGAGAGATCTACATCGAGGACCTGCGCGAGGAATTCGTTTGCGACTTCGTATTTCCGATGTTCCGCGCCAACGCGATCTACGAAGGCGAATACCTTCTCGGCACGTCGATCGCGCGCCCGCTGATCGCCAAGCGCCAGATCGAGATCGCACGGGAGACCGGCGCCGACGTTGTGTCGCACGGCGCGACCGGCAAGGGCAACGACCAGGTGCGCTTCGAGATGGGGTACTACGCGCTCGAGCCGGGCATCCGGGTCATCGCACCGTGGCGCGAATGGGATCTCACTTCGCGCGAGAAGCTCCTGGCCTACGCGGAAGCGCACGCGATCCCGATCGAGATGAAGCATCGCGGCAGCGGGGCGCCGTACTCGATGGACGCGAACCTGCTGCACATCAGCTACGAGGGCCGCGCGCTGGAAGATCCCGCGCTGGAGCCCGAAGAAGACATGTGGCGCTGGACGGTCCCGCCGGAAAAAGCGCCCGACGCGGCCGAGTATCTCGAGCTCGATTACGAGCGCGGCGACATCGCAGCGGTCAACGGCAAGGCGATGACGCCGGCGCAGGTGCTCACCGAGCTCAACCGTCTCGGTGGCGGTCACGGCGTGGGCCGGCTCGATCTGGTCGAGAACCGCTACGTCGGGATGAAGTCGCGCGGCTGCTACGAAACGCCGGGCGGGACGATCATGCTCAAGGCCCACCGCGCGATCGAGTCGATCTGTCTCGACCGCGAGGTCGCGCACCTCAAGGACGAGTTGATGCCGCGCTACGCAAGCCTGATCTACAACGGCTACTGGTGGTCGCCCGAGCGGAAGATGCTGCAGACCATGATCGACGCCTCGCAAGTGCCCGTGAATGGCCGGGTGCGTCTCAAGCTCTACAAGGGCAACGTCATGGTCGTCGGCCGCGAGTCAAAGGCCGATTCGCTGTTCGACCCGGCTATCGCGACCTTCGATGACGATCGCGGCGCGTACGACCAGAAGGACGCTGCCGGCTTCATCAAATTGAACGCTTTGCGCATGCGCATCGAGGCCATTCTCGCCAGCAGACACAAATAAGGCGCAAATAGGGGACAGACCCGATTATCGGCAACCACGCTCTCCCCTGCGCAGCCAACCGCGATAATCGGTCCCGTCGCCGCCGGAAGGGAATAAATACCATGCCCTCATTCGACATCGTCTCCGAAGTCAACCAGGTCGAAGTACGCAATGCGCTCGACCAGGCGAACCGGGAGATCTCCACCCGCTTCGATTTCAAGGGCTCCGACGCGCGCGTCGAGCACAAGGAAAAGGAGCTGACACTCTATGCCGACGACGACTTCAAGTTGAAGCAGGTGACCGACGTCCTGCTCGGGAAGCTCACCAAGCGCAGCGTCGACGTGCGCGCGCTCAAATTCGGCAACGTCGAGAAAATCAGTGGCGACAAGATCAAGCAGGTCGCGACGCTCCGCGTCGGCATCGAGCAGGAACTGGCGAAAAATATCGTCAAGCAGATCAAGGACAGCAAGCTCAAGGTCCAGGCCAGCATCCAGGGCGATGCGGTGCGCGTCTCGGGCGCCAAGAGGGACGAGCTGCAGAACGCGATTGCGCTGGTGAAGAAGACCGTCACCGACTTCCCGGTCCAGTTCGGGAACTTCCGGGACTAGCTCCCCGTTTCCAGCGCGCACCCTTGCTCCCGGAACGTCTGCTCGCCGGCCCGGTGGCCCTGCGTCATTTCGTGGCGACCGATGCGCCGCGGGTGCAGGTCCTCGCCGGAGAGCGCGAGGTCGCGGAGTCGACTGCGCTCATTCCGCATCCCTATCCCGATGGCGCCGCTGCGGCGTGGATCGCGACGCACGAACCGGCCCGAGCGGCGGGCGCCGAATACACTTACGCGATCACGGAAAGCGGCGATGACCTGCTCATAGGCGCGATCGGCCTGCGCCCCGGTCCAAGCGAACATGAGAGCTTCGGCTACTGGGTCGGACGTCCCTACTGGAATCGCGGCTACGCAACCGCGGCGGCGCAAGCGATCATCGTGCTCGCCTTCGAGTTGCTCGATCTCGACGAGCTGACCGCCTCGCATCTTGCGCGCAACGTCGCGTCGGGACGCGTCATGGAGAAATGCGGGATGCGGCTGCTCCGTATCGAGACGCGCGACCACCGAGGAACGCCGGAGGAGTTCTCCATCCGCGGCATCACCCGCGAAGGTTGGGCGCGCGTCACCGAGGATGCACGAGGACAGCGTCCAGCGCGAGGCTGAAACCGGGAAACGATAGCCTTACGCGAGATCGGCGAGCAACGCGTTGCGGGTCGCGTCAGGAACCGGATCGAGCGTCGCGGTGTAGGCCGCATGATCGGCGCCGACGGCCAACCCGCCGCCCGCTCTCAACGCTGCGATCATCGGCGGCGTCAGCTCGAAGCGCAGGAAATGCACCGCCGACGTCTTCTCGTCGTTCTCGCGCTCCAGATCCTCGTCGGCGATTGCATACACGCGCGGCTGCCCCTCGACCTTGACCCACACCCGGTCTTCGATCCCCTTCAGCCGGGCTAGAACGCGCCTGCGCTCCTCGACGTCCTCGTACTCCACCTGCATCGTCGCCTTCCAGTTATTCCCGTCGGGGACCAGCGGATTGTAGGCGTCGAGCTCCTCCTGGATGCCGGCCTCTTCGAAGATCTTCTCGATGCGCAGCATCTCCTGGACCTGGTAGCGGATGGTGAGCTCGTCCTCGAAGAGCAGTACGACGTGCTCGCCCAGATGGACGCTGCGCGGCTTCTTGTGCGCGAGGACGCGTGCGCGGAAGTCCGTGCGCTCCCGGGCGTAAGCTTCCAGCGTCAGGAGGCTATCGCGCGCGATGCGAGCCATTCGGCGTTGCCCTTTTATTCCAGCCCGTAGGCGATGCGCATGAGCGTCAACGGATGAGCCTTGCGCGCGCGTTGGGTCCCGCCCGAGGCACGCGCGGTTTCGTCGATCCCCTGCATGATCGCGCGGCCCGCGATCGGACAATCCGAGCTCACGTAATCGGGGTCGGCGTCTGCCATCTGCCGGAACACGGGCCTGCCGATACGCATCGACGCGGCATAGAACTCGGTCTTCGCGCCCCAGGTGCCGTCGTGCCCCGAGCAGCGCTCGACGGTGTTCACCGTCGTGCCCGGCACCCATTCCAGCGCTTCGCGCGTTTTCTGGCCGATCTTTTGAACACGGGAATGGCACGGGACATGATAGGAAATCCTGCCCAGCGGAGTCTTGAAATCCCTCTTGAGCAGCCCGTCCTTGTCGCGTAACACGAAATATTCGAACGGATCGAACATCGCTTCGGAGATCGCCCTGATATTCGGATCGTCGGGGAACAGCAACGGCAGCTCGGTCTTGAACATGAGCGTGCACGACGGTACTGGCGTGAGGATCGCATAGCCGTCGTGCGCCAGCGCCGCCAGCCCGGCGGCATTGGCATCTTTCATCCTGAGCACCGATTCGATGTCGCCTAGCTCCAGCTTGGGCATTCCGCAGCACGCCTGGCGCTCCGCGATGACGTACGGGATCTGGCTGTGATCGAGGATCGCGAGCAGATCGAGCCCCATGCCCGGCTCGTTGTAATCGACGTAGCAGGTCGAGAAGATCGCGACCTTGCCCGGCGTGCGCGGGCCATCCCTCACCGGCCAGGCGATGGTCTTCGGCGCCACTTCGGGAAAACGCTTCGCCGCGTAGGGCGGCAACCTGCGCTCGCGATGCACGCCGAGCATCGTCTCCATCGCCCTGCGTGCCGCCGGCATCTCGGTGGCCCGGTTGACGGCCTGTACCACGACAGGAATCGTCGCGAGCTTGCCCAGCCGATCGGTGCTGGTCAGCAGGCGATCGCGCACGCTCGTCTCGCCCAGCAGAAACTTGCGCGCCTTGGCGCGCAGCATGAGGTGGGGAAAATCGACGTTCCATGGATGCGGCGGAACGTACGGGCACTTGGTCATGTAGCAGAGGTCGCACAGATAGCACTGATCGACGACCTTAGCGAAATCTGTCTTGGCAACATCGTGCATCTCGCCGCTCCGCGTCGCGTCGACGAGATCGAAAAGCGTCGGGAAAGCGTTGCACAGGCTGACGCACCGCCGGCAGCCGTGGCAGATATCGAAGATGCGCTCCTGCTCGCGGTTGAGCGAATCCTCGTCGTAGTAATCCGGATTACGCCAATCGATGGGGTAACGGATTGGAGCTTCGAGGCTGCCTTCGCGGGTGGTCATTGCCTTCGATTCGCGGCGACGTTAAGGACGAGCGCCGCAGACGATGAGCGGAGCAGATCCATTGCAAGCACGAAGAATTACCCGCGGATTAAGGGGCGTGCGGAGCGCGCTCGCTTCAATCCGCGGAGTTATTGCGTCACGGCGCGCCATCAATACCTCGGCGCGACGTCGATCGGCGTGACGCAATAACATGTCGGTCTCCTTGCGCGGGTAGTGCAAGGGAAACGTTCACGTGTCGACCTCCAAGGTCGACTCGCCTCGCGCGATCCCCACGCACTCCGTGCGCGGGGCCCCTCGCTGCGGGCTCGCGCCCTTAGTCGGCCAGCGCGTCCAACGCCTTCTGGAACCGGTTCGCGTGCGACCGCTCCGCCTTCGCCAGCGTCTCGAACCAGTCGGCGATCTCTTCGAAGCCCTCGCCGCGCGCGGACTTCGCCATCCCCGGGTACATGTCGGTGTACTCGTGCGTTTCGCCGGCGATGGCGGACTTCAGATTATCGCGACTCTTGCCGATCGGGAGGTCGGTCACCGGATCGCCGATGGTGGCCAAATAGTCGAGATGGCCATGCGCGTGCCCGGTCTCGCCCTCGGCGGTTGACCTGAACACCGCGGAGATGTCGTTCTGCCCTTCGACATCGGCCTTGTTGGCGAAATAGAGATAGCGGCGGTTCGCCTGAGACTCGCCGGCGAACGCGGCCTTCAGGTTGTCGTGCGTCTTGCTGCCTTTCAGATTCATTGCGGTCTCCTCTCGAGATGGCGTGATCGCAGCGGTCGGGCGCGCGACAGACGCGTCGCGTCTCGGCCGACAGAGCTATTTTGCGAGCCGGGATAGTTATATGTCCAATTGATTATGATGATATATCCGATAAATCAGGTGTATCGTCGGGCGCCTAGTCGATCCGCTCGTACGCGGGTAGCGTCAGGAATTCGACGAAGGTGTCGTTGCTGACCAAACCGGAGAAGATTTCCGCCGCTTCGTCGTAGCGCCCCTCGTCGAACATTGGGCCGAGCAGCTCACGGATCCTCTGCATCTCCTGGGGCAACATCGCAGCAACCATCTCTTTCGTCACCTTGCGGCCGTCGTCAAGCACGCCCTTCGGCGAGCGGATCCATTGCCATACCTGCGAGCGCGAGATCTCCGCGGTCGCGGCATCCTCCATCAGGTTGAAAATCGGCACGGCGCCCTGCCCGGCGAGCCACGCGCCGATGTACTGGATAGCGACGTTGATGTTGAGCCGGACGCCCTTTTCGGTGATCGGTTTCTCGGGCTCGAACTTGAGCAGGTCGGCGGCGCTCACCTTCACGTCGGCCCGCTGCTTGGTCGCGATCTGATTCGGCGCCGGCATGAGCCGATCGAACGCTTCCTTCGCCACGGACACGAGGCCCGGATGCGCGACCCAGGTGCCGTCGTGGCCGATCGTCGCCTCGCGCTCCTTGTCCGCCTTGACCTTGGCGAACGCCTCGGCGTTGGCCGCTTCGTCATTCTTGACGGGGATCTGCGCCGCCATCCCGCCCATGGCGTGGATGTTGCGGCGGTGGCAGGTCTTGATCAGCAGCTCGGCGTAGCTCTTCATGAAGTGCGTGGTCATGGTGACCAGCGCGCGATCCGCAAGGCAGAAGTCGCGATTGCTGCGCAGCTTCTTGATGCAGCTGAAGATGTAGTCCCAGCGGCCGGCATTGAGGCCCGCCGAATGCTCGCGCAGCTCGTAGAGGATCTCGTCCATCTCGAACGCGGCCAGTATCGTTTCGATCAGCACGGTCGCCTTGATCGTGCCGCGCGGGATCGAGAGCTCGTCCTCCGCCATCACGAAGACGTCGTTCCACAATCGTGCCTCGAGATGGCTCTCCAGCTTCGGCAGGTAGAAGTAAGGTCCGCTGCCCCGCGCCAGCAGCTCCTTCGCGTTGTGGAAGACATAAAGCGCGAAATCGAAGATGCCGCCCGAGATCGGTGCGCCGTCGACGCGCACGTACTTTTCCGGCAGATGCCAGCCGCGAGGGCGTACGAAAAGGGTGGCGAGCTTGTCGCCGAGCTTGTACGCCTTGCCCTCGGGCGAGACGTAGTCGATCCGGCGGCGGATGGCGTCGCGCAGGTTGGTGTGCCCCTGGATGTTGTTGTCCCACCTCGGCGTGTTGGCGTCCTCGAAATCGGCCATGAACACGTCGGCGCCGGAATTGAGCGCGTTGATGATCATTTTCCGGTCGACCGGACCGGTGATTTCGACGCGCCGGTCCTGGATGTCGTCCGGAACGGATGCGCAGGTCCAGTCGGCTTCGCGGATCGCGCGCGTCTCGGGAAGAAAGTCGGGCAGCTTGCCCGCATCCCATTCGCGCTGCCGTTGAGCGCGGCGCCCAAGCAGCTCGGCCCGGCGCCCGCCGAATGCGCGTTGCAGCCGCGCCGCAAATGCAACGGCGTCGGTGGTCAGTATCTCGGCGAAAGGGTCGGTGATGCGGCCGGTGATCTCGATCCCCGGGCCATAGTGCGGCGTGGTCATGAGTGGGTCCTTGGAGAGCAGAGACGAATCAGCCGGGCCCCGGGTATCCGGGAAGCGCGAGCGGCGCGTCGGGCGCCGCTTCAGGCCGTTTTGATGCGGTGCAGCGATGATAGCAGGCCCCGGCGCGAGCAGCGAGCGGGGCCTCCGCCACCGTCGCATGAATTCCGCGTGTCGAACTGTCGGCTCATGCAAGCCTGGGGATCGCGCGTGGCGAGTCGACGCAGCGGCCGACACGCTTCGTTTCGCGTAGCGCGAGTGCTCAAAGAGGCCGCCGTGGCGGCCGACGCTCGACCGAAGATATCGGGAGCTGCGTCCAAGGAGGCCGCGGGCGGCCGGAAGCGAATTCTTAGGCTTACTCCCAACCCTCCCCGGGCCGCCCGGGGAGCCGGTCCAGGGTCACGTTCCACGACAGCGTGATTCGGGGGCGCCGTCCGCGATACGGATTCACGCTGTGCAGATAGTCGCTGGCGAAGATGAGCATCGTGCCCGGCAGCATGTCGGGGATCATGTGACGCGTAACGCGGCCGGGCTCGTCGGGACAGCAGGCCTCGATGCGCGGATCGGCGAAGCAGAGCTTGCCCGCCATGGGTTCGTCGGGGTCATCGTCTCCAGGATCGAGCATGTAGACGATGCTGACGCTCGAGCGCAGATGGCTGTGCGGCATGCAGTAGTCACCGGCGCGGTACACGCTCGCCCAGCTGTCGTCGGCAAAGACTGGCCGGCGCGACAGCGTCCAATGCGAGAGCATCAGCGCCCGGGCGTGCACGAGCGCCGCGGCGGCGGCGCTCCATTCGGAAATCTTGCGCACCTTGGTGCCGCAGCCGCCGCGAAAGACCGTCGTGTTGCCCGAACCGGGAGGTTGCAGCACCAGCACGGAGCGCCAGCGCGGGTCGCGCTCCGCGGCGAGGACGGCATCGACAAGCGCGGGATGGAACGCCTCGAAGTCAGCGAATCGCGCGGCCGCCATCATCGGCGCCGATAACGGCTCGACGGCCTGCCGCTCGGGCCACACCGGCAGCTCGACGCTACCGACGCGGATCGTCGCCGGCAAAGCGGCCTGATCACCTGAGCGTGCGTCGACTTCCGTGACCACGTGGCCTGCCAACCCCGTCACGCACTTGCCGCCAGCTGCGGATTCAGACGCTCCTGTTTGCTGTGCAATTTGTTCAGCGCGTTGATATACGCCTTGGCCGACGCGACCAGGATATCGGTATCCGAGCCCAGCCCGTTAACGATGCGTCCATCCTGTTCCAGCCGTACCGTCACCTCGCCCTGCGCATCGGTGCCGGTCGTGATCGCATTGACCGAATAGAGCTGCATCTTCGCCTTGGAATGTACCATCTGCTCGATCGCGCGGAACGTGGCGTCTATCGGCCCGTCACCGCGCGTATGCACGCTGCGCTCGATGTCGCCGGCGCCCAGCGTCACTTCAGCCTGCGGCACTTCGCCGGTTTCCGACACGACCTTGAGCGAGATCAGCTTGTAGAACTCGCGCTCGGGGGTCACGGTCTCGTCGGAGACCAGCGCATGCAGGTCCTCGTCGAAGACTTCGCCCTTCTTGTCGGCGAGCTCCTTGAAGCGCCTGAACGCGTGATTGAGCGTGTCCTCGCTGCCAAGATCGATGCCCAGCTCGGCAAGGCGCGTCTTGAAGGCGTTGCGGCCCGAAAGCTTCCCCAGCACCAGGCGGTTGGCGCCCCAGCCCACATCCTCGGCACGCATGATCTCGTAGGTCTCACGGTGCTTGATCACGCCATCCTGATGGATACCGGACTCGTGTGCGAAGGCGTTGGCGCCAACGATCGCCTTGTTCGGCTGCACCGGGAAGCCGGTGATCCCCGAGACCAGCTTCGAGGCCGCCACGATGTGCGTGGTATCGATTCCGGTGACGCAGGGGAAGACGTCCTTGCGGGTCTTGACCGCCATCACGATCTCTTCGAGCGAAGCGTTCCCCGCGCGCTCTCCCAGTCCATTGATCGTGCACTCGACCTGGCGCGCGCCCTGCATAACCGCGGAGAGCGAGTTGGCGACCGCCATGCCCAGGTCGTTGTGGCAATGCACCGACCAGACCGCGCGGGTCGAGTTCGGGATACGCTCACGCAGCGACGCGATCAGCGCCCCGAACTGCCAGGGCATCGTGTAGCCGACGGTGTCCGGGATGTTGATCGTCGTGGCGCCCGCCTTGATCGTCGCCTCGACCAGCCGACAGAGGAAATCGGGCTCCGACCGGCCGGCGTCCTCGGGCGAGAACTCGACATCGTCGGTATACTCGCGCGCCCATTTCACGGCCTTCACCGCCTGCTCGAGCACCTGCTCGGGTGTCATGCGGAGCTTCATCTGCATGTGGATGGGCGAACTCGCGATAAAAGTATGCACCCGGCCGGATCCGGCGCCCTTGAGCGCTTCGCCGGCACGGCGAACGTCAGACTCGTTGGCTCGGGCCAGACCGCAAACCGTGCTGCCCTGGATCGCGCGGGCGATCGCCTTAACGGCCTCGAAGTCGCCATCCGACGACGCCGGAAATCCGGCTTCGATCACATCGACCTTCAGTCGCTCGAGTTGCTTGGCAATGCGCATTTTCTCCTCGCGCGTCATCGACGCGCCCGGACTCTGCTCTCCGTCGCGGAGAGTCGTATCGAAGATGATCAATCGGTCGGGCATGGGTCACCTGCAAGCTGGACGTACTGGGATGATTCCGCCGCCGGGGTTGACCGGGCGGGGAGCGCACAACAAGAAGGGGGTGGATTATCTGCGCGCGGGGCGCAGCAGCAGCAGACCGCCCAGGCGGGCGATCCGGGAAAGACTCGACAAAAGGACACGAAAGCTGCTCACGGCTCAGACTATATCGAGGTTTCGCAGCGTACGCAACGGGCGCCCGATCGGATGGCATAATCGACCGCGCCATGCCGATCGGCCCCGTTCAACCCGCGCCCTGCCCGCAGTGAACACCACCGGGACCCTGCGGCAAGCCGGGCTCCTGGTGTGCGCGATGTTGGTCGCCGGGATCGTCTCGGCATTCGTGCTCAAGCAGGACGTCAACTGGGACCTGCAGAACTACCACTTCTACAACGCCTGGGCATTCGTGCATCAGCGGCTGGGCTGGGACCTTGGGCCCGCGCAACTCCAGACCTACCACAATCCGCTGCTCGATCTGCCGTTCTACGCGATGGTCGCCGCCGATTGGCCCCCGCGGCTGATTTCGTTCGTCATGGGCCTGCCGGCGGGCATCGGCGCATTCTTCCTGGGCAAGATCCTACTCGTGCTCTTCGAAAACATGCCGCGCAGGGAGCGCTGGCTCTACGCCGCGATCGCCTTCCTGATCGGGATGACTGCGTCGGCTGCTGTGTCGCAACTCGGCACGACGTTAAACGAGTGGCAGGGAGCAGCTCTGGTGATGATCGCGCTGTGGCTGGTGCTCAAGCGCGTGGCCCAAGGTGCGACGGGCTGGCGCACGCTGGTCGCCGCGGGGCTGTTGTGTGGGGTGGCAAGCGGGCTGAAGCTCACGGCAGCGATGTACGCGGTCGGCCTGTGCGCGGCGCTCCTGCTGCAGCGACCGGTTCTCTGGCTCGGGGTCCGCCAGGCGTTCGCTTTCGGAATCGCCGTGCTCGTGGGCGTTGCCCTCGCGGGCGGCCCCTGGATGTGGACGCTGTACACGCACTTCGGCAATCCATTGTTTCCGTATTTCAATGACGTGTTCCACTCGCCATGGTGGGATCAGGCAGCTTTCTTCGATCGTAGATTCGGACCGCATACCTGGTCGGGCTGGCTCAGGTTTCCGTTCCGTTTCTTTGGATATTCGTCGTTATTCGTCACCGAGGTGCGCTTTCGCGACTGGCGGCTGGGCCTTCTATGTGTCTTCGCGATCGGGGCGCTCATCGCGGAGTCGATTCGACGAGTAACCAAGCGCGACGATCTCGCACCGCCGCCAGGGCCTCGCCCGGTCTGGCGCGTGCTGGCTGTCTTCTGGTGCGTGTCGTTCGTGCTGTGGGCGGCGATGTATTCCATTTATCGGTATCTGATACCACTCGAGCTGCTGTCCGGAGCGCTGTTGGTGTATCTGCTGCGCTCGTGCGTGCCACCGCGCTCGCTGCCCACTGCGACGGTCGTGGTTGCGGCGCGGGCCACTGTGCGCTATCCGGCTCGGTGGCATCGTGAGTCCTCGCAGCACCATTTCGAACTTAAGATCTCTCCGCCGCGAAGGTTGCCGACTACGACGGTGGTGGTCGCAGCACTGGCGATCTTCACCGTCGGCTATCCCGACTGGTGGCGTCGTGAATACGCGCAGCACTATTTCGAGGTGAAGGTCCCTCCGGTAGCGGCCCGCGCGGTTGTTCTGCTCATCACTGGCGAGCCCATGGCCTACGTGCTGCCATTCTTTCCTCCGGACGGGCGCTTCCTCGGCGCGAATAACAACTTCAATGACCCAGAGCGGCACAATCGGCTCGAAGCCGAGCTCGCGAAGGTCGTGCGCGAACACGACGGACCTCTGTACTCGTTGGCGTTTCCGGCGGGCCGGGGGCCCACGGTTCTGCTGGCGCATCGCCTGCGCCGCGTCGATGGCGGCTGCGCCAACATCGAGACCAACATGCTCACGAGCCCTATCGAACTGTGCCGACTTGAACGGAGCGGTGGCGCTGGAGGAGCCGCACCGCGTTCCAGTCTCGCACCGCGGGCGAGAGGTTGATCGAAAAAACCACGCGCAGTCAGCCGCGGCGGCGCTTTATCGCCACCCACGCCGACCAGACATACCCCGACAGCGCATAGGCGACGAACGCGGCGAACAGGACGATCGCCGGCTGCACGCTCACCAGCACAAAGAACAGCGCGATGAGGAAGACGACGACGAACGGGACGCTGCGGCGCAGGTTGATCGTCTTGAAGGCGTAGTACTTGAAGTTGCTGACCATGGTGAGGCCTGCGAAGACGGTCACCGCCCACGCCCACCAGCGCATTCGCTCTGGATCGAGCGCGTTGTCGTCCATGATCCACACGAACCCGGCGACGAGCGCAGCCGCGGAGGGGCTGGGCAGTCCCTGAAAGAAGCGCTTGTCGGCGACTTCGAGCATGGTGTTGAAGCGTGCCAGGCGCAGCGCCGCGCAGACGCAATAGACGAAGGCGGCGCCCCAACCCCAGTTGCCCATGCTGAGCAACGCCCACTCGTAGACGACCAGCGCTGGCGCCGCACCGAAACAGACCATGTCGGAAAGGCTGTCGTACTCAGCGCCGAACGCGCTCTGCGTCTTGGTGAGCCGCGCGACGCGGCCGTCCAGACCGTCGAGTACCATCGCGACGAAGATGGCGATCGCCGCGTGATCGAAGCGGCCGTTCATTGCTTGCACGATCGCGTAGAAGCCGGCGAACAGCGCCGCGGTCGTGAACAGGTTGGGCAGCAGGTAGATGCCGCGACGGCGGATGCGGTTCTTGGCGAGCGCCCGCTCCTGCTGGTAGTCCCCCATGGAGGACAGCCTAGCAGCTAGTGTCCTGCCCCGCAAACGCGCCGCACGGCGCGAGAATCAGGCGAGCTCGGCGACGATCGTCGTCGTTGCATACGCCGCGTCACCGACGGCCACCTTCGGACGGGAGTCCGGGGGCAGATACAGATCGACGCGTGAGCCGAAGCGGATGAATCCGTAGCGCTGGCCGCGCGAGAGCCGGTCGCCGGGCTCCACGTAGCAGAGGACGCGACGCGCGATCAGGCCCGCGATCTGCACGCAGGTCACGTCGGCGCCGGCCGACGTCGTCAGATGCAGGGCGCTGCGTTCATTCTCGAGCGAGGCCTTGTCGAGCGCGGCGTTGACGAAGCTGCCGGGGTGGTACCACTTGTTCTTCACCATCGCGTCGACCGGGCTGCGATTCGAGTGCACAGCGAAGACATCCATGAACACGCTGATCTTGAGCGCGTCGCGGTCGAGGTACGGGTCGCGCGTGCGCTCGACCAGCACGATCTTGCCGTCGGCGGGCGAGAGCACGGCGTTCGGCGCGTCCGTCGCGACACGCGGCGGATCGCGGAAGAACTGGACGATGAACAACACCGCCGCCCAGGCTGTCGCCGCGAGCCACCAGGGCGCCACCCATGACAACGCCGCGGCGACGAGCAGCGCGAGCGCGAGGAACGCCCAACCCTCGCGGGCGATGATCGGATGAGGGTAGGCGGGAGTCGACATCTCGAGCGAAAGCGCGGTTCGCCCGAGTATATCGCGAGCGCGGCGCCGTCGAACCGAGCGCTACTTCGTCTGCTCGTCGACGCGTTTTCCGAGTTCCTGCGCGTCGCGCTGCACCTGTTGCTCCAGTCCGCGCGCACGTTCGAGGGGCGTGCTCGGCGTGGGCGTTGCGGCGGTCGGATCGACCTCGGCCGGAGCAGCGACACCGGGACCGCGCAGCCCCGCCCTGGCGGATGTCTCCGCGCCCGGCAGGAGGCCGTAGGTTTTCAACACCGTCTGCGCCAGCACAGCGACGATCACGAGCGCGATCAGGATCGCGATCAACCCGACCCAGCCGCGCTCGCGATCGAAGGCGCCAATCAGCGTCAATTGCGGCTCTGATCGACGAGCTTGTTCTTTCTGATCCATGGCATCATTTCGCGTAACTTCGCGCCGACCTGCTCGATCGGGTGCTCCGCCGTCATGCGCCGCCGCGACAGCAGGGTCGGCGCGCCGGCGCGATTCTCCAGGATGAAGTTCTTGGCATATTCGCCGCTCTGGATGCGGGCGAGCGCGGCGCGCATCGCGTCCTTGGTCGCCGCTGTGATGATCAGCGGCCCGGTGACGTACTCGCCGTACTCGGCGTTGTTGGAGATCGAGTAGTTCATGTTGCCGATCCCGCCCTCGTACATGAGATCGACGATGAGCTTCAGCTCGTGAAGGCATTCGAAATACGCCATCTCGGGCGCGTAGCCGGCTTCGACCAGGACCTCGAACGAGGTCTTGACCAGCTCCACGCAACCGCCGCAGAGCACGGTCTGCTCGCCGAAAAGATCGGTCTCCGTCTCTTCCCTGAACGTGGTCTCGATCACGCCGGCGCGCGCGCCTCCGATCGCGGCCGCGTACGAGAGCGCGAGATCGCGCGCCTTGCCGCTCACGTCCTGGTGAACTGCGATCAGCATCGGCGTGCCGCCGCCCTGCACGTAGGTCGAGCGCACGGTGTGGCCGGGCGCCTTGGGCGCCACCATCACGACGTCGAGGTCGGCGCGCGGCGCCACCTGGCCGTAATGGATGTTGAACCCATGCGCGAAGGCGAGCGTGGTGCCCTTCTTGATGTTCGGCTCGACTTCGCCGCCATAGACCGCCGCGATGTGCTCGTCAGGCATGAGCATCATCACCAGGTCGGCGCCTTTCACGGCATCGGCGACCGCCGCGACCTTGAGCCCTGCTTTCTTGGCCTTGTCCCAGGACGCGCCACCGGGGCGCAAGCCCACGATCACCTTCACGCCGGAGTCATTGAGGTTCTGGGCGTGCGCGTGCCCTTGCGACCCGTAGCCGACGATCGTGACCTTCTTGCCCTTGATCAGCGAAAGGTCGGCATCTTTCTCGTAATAAACTTTCATCATCACAGTCCCCTTCACGCAGTGCCCTCTAACTAGACCCTCAATATGCGCTCGCCGCGCCCGATGCCCGATGCCCCGGTGCGCACCGTTTCCAGAATCGCGCCCGGCTCGATGGCCTGCAGGAACGCGTCGAGCTTCTCGCCCGGTCCCGTAAGCTCGATCGTGTAGCTCCTATCCGTGACGTCGAGGATGCGGCCGCGGAAAATGTCGGCAAGCCGCTTCATCTCGTCGCGATCCTTGCCGGCGGCGCGCACCTTGACCAGCATCAGCTCGCGCTCGATGTGGTTGCCCTCGGTGAGATCGACGACCTTGACCACCTCCACCAACTTGTTCAGCTGCTTGGTGATCTGTTCGATCACGTCATCGGAGCCGACGGTGACGATGGTCATCCGCGACATGGTCGCGTCCTCGGTGGGCGCCACCGTCAGCGACTCGATGTTGTAGCCACGGGCCGAGAACAGCCCCGAGATCCGCGACAGCGCACCAGCTTCGTTCTCGACCAGGATCGAAAGGATGTGCCTCATGGCTGATGATCCCCGCTCATAGCTCTTCAGCCAGGATCATCTCGGTGAGGCCCTTCCCTCCAGGAACCATCGGGAAGACGTTCTCGGACTGATCGGTGATCACGTCGAGGAACACCAGCCGATCCTTGAGCTTGAACGCCTCGCGCAGCGCGCCCTCGACGTCGCCGGGCTTCTCGATCTTCATGCCGATGTGGCCGTACGCTTCAGCCAGCTTGGTGAAGTCGGGCAGCGCGTCCATGTACGACTCCGCATAACGGTTGCCGTAGAAGAACTGCTGCCATTGCCTGACCATGCCCATGTACTTGTTGTTGAGGTTCACGATCTTCACCGGCAGGTGATACTGCTTGCAGGTCGACAGCTCCTGGATGCACATCTGGATCGACGCTTCGCCGGTGACGCAGGCGACGGTCGCGCCCGGGTTGGCGAGGATTGCCCCCATCGCCGCGGGTAGTCCGAAACCCATCGTACCGAGACCTCCGGAGTTGATCCAGCGCCGCGGCTTGTCGAACTTGTAGTACTGCGCGACCCACATCTGGTGCTGGCCGACGTCCGAGGTCACGATGGCGTCGCCCCCGGTGATCTCGTAGAGCTTCTCGACCACGTACTGCGGCTTGATCAGCGCGCTCTTCCGGTCGTATTTGAGGCAATCCTTGCGCTGCCACTCCTTGATCTCGCCCCACCACTCCTTGAGCGCCTGCGCATCGGGCCGCTGCGGCGAAGACTCGATCAGCCTCAACATCTCGTCGAGCACGTCGGCAACGTAGCCGACGATCGGCACGTCGACCTTGACCCGCTTGGAGATCGACGAGGGATCGATGTCGATGTGGATGATCTTGCGGTCCGCGCGGAAGAAGTGCGCCGGATTTCCGATGACGCGGTCGTCGAAGCGCGAGCCTATCGCTATCAGCACGTCGCAGTTCTGCATCGCCATGTTCGACTCGTATGTGCCGTGCATCCCCGGCAGGCCGGTGAACTGCGGATCGCTGCCGGGGAAGCCGCCCAGCCCCATGAGCGTCGTTGTGCACGGAAAACCGAGGAGCCGCACCACCCGGGTAAGCTGCGCCGAGGCGTTGTTGAGGATCACGCCGCCGCCGGCGTAGACCATCGGCCGCTTCGCTTCGAGCAGCAGTTGCACCGCTTTCTTGATCTGGCCGGCGTGCCCCTTGGTGACCGGGTTGTACGAGCGAAGCGAGATCGTCTTCGGGTAGTGGTACTCGGCCGTGGCCTGCGTGACGTCCTTTGGAATGTCGACCAGTACCGGTCCTGGCCGCCCGGTCTGCGCCAGATAAAACGCCTTCTTGATCGTCACCGCGAGCTGCGTCACGTCCTTGACCAGGAAGTTGTGCTTCACGCACGGCCGCGTGATGCCCACCGTGTCGCACTCCTGGAAGGCATCCTGGCCGATCGCATGGGTGGGCACCTGGCCGGTGAGGACCACCATCGGGATCGAGTCCATGTAGGCGGTCGCGATGCCGGTCACGGCGTTGGTCACGCCCGGCCCGGACGTGACCAGACATACGCCGACTCTGTGCGATGAGCGCGAGTAGCCATCGGCGGCGTGCGCGGCGCCCTGCTCGTGGCGGACCAGGACGTGCTTGACCTGCTCCTGCTTGAACAACTCGTCGTAGATGTTGAGAACCGCGCCGCCCGGGTAGCCGAAGACGTACTCGACGCCTTCCTCCTGCAGGCAACGGATGACGATCTCTGCGCCAGTGAGTTGCATATTCTTAGCCTCAAGCAAATGATGAACACGTCTGCCCGGCGTCGCCTTCGCGGCCCGGGGTCTGCAAAACGCGCCGCGCCTCGGTCAGGCGCTTCAAGCTCAAAGGCTTCTTGGGTTAAAGCCGGTCCAGCCGCGTCCCATCGGGTGCTCCTACGCGCTTGTGGCGCGTCCGGAGGGGGCGCTAACGACCGTATTTGCAGTGCTGCCGTCGATAAACGCTGATCGACCTGCGAACATTAACGGCGCTTCCGCGTTTGGTCAAGCCGCGCGACCGGGCGATTCTCGGCCGGACGCTCGGTTAAGCAGTTTCGGTCAAACGCGCGAGGGGCTCTTATAATCGCGCGATCGAATTGGGACCCCCGAGGATCGCACCTGGCTTCGTATTCTGAACTGTCGGCCTTTCTGGCGGAGGTCGAGCGCCGTGCGTTCAAGCAGGCGCTATTCGCCGTGCGTAACGAGGAAGCGGCGCTCGACATCGTTCAGGACGCGATGCTCAAGCTCACCGAGAAATACGCTGCCAAGCCGCCCGCAGAGTTGCCGATGCTGTTTCAGCGGATCCTGCAGAACACGATCCACGACCATTTCCGGCGTCAGAAGGTCCGCTCGACGTGGACAACCGTGCTCTCGGCGCTGGGACAAAAGGACGAGAAGGACGAGGATTTCGATCCGCTCGAAACTTTGCCGGCGAGGCCGGACTCGAATGCGTCGATCGATCCCGCGGGGGCGCACCAGCAGGCTGAAACCGTCGCCCTGATCGAGCAGGCACTGGCGCGGTTGCCTGCGCGTCAACGCGAAGCTTTTCTGTTGCGTTACTGGGAAGAACTCGACGTGGCGGAGACGGCCAGGGCGATGGGTTGCTCCGAGGGCAGTGTGAAGACTCACTGTTCACGCGCCGTCCACGCGCTGGCCGAAATGCTCAAGGCCAAAGGGATCAGCTTATGAACGAACGAGAAATAGCAAAGAAAATAGCGGGTTACCTCGATCGCGGCACCGCGGAGCTGAAGGCCGGGACAGCGTACAAGCTGCAACTCGCCCGGCAGGAAGCGCTGACGCGCCTTTCCAAGCCGCGGCGCGCCCCCGAGCTTGTCCTGGCCGGGGCCGGCGGCGGCACGCTGGGCGGCGGGCGCCGTTTTTTCGCTGACGTCCGGATCTGGGTCGGCGTTTTGGTGGTCGTCGGCGGCATTCTTTCCATCCAATACTGGCAATCGGTCCAGCAGGCGCGCGACATCGAGGAAACCGATGCTGCGATCCTGTCCTCCGAGCTGCCTCTCGAAGCCTATCTGGATGGGGGATTCCAGGCTTGGCTCAAGCGCTCCGAGCCCTGATCGCAGCCACCGTGTTGGCAGTTGCGGTCGGTAGCTCGCCGGCCGCTGCCGTCGCAGTGGGACCTCGTGCGCCGTCGTGGGCCGAGCTGTCCCCGGCCGACAAGCAGGTTCTCGCGCCGCTGTCCGGTGAATGGGATTCGCTGGACGCGCCGCGGCGCCAGAAGTGGATGGGAATCGCCAAACGCTACCCGAAGCTCGCCCCGGACGAGCAACAGCGCGTGCAGCAGCAAATGAGCACCTGGGCGCACCTGACGCCCGAGCAACGGAATCAGGCCCGCCAGCAATACAAAACGATCAAGCAGCTTCCACCCGACCAGCGCCAGCAAGTCCAGCAAAAGTGGCAGGAATACCAGCAGCTGCCGCCGGAGAAACGGCGCGAGCTGACGAGCCGTGGTGCGGCGCCCCCCCAACCGCCCCCCAAAGCGTCCGGGGGGCCTCCACAACCGCCCGGAGCGCCCCCACAGCCGTCGGGGACGCCCCCCAGCAAGCCGTAGGTCAGGCGCCGACAGTTCCGTGAATTTCCGGCGGCCGGTTACCGGCGGGGCTGGCACGCCGGTTGGGCGCGAGCGCCTACGAGGGTCTAATTCTCGGCGCACTGCTCATTTTGGTCGGTTTCGCCCTGTTGGCGCTCGTCGGCCCACCGGTCGAGTCCCACCGCACACCCCTCGCGGACTCGGGCACGTCCAAACCGCTCTACCTGATGTCGCCGGCCGCACGGCACCTGTCGGCCAGCGTGATTTTCGCCGCGTGCGGTGCCTACTGCTCCTTGCTGTGGAGCGGCGGGCGGCGCAGCCTGCCGATGAAGACCTGGCGGTTGGCGCTGTCCACGACCGCGGGCGAGCCGGCCGGCATGCCCGCCGCCCATGCTGCGTTACCTCGCCTGCTGGGCCGGGCCCGCTCTGGCGATCGGCGGCTACGTGGCCCTGCAGCCCACGGGTTATGGCCGTTGGGCTTCGTTGGCGCTCGCGTTCAACTACGTCTGGGCACTCCTCGATCGCGACCGCCAATTCTTTCAGGATCGCGTCGCCGGGACGCGGATCGTCACGGACGGCAGTCCACGTGCCGGGTATCCCAACGACACGGGGAGCTAGCGCACCGCGCCGGGGTCCAACATCGCATCGGCACCCCAAATCTCATCGAGTCCCAGGAGGCTTCATGACAACCTCGGCGGCAGCCCTCTCCGCGCTTCCCGACGCCGAACAACGCCGCCAGCTGCGGCGCGCAGTTATCGCCAGCACCGTCGGCACCACGATCGAGTGGTACGACTTCTTTCTCTACAGCACCGTCACCGGCCTGGTCTTCGCCAAGCTGTTCTTTCCGCAGTCCGACCCGTTGACGGGCACGCTGCAGGCGTTCGGCATCTATGCCGTGGGCTTTATCGCGCGGCCCGTCGGGGCGGCGATCTTCGGTCATTACGGCGATCGGATCGGTCGCAAATCGACGCTGATCGCCACGCTGCTGCTCATGGGACTGGCGACGTTCGCGGTCGCCTTCGTTCCCACCTACGAGAGCATTGGCGTCTGGGGCGCGGTCCTGCTCACCGTTCTGCGCTTTCTGCAGGGCGTGGGCGTAGGCGGCGAGTGGGGCGGCTCGGTCCTGTTGTCGATGGAGTGGACCCGCACGAATGCCCATCGCGGCTTCATCGCGTCCTGGCCGCAATGGGGCGTGCCGGCAGGCCTGTTCATCGCGAATCTGGCGGTGCTTGCATTCAGCCAGATGTCCGGCGACCAATTTCTTGCCTGGGGCTGGCGGATTCCCTTCGCCTTTTCCATCGTGCTGGTAGCGATCGGGCTCTACATCCGGCTCAACATTCTCGAGACGCCGATCTTCCAGCGGCTGGTCGCCGAAAAGAAGGTCGAGCGCGCGCCGATGACCGAGGTGATCAAGCGCCAACCCCGGGAGATCATCCTTTCCGCCTTTGCGCGCATGGGCGAGCAGGCGCCCTTCTACATCTTCACGGCGTTCATCTTCACCTACGGCACGGCGACGCTCAAGATGTCGCGCGACCTGCTGCTGACCGCGGTCATGGCCGCGGCCGTGCTGTCGTTTTTCACGATCCCGCTCTGTGGTCATCTCTCCGACCGCATCGGGCGCAAGCGGATGTATCTCATCGGCGCGGCGGTGACCGGAATCTTCGGCTTTCTCTATTTCGCGCTGCTCGACACCGCCGTACCGACCTGGATCTTCCTCGCGATCGTGCTGTCGCTCATTCCGCACGACATGATGTACGGCCCGCAGGCGGCGCTCATTGCGGAGTCCTTCACGGCGCGGCTCCGCTATAGCGGGGCGTCTCTGGGCTACCAGCTCGCCTCGATCATCGCTGGCGGTCCGGCACCGCTGATTGCGGCCGCGCTCTTTGCGCGGTATCACTCGGGCTACGCGATCGCGGGATTCATCCTCGGCTGCGCGATCGTGAGTCTCATCGCCACGGCGATGCTGAACGATTACACGAACAAGGACATTTCGCAGGAACATCATTACCGCGACGAGCACGCGCACGCGTAGCTGTACGTGTCGAGCCGCTCATCCATGAACGTCGCGGCCGGGCGCGGGCGATTCCTGGGCTGCATGGCGAAGATCCCCGGCGGCAAGGGCTTGCGCTTCGACGCATCCCGTACGCGTCGAGAAGGCGTAGGCACTCGCATCGGTCGCGACGAACAGATCACTGCCGTCCGCCGATAGCGACAGCTCGCGCACCTGCCCGGCTCCGGGAACGCTGATTTCGCGCAGCAGCACCATTCCCCCGTTACGCGCGAACAAGACACGGATCCTGCCAGGCACCGGACCGGCGATGGCGATGAGCCCCGCCTCGGGGGCGTTTGCGACAAGCGTCGTCGCGCCCCCGGTCACTCTCGCCTCCCGAGCGCCCCAGCCACCCAGCAGGCCGATCGCGCTCGCCAGGAGCGCCATCGCAACCAGTATTACCCGTCTCTTGACCATTTCACGTCTCCGCCAGTCGATACCACTCGGCCGTAAGCTACAGTACCAAACAGTTTGACTAGACAGTAAGGACACCCGAGCGCTATGCTTGCCTACTGTTACGGTCTCGACGCCGGGCCAGCCATGCTCAATCTCGTTCTGAACCCCCATGACAGCAGGCCGCTGGTGGAGCAGCTCGTCGCCAGTGTGCGACAGCATCTGGAAGCGCGGTTGCTGCGCCCCGGCGCGCGCCTGCCGTCGATCCGGTCGCTGGCTGCGCGCCAGGCGGTGAGCCGATTCACGGTGATCGAGGCCTATGACCGGCTCGTCGCCTCGGGGCATATCGAATCGCGCCGCGGCTCGGGCTTCTACGTTGCGGCGCCGGCGACGCCCGAAACCGCGTGCGATCGCACCGGTGTGCTCGACCGGGCGGTGGACGTGGCCAACCTGATCGCGGAGCTGTTCAGCGACGAGGCCCGTGCCGCGTCCAGCGCCAATCGATTGTTCGCCGGCGGCTGCCTGCCGAACGACTGGCAAGAGGAGTCGGGTATCCGTCGCTACGCCCGCAAGGTGGTCAGCCAAGGCGTGCAACTGACCGACTCCGGGACCAAGTTGGGATTCCCGCTGTTGCGAGACGTTCTGGCGCGCCGTTTGACCGAGCTGGGAATCGCTGCTGCGCCGTCGCAGATCCTGCTCACTGCCGGTGCCACGCACGCGTTCGATCTCGTGATCCGCTACCTGGTCGCGCCCGGCGACGCCGTGCTGGTCGACGATCCCGGGTATTACAACCTGTTCGGACACCTCAAGCTCGCCGGCGCGCGGTTGCTGCCGGTGCCGCGCGGCCGCGACGGCCCCGATCTCGACGTCCTGGCGACACTCGCGGCCAAGTACGACCCCAAGGCGTATTTCACGATGTCGGTGCTCAACAATCCGACCTGTACGCACATTCAGCCGGCGATCTCGCACCGCCTGCTGCAGCTTGCGGTTCAACACCGTTTTTACGTCGTCGAGGACGATATCTTCGCCGATTTCATCGAGAGTGCGCCGCCACGCCTCGCGGCACTCGATCGTCTGGAGCGCACGCTGTACGTCGGCAGCTTCAGCAAGACGCTGTCGTCGGACCTGCGGGTCGGTTTCGTCGCCGCAGCGCCCGATACCATCGACGCGATCGCGCGGATGAAGCTGCTGACGGCGATCACGACTTCGGAGTTCGGCGAGCGCGTGGTCTACGAGATGCTGCTTGGCGGCCATTACCGCAAGCACGTGGCTCGCATCCGCGAGCGTCTCGCCGCGCGGCGGGCGCGGATGGCCAGCGAGCTGGAGCGTGTCGGCTGGGAGGTCTATGGAACGCCCGAAGCGGGTCTGTTCCTGTGGGCTCGCCATCCCGCAGTCGAGAATTCGTTGTGGACCGCGCAGGGTGCGCGGAGCGAAGGTCTCTTTCTGGCGACCGGCGCCTCGTTCCGACCCCTGCACGAAATTTCGCCCTGGATGCGCTTCAACGTCACCTGCTCGGCCGATGCCGCCGCATATCGCATCCTGGCCCGCGCTCCGGAGCTCGCCCAGCGCGCTGCGACGGGCGCAACCCAAGCGCAGCGCGTCCCCGGGTCGGCGCGTGCGGCGGCGTGACGCCTGGGGTCAGAAGCGGGGCGTCGGCGCGGCGGCCTGGAAGCGGGCGACGGAGGTCATGATCTCGCTCTTGGCCTCTTCGGCGTCGACCCAGCTCGACACGCGCACCCATTTACCGGGCTCGAGGTCCTTGTAATGCTCGAAGAAGTGCGCGATCTGCCGCGTGGTCAGCTCGGGCAGGTCGCGCGGCGACTGAATCGCCCGGTACAGGCTGGAGAGCTTGTCGATCGGGACCGCGAGGATTTTCGCATCACCGCCGGCTTCGTCGTCCATCTTGAGCATCCCGATCGGCCGGCACCGCACCACCACGCCCGTGATCAGCGGCACTGGGGAGAGCACCAGCACATCGCAGGGGTCGCCGTCCGGGGACAGGGTGCGCGGGATGTAGCCGTAATTGCACGGATAGCGCATTGCCGTCGACATGAAGCGGTCGACGAATACGGCGCCGGTGTCCTTGTCGACCTCGTACTTGATCGGATCGCCGTGCATCGGAATCTCGACAACCACGTTGCAGTCGTTCGGGACGTCCTTGCCGGCGGAAACGCGGTCGAGGTTCATGGGACAGAAGTGTGAAGCAGTGTTTGATTATAGCCGGCACTCCTGCCGTATGATCCCGTTGTCCGTTCTTCGCACCGCTCATGCTCTATACGCTCGCCTCCCGACAGGCTCTATTACGCGGCCGGCACCATTTCGTCGCGGCCAACGCGACGGTCATCGGCAGCGTGATCCTCGAGGACGAGAGCTCGGTCTGGTTCAATACGGTGATCCGCGGCGACAACGACGTGATCACCATCGGCGCGCGCTCGAACGTGCAGGACGGATCGGTGCTGCACACCGACGCAGGCATCGCGCTGACCCTCGGGACGGAGGTCAGCGTCGGGCACCAGGCGATGCTGCACGGCTGCACGATTGGAGATGGATCGCTGATCGGCATCAAGGCGCTTATCCTCAACCACGCCGTCGTCGGTCGCGATTGCCTGATCGGGGCCAACGCGCTCATCACGGAGGGAAAGAGCATTCCCGATCGGTCGCTCGTGCTGGGCTCGCCCGGGAAGGTCGTGCGCACGCTCTCCGACGAAGAGGTCGCGGGCCTGCGCGCGATCGCTGCCCATTATGTCGAGAACGCGCGCCGGTACCTCGAGGACCTGGTTGCGGACCCGCGTTCGCAGGGTGATCCGGCAGCTTGAATCCGGATCAGCCACCCGCTGCATCTAAGGTTAAGGAACCTCTGCACCAGCCCCCGGGAATAGCCCGATGAAAGCCTTCCTTATCGCCTTCGCTGTCATCGTGGTCGGCTCCCTCGGGACCATCGCCGCGCTCTCGCTCAACCGCAGCGCCGCGAAGAACGAGATCACGCATGAAACGCGGGACGCGACGGGGTTCCACCGCATCGAGATTACCGGTGCGGCCGACGTAACCCTTGTGCAGGGAGCCGCCGAGGGCGTAAGCGTGGATGCCCCCGCGTCGGCCCGGGTGCGGACCGACGTCCAGAATGGGACGCTGGTCGTCGCTACCGAAGACCGGCGTCGCGCCTGGATGTGGTTTGCAGGACGCGGAGCCCGCCAGACGCCGCGCGTCACGATCAACCTTCGCGAGCTCGATCAGATCGAAGCGGCGGGCACGGTCAAGCTGGTCGCAGACACCCTCAGGAGCCCGAACCTTCGTCTCGATCTTTCCGGCGCGTGCTCGTTCACCGCGCGTGATCTGCAGGCGACGACGCTCAGGCTGGATGGCTCCGGAGCGACCAAGATCGACATCGCGGGCAAGGTTACTCGGCAGGACGTCGATCTCTCGGGCGCCGGGTCCTACCAGGCGGGAAACCTGACGAGCGACGAGGCGAGCATCGAGGTCAGCGGGGCGGGCAGGGCGCTCGTCAACGCCCGGAACTCGCTCAGGGTCGAGATTTCCGGAGCCGGCAAGGTCGACTACTTCGGCGATCCGAAGCTCAAACAGACGATCAGCGGTGTGGGCAAGGTGACCCGTCGGGAAGCGTCGTAGCTATCTTTGCCGGTGCCGCACCCGCTCGTCATCCAAGCTTGCGTACCAGATCAATGCAGCGTCGACTCGATGCCCGCGGCGGCATCGGGCTTGAACAGCACCATCATCCCGGTCTGCGAATCGCGATCGGGATGCACGCCGGCGAGGACGCGCACGTCCGTGACGCGGCAATCCCGCAACAGGTCGAGAAGCATAGCGGCGACGTCGCCCGCGCGGTCGGTTGCGAACAGCGGGCAGCGGAATCCCTCGGCCTGCCGCGGATCGAACGGACTCGACAGCGAGAGCCGGAGCTCCCCGCCGCCGGGCGCAGCGGCGCAACGATGCGCGCTGATCACCGCGGAGGGCTCGCCGACCGCGCTGCGCAGTTTGCGGATCGCGTTGCTCGCGAAGAGCTGGGCACCGACTTCGCGCTGTGCGTCGCGGCCCTGCTGCAGTGCCGCCGGAGGCCGCTGCGGTGCGCGCGGCAACGCCAGCACTGAAACGTGCGGCAGGGCGAGTTGGCGGGCCAGTTCCCGCGCCAGTGGCATCGCCCAGCCGGCGGTATCGGATCCTGAAAGCAGATCGGCCCCGGGAGCCGCGAGCGCGGTTCCGATCAGGAAGCGCAAGTGCACGCTTTGCTGGCCGGACTGCAGCGCGATCGGCGTCGGGGGCAGGTCGCGTTCGACGGTGTCGGCGTCGGCGGCGAGAGCTTGCCATGCCAGGAGGTCGGGCAATCGGGCAACATCGATGGCATCGCTCGCGACCAGGGCCGCCGCCAAACCGAAAGCCTCGTTGCCGGCGAGCGCCCGATGCTCGCGCAGAATCGCGGCCAGGCGCGTGGTGTCGGCGAGCACACCGGGGATCGCAGCCACGGTCTCGGCAGGGTCGTCGCCGGGCTCGCGGCCCGCCACGATGACGACAGGCAGCGCGAAAAGAGTCGCGGCGACCCCGCCGGCGCCGGCGCCCGAGGCGACCCCCCACGCTTCGATCAGACATCGCCACAGCGCTCGTGCAATCGCCGGCGAGGGCGCCGCGGCAATGACCTCGGCCAGCAGCAATGCCTCGCCCGACTGAAGGCGGTCGACGAGTGCGGTCGTCAGCACGCGGCCGATGTCCTCCGCGCGGATCGCGCTCGTCGCAGCCAGGCTGGCCCCGGCCAGCTCGATGAGCGGCGCGTGGGTCGCGTCCACGGCCTCGGGAAACACGCGCGGGTCGGCAATGTCGACGGGCATACGAACGATTGTCGCATGCCCGTCGCTACAACCCTCCGACCAGACAGAACGGCCCCTGCGCCAGCGCACCGGCGACGAACAGAGTGCGGTAGATGCCGGTCATTGCGAACACGATGACCGCGGTGGCGGCAATATAGCGCCAGCCGCGCTGGCCGAGGGCGCGCCGCGGAAGCCGGAGCGCGAAGCCCGCCGCCATAAGCGTGGGCGTCGTGCCAGCGCCGAAGGCGAGCATCACCACTGCACCCTGCCAGGCGCCACCCGCGAAGAGCGCGAGTGGAAGCACGGCGTACACGAGTGCGCAAGGCACGAGGCCCCACGCGAGCCCCAGCGCAACGCGGCCGGCGACTCCGGGACTCGCGAGCAGCGGCCGCAACGCGGGCAGCACCGCACCGAAGAGCTTCGCGCCGGCACGCTGCAGACCGGCGATCCCCGGCGTTCCCAGCGCGATGGATAGACCCAGCAGGAGCAGGAAGATGTTGGCGCCGACATACAGCGTGCGCTGCACCGGGACGAGCAGCGCGGCGTCGAGCGCAGCCGCGCCGGCGGTGCCGAAAGCAGCCCCGAGCGCGGCGTAGCAAAATAAGCGACCGGCGTGATAGGTGAGTTGACGGCGGACGATAAGCGCTGCCGGCAGCAAAGGCGCGCCGTCCTTGGCGGCGTCGCGTGCGGACGTCGCGGCGACAAAACCGCCACACATCGCCAGACAGTGCACGCCGCCCAGTGTGCCGAACAGCCAGGCGCTGACGAGCAGGCTGAACGCCATCGCTCGGTTCCCTTCAATCCCGACCGCGGGGCGTGTTGGCGGGCTCGAGCGCGGATCGGATTCCGACTCGCGAACGCGATGCGATCATGGCCGCTCCTGCAGGTCACGTCCGCCATTCGAATCGACCGGCGGATGCTCGAAAAACACGGTGAGCGCGGAGGCCGCAATGCCCAGCCCCCAGAAACCGAAGAAGCCCATGCTATAGATCGCCATGCGCGAGAGCTCGAGGGGCGCGCCGAAAAAGTGCAGCTCGAAGGGGTCGAACACGGTGAAAAAGATTGCTTCGGCAACGCCGGCGACGAGGAACGCGGGCCAGATCACCCACATGATCCGCCGCGCAAGCTGGTGTCGCATGGCCTGCCCGCGCTGCACCGGAAAGCCCGACGCCGTCATCACGAATGACCGGCGACCACGCCGAGCGTGATTTCGCTAAACGGACTCGCGACGGTCGTCACCGGCAATCGCCACGTCTCGGATTCGAGCGTAACGATCCAGCGTCCGGCAGCGAGCTCGGGCAGGGTGGCCGCCCACTCGCCGCCCTCGATGGGCGCGAGGCCCACGCGGTGGTCGTCGCGGCGTTGGCCCGGCCGGGCCAGCGTGAGGAGCAGGCGCGACGGCGCCCGCGCGAGACCGTAAAGATGAATGCGGATGCCGCGATCGGCCACGACCGTGATCGTCGCGCCGGGCGCGTGCTCCGCAGGCGCCGCACGCGCGAGCTTCTGGTTAATCAGCAGCCCCTGCCGATAATAGTCCTGGGCGACCACGCCGTCGTCGCTGCGCACCGCGATCCAGGCGCTCGCCAGCGACGCCACGACAACGGCGAAGGGACCGGCCATCAGCAACCACGGCCAGCGGTGCCGGTACCACGCAGGCGATGCGGCGTCAGCGGGGAAAGATGAAGCTCGATCGTTCATAACGAACCACCTCCTCGTTGTCGACGGCGCGCACGACGAATTCGATCGGTTGCGGACCCGTCTTTTGCGCCTGCCCGCCTGCGTCGACCGGCGCCTGCAAGCGCAACGCGATGAGCCGGCTCGATGCCGGTTCGAGGGCGATCGGCTGCTCGACGCCGACGACCGCTATCCCGGGGACGCCCCTCGCGGAGATTGTCACGCGGCGCGCGGTCTCGTCGGTGTTCATTAACTGCAGCCGATAGACGTTCTCGATCAGGCCCGGCGTTGCCTCGCGAGCCAGCGCACCGCGATCGCGGATAATGTCAACCTTCAGCGGATTGCGCATTGCCAGAGAGCCAACCGCGACCGCGATGATCGCCAGTAGGACAGCCGCGTAGACGAGCGTACGCGGACGAAACACGCGCCGCCACATCGCCTTGCTGTCGTAGCCACGAGCCAGTGCATTTTCCGTCGTGTAACGGATCAGTCCGGGCGGATAACCCATCTTGTCCATCACCTGATTGCAGCCGTCGACGCACGCAGCACAGCCGATGCATTCGTATTGCAACCCCTTGCGGATGTCAATGCCCACCGGACAGACCTGCACGCATATCTGGCATTCGATGCAATCCCCGAGGCCTGCCGCGCCGCGATCGGTCTTCTTGCTGCGCGGCCCGCGCGGTTCGCCGCGGATTGGGTCGTAAGTGATTGTCAGGGTGTCGCGGTCGAACATCACGCTCTGGAAGCGCGCGTAGGGACACATGTACTTGCAGACCTGCTCGCGCATGAAGCCGGCGTTGCCGTACGTGGCGAAACCGTAGAAGAGCACCCAGAAGGTTTCCCAGGGACCGAGTTGCCAGGTCATCCCGCGGATGCCAAGCTCGTGGATCGGCGTGAAGTAGCCCACGAAGGTGTAGCCGGTCCAGAGCGCGACGATGAACCAGGAGATGTGCTTCAGGGCGCGATGCACGAACTTCTCGAGCGACCAGGGCGCCGCATCGAGGCGCATTCGCGCGAGCCGATCGCCCTCGATCTTGCGCTCGATCCACAGGAAGAGTTCCGTGTACACCGTCTGCGGGCAGGCGTAGCCACACCACAGGCGCCCGGCCACCGCGGTGAACAGGAAAAGCGACAGCGCAGAGATCAGCAGGAACGCGGTAAGATAGATGAAATCCTGCGGCCAGAACGCCAGGCCGAAAATGTAGAACTTGCGTGAGGGGAGGTCGAACAGAACCGCCTGTCTTCCGTTCCATTGGAGCCACGGGAGCCCGTAGAAGATGACCTGCGTGAAGATGACGAAGAAAACGCGCCAACCGGCGAACCATCCGTGCACCGCGCGCGGATAGATCTTCTTGCGGACTTCATAGATCTCTTGCTCTTGCTCCTGCTCGGGTGTCGATCCGATAGGCGCAATGCCGATGACAAGAGGCGATGGGCGATTCACGATCGGAGTTCGAGCGATCCCGGTGCGACGAAAACGCGCAGGTGCAACGATGATTTCAGTCGCTCCGGGCCAAATCGCGATATGCATGCCACGTCGCGTGACCCAGCACGGGAAATATCACGATCATCCCGACTAGCAGTGTGGCGAAGCCGATTGCCGTCAGGACGACGATCAGGATCGCCCAGATCGCCATGGCGGGAATGTTGCGACCGACCGCGACCAGGCTGGTCGCCATCGCCGTGTAGATGTCGACGTTGCGATCGAGCAGCATCGGGATCGAGATTGCGCTCAGCACGAAGACCACAATCGCAAGCACGCCGCCAACTGCCGCGTAAGCGACGAGCAGCCGCCAGTAGTCGCCGGACAGAAACAGATCGCGGTAGAACGATTCAAGATTCGGCACGACACCGTTGTAGAACAGCGCAAACAGAATGGCCGACAGCCGTTCCCAGAAGATGGCGATAATCACCAACTCGAGACCGAATTGCGCGACCGCGCCGCCGCTGCGTCGCCACCCCTGCAGCGATTCACCAAAGCCGGTGTCCAGCCCGAGCTCGTGGCGGCGGCTGATTTCGTATAATCCCGCCGCGAGCAGCGGCGCGAGTAAGAAAAATCCAGTGATCGATGCCGTGAACTGCTGCGGCCGACCCGTCGTGTACGTCCATATCGCCCACCCGATGGCGGCGAAAATCACTCCGTAGGCCAAGCTTTCGACCAGATTGCCGCGCATGTCGCGAAAGCCTTGCGCCAGCCATGTGAACGGCCGGTCCGGCGGCACTCGGCGGATTGCCGGCAAATCGAAATGCTTCTCGAATTCGGACTCGAGAGCTTTTTCGAAACCCGGTGCGGTATTTGCCATGATTCGTTCCGTCCAGGAGAGTTGTGACTACTTGGATCGCACGGCGTTGCAATCGTGCGAGAAATGTTCATCTCGGGTCGGCTTCATGACCGTCCCTATTTTTTCGTCTCGGACGGCTGGGCGTAGGCTTTCTGCGCCGGGTCGACGCCGGGTTCGAGCGAAAGGCTGTAGACGTAAGCAGCCAGCAGATGCGCCTTCGCGTCGCCGAGAAAATCCTTATGCGCCGGCATCTGGCTCACGCGCCCCATGGTGATCGTCTCCATAATCGTTTTTTCCGAACCGCCGAACAGCCAGACCTTGTCGGTCAAGTTGGGCGCGCCAATCTGTTGGTTGCCCTTGCCCTCGGCGCCGTGACAGGCCGCGCAGATGGCGAATTTTTCCTTTCCCTTGGCGGCCAGCACGGCGTCGTGGGGCGAACCGGAAAGGCTCAACACATAATTGGCCATCTCCTTTATACCGGCTTCGCCGCCGAGCACCTGGCCAAGCGGCGGCATCGTGCCCATGCGGCCGTTCATGATCGACGCCTTGATGGTTTCCGGATCGCCGCCGTAGAGCCAATCCTTGTCGCGTAGATTGGGAAAGCCGAAACCCCCTCCGGCATCGGAGCCATGGCATTGCGAGCAGTATGTGAGGAACAGCCGCTGCCCAATGGCGCGCGCTTCCGGGTCTCTCGCCACGATTGCCAGATCCTGCTGAGCGAACCTATTGAAGATTGGGCCGTACTGGGTTTCCGCTTGCTTCGTCTCGACCTCGTGCTCTCCGCGCGATGTCCAGCCGTAGATTCCCGCGTAGCTGCCCAGTCCGGGGTACAACGCCAGATAAGCCAGCGCGAACGCGATGGTCAGATAGAACAACCACATCCACCAGCGCGGCAGCGGATTGTTGTATTCGGCCAAGTCCCCGTCCCACACGTGGCCGTGAAGCTGAGCCTGTTTCCCGTGCGAGCCCCGCTTGGTGCTTTGGCTCCGGAGCAGTATCACGCAGGCGACGATTGCGACGAGCGTCAGTGCTGCCACGTACCAGCTCCAGATGCCGTTGACGAAATCGCTCATCGCTTCGTTCCTGTTCTCGTGTCCGGCGTGTCCTCGCCGAAGTCCTTGCCGCTGAACGGCAGCCTCGCCGCCTCGTCGAAATCGCGCTTGCGTTTGCGGCTGTACGCCCAGGCAACGATTCCCAGGAAGGCGACGAACGACAACACCGTCATCACCACGCGCAGATCATCGATGTCCATGCTATTACTTCACGTTCTTCAAGGCCGTGCCGAGCACTTGCAGATAGGCGATCAGCGCATCGCGTTCGCTCTTGCCTTCCACTTCCCCCTTGGCGGCGGCAATCTCCGTATCACTGTAAGGGACGCCGAGGGTTCGCAGCGCGCGCATCTTCGCGTCGATGTCGCTAGTATTCAGGGATGTTTTTCCCAACCAGGGGTACGCGGGCATGTTGGATTCCGGAACCAGGTCGCGCGGCTGGTCGAGATGCAGGCGGTGCCACTCGTCGCTGTAGCGCCCGCCGTCCCGTTGCAGATCAGGCCCCGTGCGCTTGCTGCCCCACAGGTGCGGATGATCGTAGACGAACTCGCCGGCGACCGAGTAATGGCCGTAGCGCTCGGTCTCCGCGCGGAAGGGGCGGATCATCTGCGAATGGCAGTTGTTGCAGCCCTCGCGAATATAGATATCGCGCCCGGAAAGCTGCAGCGGCGTGTACGGTTTCAGCCCCGCGACCGGCTCGGTGATCGACTTTTGAAAGAAGAGGGGGACGATCTCCACCAGTCCACCGACGCTGACGACCAGGATGATGAGCGCGATCATCAGGCCCATGTTCCTTTCTATGAAATCGTGCGTCAGCTTCATGTTGGCAACCCTTCGAGTCTTCCGCCGCCGGCCTCGCTTCTACTCGGTGACTTGATAAGTCGGGAGGTCATGCGTGCGCAGCCGCCACGTCCGGGATCAGCGCATCCACGGGTTTGCTTCGGGCAATCGTCTTCCACGTGTTGTAGCCCATGATCAGCATCCCGGCGAGAAACAGGACGCCGCCAAGGACCCGTATCGAGTAGTACGGGTACGTCGCCTTGACGCTTTCAACGAAGGCATAGGTCAGCGTGCCGTCCGCATTGACCGCTCGCCACATCAGGCCCTGCATGACCCCGGCTATCCACATCGAGGAGATGTAGAGCACCACGCCGATGGTCGCGATCCAGAAGTGCACGCCGATCAGGCGCACGCTGTACATCTCCGTTCGGCCGAACAGGCGCGGAATCAAGTAGTAGATGCTACCAATCGAGATGAACGCCACCCACCCAAGCGCGCCAGAATGCACGTGCGCGATGGTCCAGTCGGTGTAGTGCGAAAGCGCGTTAACGGTCTTGATTGACATCATCGGCCCTTCGAATGTCGACATGCCGTAGAACGAGAGCGACACGATCAGGAACTTGAGAATCGGGTCGTCGCGCAGCTTGTGCCAGGCACCCGAGAGCGTCATGATGCCGTTGATCATGCCGCCCCACGACGGCGCCAGCAGAATCAGCGAGAACACCATTCCCAGCGACTGCGTCCAGTCGGGAAGCGCGGTGTAATGCAAATGATGGGGGCCCGCCCACATGTAAGTGAAGATCAGCGCCCAGAAATGGACGACCGACAACCGATACGAGTAGATCGGACGGCCCGCCTGCTTGGGAACGAAGTAGTACATCATCCCGAGGAAGCCCGCGGTCAGAAAGAAGCCGACCGCATTATGTCCGTACCACCACTGCACCATCGCATCCTGCACGCCGGCGTACGCAGAATAGGACTTCATTGGCCAGAACGAGACCGGCATCTCGGCGCTGTTCACGACATGCAGTAGCGCGATCGTCAGAATGTACGCGCCGAAAAACCAGTTGGCCACGTAGATATGAGACGTCTTACGCTTGAAGATCGTCCCGAAGAACACAATGGCGTAAGTGACCCACACGATGGTGATCAGGATGTCGATCGGCCATTCGAGCTCGGCGTATTCCTTGGACGACGTGAAGCCCAGCGGCAGTGTGACGACCGCGAGCACTATGACCGCCTGCCAGCCCCAGAACGTAAACGCGGCCAGGGTGTCGCTGAACAGCCGCACCTGGCACGTGCGCTGCACGACGTAGTATGACGTCGCGAACAATGCGCAGCCGCCGAACGCGAAGATGACCGCGTTGGTGTGCAATGGTCGCAGCCGGCCATAGGACAACCATGGAATACCATAGGTCAGGTCCGGCCAGAGGAGCTGCGCGGCGATGATCACGCCGACCAGCATCCCGACGATGCCCCAGACCACCGTCATGATCGAGAACTGGCGCACCACCTTGTAGTTGAAGGTCGCTGCGAGGTCGGTGCTCATGTGCTTCGCTCCTTGATTGCGTTGGCCTCGGCCCAGAGCCAAAATTGCCCGTGGATGCCGGTCCGTGAATGTTAGGGAACCTGGTGGTCGCGAATCTTGATTCAGATCAATGCACCGAATCGTCGTCTGAAAGGATCCGGTGCGCCGGCCCCTCCAGATCGTCGAACTGCCCATGCGCGACCGACCACCAGAACCCAGCGCCGATGAGGAACACCAGTACGACCGAGAGCGGGACCAGCAGATAGAGAATTTCCATGGGTGGCTCTAGCGCGGCGCGCCGGCCGGATTCGCTCGGCGCCAGGAGGGTTCTTCGCGCGGGTTTGCAAGTCGTGTCAGCCGCCACGCATTGGCCACCACGAGGATCGACGACGCGGACATCCCAAGCGCGGCGGCGAGCGGCGTCAGATGCCCCGTCGCAGCGAGCGGGATCGCCACTGCGTTGTAGACGAACGCCCAGGCGAGGTTCTGGCGGATCACGCGAAATGACCGGCGCGCGGCCTTGATCGCGACGCCGACCGCACGCAGGTCCTCGCCCAGGACGACGATGTCGGCGGTCCACTGCGTGAGTGCGGAAGCGCTGCCGAGCGAGAGTGAAACATCGGCCTGCGCGAGACTCGGTGCGTCGTTGATGCCGTCGCCGATCATCGCGACCACCCGCCTCTCGCGTTGCCGGGCCGCGACGAACGCACGCTTGGCCTCGGGTTCGGCCTCTGCCTGCCAGGCATCGATGCCGAGGCATCGCGCGACGTGCTCGACAGTGGCTCGCCGGTCGCCCGACACGAGCGAAACCGCGATGCCCATTGCGCGCAGCGTTCCAATGAACTCTGCCGCACCGGGCCGCAGCGAGTCGCCGAAGGTGAACCAGGCGATCCAGCCGGATTGGTCTGCGAGCGCGACCGGTATCGTGTCGGCCGCCAGCGCGTCGGCGACCGCTGGCAGCGGCAAGCCGTGCAACTCGCTGACCCACGCCGGGCGGCCGCAACGATAGCGTCGGCCGGCGATCGTCCCCGCAACACCCTGCCCCGGCACCGCGATGACGTCGCCGGCAGTCGCCCTCTGGAGTCCGGCCGCGCGTAGGGCAGTCGCGACCGGGTGTGTCGAGCCCTGCTCCAGCGCAGCCGCCAGCGAGAGGCACGCCTCGCGGTCGAACCCGCCGAGCGCCTCCGCCGTGATCAGGCGAAAGGTTCCGGTGGTCAACGTTCCCGTCTTGTCGATCACCACGTGCGTCACGCGCGAGAGCGCCTCGAGGGCATCGGCGCGAACCGCGAGGATCCGCTGCCTCCCGAGCGCGCCAGCCGCCGCGGCTAGTGCAGCCGGTGTGGCGAGTGATAGCGCGCAGGGGCAGGACACGACCAGCACTGCAAACGTGACGATCAGCACGCGCGACGGATCGAGTTCGGCCCAGGCCAGCGCGGTAATCGCCGCGATGGCGAGCAGCACCGCCACGAACCACCCGGCAACCCGGTCGGCGAGTCGTGCGACGTGCGGTCGTTCGTCGGCGGCCCGCAGCACCAGGCGCGAAATCGCAGCGGCCGTCGTGGCTTCGCCGGCGGCGGCGACCCGCACCAACAGCGGGCTCTCGCGGTTCAGGGAGCCGGCCAGCACGGTCGACCCGGCCGCCTTGACGCGCGGCCAGCTCTCGCCGGTGAGAATCGCTTCCTCGACGCTGGAGCACCCGGAGACGACTTCGCCATCGGCGGGGACCGTCGCGCCCGCGGCGACACGCACGACATCGCCGGGCGAGAGCGTCGCCGCGGCGACCCACTCGGTGTCCTGCGTTTCGGGATAGCGCTGCAGCCGCTGTGCAGTCTCGGGGCGCTCGCGCGCGATCGCCTCGATCGCGGCACCGGCCCGCTGGCGGGCGCTGAATTCGACGTAGCGCGCGACGAGCAGCAGCGCGACGAACATCGTCACCGAGTCGAAGTACACGGCGCCTTCGCCGGTCGCCGTCGCCCAGGCGCTGGCGATGAACGCCGCGCCCACGCCCAGCGCCACCGGCACGTCCATGCCGAGCCTGCGCATTCTAAGATCGGAGAGCGCACCCGCGAAGAACCCCACCGCGGAATACAGGACCACCGGCAGCGTCAGCACGAGGCTCGCCCAGGCGAGCAGGCGCGCCTGCGCGGGGTCGACACCATCGACGCTGATATACGCAGGGAGGGAAAACATCATCACCTGCATCATCGAGAGCAACGCCACTGCGGTGCGGGTGAGCAATGCGCGACCTTCTCGACACGCCAGCGCCTCGCGCCGCGCCGGGTCGTAGGGATAGGCGCGATAGCCGATGCCGGCGATCGCGCGCAGCACGTCGGAGAGCCTGGTCTGTCGCGCCGACCAGGCGAGGCGCGCTCGCTGGGTGGCGAAGTTCACGCTGAACTCGATGACGCCCGGGATCCGCCGCACGTACGATTCGCTGAGCCAGATGCAAGCGGAGCAACGAATGCCTTCGAGGAGCAGCGAAATCTCGTCATGATCGCCGACGCGCGTGATCAGTCCCTGCGTCTGCGCCGCGATGTCGTAATGCGTCCATTCATCCGGAGCATTCGGTGGCGTTTCGGCACGCTCCGTGCGCTTGACGTAGAAATCGGTGAGGCCGGCGGCGCGGATCGTTTGCGCGATTCCCAGACAGCCGGCGCAGCAGAACGCCTGCTCGGCGCCGTCGATCCTCACGCACCAGTGCCCACCCGGAGGGACCGGCGCAGCGCAGTGAAAGCACAATTCGTCCCCATTCGCGCCGGTTCGCTTAAGCCCGGTTTCCGCTGTGGAAGCCGTCGGGCGGAACGACGCCGACGAACCGGCGGCCGCGATGCGAAGCGAGGAAAGCATGGCGCTGAATCTAGCGGACGGCGGCGCGCAGCCGGTTGATCTGGGTCAAGCCTGCACGCCTGTCCCGGCGTAAGATCAACGATCAACCTGCGCAAGGAGACGTCTCGATGCTCTACCGCAATATCCTCGTCGCCACTGATGGATCGAAGCTCTCGCTCAAGGCGGCCACCCACGCGATCGCTTTGGCCAAGGCCATCGGCGCCCGCCTCACCGGGTTCCATGCGTCGCCGGACTATCCGCTGCCCGTATACGCCGAGGGCGTGGTCTTCGAGACGGTGTCGCGCAAGGAATATGCCGCCCAATGCCGAATGGAAGCCGACAAGATCCTCGGGGCCATCGCCGCCAGGGCCAAGGCCGCTGACGTCCCGTTCACAGGAGCCTCTGCAATCTCGTCGTCGCCCTGGGAGGCGATCCTCGCTGCGGCCAGGAAGGAAAAGTGTGACGCCATCGTGATGGCCTCGCATGGCCGACGCGGCGTCGCGGCGATGGTGCTCGGCAGCGAAACGCAGAAGGTCCTGACCCACTCCAGGCTGCCGGTCCTCGTCGTGCGCTAAGGCACCCTAACCTTCAACACCTCCAAAGGTGCGCTGGGTTTAAGCGCGCCCGTTTTTTTGGCTCGATCTGACCCCTGCACAAGGGCGCCCGCGATTCGCGCCCGATTTCCGGCCTCTTGTCCTGATTTTGTTATGCTAGGAGCCGAAGGGGCCCGCGATGCAGGTAAATCGCCCGCTGTTCCGTGCCGATGGCCGCAACGGGATCACCGTGAGGCTCGGCGCACCGCTCATGTTCGGCTTCGGCACCGACGGCCAAGGCGTGCTGCCGTGGCTTGCGCAGAATCTGTCCGCGCTGTTTACGATCTTGCTCTCGATCTTGCTGA